>Ga0210040_10008705_pt1 | contig 11955 bp, 6 predicted proteins | sample CryGeyCG12114_NA_FD_185462 | JGI IMG/M metagenome (GOLD analysis project Ga0210040, IMG submission 185462) | Groundwater microbial communities from aquifer - Crystal Geyser CG19_WC_8/21/14_NA (SPAdes) (version 2) | ecosystem: Environmental > Aquatic > Deep subsurface > Groundwater | place: USA... | reverse complement strand
CGGTAGTTTTCACGTTGAGTAAAAGCGGCGAGCCTTCGGTCTTTACCGTAGCTTGGCCCATTTCGGTGGGGGTAGCCGGTAATATCACGGTGCACACCTGCCCCAGGACTACTGCGTTGGAGTTGTGCTCTTTTTCGAAGAGAGCAAATAATCTAATAAAAGGAGCAGTTAATACTTTAGCGATAAATAACGCCGCTATGAAAGCTGGTAATAAAAGTAAAAAGCCGATAAAGTTGTGGCCCGTGCTCAGGTAATAATTAGCCAATAGCGCAAGCGCCCAAAATGGCAACACCAAAAAACTCAGGAACAGCATGAACGGCACCCGGCCCAGGTTAAAAAAAGCCAGCACAGAATTTAACCACGCAATCGTCTCTATACTGCCGGCGTCCGGTTCTACATCGGTTTCTATCTCCAGGTTAATAAAGTCTAGGTCTATTAAACCAACCAAAACTACGAGCCAATATAAGAGCACAAAAGCTAGTAATGCTGTCGGGATAATATTGGCCGGAACGGTGGCGGCTTCTAATAATTCGTTCATGGCTTTGGGGTTTATTTTTTATAAATATAAAGGAATAAAAATTAATATAAAGTAAAATAAAGATTTTTTTTTGGATTATTCAGAGATGCTGCTGCTGCTGGCTTAGAGCAATTCTGCTCCTCCGGGAGGTGCAAAGTAGCTCCGGCAAGCGCCACTTAGAGGTGCCATTTAGCTGGTGCTTGCCGGAACTGAACAGCCTCATCAAAATTTAGTTATTTAAACAACAGGGAGGCAGTTTTTACGAAAAGCAGGTAAGCTATGCCATAGCCAGGCTCCGGCCAAGAGCGTTCTGCTCCTGTCCGGAAAAAATAATTTCGGCTGAATAGCACCTTCTTCGCTTGGCCGCTGCTGGAGAAAAAATAGTTTAGAATTTTTATGTTTATATTGAAAGTTGATAGGGCAGGCGGGTTGATGCAGCCAAACTTTTAAGCGTATTACGAGCTCATAGGAGAGCAGCAGGCCATTTTAGAACCGTGTTTTGTTACTTAGTAGAAAGAAATAGATGTGCTTAGCCTATGTGGGGCACAATAAATATTTACAAAGTTTAGAGTAATCGTATGTTGTCATTTTTAACCAAAGAGAAACCCATTAACCACGCCTACTTTAGTCCCGGCGATACCTGTTTAAACGCTATTATTACGGCTATCAACGGAGCAAAAAAATCCCTGAAGATTTGTGTGTTTACCATTTCCGACGACCGCATTACTCGGGCCATTCTTCAAGCCCATCGTAGCGGCATTAAAGTTAAAATTCTCACCGACAACGAAAAGCTTTACGACAAAGGCTCCGACATTCGGGAACTGGCGCAGGCAGGCGTACCGGTGCGGGTAGATATTACCACGAACCACATGCACCACAAATTTGCTATTCTGGATAACCAAACTGTACTCACCGGTAGCTACAACTGGACCCGCAGTGCTGCCCTATATAATCACGAAAACTTAATTAGCACGAACGAGAAAACAATGGTAACCGACTTTTGCCGAGAATTCGACCGGTTATGGGACGAGCTGGTAAATTTGGGTTAATTGTTAAAGGGACAGCTTCATTCTAAATTAATTTATTCCGGCTTCTTATTGGTTTCCTGCAACATGCGGTACGACATAAAGCCCAGCAGTGCGATTACTAAAATAATGGCTACCCAAATTATATTTTTATTGGTAAAAAGGGTGGCCGATTTCTGTTCTGACGGAGTGCTCCGGGTTTTTATGCTGGTGGGAGTTAGTACTGGTAAATTCGCGGGAATGCTATCTTTAAAATATGCCAAATCGTAATGGGGCAAAGAGGTTTCTTCGTTGCCAAAGGCCAGGTAATAAGGTGTTGCTTTTTGCAGGGCGGCTACCAAATACGTATTTAGAAATGAAAACTGAATATTCGTGATGTGGAGCGGTGGGTTGTCCTGGTTATGGATAACGAGGTAAAAATCATCGGACTTAAAACTACTTAAAGCAAAAAGGTTTTCTTTGTTTGATTGCAACGTGAATGTGGCTACGGGTTCGTAGGTTTTATACGTTCTGCGCCGCCGTTTTTGCCGGAACTGCGCGGCGTACAGCGTGGCTTGCCGCCAGTAATACGCTGGCCCGTTTATTTGCCAGGTAATTTTATCAGCGTGTACGGGAGCTAGGTTCCGGAAATAAATAAAGGTTTGTTTTACTTCGATGCTGTCGGTTTGGGTGAATTTTACATGGGGAATAAGCGTGTATTTGCCGTTTTCGGAGTAAGTGTCGTAATAGCCCGCCAATAAAATATTCAGCGGCGCACTTGTGGAGTCGTTTATGATTAAGCGGTAATATTCGTAATCGCTCAACGGAAAATTTAACAGGTTTACTTCGGCCGTAGCGGCCCGATTGTACAGCGAATGCAGGTAATAGTTATCTTCCAGCCCGTACCAAGTTTGGGCATCGTTGCTGCCACTGAGGCTGGCTTTTTTGCGCACGTTGGTGTTTTTTATGAGCAGGCTGATATTATTGATTTTGCTTCGCATGGGGTTCCGCAAAATCAGGGTAGTATTGCCGCCGGGCAGCATAGTTTTACGGACGATTTCGTACTCCCGAAACAATTTCCGGGTTTGGGTAGCCTCTTCCCGTTCTAATAAATAAGGTACTTCCCGGCGCGCCGAATCATACAACCGGATATCCGAAAAATCGGTTTTGAGTTGGGCGGCCACGGGTGGCGTAACGGCAATTTTATAAAAGCCTTCGGCGGCGGTCGGTGGCAAACTGGTCTGGTATTGGAAGCTTTGCCCAAAAGAAGACTGACTACATAATAACCAGCTCAGGAATATATAAACGATCTTCTGCATGGATTATTCTTTTACCGGGGCCGGGGCTTCATCCGCCAGAATTAGCCTTTTTATATTTTGGTACATAAACGAGATCACCAGCAATAATACGCCCAGCGAAATGAAAGCCGCAATTTTGCCGCCTTCCGAAATACCCCGGATATCGTACATAAATAATTTAAGCAGCGTGAGGGTAAACAGCGAAAGCGAAATTATACGTAACGATTTATTTTTCTTTTGCAGCCCTATATACATGAGCGCAAAAGCACAAAGTCCCCATAATATCGGGAAACCGACTTTGTTTGTTTGCCTTGTTAATTGTTCATAATGTTCGTAAGCCGCAGCTTGTAACGCGGGCGAAAGAGTAGTTAAATTGGTGGACGGAAATTTAAAATATACCACGTGGTGCAACAATTCGGAACTGGCGATAAACACCAAAACAAAAGCTAGTAGCCAATATATGAGGTTAGGCGCTTTGGGCGCAAATGGCGCGAGTACTTCGCGGTTCCGGACCAGGAAGTACATAATAAAAGCTACCAAAAACAAACTAATATAGTGCAGGTAAAAACCAACCATACCGGGCGCGTTATATAATAAATGCGATTCCAGTAAATTCATTACCGCCGAATTGTATATAATTAAATAAGCTATTACGCCTACTAATCCCAGCAGCATAATAACAGCCAGGTGCACCGGTTGGCGTTGGTAGCGCGCAAATAAAAATAAACCCGTTATAGAAGCCAGGTTGTAGGTACCCGTAAGAATGCTGCGGGCCGGCGCCGAGGCTACATAAATATTCAGTTGATAGCTTAGTTCCAACGCCAGCGCCAGGTACACTATTATTGTGAGTGCTAGCGTTAAGGTGCGGTAATAACCCGGAACAGCAATCTGAAACCATCGGAACGAAATAGGTTCCTTTTGGGCCCGGAGCAGGCGAATAATAGCCGCGATACTTACTACGGAAATAAAACTGGTCATAAAACCTTTATTCAGGAGCACCGGCAAATTAATAGCCTTGGGCGCATAATTTAAATAAATGGCTAACCAATCCATCACCAAGCTAAGAACCATAAGGCCCAAGACTATTACCGACCCAGCACTAACCAAACGCAAACCCGATTTTTGCGCGAACCACAGTAGTAATACCGCCTCTAACGCCCAGAACATCGTAATGTAATTGCCTTCTAACTGAATAGGGACGGCTAAACTGATAAACGTAACCACCAAACCAATGAGCAGGTAAATCAGGTTGCGGTCGGCTTTTTGGTTACGGAACAAAACAAACGCAAACCCGAAATTAAAGACCGCAATCGCTACCGTAAACAAGCCCCGGTACAAACCATTCTGTAAATTGCCCAACACCAGCATGCCCGCCGCAAAATACAGAAAGGTGTTGCTGAGTAAAATAGAAATTTCGGCCGGGGAGAAACGGGCTTTTTCTTTTAAGTTGTTGATGATATTCATCAGGAAAAAGATAATGTAAAACACGGTGCCGAAAACCAAGGCCCCCAGGTAAGGCGCATCTTTTAGGCCCACTACCCGCGTAGAAAGCCAGCCGCCAAACAGGATAATTGTAAAAATATAAGCAATTACGTTTAAGATTCGCCAACCTTTTAAATAGGCCAACACCAACATTCCTACGTTTAAGATCAGGATATACGTAAACAGTACCTGGTAATTGCCGGCGCCGGTACTCAGCATAAAAGGCGTTGCAAAACCCCCAATAATAGAAATAACGGCTAACTCTACCCGGTTATACGACACCGACAACAAGATAGAAAAGCCCGTAATAACCACCATAATCAGGAAGGCGGCCGTCTGACTAAACAACCCGTATTCGTGGAAGGCAATGGCAATAGTAAAATACAGCACCGCCAGTCCGCCGCCTACCAGCACGGAACTAAAAGCCGCCAAGGTGTTGCGCAGACGGTGCGCCAGGCCAATGAGTAAACCACCCGCCAGAATGCCAATAAATACCCGGCCAATTTCGTTTATCCAGTCCTGGTCGATGGCAAATTTTACGAAGTAGCCAATGCCCAGCACTAGGATAGCAATCCCAATTTTGTTGATTAAGTTTTCTCCGATAAATTTCTCCAGGTCGGGGTTATTTTTTAAGAATCTTTCTCGGAAGCTTAAAGTTGGCTCCGTTTTCGGGGCGGCAGGCGGTACAACCGGCGCAGCGGCCGGAACTTCCTGGAAAGCCACTTGTTTTTGCTCTTGCGTTGGCGGCAGGGAGTTTTCAGCGGAAACCAATATAGAAGGCCTTGGCACCGGTATTTCTCTGTTCTTAGTGGGGGAAAAAGTTTCAGCTTTTGGCGTGCCTTTAGGTCCCTGATCGGGCACAGGTGCTTGGCTTAAGATAGTTTGTTGGGGTGGTGTTGCTTCGGTTGAAGACGTACCGTGGGTTTGCAAAGCGGCCAGGGTGGCCCGGATGCTCTCTAAATCCTGATTTAATTGGTTAAAGCGGGCGTGCAACTCCTGGTTCCGATCCCGTAGTTTATTCAGGATAATCAACAGCGAAAACAACAGCACCACCAGTATTAAATATTCCATGCCAAGCTAATTTGGCGATTAAGCTAATTAAATTTTTGGAAAAACGAAGCAGGCAAGATAATTTATTCAGCAGGCCGAAATAATGCTTTTACTATTGGGTATCATTTACCGGATTTACTAAAACAAACGCAACTAAAGCAAGAGAACCTATTCGGGTTTGTGATTATTTGATAAGGATAGGAGCAGGTGTACATTTTACTGCCCCTCCTAAAATAGGAGGGAAGCTTTTTAGACAAATTCAGAGGAGAGCTAAATAAATAAGTAGTAGGACAGAAATAACTATACAAATAGGATTACAGGATATTTACCACCCCTACCCCTCCTAAAATAGGAGGGGAGCTTTCTGTATATATTTTATATATAATTTAATTCGTCCAGTTACTTAGCTGTATTCGTTAGAAACTCAAAATTTATTAGTGAAACAAGTTTTTAAATCGCCACCACAAATTTCTTGGGTTATACCAGGTGTTGCCAACTTGGCCAACAACCACTAATCCCCCCAGCATCTTGGCATCCAGTTCTAAATTTATTTCCTGTATTTCTACGGCGGAAGAATTAGCGAATAATATTTCTTTTTCTAAGGTTTGATAGCCAATAAAACTAAAAGTTAAGGTGGCTTTTTCCAGGTAAGTATAATTAATCTGGAGTTTAAAGCTACCATCTGCTTGCGAAACAGTACCAATATTGGTTTCTTTAAGTAAAATAGTAACGCCTGGTATTGGTTGATTATCTTCTTTATCTACTATTTTTCCTGTTACGGTGTAAACAGTACTATCACCTTTAGGTAATTGTTTTTTTATAACCGGTAAAATTGGTCCTGCCTTGGTTATTGTTTGGATAAAGTTGGGTGGTGATTTGCTAAAGCCACTAACAGGTGTTATTAAGGATGTTAGGCCAATAGTGGCCAGAAAGGTATAAAAAGACCGTCGCCGCACCGGTAAACTGTATTCTTTTAATTGATTTTTCTGAAATCGTCCGCAAACTTTACCGGAATAATTCTGAAAGTAGTCTTTAATTGCGGTGTCATCCAGACCTGAAAAATCAATAACCGTGGTTTGGCAGGATAAACAAAACCGCCCTTCGCTTTTGGTAGTCATCTGATTATAATCGGCTGAACACGGACGCGGAATAGTTAGCGTGAATTTATTTTTCATTTTATCCTTCAATAATAATCGTTACGCTGGATATAGCCAGTTTGGAGCCGGCTTCGGTTACGGTGCCGGAAGTAAAGCGGGACTGGGCTGGTGTTTGGTATGCCAAGCTAACCAGTAAAAGGACGAGTAATATTAATTGTCTGCTCATGGCTTTATGTTTTTTGAGCAGGATGCCGCAATCCGGGGAATTACATAAAAGAAAATAAATTTTTGTTTTGCTTAATTTTATGTTCCTTACTGCTGTATTTCTGCTGGTATGTTCCTGAAGCTATTCTCTAAATCCAAACCCCCACCGCCCGACGATCTGGAACTAATAAACCAGTACCGGCAAACGGGTAATCTGGATTTAATCGGCCTTTTGTTTGAACGCTATACCGAAATGGTTTACCTGGTCTGTTTTAAATATTTGAAAGATGAAGACGAAAGCAAAGACGCGGCCATGCAAATTTTTGAAACCTTGGTGCAGAGCTTGCGGAAACACGAGGTGAGTAATTTTAAAAGCTGGCTGCACGCTACCGCCAAAAACCATTGCCTGATGCAGTTGCGCTACCAAAAAACAAAAGACTTTAAAAATAATAGCTTACGTATTTCGGATGAGGCTGTGCAAAATAGTTTGGTGGTGCATCTCAGTGAAAACGAGGCGCAGGAAACCGAAATAACAGCCCTACAAGAAGGCTTAGCCGAAATACCACCGGACCAGCGACGTTGCGTAGAATTGTTTTACCTGCAGCAGAAGTGTTATAAAGAAATAGCCGAAATAATGGGTTATGATGTAAATAAAGTGCGCAGTCACATCCAGAACGGCCGCCGCAACTTAAAAATATACCTGGAAAAAAATCATGAAGCGAGATAACCGCTACCCAATATCCGCAACCGAGCACTTGTCGCTGGCCACGTTGCGCCAGTACCAAACTGATGCTTTACCCGCACCGGAACGCCACCGGGTGGAACGGCATTTGCTCGATTGTGACCTGTGTGCCGATGTGCTGGAAGGGATGCAGGGCAATCCGGGGCACAAAACCCAACGGGTAACGCAAGAAATAAATGAGCGGGTAAAAGAAAGTATTGCCGGAAAGAAGAACCTGAAACGAGTTATACCACTTTGGCAAAATTACGGCGTAGCCGCCGCCATTGCCTTGCTCTTGGTGTGCGGCAGCCTGGTTATTTATTATAATTTTAACTTGCTAAATTCTAAAACTGAACGCCTGCCGGTGGCAGGTTCTCCCCAATTACCGGTGCTAAAACCAGCTAATCCTCTGGTTGAAGCGCAAAATCCAATGGCAGATACGTTAGCAATATTAGCTCAGGCAAACAACCCAACTAGGTTGCCGCCCGACAACGCGGCTTATCTTCCAAATCAACCCCGGTTGGCTATTCGGCAAAATCAAGCCGTAACTGATAAATCAAGCAGAAATCCAGCATACAAAACGGAAAGGAGTACTTCTATTTCTGGGCCGATTGATTTAGCGCAAGTGATTGCTAAAACGGAGGTTACTGCCCCGGCTCCGGATCAGAAAAGTAAGATAGCTTTGCTTCAGCCTAGTATGCAGGCCGATAGTGTAGCGGGTACAAATATTATTTCGGGACAAGTGTTTTCGGATGCAGGGCAGGTTTTGCCGGGCGTTACGGTTATTATAAAAGGTACCAGCATTGGCACTGCTACCGATGCCCAGGGAAAATACAGTCTGGTATTGCCTCCCGGTCAGGAAAAAGATGTTACCTTAATATATAATTTTATTGGGTTTGAAACTTTTGAGAAAAATGTAATTGCCGAAAATAGAAATTACCTGGCCGCAGTACAGTTAAAAGCAGATATGAAAAGTTTATCGGAGGTGGTGGTTACGGGTTATGGTACTTCCACCTCCGCGGTTAATAAGAATATCACTATTCAGGAAAAAGCAGCGCAGCCAAAAGCGGGTAGGCGAGCTTTTAAAAATTATGTGCAAAGCAATTTAAGATATCCGCCCGAAGCACTCCAAAAGAAACAGCAGGGGCGGGTTACGGTTGGCTTTACGGTAAACAAAGACGGTACTTTATCGAATTTTAATATCCTGCATAGCCTTTCACCGGCCTGCGATGCAGAAGCCATCCGGCTAATACAGGAAGGACCAGCCTGGAAACCTACTTATTTTGATGAAACCCCGGTGGTGCAACAAGTGCAAGTTGTCATTCGGTTTAAGCTGCCTAAAAAATAAATTCTTTGTCCTGGTTCTTTAAAAGCTTTTATTCCTACGGTTTTTACTGATTTCTTCTAAGTCGCCTTATTAAGTACTGCAACCACTCGCAAGTAAATATTCTCCAATCGGCCCAAAGTGATCAATCTAAAGCGCAATTTCTATTTAAGATAGAGATTTATCGGTAATTTCTGATTGCTCAAGAACCTTCTTAAGTAAAGCTTGCAAATCCCACTTTATATAAAGTTACTTTTTACTTCCTCCTACTTTCGTAGTGCGTCAGTTAAGTGCAAAGTACAGGCTGCTGCCGGATATTTTTTACAAGCTACTTTTATTTGGCTTATACCAACGGATGCTAAAACCTGCTGTCATTTTTTAAATAGCTAAACCCAAGTTGTATTTTATAAGAATGAGCCTGCTGCCCCATACAAACCAAATTCTCCGAATAGTTTTGTTTTACTTCGTTATCAAAGCATCTATTATACTCGCCTCTAAAATTTATTTATACCAACATCTCTGGTTATTTAGGTTAATTATATATAAGTAATATTATAAATATAAGGTTAAATATTGTTTTAGCAAGTTATTGATTTAATACAAAAAATAATATGTATTGAGAGTAGGATATTTTAAAAAACCTATCTAATTTCATCCTTGTAGAGTTGTTTAGCATGTGTACAGCCGAGAGAAGTGCAAAAATATTAAGCCTATATTTGCCTGTGAGGTTGCATAATTACTCAATTAAGTTATATTTAATATAAAATTGAAGCAACATTTAAATAGAAAATTTTAATTTGTAAAAATTACTATTCAATTTTAAGTAACTCATTCTAAAACTTAATTATTTACAAAATAACTGTTAGTTTTTTATTTAATCTTATGAGGAAACATTTACTCTTTTTTATTCTGGCCTTGTATGTAATAGCTGCTGGGCCAGCATTTGCCCAAAGCTCGGGTACAACTGGTCCGGCTAATCTGAATGATGGGATTGTGCTTTGGTTAGATGCCGCCGATGTAAATGGAACCGGAACGAGTACCGGAATAGAATCCGGCGATAACGTATCGGTCTGGAAAGATAAATCAGGCGCGGGCCATGATGCCACGGTTGCAACTGGCAAAAATTCCGGAGTTTATTATGCAAACCAAATTAATGGCCAACCGGTGGTTCGCTTTAATAGGATCAGCAATACCAGTGGTTCGGTTTACGTGGTGAACGGGGTTGATTTAAGAGCCAAAACCAATCCTGATGTAACTATTATTACGGTTTATAAACAAGGAAGCCTGGGCAGTACTACGCAGCAAAATGCTGTTTGGGGTATTAATAACGGGGCATGGGATCGTTCATTTTATAGCCATTCTGCAAACAAAAATGGTGCACTGGCCATAGGTCCGGGTAGCGAACTGGCCGAGGTGCCGGGAGCAGGTAAAGCAGGAACACTACAATTTGTTACGGTTGTTTATGATGCAAACGTAAATAACAGTATAAACATTGGACCTACTAACGGTTCGGCTATTTACTTAAATGGTAAGCTAATTTCCAAATTTACCGATACCACCCATCCTACCGGAGCGCAGGAAAATTTAAGTATTGGCTATGACGGAAATAGTGATGTGTTTAACGGCGATATTGCCGAAATGATTGCTTATAGCCGGAAACTAACCGACTGCGAACTGGAAAACATAAACAAATACCTGAGCACGAAGTACGGCGTTAATTATACCACTATTGCTTCTCAGTACAATTTGCCCGCCCCGCATACCAACCAGGTAAGTGGCATGGGTATGTTTAGCGCTGATTGCAGCTACGGCACCAGTAATTCGGCTTCCAGCGGGTTGTTAACCATCGCCAATCCTTCTGCTAACAATACCGCCGGCAACTTCTTGACCATTGGAAACGATAACGGCGGCTATAGCTCGGATTTTGAAACGCCTCCGGCTTATTTAAGCCGCCTGAAACAAGAGTGGCGCGTAGCAATAGAAGGAAATGTAGGAACCGTTGATGTTTGCTTTGATCTGGCTACCCTGGGTGTTACCTTGCCGGAAGGTTTTAACTACGCCGCCGAAAACTTTGCGCTTTTAATTGATAATAATAGTAATTTCAGTGATGCAGAAGTATACGTTGCCAATCGTTCTGTTTCGGGAAATAAAATTTGCTTTTCGGGCGTAACTTTAACCAATGGCGCTTACTTATCGCTAACTACAGAAATTTCTCCTGCACCGAATAAAATTGCCGGTAGCAACGCTAGCCGAAAAGCAAGTTTTGTTAAATCTACCGTAATTGACGATCAGATTACCGTTACCGGCGAGGAAAGCATAACCGATGCCCGGATCTATATAGAAACCGGATTTAATTCCGGGGACCGGATTAACGTGGTGGCCTCTCTACCCGTCGGCATTACCCAATCTTATGATGCTAATACCGGTATTTTAAAGTTTACCGGCCCGGCTACAGCTGCGCAGTGGCAGCAGATATTTCGGTCGGCAACATTTATAACCACCAGCACCGACCGGGCAGACCGAACGTTCCGGTTTGTTTTAGGCAATTTTGTTAGTTTTACTTTTGATGGTAAACCCCACTATTATCAGTTTGTCATCACCCAGTTAAAATGGACAGCAGCTATAACTGATGCTGCGACTAAAAGACTCTTTGGTCTGAAAGGCTATTTAGCGACTGTTACATCCTCAGCCGAGAACCAATTTATCCAGAATAAGCTTCTGCGGGATGGCTGGATAGGTGGTTCAGACGATGTAGCGTACGTGAATGCAGCCTTAGGAACAGAAGTGTACGCCGATCAGGCCGCCGTAGAAAGCAAGTGGTACTGGGTAACCGGTCCTGAAAGCGGTACGCCTGTCTCGACTGGTAATCATAGTCCGGTAGCAGTAGAGAATGCTTTTATAAATTGGGCAGCAGAAGAGCCGAATAATCGGACTGGTGAACATTACATGGAGTTTTATTCTGCCCGGGGTGGCGTTTGGAATGATTTTTCCATTAATCCAAGTATAGGCTATTTAGTTGAATTTGGGGGTTACAGCAACGATCCGGTACTACAGATTGAACATGCCCGCACCCTGAACTATTACAAAATGCTAACGCCCACTACGCCGATACTGGTAGATGGGGTAGATAACCTAACGAAAGATAATACCCCCGACATTACCGGTACCGCCGAGGCAAATGCTACCGTAACGCTTTACGTAAACGGGGCAATGCTAACAACCGTTACGGCTAGTGCCGAAGGTTTCTGGTCTTATACT
>Ga0210040_10008704_pt1 | contig 11955 bp, 17 predicted proteins | sample CryGeyCG12114_NA_FD_185462 | JGI IMG/M metagenome (GOLD analysis project Ga0210040, IMG submission 185462) | Groundwater microbial communities from aquifer - Crystal Geyser CG19_WC_8/21/14_NA (SPAdes) (version 2) | ecosystem: Environmental > Aquatic > Deep subsurface > Groundwater | place: USA... | reverse complement strand
CTTTTACCCCGTTCCAAACAGAGTGTGTTAACAGAAATTCCAACTTGCGTTTTCAGGTGATTTTAGCTTTAACATGTGGAGCATAGGGCGCTCCCGTTTCTAGTAATTCTAAGACTCCGCCTTCGGTTCCGTAATAACAAAACATTGACGCTTATTTAGAAGAAAATATTGCATGAATCAAAATACACAGGTGAACACATGATCATACAACAAAAACACTCGCGTCAGACTAATATCAATTTTCAAGTTTCCGTACGTGTTTAATGGCAGGTTTGTGTAGCATATGAGAACGGTACCGTATTCCTTCAATTTGAACTTGAAGTCTATAATTCAGTTGCAGTTGAAAATGGAATACAATAGATGACTTCATAATAATTTCAAAAGGCGAAACGTAAAATTACAAGTTAATTAGGACCATAAAAGTATTTCTAGTAAAGTAAAACTTAGGAAACTTGTATTTCAGTACATAAAATGAGTCTACCCAGCTTCACTTTCAATACTGCACAGAACGGGTGGAATAAATGTATCAATACAACACATCATACACTAGAGCAAACATAATTATTTGCATTTTTGCTTGGGTTACAGTTTACGTCTCAACTACATACTTGTCAAAATTATTAGTTTCTATGACGCTAAAGTTAGCTAGTTGTTATCTGTGAAGGCACACAGATGAAGGACAGGTGTGAATGTGATTCCACTCCTTTCGTTTACGTTAATGTTACTATATAACTAAATCCTAGGCGAGGCTGTAGAATATAAATAATTACGGGTAAATGATGCTCGTAATAATAGCCAAAAGTGTAGCATATCGTTGTTATTTGCTTATATAAAACCCGTTTCTGACTGATTTTGCATTTGCTACACTAGACTGAAAGGATTGATTATACTTTTACAGCACTTGAGTTACTATATTCGTCATTAATTGTTAATATGGCTAATATGGCACATGAAAGTTCACTGATTTTTTCTTGATTACCCAATATATAACAATGGTAGCAAAATCTAATCTGTGCAGGCAACGGCCGCACAGGCTTTTTTAAAGTATTATTTTCATCACTCCGTTGTAGCGAAAATATCCGATTGTTTCTATCGCTCGAAAGAGTTTCAGTGTACAGAAAGATTTAACTCATAAACAAAAGAATTGTTGCCGATTACCTGGCCTCTATAATAATCTTCTTTTGTCCCAATAAAGTAGTTCCAGAGGGTGTCAAGTCATGTTAAAATATTTAAATCTATTAATTTTGAGTCTACTTTGTGATTGATTTAGTTCCTGATTCCTGGACCTTATACACATCTTTTTAGGATGCATGTGATAACATTTTTTCCAGGATAGGAGCTATCATGTCAAACGTGGGTCGCTTGCCAGGATCATCATTCATGCAGATTCGAATGAGTTTTGACACATGAGATGAAATTCCAGGTGGAATAGCAACTCTTAAGCTTTCCATCGAAATCTGGTAATGAGAATTTTAGATTTTATAAATTACCATGACTATATATGAAATTAGAAAAAATGCAATTAAAAATATACCTTCATTCCAGCCTCCATAGGAGACAAGTCTGAAAATGGCACATTTCTAGTAGCCAATTCCCATAATATGACAGCGAAACTCCACATGTCCGCTGATTTCATATTGATTTCTGAAGCCTTCTTTTGCAGTGCTAAATACATGAAAAAAAGTACTTTCATTATAAACATTTTCTTTTACGCATTAATGAAAGTCCACAAATGTTTATTTATTTATCATTTATTATCTTACCTTCTGGTGACATCCAAGCAGGGTGATAAAATTTACCTTTATCCTGAAAACTGAACTTAGCATCCGACATTGCAATTTTGCAAGTCAAATCTTCATCAATCTGCCAAATTTAATATATAATTTAATATAAATTTTACTCAAAGGAATCGTAGAGTGAATGATGTAAAATTACCATGACGTGATGACTGTTCAAATAATAATAATTGGGAACGCGCTCCAGATTGTGGAAATAAGCCATGCCTTTGACGATATCGTAAGCAAATCGAAGTGCTTGTGCTGTATCCACTGTAATGTTTGTACTCTGATGAAGAACGTTGTAGAGCGACCCAAATCGCATGTACTGGCTGATGACTACTAAATCTGGTGGAGAATTGCACGCTCCTATGACAGGAAGAATATTCGAATGCGAGAATATTCTAAAAGATAGATATTTTAGGAAATTAGAAGACATCAACGTTACAGAAGTCTACAAATATTTACAGGAATAACTTTAGCTAAAAGGATATATACCTCAATTTTGGAAATTCTTCGTTGAAATCTCGGCAAATGCGAGGAGTGCAGTCCCTGAGAAGCAAAACTTTGGCTACAATGTCATTATTCTGCCAACGTCCTTTCCATGTTTGACTACTGGGGCCATCAGACAACTGTTGAGTGAGCTCCAAATCCTTTGTACTGATCCCTTTGTGACGAGATAATGTTGCGTCCCCTGAACCATAAAATATGCCATTTTTTATTTCCTGAATTAAACAACGAATTTTTCATATTCGTCACTCGAATCAGATACTTACGGCATCTATGAGTTTTAAAACCCAAAGCCGTTTGATCCCTGTATGGCATCTTTTTCATATCTTGTCCAGCCGAAACTGCCAAATCTATTGTAAAGAAATAGTGTCAAGCGCATTGTTTGTGATAAGCTTGTCCCAAGAGAAAAAAGTGAAAAACAAAAATGTACCATGAATACGCGCTGACAAACTTTTTTGACATTTCTCCAAAGCGGTATCTCCGTCACGATTAGTAATAGATACAAGTGCGCCATATTTGGAAACTAATTCTTCAGCCATCTCATTATAATTCCAGAAACAGGCATAATGCAAAGCTGTATTTCCATGCTCGTTTATGGCATTTACTTCTGCACGATTTTGGAGCAGCTAAAATGGCAATTGGAAGATGAATATTGCTAGGGAGCCCAGAGACCTTAATATCGTTACATAAAAATGTATGTTTATCTTTACCAATCTAGCCACATCTATATGACCATTGGCCACAGCAAGATGAAGTGGAGTGTCGTCCCCCCGATTCACAACGTTCACTCTAGCTCCTCTTTGAACCAGTAGTTCAGAAATCTTCAACTGACCGTATTTGGACGCCCAATGTAACGGACTGAATCCATGATCATCTCTGTAAGTAACCAATCAATTGTTGCGTCAAATTGTATGGCCAATCCACCATCATGTTGTTTCGAGCATATATCCTCAAATATTAAAAGTCTTTTATACGGAACAAACAGTACATTAAAAAATTATATTTCGCCGCCTCAATGAACAGGAAAAAAACCTACTGAGGCAGTACAAAAGTTCTTCAATGTTTATACTTGAAATGAAAACATACTAAAAATTTACCCCTGATTTAGATCATTTTCGGTGTCCTCGATCCAGTATTTCACTTGAATAAAGTTTCCTTCCCTACACCAGGTAGATTGAAACAGGTTCTCCATTATGTTCCTTTTAGTTCGAAATATTGTCTTCCTTCAAGGTCTAGCTAAACTTATCTGGTATCTATCAACAATGCTTATGTATTTTGCGATTAATGTATTCCATTGAACGAAACAAATACCCTTTTAGACTCCCATTAACAGAATGAAACAAAGAATTAAAAAAGTAAACTCTAGTGAGGCCAGCCTTGTATGAATAATTGTATTGGGGCACTCATTCATACTACAATCACAAATTCACTCACTATCACCAATGAATACGAAACCTGTAGTTAACTCCACAGCACAGAGTGGTGTTGATGTTGAGCGTATTCTTTGCTATCACCCTTTTCCTCAGTCAGAAGAATGTATAGGGAACAGTAATTTGGGTTTTGCTTTTCAAGCCCCAGTGATTTGTGAATGTGTAGCATGTGCGCTCTAGCCATCCAATATAAAAAATCCATAGATTCTTTTTTTAAATATTGTAAATGCTTTTTAACTTTCTCATAATTTAAAAAACCTCTACTTCAGCATTTATACTCGCAAATGTTGTAAAAGTTTTGTGGGTCGACATTACTCAAATCACTGTCTGCATAGAGATGATTGAAAGTGAAATGAGGTGGATATGATGAAATGAAAGGCTTGTGCACAGATTTATATATGGCACTGTTTGCATTGAATGGGTATGTTGATTCTAGTTCTCTGGCAAATGATGTTTTTTTTGTCTGGGTGGATGTGATACTCTCATGTGTAGGCGCAAGATGATTATTGTTCGCCCACACATTTCCCAAGGATTCTTCTTATGGTCATGTTAAATGGAACGCATAACATCTTGGTGACTGCTAGCATGTGCCTAGAGAGAAATTAAGTTGACCTTAATCGGTTGCATATATATGACATAATGACAAAACACTTAATATGCATGCACCGGTTGCCGGTGCAATCCTTGTAACCAAATGCGCTTCTTTATCAGTAGTATTAAGTATTAGGTTTGTTTACCATCTGTATCATTTAGCGCAACAGAAGTCCGGCTTGTTGATTATTAGTTTCGTAGACAAATAAAAAAAACAGACCGTTGTCAAAAGACAAGATGGATACCATGAGAAGCTGAATGTTAAACATAGCAGTAAATATAACACTCAGGTTTTAAGCAAGAATACAAATTTTTTAAAGTGAATAACAACAAACGAGTAAACACGAAAGATGTGTCATATTCAACCATTCAACGCGTAAACCTGTGAATGTAAAAGCTCAAGGTTTTTAAAATTTTAAAATTTCCCATATCCAGGTTCATTTTTCATTCATCTCAATCTCATCATCACACAGCAAAAACCCATCGTCCCAAGTACCAGTGGCTTTCAGAAGGGTGCGACATAAATTATAACCAAGTAGTTTTTAAAGAAACAGACCTGCAAATCGCAATCTAAATGTACAATTTTACACCATGTTTTAAGCATATGCATATAATTCCATGCACAATAATATAATATTCTGTGATCTCTGAAACTATAATTCAGTAATTCCCACAGATATATGACAATAAAATAACAAACTGGGCCAAACAACCCATACTTCAGCTACATATGCATAATACTGGCTTCAAAATCATAAAAAATAAAACAATCTCAAAGAGAAAATGTTTTTGTTTTTGTATATTTGTGGAAACTTTTGGAGTCACTGAACTGTCAGTCCTAACTCCATTGCAGGAATAGAGAATCGTGTGAAAAAAGAATGCCACTGTGATTTCCCTATAGTTTACTATCAGAGGAACTTGACCCATAGAACCAACGGGAGGCAAACAAAACAATGCAAAATATATGTGAAGCTCCTATCCTGTCAATGTTAAAAATGCCTCTCTTTGGTTTTCCAGTTTTCGTTTTCACCTAGAATGTTGAAAAAAGCTGAAATCAAACGAAATATTTTGACTGTCAAATGATAAGCACAAAAAGTGATGATGTGATCTTATTCGGTTTGTACGAACGGAGAGACCACACGTTTGTTTTGCCAGAGTCTAAAATTTTTTCAGAGTGGTTTTTAATAGTTATTTAAAAAACCTGCTCTTATTTGACGGTATATTTTTCAGTTTTTAAACTGGTTTAACCGTAAACTAATTGTTGTGTACCTACAAAAGGAAATTTTAAGCTTCCAAAATGCCTGGAACTTTGAAATATATTGACGTGGAGAACTTTAAATCCTATAAAGGATTTGTCCGCATCGGCCCACTTCGTCCATTTATGGCCGTTATTGGACCCAATGGATCAGGCAATTTAATTATGACGAGTTTAAGTTCTGATTGGTTGACAGATGTTTAATTTAGTTTTCTCTAATAGGAAAATCGAATTTCATGGACGCCGTCAGTTTTGTCATGGGAGAGAAGACGTCTTCTTTGAGAGTCAAGCGGTTGAGTGATTTAATTCATGGTGCATCTATTGGTCAGCCCGTGGCTCGGTCTGCATCTGTCACTGCTGTCATTGAGCTCGAAAATGGAAGTGAGAAGAAGTTTAGTAGAATAGTCCAGGGCTCTTCATCTGAATATCGAATTAATGGCGAGGTACAACCATAATGAATATTAAGAACATATTATTGTGAATTGTGTAGTACAGTAAAAAATTATATGCATAACGAGAAGTAAAAAACATTTTATTATTCTTTTTTTCACCAGATTGCTGGCCAACAGCAGTATTCCAGTCAGTTGGAGGCATTGGGAATCAACGTGAAAGCCAAAAATTTCCTTGTGTTTCAAGGAGCTGTTGAAAACATTGCTATGAAAAATCCGAAAGAGCGGACGGCTCTTTTTGAAGAAATTAGTGGGTAAGGTTAAGAATTAAAAAAATTCTTTGTGCTGTTTAATGCAGGAAGTCTTGGGTAGTCTGTATTGTTCGTGTATTGTTACATGTCAACGTACAGCTCTGGGGGCTTAAAAGAGGAGTATGAAAAGACGAAGGCTGAAATGTTGAAAGCTGAAGAAGATACCCAATTTACTTATCTCAAGAAAAAAGGAATTGCAGCCGAACGCAAAGAAGCAAAACTTGAAAAGGAGGAAGCTGAAAAATACCAGCGACTCAAAGATCAATATGTACGTGTAGAAATCAGATTTAAATATCATTTGCTCTAAATAAAATACGTTTTTATGTCCTTTTCGATGCGCATTTTATTGATGGATTAATTTTACAGAGAGATCGAGAAATTGAGCTCCATCTTTATAAGTTATTTTACATTGAGCAAGATATCGAACAGCTGGTGGAAGATGTTAGTGAGAAACAGGAGGAACTCACTGCTTTGGAAGCGAAGAAACAAAATTTAGATCTAGATTTGAAAGAGAAGAAAAGACAGTTGGGTATACTCAATCGAGAATCCGCTGGTAAAGAAGGCTCTCAGCGTGAAAAGGTTTTTATACTAAAAAGTTATTTTTCCTGCATGAGCTGTAAAGTACTATTAAAGTGTTTTTATTTTTAAAACTAAATTGCTAAGCTAATTGGGATTAATTTTTTAAGGAACGTGAACTCAATGCTAAACGACCTGAGTTCATCAAAGCCAAAGAAAATGTAGCCCACGTGAAAAAGAAGCTTGAGACTGCTAAAAAGTCTTTGGAACAGGCTATCAAGGTATTTTTGGTCGACAATGCTGATTTTACTTTTACGATTAGTTTTTTTCATATTATTATTAAATTCATTAAGCTGTAACTGTTTTTAAAAAACTTTTTTAGGCTAGAGACGCTCATGAAAATGATATTGAAGAGCTTCGAAAGCAGGTAAAAGAAATTGAAGTGTTTGAAAAAGAGTATATGGACAGAACTGCTACCGAAAGTCAAGGCCAGAAACAGGATATTACTCTTCAAGATAGCCAGGTAAGCAGCTCTAAGTATTCCTGAAATTCCCGTTGTTTGTCCCGTATATTTATTTGAGTGGTTTTCTGTCTATACAAGCTTATAATATTATTGTTTCATTTATACTTAGCTTAAAGAATACTGGCTTTTGAAAAAGAAAGTACAAGACGCCTCTCATGACCAAACTCATGAACTGAACACCATGAATCGCCACCAGAAAGATGACCAAGAGACTCTGGACAGTCTGATGAGAGATAAATTGGACCAAGATGGTCGAATGCGACAATGCACGCATGAGCACTCTGAAGCCACAAAGAGAGTTGAAAAACTTGCCGAGCATATTAGAATGTATGAATCATCTTTGGACGAACAAAGACGTATCCGCCATGAACTCAAATCTGAAGTTGACACATCAAAAGGTAAAATTTAACGATAAAAAAAACAAAAATGTAGTCCGCTGATTCTAAATAATTGTTTGTAGGGAAAATTCAACAACTTCAAAAAAGCTTGGATGATGTGAATATGAAGTTGGGAGATGCCCGTGTTGACAAACATGAAGAGGCTAGGCGAAAGAGGAAACAAGATATTGTGGAGACTTTCAAAAACCATTTCCCAGGAGTTGTGAGTTGAATTATATATTTTTTGTAAATAATTACATTAAGGGATTGTAGATCTTACTGTGAATAATTCTCACAGAAAATAATATTTGTAGTCGTTTTCTTGGAAAATATTAGTTCTCACTGCAACGATAATGTTTAATTCTGTGAAAAGTAATTTTATGAATCGCTATTCCAGTATGATCGTATGATCAACATGTGTCATCCTAGACACTCCAAGTACAAAGTTGCTGTGACTAAAGTTATGGGCAAATACATGGAAGCTATTGTTGTCGACACGGAAAAAACTGCTCGATCTTGTATTCAGTATCTTAAAGAGCAGATGCTTGAACCTGAAACGTTCTTGCCTTTGGACAATATTGAAGCTAAACCAATTAGAGAAAGGCTGAGGTAAGCTGTCAGTGTTATATTTTCCGTAGGTATTGTAAGGTAAAAATTATGTTTCTGTCTTAAGTTTTCAAGATTATTTTGTTTCAATATTAGGAATATTCGAGATCCCTCTAATGTCCATCTTTTGTACGACATTTTGGACTTCAAACCCAAGGAAATTCAGAAAGCTGTATTGTTCTGTACTAATAATGCTCTAGTTTGTGAGACTCAGGAAGATGCGAATAGAGTTGCTTATGATTTGGAACAAGGCCAGAGATTTGATGTAAGTTGTCTCCTGGGACTGCTTCAGTGGTTTGTGTGTTCTTTAATGCTATGTCATAATAGATGAATTGTATGTTTTCTCATTTCTTAGGCCGTGGCGTTGGACGGAACTTTTTTCACTCGTTCTGGAATTATGTCTGGAGGAACGATGGATCTGTTGAAAAAAGCCCAACGATGGGATGACAAACATCTGACGAAACTGAAAGTTGACAAAGATCGTATTAGCGAAGACCTTAGGGAAGCCATGAAAAAGTCCCGTAAAGAATCTGAACTAAACACAGTCGAACAACAAATTCAAGGTTTAGAAACGAGATTGAAATATGCTAAAGGAGATAGGGAGTCTACTGTAAGTACTGAGTTTTTTTTCATTGGCGTGTCGTGAGTCAGGTACAGTTTGCTGAATTTACTTTTGTTTCAGACTAAACAAATCCAAAGTCTTCACAAACAGCAGGAAGAAATTAGTCGGGAGTTAGAGAAAATCAATGTAAGTTTTTTTAATTTCATTTTGATTTGAAAGAAAAGTTTTCATTGAAAAACCTACATTCTCTCGATTTAGCGTGAATTAAGGTATACTTATTTTTACTGGATAGGCATTGATGAAAGAAAAGGAAAAGAAGATTTCTCAGAGAGATGAACGCATACAAGTTTTGAAATCTCGCTTGAATGAGATTGAGGACAAGTATTTTGGATCCTTCTGTAAATCCATTGGTGTTAGCAACATCCGACAATACGAAGAACGAGAGTTGAGGTTTGTCGTGTTTTCTTTCTTAAATCTTGGCCTTTTGATTTTTATCAGGCTGTGTTTGAAAATCAAACTCGTTTACGTGTTTAGGACTCAGCAAGAAAGAGAGCAAAAACGAGTGGAGTTCCAAAATCAGAAAGAGCAAATTCAATCTCAAATTGATTTTGAGGTGTCTCGTGTAGAAAGTGGTATGTAACAAGCTAATAATTTTATTTTACAAATCATTGCTGTGACTTAAGTTCAGATTCAGATAATATTATTTTCATTATGGCGATCTTTTTGCATTGTTAATGTATAAAAAAATCTGGCTTAATTTTGTAGTAATTGGAAATGTATCTCGATGGGAGACCACAATGCATGAACTTGGTGAAGCATTGCAGGAAAAACAGGCCAGAGAGAAAGATACCAAAGGAGATGTTGATCGCTTGCTGCAAGAAAGTGAAGCAATCAAGAAGGAGATCTCTGAAATAAAATCCAGTATCGAAAAGCAGGTTGGTATTCTTATGCCTGACGAATTAGTAGAATTATTTGCATTTTTTCGCTCTTGATTTATTAATTAGTGTGCATATAATGGGGCTGTAGGAAGACGAGATAGGAAAAGCTCGTAGAGATGTTGGTTCCGCTGCCAAAGAGATCCAGTCCGTTCAGAAAGCTATTGCTGTGCTCGAAGCTCGTCAGGATGCAAAGAAAAGTGAAAGGCACAGCATTATGAAACAGTGCAAGGTATTGTTACTGTGGTGTTTGGTTAAAAATAGCCACAGTATGACCCTATTATTATAACTATTATAGTTTGTATGACATTGCACCCGTACTAGTAATAATATATATAATAATCCAACTTAATTACTTATTAAATATATAGTATATCTTTATATGCTTCCATTTTAGATCAACGACATTCGTGTTCCATTGAAAAAGGGAAATCTTGATGATTTGAACTCCGATGGGTCTTTATACGCTTCGTCTGAGGTTTCGTCAATGGATGTCGATACTAACACTACTACTCAGGCTTTTGCAAAGGAAGACAAGTGAGTCCAATTGGCCAATTGATAAATGTTGATCTGTTATGGTTTCTTTATGCATATTCTATGTGTTGGTCATTTATGATTATATACATATGTGTGAACGATTTTTTATGATTTTTAACTTATTTTAGATTGGTAATTGATTACTCTTCACTTCCAAATGATTTGATTGGGCTGCACCCTGAAGCTGCAAAGAAGACCTTTGATACTCTGAACAGAAAATTGCTTGATTTGCACAATCTTCTCGTTAAAATACAAGCACCCAACATGAAGGTATAAACTTTTCAGAAAGGTTTTTCTAAACTACCAGTGCTGTTCTGAAGCTTACATTTTACGCATAATATTTATAGGCCACTCAAAAGCTGGAGAGTGCTCGAGAAAAACTCCAAGAAACTAACGAAGAGTTTGATAATGCTCGCAAAAGAGCGAAATCCGCAAAACAGGCTTTTGAGAAAGTAAAGAATGAAAGGCATCGCCGATTCATGCTTTGCTATGATCATGTTGCGAGTAGCATTGATGGTATTTATAAGGTAAATCCTTGCATACTGATAGATGTGAATTCACATAGACCGTTTCAGAATGAAGGCTTTAATCGGCTTGGTTTCCTACCTTTAGGCTCTAGCTCAGAATCAATCCGCACAAGCCATTCTTGGTCCAGAGAATCCTGAAGAACCGTATCTCGATGGAATTAGTTACAATTGTGTTGCTCCGGGCAAGCGATTCCAGCCTATGAGTAATTTGTCTGGAGGAGAAAAAACTGTTGCTGCTTTGGCATTACTATTTGCCATTCACAGGTGCATATTTATTATTTGTCCTGGCTATCAAAAATATTTGGTTGTGTTTTTGTATTTGGAATCAGTTTGTGTAAATAAATTCTAATTGACACTTTTTAAATAGCTATCAACCAGCTCCCTTCTTCGTATTGGATGAAATTGATGCCGCGTTGGACAATACCAATATTGGTAAAGTGGCGGCATACATTCGTCAAAAGACCTCTGATTTGCAGATTGTGGTTATATCCCTCAAGGAAGAGTTCTACAGTCACGCTGACGCTCTTATTGGAATTGCACCTGATGCCTCGGTAATTATAATGTCTTGTATTGTCCTGAAGATTGCATCCTTTATTGCATAAACATAAAATGCTGATTGACTCTATTAATCTTTTCTAGCCCGGTGACTGCGTTGTGAGCAAAGTGTACACTTTGGATTTGTCAGGTTATCTGATTGAAGCTTAAAGTATAAATTCTTTTACTGATCTCAGCTAGCCCTTTGTCTATTGGCTTTCAGCAGTGGAACCCACTTTAGTGTTCTGTTGTATTGCTATTCTATTTAGCATCCGGTATTGATAATTATAATGAATTTGTCAAATTTGTCTTTATACTACTTCTAATTATATAAGCTCATCCTAGTGTAAATAAAGCTAGTATCATAGTATCTTGTGTGACAGCTTACTTAGCACTTCACATTGAAATAAAGCAACTCAATTTTAACTTTTAAATAAACCCTGATTCCTTCGTGTGCGGTAAAGAAGTCCTATTTTTTAGGTCAAATGACATCTACGTCAAAGCCACCAAAGTCAAATGCATACAGATCAAATAAAAAAGTCATTTAGGTCAAATTTATTAATTTTACAAAACGATC
>Ga0210040_10008703_pt1 | contig 11958 bp, 8 predicted proteins | sample CryGeyCG12114_NA_FD_185462 | JGI IMG/M metagenome (GOLD analysis project Ga0210040, IMG submission 185462) | Groundwater microbial communities from aquifer - Crystal Geyser CG19_WC_8/21/14_NA (SPAdes) (version 2) | ecosystem: Environmental > Aquatic > Deep subsurface > Groundwater | place: USA... | reverse complement strand
ACATCCCAGTGCGCCGTGAACATGCAAGCGCTCCCTTCTGACCTAACGCCGTTCCAGCGCGGCCTCGCTCTGCGTCATCAGGCTGGCGATGATGTCGGCGACAGGCTCCTCCTGCGTGACCATGCCGACGGACTGGCCCGCCATCAGCGAGCCGTTCTCGACATCACCGTCGATCACCGCGCGGCGGAGGGCGCCGGCCCAGTAGTGCTCGATCTGCAACTGCGCCTCCGCCATCTCCAGCGCTTCGGTGTCGAGCAGGCCGGCCACCTCGCGCTGCTTGGCGCTGAAGGCCTCGGTGCCCTTGTTGCGCAGGGCGCGGACGGGGATCACTGGCAGTCGCGCATCGACCTGCACGCTCGCCACCGCGTCGCGTGCTCCGGCGCGAAAGAAGGCCTTCTTGAAGGCGGGGTGGGCAATGCTCTCCGTGGCGCAGGCGAAGCGCGTGCCGAGCTGCACGCCGACCGCGCCCATCTCCAGGTAGCCGGCGATCGCCTCACCCCGGCCGATACCGCCGGCGACGAACACCAGGTGGTTCTCGCTCAACGAGGGCAGGAATTCCTGCGCCAGCACGCTTGTGGAGACAGGGCCGATGTGGCCGCCGGCCTCCATCCCCTCGATCACCAGCGCATCGGCGCCCGATCGCAGCAGCTTCTTCGCCAGCGCCAGGGTCGGGGCGAACACGATGACCTTGGCGCCGAAGCTCTTGATCGCCTCCACGCTGCCCTTGGGCGGGATGCCGCCTGCCAGCACGACATGGCCGACCCCGTGCTGTCCGCACACCGCGATCAACTCCATCAGCTGCGGGTGCATGGTGATGAGGTTCACGCCGAAGGGCTTGTCCGTCAGCGCCCTGGTGGCGGCGATCTCCGCATCGAGCAGCTCGGGGTTCATCGCCCCGCAGGCGATCACGCCGAAGCCGCCGGCGTTGCTGATCGCGCTGACCAGGTTGCGCTCCGACACCCAGCTCATCGCCCCGCACAGGATCGCATGCTCACTGCCGAGGAATTCGGCGCCGCGGCGCATCAGGGCGCTGGTCTTGGGATAGGCGGTCATGAGGGTCCTTCGCGCGGGGAAATGCGGGGCCGACGCTTTAGGCAAGCCGCCGGGCAGCGGCAAGGCGCGGGGAAGGAGGCACGGGCGATTGCCATGATTGCAAGCGGTGCGCATACGGCTTGCAACGCTGGCGAAAGGCCTTTGCATGACCGAGTACGAGACCCTGCTTGTGGAGCGCCGCGATGCGGTGACGCTCGTCACCCTCAATCGCCCGGACGCGCTCAATGCGCTCAGCAGTGCGGTGCTGGAGGACCTGATCGCCGCCTTTTCAGCCTTCCAACAGGATGACAGCCAGCGCTGCGCTGTCGTGACTGGGGCCGGTGCCAAGGCCTTTGCCGCCGGGGCGGACATCAAGGAAATGGCGGACCTGCCGATGGCGGACTTCTACCGCGCCGACACGTTCTCCCGCTGGACCAGCCACCTTGTTCGTGCGGTGAGGAAGCCGTGGATTGCTGCGGTCAATGGCTTCGCGCTGGGCGGCGGGTGCGAGCTGGCGATGATGGCGGACATTCTCCTCGCCGCCGACAGCGCAAGGTTCGGCCAGCCGGAGATCCGCCTTGGCGTCATCCCCGGCATGGGGGGAACCCAGCGGCTGACGCGGGCAGTCGGCAAGGCGAAGGCGATGGAGATGATCCTCACCGGCCGGATGATCGATGCGGTGGAAGCGGAGCGGGCTGGCCTCGTCTCCCGCATCGTGCCGGCAGCCGACCTGCTGGAGGAGGCGCTGAAGACCGCCGCCGCCATCGCCGCGATGCCGCCGCTGGCAACGCTGGCCGCGAAGGAGGCGGTCAACGCCGCATTCGAGACCACGCTCGAGCAGGGGATCGCCTACGAGCGGCGCCTGTTCCACCTCCTCGCCGGGACGCAGGACAAGGCGGAAGGCATGGCGGCCTTCGTCGAGAAGCGCGAGGCGCGCTGGCAGGGACGCTGAGCGCACCAGTTCAGCCGCAACCCTTAACGGCTCTTTAGGGCTGTCTCGTTAGTCCCTCGCCGGAAGCTCTCAACCCGGCGGGAAGACATGATTCGATACAACTGGCGTGCCCTAGCGCGTTCCACCTCCGGCAACGTGCTGCCGATGGCCTGCATGGGCATGGTCGTGCTCGCCGGGCTGGTGGGCGGCGGGGTGGATGCCTCCCGCGCCTACATGGTCCAGAACCGGTTGCAGAACGCCTGCGATTCGGCCGTGCTCGCCGGGCGCCGCGCCGTCGGCTCCGATGGCTATGATGGCGATGCCGAGGCGCAGGCGAACACGTACTTCCAGGCCAATTTCGGGCTGAACGGCGAGGATGTCAGCGGCACCCGCTTCGTCACCACGGCAGACGAGCAGGGCAATCAGGTGGAAGGCACGGCCTCCACCACGATGCGCACCGCACTGATGAACCTGTTCGGCTTCGAGGAGATGACGCTCACGGCCACCTGCATGGCCTCCATGTCGGTCGGCAACAGCGACGTGGTCATGGTGCTCGACACCACCGGCTCCATGGCCTCGAACCTGTCCGGCGACAGCAGGACTCGGCTGCGGGCACTGCAGGAAGCTATGAAGAACTTCTACGACACCGTCGCAACCGCAACCGCCGGGTCCAACGCGCGCATCCGCTTCGGCTTCGTGCCCTACAGCTCGTCGGTCAATGTCGGGCGGCTGATCTACGACCTGAACCCGAACTACCTCGTCGACAGCTACGCCGTGCAGTCGCGCACGCCGGTCTGGGGGACTGAGGAGTATTGGGGCAATCCGTCGACCAGCACCAGCAGCAGCGAAAGCACCGAAGGGACATGGTCCGCATGGACCACAGCGAAGACCTACAGCTCATCAAGCAGTTGCGATTCGGACAAGCCGGACAACGGATGGGTCGATTATGGTAATCCGAGCACTGGCTCCCCTACTGTCAACACCGGCAAAGCGACGCGCACGACGACCACCCGCACCACGCAGCCGCAGGTGAATATGGAATATCGCTGCAGCAAGAGCGGCAGCTATTACCGCCTTCAGTATCGTTACCAGCAGCGCGACGCCTACACGGATAAGGAAGTCACCGAGCAGAAGCTCACGCGCCAGTTCTTCGACAGCTGGACCTACGAGCAAAGGGACGACCTCAACTACGCCCAGTACAAGACGTTCACCCCCGTCACCTCGGACACGGGCGAGAATGGCACCGACGTCACCTCCACCTGGGTGGGGTGCATCGAAGAGCGCGAGACGGTCAACACCGCGAAGATCAGCTACTCCTCGCTCCTGGGGATGAGCCCGGAGAAGGCGCGCGACCTCGACATCGACAGCGCGCCCAATTCCCTGGATGACAGCACCCGGTGGCGTCCCATGTGGCCGGAGGTCGCCTATTACCGCATCAACAACAGCGGCAACATGACCTACGCCCAGAACACCACGGCGGGGCGCAAGGCGAGTTCCTACTGCCCGCGTGCCGCCCAGCTGCTGTCCGAAATGGACGAGTGGAGCTTCGACGCCTACGCCAACTCGCTGACCGCCGTCGGCTCGACCTATCACGACCTCGGCATGATCTGGGGCGCGCGGCTCGCCTCGCCGACCGGAATCTTCCAGGACACGGTGACCCAGGAGCCCGACAATGGCGGGTCCGTGGCGCGGCACGTGATCTTCATGACCGACGGCCAGATGGAGCCGAGCAACAGCATCCAGTCCAGCTATGGCATCGAGTACCACGATCGCCGCGTGACCAACAACGGCTCCTCCGACCAGGCGGCGCGCCACACCTCCCGCTTCCGGGCCGTGTGCGAGGCGACCAAGGCCAAGGGCATCCGTGTGTGGGTGATCGCCTTCGCCTCCACGCTGACCAGCGATCTCAAGGCCTGCGCGTCCGACGAGAGCTCCTTCACCGCCAAGAGCGCCAACGAACTGAACAAGGCGTTCCAGGAAATCGCCAAGGACGTGGGCGAGCTGAGGATCGTGCAGTGACCGGCCCCAACCGCCCCGGCGCCCGCCCAAGCGGGCGGCCAAGCGGGCGGCCAAGCGGGCGGCCGAGCGGGCAGCTGGGCCTCGGCGCCGACCAGCGCGGCGCCACGCTGGTCGAGTTCGCGCTCGTCGCCCCGGTGTTCCTGATGGTGCTGCTGGCGCTGTGCGACATCGGCCAGGCGACCTATGCCAACAGCGTCCTTGCCGGCGCTGTCCAGCAGGCCGCGCGCACCTCGTCACTCGAAACCGGCGACACGGAACAGGCCGATGCCCGCGTGGAGGAGATCGTCGGCCTGATCGCGCCCGGCGCGGAGGTGAACTCCAGCCGCGTCAGCTACTACGATTTCGCCGATGTCGGCCGGCCGGAGAGCTGGAACGACATCGACGGCAACGGCACCTGCTCCAAGGGCGAGACCTATGTCGACGAGAACGGAAACGGCTATTGGGATGCCGACATCGGCGCATCCGGCAATGGCGGGGCGGGTGACGTCGTCATCTACTCGGTGGAAGTGACCTATTCTCCGCTGTTCGGCGTTCCGCTGATTCCCGGCGGGACGGACGAGCGCACGATCTCGGCAAGCGCGGTCAAGAAGAATCAGCCGTTCGCCGACCAGGCACGCTACGGCTCTACCGCGGGAACGTGCAAGTGAGCGGCGCCGCATGCTTGCCCGCACCTTCGATGAGCGGGTGCAGGCGCGTTCTCGCGCTGCTCCGGCGCCTCCGCCACGACAGTTCCGGGCTGGCGCTGATCGAGTTCGCCTACACGCTGCCCATCCTGCTGACGCTGGGCCTGCTCGGCGCCGATGCTGCCCGGCTGACGGTGACCAACATGCAGGTCAGCCAGATCGCGCTGTCGCTGGCGGACAATGCCTCGCGCCTGGGCCAGACCGACAATAGCGGGATCACCCCGACCGTGCGCGAAGCCGATGTCGACGCGGTGATCGACGGAGCGCTGAAGCAGGGGGCGCCGATCAACCTGAGCGAGAACGGCCGCGTCATCCTGACCAGCTTCGAATACAGCGAGGATCGGGAACGCCAGTACATTCATTGGCAGCGCTGCCGCGGCGCGCTGGCAGGGCAATCGGCCTACGGCAACGACAGCACTCGCAACGGCCTGAGCGGATCGCGGATCGAAGGGCTCGGAAAGGGCTCGCAGATCACGGTCAGCCGGGGGACGGCGGTGATGTTCGTGGAGATCACCTATCGCTACGATCCGCTGCTCGGCAGTCCCTTCGGCATCGGCGAGAAAACGCTGCGCCACGAGGGCGCCTTCCTCATCCGCGACGACCGCAACCTGACGCCGGGCCTGACCGGCACCAGCGACCGTTCCCGCTGCTGAGCCGCAGCGGAAGGCTGCTCAGCGCGCGCCGGCGACAGGTTGGGCGATGAGGCAGCTGCCCTGCGGTGCGAAGGTGATGTCGTCGATCGAGGCGGCGAGGGCGCAATCGCCGGGCGCAACGCTCTCTCCGGCGACCTGAGCCTCGCCCTCGCGCGGGATCACCAGCAGGGCCCCGTGGTAGCGGGCGGCGGTCTCGATGTCGGGCAGGCCGTCGACCCGGTCCAGCCGGAAATAGGGCCCGTCCACCAGTCGCACGTCTCCGTGCTCCGGCAGGTGGCGCCGGCAGGCGGGATCGTGCGGCTCTCCGCGGGCGATGCCGACCGCTTCCTCCAGATGCAGCTCGCGCGGGCGGCCGTAATCGTAGAGGCGGTAAGTGATGTCGGAGTTCTGCTGGATCTCGATGATGGAGCAGCCGCCGCCGATCGCGTGGACGGTGTTGGCGGGGATGTAGAAGAAGTCCCCGGCCTTGACAGGATGCCAGACGAGCAGGTCCTCGATGCTGCCGTCCAGCGCCGCTTCGCGCATCCGCTCGGGCGCAACCTGCTCCTCGAAGCCGATGCCGAGCACCGCGTCGGGCTCTGCATCGATCACCAGCCAGCATTCCTCCTTGCCCTGCTTGCCCAGCCCGGCGGCCACGGTCTGCGCGTCGGAGGGGTGGACCTGCACCGAGAGCTTCTCGCTCGTGAAGATGTACTTCACCAGGAGCTGCGGCAGGTCCTGCGGCGGCTCGAACCAGATCTCGCCGATCCGCTTGCCTTCGGGCGTGTCGAAGGGCGGGGGCAGGGTGTCGGCACCCCAGGGCTTCTCGACGGTCTTGGTGGTCAGCAGCATCGCGTACAGTCCCGCATCAAACGAGCGTCTTGATCAGCGCGTCGATCTCCACCGTGGCGAAGCCGACGGCGCTGTCCGAGATTCCGTAGGGCACCAGCAGCCGTTCGCCTACCTTGAGCACGCCGCAGGTGTAGACGACGTTCGGCACGTAGCCGGAGCGATCGGCATCGACCGCCGTCAGCACCGGCTCCGGGCTGCGCGCGATCACCTTGGAGGGATCGTCCCGATCGAGAAGGGCGCAGCCGAGCGAATATTTGCGCATCGCCCCGACGCCGTGGGTGAACAGCAGCCAGCCGGCATCGGTCAGCACCGGGCTTCCGCAATTGCCGATCTGGATGAACTCCCACGGGTACCTGGGCTCCATCAGCAGGTGCCCCTCGGTATTCCAGCGATCCAGCCGGTCGGACCGGAGCAGGAACAGGTTCTTGCCGTCCTGCCGGCCGACCATCGCATAGCGCCCGCCGACCTTCTCGGGAAACAGCGCCATGCCCTTGTTGCGGCCGGCCTTGCCCTCGATCGGCTCCAGCAGGAAGCGCTTGAAGTCGCAGGTGCGTAGCAGTTCCGACCGAATCGAGTGACCCGAATAGGCGGTGTAGGTGCCGATCCACTCGAAATCACCGCCGCCGTGGTCGAAGCGGACCATGCGCAAATCTTCGAGACCATTGCGCTGCTGCTCGGTGATCGGGAAGATCACCGTGTTCGACAGGTTGCTCTCCGCATGGCGGTGCACCATCACGCTGGCATCGCTGTCGGTCAGCGTCGCATCGTCAAGCTCCACCGAGGTCGCGAAGGCGCTCTGCGGCCAGAGGGTGAAGCCGCCATCGGGCTCCGCGATTCCCTCGCGAAAGGCGATGGAGCTGATGTGGCCTTCCCCCACCGCGCGAAGCGTCATGACGAAGCGGACGTTGCCGTCCACCATCCCGCTCTGGTCCGGATGCGGCACGATCGACGGGTTCATCAGCGCGGCCGCAGCGTAGGAATATTCGTGGCAGAAGAAGGCGCCGAGCAGGCGCTTGCGGATTTGCGAGAAGCCCGTGCAATCGACCTGCAGCGCTTCCTCCACCTCGGTGAAGCGCTCCTGGAACATCTGCTCGGTCTGCCAGTGCCGCTCTGCAAAGTCGGTCAGAATGCGCGAATATTCGGTCTGAACCTGGTCCTCGCTCAGCGCGGCGATGTCCTCGAACAGCCGGAGCGCCCGCCCTCCCGACGCGTTCTTCCCCGACCACCCCAGATGAAACGGCCGCAGCACGACCCGCGAAGGGTCCGCGTGCAGCCGCTCATCGAGGATATGCAAGGGACTGTTAGGCCAAACGCCCTCTACGCCCACTGTGTTCTCCGTTCGAATCGACCCGTTGTGACCGGGCGAGCGCTAGCACGGAATAGTGAGCGAGTTGAAAAGCCAGGACGGATTCTGCACCGCAATTGATGTTCGCTCCTCGCGGGGTGATGCCGTCGCGGCAGCGGCCGCTGGCAAGGTCCGCCAGCACCACGCCGCGATCGTTGGCACCGAAGAACCAGTTCCACGCCGCCTGCGCATGCGCGAACCAGCGAGTGTCCTTCGTCGCCTCGAAGGCCGAGCGGGAGGCCTCGGCCGCCGCCTGGGCCTCCAGCGGCTGCTGGTCGAACGGCAGGTGGGCGTGTTCCTTGCCGAAGCTGTCGGAACCGATGGGCCGGAAGTGCCCGCTGGCAGCAATCTGCTGGTCGGCGATCCACTCCAGCGTCTCCACGCCTGCAGCCGTGTAGTCCGGCCGGTCCAGTGCCACGCCGGCCTCGATCAGCGCCTGCGACAGGCGGGGGTTGTCATAGCCGAGCACCGCCTCGAACCACGCCCAGTCCGGCCGCCGTGCTCCGCCCAGCAGGCGGTACAAGGTGTCCGCCCCCTGCTCCAGCGTCTGGCGCGAGGCCGCGTGATCCGGCCGGGCGCGGAGCACGCAAGAGGCGCCGAGCATGCTGAAGGCGATCGCGCGCGGCGAGCCGAGGCTGACGCAATGCGGCAGGGCGGTATCGTACCAGCGCCACGCCCATTCCACGAGATCGGGGTTCGGCGCGCACTCGATCGTTTGCCCCAGCGCCCACAGCGCGCGCCCGTTCGAATCCTCGGACCCGACATCTTCGCACCAGCTGCGGTCGAACCGCATGAAGTTGCGGAACCCCCCGCTCTCCTCATTCCAGGCGTGCTGGACGAAGCTGGCATAGGTCATCGACCAGCGGGTGCGCTCGATCTCAGAAAGGCCGGCGGCCACGTTCATCAGCATGAGCGCGCGGGCGTTGTCGTCCAGGCAATAGCCGTGGCGCCGGTCCGGCACGATACCGATCGCATGCTGGATGATGCCGGTGGAATCGCTCAGCGCAAACACCCCCGCGAGGCCGGGCGTCGCGGTGACGGGGGTGATCCGTCCTGCGGGAGCAATCGCGGCCTCGATCAGCGCAGCGGCGCCGTCGGCGAAACGCGGCCAGATGGTCTGCCGTCCGCGGGCGTAAGCCCGGCGCTGCAGCGCCGCGAGTTCCTCCGGCTGGTCAAGCAGGCGATTGACGGCCTGGGCGATGGCGGCCGCGCTGCGCGGCTCGATCAACACGCCCGCGTCATCGGCCAGCAACTCGCGCGCATGGAGATAGGGCGTGGCGATCACCGCCTTGCCAAGCGCAACCGCATAGCTGAGCGTGCCGGAGGTCGACTGCTGGAGGTTCGGGTAAGGCGTGATGTAGATGTCGCACGCCTCGATCTGGTCGAGCAGCTCCTCGGCCTCAAGGAAGCGGTCGTCCCACTGGATGTGGCTGGCGACACCCAGTTCCTCCGCCAGCGCCTTCAGTCGCTCGCGATAGGCCTCGCCCTCGCTGGCGATCAGGTTGGGATGCGTCATGCCGACGATCCGGTACAAGGCGCGGGGATGTCGCTCCACGATGTCGGGCATCGCCTCGATCACCCGCTCGAGCCCCTTGCCGGGACCGATCAGGCCGAAGGTCATCATCACCGGTTGCCCCTCGAGGCCGAGCTGCTGCTTGAATCGCTCGCTGCGGCCGAACGGCCGGTCGGGCGCACCGTGGGGGACGACTTGCAGGATCTCGCTCGGCGCGCCGTAGATCGAGGTCAACAGGCCGCGCGTATGCTGCGACATCACCATGATGCGGCTGGCGCGCTTCACCAGGTGGTCGAGGATCTCGCGCTGCCGCTCCGAGGGGTCGGTCAGCACCGTGTGCGGGGTCAGGATCAGCGGCGCGGCGATGCGGTCGACGAAATCGCAGACCATTGCACCGTCTTCGCCGCCGAAGATGCCGTATTCGTGCTGCAGCCAGACGGCATCCACGCCGCTTTCGTTGATGCGGCGCGCGGTGTGGAGGTAGGAGTCCAGCTCATTGAAGGCGATCGTGCCCTGGACGCCATCGTAGGTGAGCGGGTTGGCCGGATCGTCCAGCGCGTATACGTCCACCCTGATGTGCGGATGGAAGCGCGCCAGTTGCTCGAACGTGTCCGTGGTGAACGTCGCGATGCCGCACTTGCGCGGGGTGAAATTGCCGATCAGCGCGACCCGGCGCACCGGCTGATCCGCCGCCCTGGTCGCACTGAAGAGCGGGCGGACAGCGGCCTCTACAACCGAGCCGGCGGTTTTCATCACTGTCACAGCGTTGAGGTCCATAGGCTATCCATCTGAACAACACTCGCTCTGCACGCCGCCGTCCCCAGGGGACAGCTTGGGCGTATTTTGCATTGCAACATGGAAGAACGATTCTGGCAAGCGGATCGCGTAGCCAGAACCTTCAACCATCTCGAATAAGACTATATTTATTTGTCAGCGACCCTCGGGCTGTTCTGACGCAGCGCACAATGTGTCTTAGGTGCAACTGCGTAGAAGGTATCTTGTTCCCGGGCGGGATGCCTCGGCGGATGCAGGCCGCGGCCGGAGGGCCATGAGCAGCGGTGAACGCAATGCTGCAGCGCGAGAGGCTGGGTGTCCTGGAGCGAGTCGGCGCAATCGGGGCGTGCTCGTCACGCTAGCCGGTAGGGCGTCGGCGGAGGAGGAACATCGGCACCGGTCGATTTGCGGCCGTGCCGTGCAGCACCTTTGCGTGGTTGGCGCTGGAGAACAGGGCGGGGTGCAGGGCGTCGGTGCGCCGCTGCACTCCTGTCAGAACGCTGCCTTTACGCCCACGCGCAGCTGACGCGGCTCGACGATGCGGCTGTTGCGGCCGAGCACGCCTTCGGGCGGCTCGCCGGGCAGGCGTGTCTCGTAGTAATAGTCGATGTCGTCGCCATGAGAGTCGAATACGTTGAGCAACTCGCCGTAGAGCTCCCAGCCTTCGAGCCAGCCCGGCGTGTAGGCGGCGCGCAGGTTGACCAGCAGCGTCTCTTTTCCGCGCTGGCTGTTGTCCTCGATCAGCGCGTGCGGGCCGAGGTAGCGTAGCCGGGCCGCGGCGTTCCACTCGGGGAAAATCGCCGAGAGGCCCAGCTCGCCGGAGCTTTCGAGCGCGCCGGGCACGTAGTTCTCGCCCGAGGGCAGGCCTTCGTAGCGGGCCGTCGACCCGGTCAGAACGCCATCGAACGCGAGCCAGGTGTTTGGCTTGTAGAAGGCAGTGAGTTCGTAGCCGTGGCGCTTGGCCGGATCGCTCGGCTCCACCGCGCCCGAGTCACCCACGTAGATGAGCTCGCTGTCGATCTGGCTCCACCAATAGACGGCGGTCAGGATGGCGCCGCCGCGCTCGAAGCGGGCGCCCACTTCCTCCATCTCGCCCTTGACCAGACCGGGCGCCGGATCGTCCGGGTTGGTCACGCCGCGCGCGTCGTTCGAATGAAAGCCCTGGCCGTAATTGACGTAGAGGGCGATTCCGTCCGTCAGCTCGTAGTTGACGCCGACCTTTGGGGCGAAGATGTCGTCCTTCACCGTCCCGCTCCAGGTGCTGTCTCCTTCGAGCGCCCGCGTGCGAAAGCGGTAGAAGTCGCCGCGCAGCCCGCCGATCACCATCAGCCGCTCGATCGGTTGCCAGTTTACCTCGCCATAGAGGCCGAGCGAGCTTTCCTTCACGTCGAACGCGCCGACGGTGAACTCCTTCAAGCCTGCGATCGTCTCGTCGAAACCCACCCGCGAGATGTCATCCACCCGCGCCTCCGCACCGAAGCTCAGGGAGAGGGTTTCGTTCAGCGCGAAGGTGCGCTTAGCCCGGCCGCCATAGATCCAGCGGCTGTCGTACTGCCGCAGCTGGTCGCCGTTGACGGGGTCGTCTAGGAAGAAGGTGAAGTTCGACAGAAGGCTCCAGTCGTACTTCTGGAGATAGGCGCTCACCCGCCAGTCGTCGGACTGGTAGCCGACAGTGGCGATCCAGCGCTCGGTGCTTCCGCGCAGCGTAGGGTCGAGCGTGCCGTACCGGTCCTCGACCAGCGTGCCGACCGCGCGCTCGGGCAGCTGCTCGGTCGGAGCCCAGGTCGCGTCGTAATAGCTGAGGCTGGTCTGGAGCGTGCCGTTGCCCAGCGGGTGCGAGTATTTTGCATAGCCCATCACGCCGTCGAAATCCTCGGGCAGGTCCCACGGCCCGTCATTGTACTTGAGCTGGCCCACCAGCAGCAGGTCGCCCCCGGCCACCGGCAGCGATCCACCGGCGACGTAGCGGAGGTAATCGTAGGAGCCGAGTTCCACCTTGGCGAAGGGCTCCATCCTGTCGTGCGTGGTGATGGTGCTGGAGCCGACGAAGCTGAAATCGCCGACATCGGCGCGGTACGGCCCCTTGCGGTAGTCGACGCGCCGCACCGTCTCCGGGATGAGGCCGTTGATGTCGAGGTAACCCTGCCCGTGCCCGTGCGTGCGGAAGTTCAGCGGCA
>Ga0210040_10008701_pt1 | contig 11962 bp, 9 predicted proteins | sample CryGeyCG12114_NA_FD_185462 | JGI IMG/M metagenome (GOLD analysis project Ga0210040, IMG submission 185462) | Groundwater microbial communities from aquifer - Crystal Geyser CG19_WC_8/21/14_NA (SPAdes) (version 2) | ecosystem: Environmental > Aquatic > Deep subsurface > Groundwater | place: USA... | reverse complement strand
GCCGGCGGCAAGCCGATCCGTGATGCGCTGGACCGAGCATCTGAGGGGATTGCGCGACACGATACGGAACTTCTGGCCCTCGAAGACGAGCGCGACGAGACGGCCAAGTCCCTCAATGTTCTGGCACAGGGCAACGATCCCGATTTTGCTGAAGCGCTGTCTTCGCTGGCGCAAAGCCTCGGCCGACAGGAACTGGCCACGCTTCTTGCCGAGGCGCGGCGAACCGGTACGGGCCAGGATGACAGCCTGGTCGCTCAGATCGATGAAAACCGCGCCCGCGCCCGCGAAGAAGTCACGCAAATCATGGAGCAAAAAGAGCGCCTCAAGACGCTGACGGCGCGCCGGCGCGAACTCGAAGACATCAGCTACGAATTCCGGAAGGCCCGCTACGACGATCCCCGCTCCAGTTTTCGCGAGGACAATCTGGTTGGCGACCTCCTTAACGATTTTCTGCGTGGAGGCATCAGCGCCGCCGCCTACTGGGATCATTGGCGCGGGAGCCAGGGGTTCAGAACCGGCCCCACCGAATGGGGTGGCGGCATCAATCTGCCCGGCAATACGCCCTGGAGTCCGGGCGGGGGCGGCTTTTCCTGGCCCGGCAATTCCTCCGGCGGAGGCAGCGGGGGTGGTTTTGGCGGCTCCAACGGCGGCAGTTTTTCCTGGCCGAAGTCGGGTTCCGGCGGCGGCGGCTTTTCCCGCCCGCGCTCGGGTTCAAGCGGCACGCGCAAGCATGGCGGCTTTACCACCGGCGGCGGCTTTTAAGCGCCAGTCGCCCGCCCTTTAATTCCCCTCCGGCGAAGACCCCTTCAGCGTCATCGGCAAGCCCGCGATCACGAAATACACATGCGCGCAAATTTCGGCGAGCCGCTGGTGCGCGGACCCCGCCAGATCGCGAAAGCTGCGCGCCAGCGCGTTATCCGGCACGATCCCGAGGCCAACCTCGTTGCTGACCAGGATCACCCGCGCTTCGGTTAAATCCGCCAGCGTCCCCGCCAGGTCCTCGACTGCCCCGGCCACGTCGCGTCCGCTCAGCAGCAAATTGGTGATCCACAACGTCAGGCAATCGATCAGCACCACGTCGTGCGAGCGCCCGGCCGCCCGCAAGGCCCGCGATAAGTCCAGCGGCTCTTCGAGGGTATCAAAGCGCCCGCCGCGGGCGCCCTGGTGAGCGGCTACCCGCTCGCGCATTTCGCTGTCCAGCGCTTGCGCTGTCGCGAGGTAAATCGGCCGCGTCCCAAAGCGGACTGCCAGCCGTTCCGCAAAAGCGGTCTTGCCGGACCGCGCGCCCCCCAGAACCAGGATGTGATCGGCAATCATGCTGTCCTCCCGTGTGCTCCCGCTTGCAGCCGGCCGATCCGGTCGAAGCGTGGGTGCCTCCTTGTCCGCCGCGACGCCGGACGCCGCTTATTGCACTTTCGCCCTATAGGCTTTCACACTATGGTCCGCGCGACCCTGACCTGACCGGAATAAAAGAGGCCTAGTTGGCGCAGCGCAAGCTCTATCTGGGCGTTGATGGTGGCGGCACCAATTGCCGCATCCGTCTCGCGGACAGCACCTTGACCACACTGGCGGAAGTCCGGAACGGCCGTTCCAACCTGCAGATCGATGCGGGGGAGCCCGCCTACAAGGCCATCAGCGAGGGAACGCGCGACGTGTTCGCCGCGGCCGGTCTCGATTTTTCCGAAACCGCCAACACCTATGCATGCTTCGGCATGGCCGGGGGCCGCATGGATTCGGCCCGCGCCGAGTTCGCCAGCCGACCCTGGCCCTTTGCCGCCGTGAAGGTGTTCGATGACATCGACATTGCCCATGCCGGTGCGCTCGGGGGCGCCGAAGGGGCGGTGATCATTGTAGGCACCGGATCGGCCGCCATGGCGGTGATCGGCGGCCAGCGCTACCAGTGCGGCGGCTGGGGTTATCAGATCGGCGATCAAATGAGCGGCGCCATTCTGGGGCGCGAATTGGTCCGCTATGCGGTGGAAGCCGAAGACGGGCTGGTTGAAGCGTCCCCTCTGACCCGGGCAGTGATCGACATGCTCGGGGGCAGCAACCAGGCCGTGATGACCTGGTCGTTTGCAACCGATATGGACCTCAAGATCGTCAGCGGTGATGGAACCGAAGGGTGCGACGAGGCGCTGATTGGTCGGGCACCGGCCGAATATGGCAAGCTCATGCCGCTGTTTTTCGAGCATTTTGAAACCGGCGATCCGGTCGCCAGAAAGCTGATGGAAACGCAGTTCGCTTATGTCGACACCTATGTGAACTGGTTCAAGCAGCGCGGAGCCACCCGCATGGCGGTGGTGGGCGGCTTTGGCGACCGTTTGTTTCCGCTTCTTGAGCAGCGTTACGGCGAGTTTCTTGTTACCCGTTACGGCGAGCCGCTCGATGGCGCTGTGATTCTCGCCCGCCAGTATTTCCCCGTCTGAACCCTGGAGTTCCGCGTCCCGTGTCAAGCCGCATCATTCCAGTCCAGCCGTTCGATTACGTGGTTTTTGGCGCAACCGGCGACCTGACCAAGCGCAAGCTCATTCCGGCGCTTTACCATCGCTTCAAGGATGGGCAGTTCGACAATCAGTCCCGCATCATCGGGGTGTCGCGCTCCCAGCTCAGCGACGAAGACTTCCAAAACATCGCGGCAGAGAGCGTCCGCAGTTTCGTAGAAAAGCCCTACCAGGACGACGAAACGATCCGGCAGTTCATCTCGAGCTTTTCCTATATCGGCACCGACGTTGCCGACGAAAGCAGCTGGGCCGATCTGAACACCAAGCTGCGCGATGATCCCAAGATCGTGCGGGCCTTTTACCTTGCGGTCGCGCCGGACTTGTTCGGGCCGATCTGCACCTATCTCTCAAAGGGCGGCTATTACCGGCGCGATGCCCGCGTGGTGATCGAAAAGCCGCTCGGGCATGACTTGGCCTCCTCGGCCGAAATCAACGACGAAGTCGCGGCGATCTTTGCGGAAGACCAAGTCTACCGGATCGATCACTACCTCGGCAAGGAAACGGTGCAGAACCTCCTCGCCCTGCGCTTTGCCAATACCCTGTTTGAGCCGGTGTGGAATTCGAGCCGCATCGACCACATACAGATCACGGTTGCCGAAACCGTCGGCGCCGGTACGCGCGGCTATTACGACGAGAGCGGCGCGCTCCGCGACATGATCCAGAATCACATCCTGCAGCTGGTGTGCCTGGTGGCGATGGAGCCTCCCGCCTCCGACCAGGCCAATGCCTTGCGCGATGAAAAGCTCAAGGTCCTGCGTTCCCTCCGACCCATCCTGAAGGAAAACGTAGCGCGCGCCACTGTGCGCGGGCAATATCGCGGCGTCTCGTCGGAAGGGGCGACGGTTAAAGGCTACCAGGACGAGCTGCCCGAGGAAAAGAAGGGATCGCGGACCGAAACCTTTGTTGCGCTCAAGGCCGAGATCGACAATTGGCGCTGGGCCGGCGTGCCGTTCTACATCCGCACCGGCAAGCGCATGGCCAACCGGGTCAGCGAAATCGTTATCCAGTTCCGCGAAATCCCACACTCCATGTTCGACCATGCTGAAGGCGCACCGCGCGCCAACAAGCTGGTGATGCGCTTGCAGCCCAACGAGGGCGTCAAGCTGTTGATGATGATCAAGGACCCCGGCCCCGGCGGCATGCGCTTGCGCGAGGTGCCGCTGAACCTCTCGTTTGCCGAAACCTTCAACGAACGCACCCCCGAAGCCTATGAGCGGCTCCTGCTTGACGTTATCCGCGGCAACCAGACCCTGTTCATGCGCCGCGACGAACTTGAAGCGGCCTGGGCATGGGTTGATCCGGTGCGCGAAGCCTGGGACAGTGCCAACGATGCGCCCCAGCCCTATACCGCCGGCACCTATGGGCCCACCGGCTCGATTGCGCTGATCGAACGCGACGGCCGCACCTGGTACGAGGATGACGAGGTTTGAGCGTGAACCGGCGCGAATTTGAGAACAGGCTGGATCTCGCTAAGGCCTTGGCCGAGGCCGTCGCAGCCGACATTGCAGCCGACCTTGAAGCCAATGGCACGGCCGCAATTGCCGTATCGGGCGGCACCACGCCCGCAAAATTCTTTGCCGCGCTCGGCAAGCGCAAGGAGATCGCCTGGGACAAAGTGATCGTCACGCTGGTGGACGAGCGCTGGGTTCCCGAAACATCGGACCGCTCGAACGCAAATCTCGTCAACACCACCATGCTGCAAGGCCCGGCGGCAACCGCCCGTTTTTTGCCCCTTTACTCCGGGGGCACCGACCCTGACAAAGCAGCCGTGAACCGCACCAATGACGTTCTCTCTACCTTGCCCGAACAGTTCGCCGCAGTGGTGCTCGGCATGGGCTCGGACGGGCATACGGCCTCGTTCTTCCCTGGCGGTGATACGCTTCGAGAAGCCCTCACCTCCAAAGGGCCGGCGCTGGCCATCAATGCGCCCGGAGCGGGGGAGCCCCGGATGACATTGACCTTACCGCGCTTGCTGAAATCGCGGGCTCTCTATCTACATATTGAAGGGGAGGAGAAGGCCGGCGTTTTGGAAACAGCGCTGGGCGAGGGTCCGGAAACGGACATGCCCATCCGCGCCGTTTTGCGCGCCGACCATTCCGTATCGCTGTTCTGGTGCCCCTGATCCCGCACGTTTGACTCCAATTCGTGCCATCGCCGGGGACGCCGCATCTTGCCAAGGAGGCATGATTGGCTGTCCGCAAAGCTGTTCAAGACGTCACCGACCGCATCCGTCAACGGAGCGCGGAGTCGCGGCGCATTTATCTCGATCGCATCGAAAAATCGCGCGAAGCCGGCGTGTACCGCTCGTCGCTCGCCTGCGGCAACCTCGCCCATGGCTTTGCCGCCTGCGGGCCCTCTGAAAAGGCGCTGCTCGCGGGCACCAACACGCCCAATCTCGGAATTGTCACGTCTTATAACGACATGCTGTCGGCCCATCAGCCCTATGGCACCTACCCCGACATCATCAAAGCGGCGGCTCGCGAGATCGGCTGCACCGCCCAGGTCGCCGGCGGCGTGCCGGCCATGTGCGACGGCGTCACACAGGGCCAACCGGGCATGGACTTGTCGCTGTTTTCCCGCGACGTGATCGCCATGGCGACCGCCATCGCCTTGTCGCACAACATGTTCGATGCCGCGGTTTACCTTGGCATTTGCGACAAGATCGTGCCCGGCCTGATGATCGGTGCCTTGACCTTCGGGCACCTGCCCGCGGTCTTTATCCCCGGTGGTCCGATGCCCAGCGGCATCCCGAATGACGAAAAATCCCGCGTTCGCCAGCTCTACATGGAAGGCAAGGTCGGCCGCGCCGAACTTCTTGAATCGGAGTCGCGCTCCTACCATTCCCCCGGCACCTGCACCTTTTACGGCACCGCCAATTCCAATCAAATGCTGATGGAGATCATGGGGCTGCATCTGCCAGGCGCGAGCTTCGTCAATCCCGGCACGCCGTTGCGCGATGCCTTGACGCGCGCCGCCACCCAGCGCGCCCTGTCGATCACGGCACAGGGCAACAGCTACACGCCCATCGGCCACATCATGGACGAAAAGGCGATCACCAACGGCCTGGTTGGCCTGCATGCCACGGGCGGATCCACCAACCACACGCTGCATCTGATCGCCATCGCTGCGGCTGCCGGCCTGCAGGTGACCTGGGACGACATGTCGGACCTCAGCGACGCCGTGCCGCTGCTCGCTCGCGTTTATCCCAATGGCAGTGCCGACGTGAACCACTTCCATGCCGCGGGCGGCCTCGGCTTTCTGATCCGCGAGCTCCTGGAGGGCGGCCTTCTCCATGAGGACGTTCGCACCGTTTGGGGCACGGGCCTGTCGGGCTACACCGTGGAAGCCAAGCTGATCGAAGAAAAGCTGACCTATGAGCCGGCTCCCGCTGAGTCCGCTTTGCCGAAGGTTCTGGCCAAAGTATCCGAACCCTTTCAACAATCGGGCGGCCTCAAACTCCTCCGGGGCAATCTCGGCCGCTCGGTGATCAAGGTGTCGGCGGTGAAGCCGGAAAACCGCGTCGTCGAAGCGCCCGCTCGGGTGTTCCACTCCCAGGAAGCCATGCAGGACGCCTTCAAAAACGGCGAACTCAGCGGCGACGTGGTTGTGGTGGTGCGCTTCATGGGCCCCAAGGCCATCGGCATGCCCGAGTTGCACAAGCTCACCCCGGCGCTCGGCGTGTTGCAGGACCGTGGGCACAAGGTGGCGCTGTTGACCGACGGGCGCATGTCGGGTGCTTCGGGCAAAGTGCCGGCCGCAATCCACCTCACCCCCGAGGCCAACGATGGCGGCCCGATCGCCAGGATACGCGACGGCGACATGATCCGCCTCGATGCCGAGGCCGGCACGCTGGACTTCATGGGCGATTGGGCCCAATTCGAAGCCCGCCCGCTCGCGACCGAGGATCTTGATTCCCAGCACTTCGGCATGGGCCGCGAACTGTTTGCCGGTTTCCGCAGCCTCGTGTCTGTCGCCGACCGCGGCGCCTCGGTGTTCGGCTAAACGAGCAACCAAATGGCAGCCGCGACGGCGGCTGTCCCCACCAGCGTCACATCGAGCATCCGCCGGTACAGTTGCAGCGCGCGATCGATGTCCTCGGGGCCGAGGTCGCGCCGCCCCTGCCCCATTGTCGGCAGGTCCACCGTTTCCCCGCCATAAGAGCGTGGCCCGCCGAGGGAGAACCCCAGCGCCCCGGCCATCGCCGCCTCTGGCCAGCCGGCATTGGGCGAATTGTGCTTCTTGGCATCGCGCAGCGCGGCACGGAGGGCGCCTGGCGCATCGGCTCGCCGGACAAACAACGCCGCCACGGCAAAGAGCCCGGCGGTCAGCCGCGCCGGAACGAGGTTCAAGAGATCGTCGAGCCGGGCGCCGGCCCAGCCAAAATCGCGGTAGCGCTCATTGAGATGCCCGATCATGGAATCGGCGGTGTTGACAGCCTTGTAGGCGGCAATGCCGGGCAGCCCCGCAACGATCAACCAGAACAAGGGTGCGATGACTCCGTCCGAGGCGTTCTCTGCCAGCGTTTCCACCGCCGCGCGGGCCACGCCGGCCTCGTCGAGCTGTTCGGGGTCGCGGCCAACGACGTGGCTCACGGTCCTTCGGCCGTCGGCGAGAGAAACCCGCAGTCCGTCCGCGACTGCCCCGACCGCCCGGCCCAATTCCTTTTGCGCCAGGAATGGGGTGGCCAGAAACGCTTCAACCACCCAGCCCCAAGTCCACTGCCGGCAAAGCCAGACGATCAAAATGCTCGGCAAAACCGCCGCTAGCAGCAGCACCATCACGGTCAGCACGCCGAAACCCTTCCGCCGCCGCGGCGAAAATTCCGGCCGGTTCAGCCGCCCTTCCAGTGCCGAAATCAACGCGCCGAACCAGATCACGGGATGGCCGATCAACCGCACCAGCGTTTGCGGATAGCCGAGGAGCCGCTCAAGCAAAAGCGCCAGAGGCGCAACGAACACCGTCATGCCAAGCGCGGCTCGCGTCCCATCGTCAGCAGCGCGTCGAGGTCAAGGTGCTGTTCCAAATGCGCGGCCAAGCGGTCCAGCGTGCGGTCCACCCCGGCTTCATAGTTCGCGTCCGCACCCGCTACATCGCCCAGAAACGCGCGGCGAAACGCGTCGCCCGCGAACACGCCGTGCAGATAGGTGCCCATCACCCGCCCGTCGGGGCTGACCGCCCCTTCCGGCCCACCGCCGATCCGGGCAAACGGTTTCGCCCGATCGGGCCCGGTCGTTTCACCCAGATGCATATGGTAACCGCCGATAGCGGCACCGCTCCCAGCGTGCTCGCCCCCTTCGATGCGCAGCTGCTTGGTCACGGTGAGCGTCGTGTCCACATCAAGCAGGCCGAGCCCGGCGCTCACACCCGCCGCCCCTTCCAGCCCTTCGGGATCGCTGATCGTGCGCCCCAGCATCTGGTAACCGCCGCACAGGCCCAGCACCCGCCCCCCGGCGCGATGATGGGCTAAGATATCGATGTCCCAGCCGTTGGCACGCAGCGCCTGGAGATCCGCCCGTGTGGTTTTCGATCCCGGCAAGACGATCAGATTGGCCTCGCGCGGTATCGCCTCGCCCGGCTTGATCATGCGGAGTTCCACCCCCGGTTCCAGCCGCAGGGGATCGAGATCGTCGAAATTGCTGATGCGCGGCAGTCGCGGCACCGCGACTACATAAGCGGCGCCCGGCTTTCGCTCGGCAACCGCGTCCAGCGCCAGCGCGTCCTCGGCCGGCAATTTCGCAGCATCGGGAAACATCGGCACCGGCCCGAAACACGGTTTGCCCGTGCGCTCGGCAATGAAAGCGCGTCCGCTCTCAAACAAGGCCGGATCGCCGCCAAATTTGTTGATCAGCGTCGCAACGATGCGCCGGGCATCGTCCGGCGCGATTACGGCGAAGGTGCCAACCAGCGAGGCAATCACCCCGCCCCGGTTGATATCGCCGATCACCACCACCGGCACGTCGGCCGCCTCCGCGAAGCCGAAATTGGCGATGTCATTGTTCCTGAGATTAACTTCCGAAGCGCTGCCCGCTCCCTCGACCAGCACCAAATCGGCATCCGCCCCGAGTTCACGGAAAGCCTCCAGCACGGGGGCTAAAAAAACACCGCGCCGCGCCCAGTATTCGCGCGCCGGCATCGAGCCCACCCGTTTGCCCCGCACCACCACCTGCGCGCCGCTCTCATGCTCGGGCTTCAGCAACACCGGGTTCATCACGGTCAGCGGTTCGCGCCGCGCCGCCCGCGCCTGCAACGCCTGTGCTCTCCCGATCTCGCCGCCATCCGCAGTCACGGCGGCATTGTTGCTCATGTTCTGCGGCTTGAACGGCGCGACGCGCAGCCCGCGATTGGTGAACGCACGGCAGAGGCCCGCGACGATCAGCGATTTGCCGACATCCGAGCCAGTGCCCATGAACATCAGGGTTTTCGCCATGGGCTAAGCTGCCTCGATGACGTGGGCATAGGAGCCCATCACCCGGCCCAGAACCCCACCCATCGGCGCTTGCGCTTCCCCCAGCGCGTCGGTCGCCTCAAACAAGGGCGGCAGTCCGCCCCCGATCTCCGCTGCGGAATAGTGAAATTCATGGCCCTTCAACGCTGCCGGCCAAGGCAGCGCGCCCGTATGCCGCAATTGGCGATAGCCAAGCACGCGCCGGGGTCGGTCGATGCGCGTCCGAACCGGCAGCAAGCTTGCCATGCGATGCGTCTGCCCCGCTTTGTCGGTCAGCGTTTCCCCCAGTGCCATGAAGCCCCCGCACTCCCCATAAATCAGCGCCCCCCTGTCCCGCGCCGCACGAAGCCCCGCCTTGAACCGCTCGGCATGGGCCAGCCTTTCCCCATGCAGCTCGGGGTAGCCGCCCGGCAAAAACACGGCATCAGCATCGTCGGCCGGCGCTTCATCGGCCAGGGGGGAGAAAAATGAAAGCTCCGCTCCGGCCGCCCGCCACCCATTCATCAGGTGCGGATACAGGAAGGCAAACGCCGCATCCCGCGCAATTGCTGTTCTCTGCCCCAAGGGCGGCAGCGTCTCCGCAGCGGCTCTCGGTGGCGCAATCTCGCCCGCCATCGCCAGCACGGCCTCAAGATCCACATGGCGCTCCGCCACCCGCCCTGCCGCCTCGGTAAATTGCAAAAAACCGGCAACTTCCCCCGGCAGCACCAGTCCGAGATGGCGTTCGGGCAGGCTCAATCCCGCTTCTCTCGGAATAGCCCCAAGGCACGAAATTCCGGTTTCCGCCAGCGCCGCGCGCAACATGGTTTCGTGCCGCGCCGATCCCACGCGGTTCAGGATCACTCCAGCGATCCGCACGCCGGCGCGCCATTGGGCAAAACCGCTCACCAGCGGCGCCACCGATTGCGATTGCCGCTCGCTGTCAACCACCAGCACCACCGGCAGGCCCAAAACCTCGGCGAGATCGCCTGTCGATCCCCGCCCGTCCGCCGCGCCGTCAAACAGGCCCATCACCCCTTCGACCACCAGCAGATCGGCATCCTCCGCCGCAGCCCCGGCAAGCGCGCGCAATCGCTCCGGCCGCATCGCCCAGGGATCAAGATTGATCGCCTCTCGCCCCGCCGCCCGCCCCAGCAGCGCGCCGTCAAGGTAGTCCGGCCCGGTCTTCGCCGCCGAAACCCGCAGGCCGCGCGCGCGCAGTGCGGCGAGCAGCCCAAAGGTCAAAACAGTTTTGCCCGAGCCCGAGCGCGGCGCAGCGATAATCAATCCCCGCGCCATCAGCCTTCCCTTTGCTCTGAACGACTTGGCCCCATATATGTGGCAATCATGGACACATCAGCGGACGGGCACGACGAGAACGGCCAAAGCCCACTGCGCCGCGGCTGGACCACGGGCGCCTGCGCCACCGCCGCCGCCCGCTCCGCCCTGTCCGCCCTGCTCACCGGCAATTCGGAAGACCCCGTCACCATTACCCTGCCCGGTGGGCAGCGGCCCGCTTTTGCCCTCGCCCACGAGCTTATCGGCGACGATTTCGCCGAAGCGGGCATCATCAAGGATGCTGGCGACGACCCCGACGTGACCCATGGCGCGCTGGTGATCGCCCGCGTTTCCCATGGCCCGCAGGGTTCAGGCATCACCTTCCGCGCCGGGTCCGGCGTTGGCACTGTCACCAAGCCGGGCCTCAAGCTCGCGGTCGGTGAGCCGGCCATCAACCCCGTCCCCCGGCAGATGATCACCGCCGAACTTTTGGACCTTTGTACCGCGCATGGCGTCGCACCAGATTTCGTGGTCACCATCTCCGTCCGCGATGGTGAGCGGCTGGCGGAAAAAACCTGGAATCCAAGGCTCGGCATTCTTGGCGGTCTGTCCATCCTCGGCACCACGGGCATCGTCATCCCATATTCATGCGGCGCATGGATAGCCTCCATTCACCGCGGCATCGATGTGGCGCGCGCCATGGGGCTTCCGCACCTTGTCGGCTCCACTGGCGATGTTTCCGAAAAGGCGGCGCAAGGCAAATACGCGCTGCCGCTGGAGGCGTATCTCGATATGGGAGACTTTGTCGGCGGCATGCTGAAATATCTCAAAGCCCACCCGGTTGAACGGATCACCATTGCCGGCGGGTTCGCCAAACTCAGCAAGCTCGCCAATGGCGCAATGGACCTGCATTCCGGCCGCTCGCAGGTGGATACCGATTTTTTGGCCAGCATCCTCGCAAAGCTCGGCGCCAGTGCAGCGCTTTTGACTGCGGCCGGAGAAGCCAGCAGCGCCGGCGCCGTACTCGACCTTGCGGCCACTGAAAACCTCCCGCTCGCCCAAAGCATTGCCGAAGAAGCCAAAGTCGCCGCCGCCCGCGTGCTCAACAACAGCGGCATCCAGATCGGCATCCTCGTTGTCGGCCGCGACGGCGCGGTCCTCGGGGAAAACTGAATGCGCATCCTGGTTCTCGGCGGCACAACGGAAGCGCGACACCTCGCCAACCAACTCGTCGCCAAAGGACACAGCGTCATCACCTCGCTGGCTGGCCGCACCAGCGATCCCAAACTCCCCGCGGGATCCTTGCGCGTGGGAAAATTCGGCGGCGTTCCCGGGCTCGTGGCCTATCTTCGCGCCGCCAGGATTGACCGCCTGGTGGACGCCACCCACCCTTATGCCGGGCATATGTCGGTCAATGCCGTCGCCGCCGCCGAGGCAACCGCGATCCCGCTGGTGCGGCTGATGCGCCCCCCCTGGACGCCGGGCGAGGGTGACCGCTGGACCGAGTTCCCCACCATGAAGGCGGCCGCAACGGCGCTGCCCCCCAACAGCACGGTTTTGCTGACCACCGGGCACGAAGGCCTCGCCATTCTGCTCGCGCGCGACGATTGCCAATTCCTGGTCCGCCTGATCGAGCCGCCAGCGAGCGACCTGCCCTTTTATGCCCGCCTCCTCCGCGACCGCCCGCCCTACACGCTTGACGGCGAAACCGCCCTGATGCGGGCTGAGACCATTACCCACCTCATCACCAAGAACTCCG
>Ga0210040_10008700_pt1 | contig 11963 bp, 3 predicted proteins | sample CryGeyCG12114_NA_FD_185462 | JGI IMG/M metagenome (GOLD analysis project Ga0210040, IMG submission 185462) | Groundwater microbial communities from aquifer - Crystal Geyser CG19_WC_8/21/14_NA (SPAdes) (version 2) | ecosystem: Environmental > Aquatic > Deep subsurface > Groundwater | place: USA... | reverse complement strand
GGTGGTGGTGGAGGCGGTGGTGGAGGCGGTGGTGGCGGTGGTGGTGGCGGTTGCGGTGGTGGTGATTTCAACATCTCCCCAAATAGTAAAATCTGTCCCAAACTTTATACATTCTACTGTCTATTGTACCATTTCTACATATAATTTTTATTTTTTTAAGTGATGGCTACATACCTAACAAGTCATTTACAAAAATCATTGGCTGCCTAATTTGACTGTAGTCTACCCAAATACCAAACCCACAAATAATTAGCTGCCAACAACTCATTCTATTTCGAATTGTCAAGTCATCTTCAGTTCCCTAATTTACGTACTAGTTACTAACTAACTAACTAACTAGCTGGCCAACTAACTACACATAATTTGCAGCTTTAAAACCGCCTCTTTGATTTGACGGAATTATCCACTTGCTTAGACAGTCACAAAGCAGAAACACAAAGAGCCTTTCTCATGTTCCTCCAATTCCAGATTAGTTGCAGATTGTTACCTCCACTTTATGTTGCTTTAGGTTACCAGCTCACTCAGCTTGGAGCCAAGTGTATTTACATTGAGCAAATGAAAGATAGTTACTAACTAGTTAGTTACAAGTTTTGGTTTCTATCTAACAAACCTGGTAACTACCTATAGATTCCGATTCCTATAATCCTGTAAGTTAGTTACTATAGATGCGGTAGCTATGGAATGGTGGTAGTTTGTAAGTAGTGACGCGTGATAATGATCGTATAGGACACGAGTGGAGCAGAAAATTCATCGTTAATTTTCCTACATATATAAGATTGAGTATTACATTTGACCACAATGCCAAAAGCTATAGGTGCTCGTTAGTTAGTTAGTTAGATAGCATAGCAATGTGCGACTGGGAGAAAGGAGATAAAAAAAAAGAGTTTTAGTTCCTATGGTGGTTGGTGAGCATTTTTGTGTACACCACTGTTATAGGTTTATTAGTTAGTGAGCGACCAGACCAGACAGAGTCGTTGTGGGGATGCAAGAATGTGAAAAAAAGAAGCTCGGTGAGAGAAATTGGGATCATGATTGGAATTTGCCCAGTTCCATTCCTTTCATCTATAGCTAGGGTGGGTGAGAATAAGTTGTACAAGTGATACATTATAAAGAGGGAGAATGCTTGGAATTTTTCACGGGAAAAGTAAGTAAGGTGGAGAAATTTATTATGAGATGAGTTATACTGGATTGCTAACCAACTTGCATCTACTTCTGCAGGGAGGAACAATTCAAGAACAATTTTACATAGAGAAAGATGGCTTTTTAGCGCGTTAGTAGGTTTTAGCAGCCAGTATGACTATGATGAAAAATATCCATTTGTTACTAGGCGATTTACATAAGGAAAACGTTCAAAATGAAAGCATGAATTTTAGTGAGTTAGTTAGTTAGCACAAGTGGAAAGTTGCTAGGCCTTCGGGCCACATCAAAGTTAATAGTGAGGGAGTGCGAAGTTTCCATGAAATAAATAGTAGCTTAAGTTACTACTCTGCTCAATAAGAACTTTAGAATAGGTACATAGGGAGCTTAATGTCATGCATAAGATAGTTTCAAGCAATAAGTGATCCTCAAATATTTATGCGAGTTTGAATATGAACTAGTTAGTGAATTCTCTTTCAAATTCTAGCTATAATCCAGGTTTCAAGCAATTCAAGATTTCATTTCACTTTGGTTGCCTTTCAGTTTTTAGTTTGTGAGTTACTTTTTGTTAGTAAAGTAAAGTACAAGATCATAATACATGTGCTGAAAAAATTCAATTTCATTCTCACGCTTTTCTCTATGCCATTAGGCCAGCATTAGACTTTCGTTGGAAGACGCGAACATTAATGGTGAAATATGATGGAACATTAAAATCCCTTTTGTCACAAGGAAAACAGGACGTTCCAAATTAAGTACATCATCAGTGAAGAATAAAAAAAGACAGGATTCCATTTAGTAGTTGGTAGGGGAAAAAATGACTTTTGAAGGAGCAAGGAAATTCAACAGGCTCTAGTGACAGGCAGGTTCAGTGTTGCCTTTTTGTTAGCTCATTACAAGTTCAAAGAAATGAGTGCCTGCAGCATTTACAAAGGGAAGTCATGCTATTAAAAATGTACATTTTCTAAAGGCTGAGATTTCCTTAAAAACGAATACAAAGCTCAGTCAGCATACTCTACATTATGTCCACAGAGTTTTTAAAGGACAACTACAACACAAATATGATAGTCTTTTATAATGTGCGTGTGCACAACATTAAGATTCTCTATGCCCGACACAAAAGGGATGATATAATAATACACACGGTACATTGATATCATTTTTTCAGGATGAATAAGCCTTTTGAAGTTTTCTTTATGTTAAGCGCACACAACACGTTTGGCAACTTGCATACATTCATTAAAGAAAGTCATGAAATTGGGACTGAAGTTTCCAAAAAAATCAAAGTTTTGCACACAGGAAATTTTACCAGAACGGGTGTGACATTGGATCTGTCATTGTAAATAAATAAGTAGTAACTGAATCCCAACCATTACTATTTTAACAGGGTTCAAGTTTCTATCCAACTACACAAGAAAAAAAGTTTCCACTCTCTACTTGAAAACAAGAAGAGACAGAAACCAAAAGAAAAGTACGTACTACTAACTAACTAACTTCCTTCCAATTAGAAATCCAAGTAGACCGTCTTGCACTGAATGCTTTGGAGGAAAACAAACTTTGTAAACTATTTTTCCGGTCGGATTTCAAAGTTTTCTTCGTGTACTTTCTCACCAACTCACTACTACCCGGGTGTGGCTTCACAAAAATCAACCCCATTTCTTTTTGCTCAAGTCATTATTATGTTTTCCCTCAAAATCGTTCACAGGCATCTACGCGATAAATCAAACCAGTTTCAATTTAGAACAAACAAGTGTCTACGGCTACAAACCCATGATATCCCTGGGATAGAATTCCATTGGCTCTTTAGCTCATTCTAGCTTCCCGCATAATCCCACATTCTCAATTCCCATCTATTGTCATTCATTACACAAAGAAATAAATGATGATTTAGGATAATCAATTCAATTGTCTTGTGTTCCATTCATCTTGTGTGTGTGCAATGAGTGCATAAATCCCATCCACAATACTACTACGTGATTTAAATACGGAAATAAAAAAGGCTCCATTCCAAACCTATGTAATACAGGACCGACTGGATTCCAAAACTAACTTTAATCACTCCCAGTAGTTTCTTCATCATCTATCCACACTGTGTTAGGGATAAAGGGAATCTATTAATCTCACGTTGCCACCTATATAGAAACCATGGGAAAACAAAGGCAGCCGGACTATATTGACTTGACACGGGAGCTGAGCCCCGAATCAAAGCCTATTAGTCAAGTGGAGAAACAACAATCCATCTTCGTAGCATTTATTAAGTGTGTGCTGTTACTGTGTTCAATTTATTTGGTAGTGTGCAAAGGTCAATAGTTTCCCAGCCTTTTTCCTGTTTCAATCCTATAATGCGCAATAAGTCTATACATACATGTATATACACAGGGGGCTGTATGGGTCCCAGTATTTACTAACCAACTAACTAACAACACTACGAACACACATTATCAGATTTCAAACTATATCTGTACACCATAGGAAGCAGAAACTTGAGCAGCGCTGGAAACTGAACAACTTTCACGAGAGACGCAACAGGACTTTTTACTTGCTCCACAGAATGGATTCTTCTCCCTTTTCTCATAATAATAATACACAGAGCAGTGCTGATCTATGGGAGGAAAGAGTTTCTTTCTTATGTTCTTTTCTAACAATGTGCAAGATTCAGGGGCCTTGTGGATACAGTTACGTTACCAAACTCCTGTCTGTGGCATATAGCAAAACAGAATCGTTTCAGTCTAATCAATCCCTACCTACCCACACCGATGAAACTTTACCAGTAGATTGGAACAAAGTAACTATACATTTCTTATTTCGTACTGAAAAAATAATTAAAACCAATCGACACTGCATTTTAGTCTATGGCAAAAGTGTGGATACCCAATTCTCATTGTGATGATCCCGTCCATACTAAATCATCCATAGTGCAGTCCCCATACAGTTTATTGCACACAGACACATATACATAGTCAGTGTGACTTGGAGAAAATAATGCTTCTTCTAACACATATACTAAATCATGGAATAATGTCTATTACTCGCTTCACTTGACTAAATCACGTAGCATGTTCTAATTCTCCCTCTCCCCTGCCTATTTCGCAAGCATTTGCATACCAACTAGCAGTGTAGCTATCTGAACCAGCAGCTACACACTTTTCTTATTTATGCTCATGTTGTATCGCATTTATTATGGCCATGCCATATAAAGGAGTAGAGAAAACCAAACCACAGACTGCCTGTGAACATTTATTGCACATAGACTTAAGCCACCTAACTAACTTCCTTTGTTTCCCAGACAAGTTTCTTTTGGATAGGTGCAGAATAAACGTGTAAATAGGAGGAACATAACATAACATAGACTTGATAGTACACTTGGGTGAATTAGAAAGTTCACACTTTGTATATCATCCAGTAGAAAATGCAACAGCTTTGTTTCCAGGTAAAAGGTACAACCCAAAAGGCCAATTGGATGCAACTAGTAAAATTGATGCCAAATATTATAAGCAAATATTAGAAACAAATGGTAGCTAACTAACTTCTAATTAGTTGTTACAACAGAAAGCTAGCTATAAATTTGGAACAAGGTGAGCCTCTGTACTAACTATAATTCCGTTCCCGTTTAAGCCTACGGTTTGTACTTTAGTATGTGTGTGTGCTAACTATTCCTGCCAAGCCAAACAACAGTAGGTAGGGATGTAAGAAGACACAAGTTTGTGGATTCTCTACAACTCCTACTACTACGACTAACTTACTACAATTTGAGTCGCTGTGGATCCAGAACACTTTTGGGAAAGTTTACTACAACCTCTTGTGTACCTTGTTTGCTCCTTTTGGTGAGGAAAAAATGCTGTGACGAACGACGACTGACTGAAAACTACTACGGGTGTTTCTAACTAGTTGCTGGTGAACGAACCAAGCCTACAACTACTACTTATAAATGATCGATTGAGTACGAACCAAGGAGTGCCGCTTAAATATTCATGCTATCCATCTCTAATCGATCCAGCTGCTTGAGTTTCAAGTAGAAAGAGAGAACCGGCAGTGTACAGAAAACAGAAACTTACTCAGTCAGACAGAGTGAGTGAAACTATGAGAGGAAAAGGAAATTAACGGAAATATGCCTCCAGCCAAAATTTAAATACCGGGTGAACTTGTTGGCATATATTCCATTGATGATAGTTAGTCAGTTGGTTACTTCATCAAACACATTATGTTCATCAAAAATTGGAGAAACAAACTTTCCCTTGTTAGAATTGACAAAAAAATCATGTGATGCATTCATATTAGCTAGAAATGAAATCAATCAATCGTATGTTGAACTTTTAGAGCAAACAATAAGAAATTAGGAAGAAAGTGGTTTACAATTGGATCAATAGTGTCAACTTATATGTATATTACTCATTCACTACTATTACTCTTATATACTCTCTGAATCTGCTGCAGGTAATTCAGTCACACAAACATTTTCAAGAGTCAACTGAGCAAACTACCTGCCTTTAATATTCATCATCATTATAGGAAAAATAAGCTTGAGGCAAACAGTTGAGTTGGTTGCTCTCTTTACATCAAGCAGATAAGATAGTGAGCAGAGTGTCCAGGCCAGCATATGATATGAGGGCTAGCTAAGCGAGTTTAATGAAAATCATTATTTCACCCTTGCTATGCATGCATGATGCATATGTACATGTAACGCTGTAGTAGTGGTTAGTTAGTTAGCTATAGCTAGGAAGTACCCATGCAAAGGAGAAATGGCTAACCAATATACAAAAGGGGGAAGTATGACCATATGCTTATTTAGAGGTGCAAGGCATAGTATTCAATATTATTAAAAATATACACATGCGTGTTCAAAAGTTTGATTAGTTGGTTTGGTTAGTAAGTTATGCCAGCAGAACAATTTTTGTTTGTATAGTAATTCCTGGAGCATGTATAGATTTTTTCCCAGCACCCAATAAACAGGGATATTTAATTAAAATGAGATAATATGAGAGTCTAGAGCAATAAGAGTATGCTAGAATATGCAAGACGATAAGATGTGCTTGAAGAGAAATAATAATAAAAAGAGAATATAAGGAGCTACAAGATGAAAGGAAATAAAGCACTGAGTATGGAAGTTCTTGTTTTTCATTAAGAATTAAACGACTTGACTTTTCTTTTTCTTTTGCAAAGCAGCGATAAAACAGGGATAATAGCTATTGACAGTTGTATGGTACAATGAGAAGGGAAAGTTTGGGTTAACAGTAGTGATAAATTACAAACTTCATTCTTCTATGGGTAGGTAATACACCAAGAGAAAATAATTGTGATGGTACAGCCGTCTTGTCACAAATTATTAGTACTATTTACTATACTACTTGAGTGCAGTTTAGAGTAAATTACATGTTTCCAGGATACAATTAGACAGTACAATAAAAGGTTGAAATAGTGGTGTGGCTACGATGGGGGTCTGTGTAGTAGTATGCAATGAATATTATATAAACATTTTTATTGGGTTTAAGAGATATGGTCATTAGTCACTTTTAGTTAGTTAGTTAACGCAGTGGTGAACAAGCAATTTGAAAATTATTTGCCATTGACATTTTTTTTTTGAAATTTTCACAGTCAGCAAAGCACACATGTTCACACATTCATGGAAACAATACACAATAAGTAAATCTCTCCAGCTATGAAATTTTGTTAGCTTTTACTAGGATGAAACGGTAGATAGCAGGTAAAACTGAAAGCAAGTGTACGAAAACAGTGAATGGGGAGATATGAGAAAATGAGAAGAGCAAGGAAAAGTATGGCACTTCAAGTTTCATTCCCTTTTTAGTTCCTATTTTTATTCAATAACAGTGAATTTCCTTCAGTGTAGCAAATGATAAAAGACAGCAAGACAGCATAGTTGATTTACATGTTGTACCTGCTAATGCACTTACAAATACTGGGTTTGAAATAAAAGTTGAACATACTGGATATTTCAACACGTGGGCATTATTATTGGGTAAAACTAAAACAGTTTTAATATGAGAAAGAACTAAATACCCACGTAAAGTTGCAATTTTTACATTAATATTAATATGGGACTAAATATTCACTAATTAAAAACTCTAAATCTAACTTGAGCCATTCACTCACCTCTTATCTCTATTGCAAATAGATTACTAACATTTTTATGGAGCATAATCTTTCATCTTGTCAAAAAATTACTCCAGCTTTCATTTCCAATTTTAGACTCTAAAAGCACTGGCTATATATTCAAAGCTTGGTACCTAACTACTCTGTAGCAACTCCCGCTTTTTCATTTAATCCTTCTTTTTTACTTTCATCATCATCATAATATCATCATAAGCATGCCCCGTAATAAGTGAATTTTAAGAAGGAGAGACCAGATTTCCCATGCTTTTTTAATCCCCTTCATATATTTTTTTTACTTCCCACATAAAACGAAGACCAAAAATGCTCCCCTTTTAAAATGAAAGAATCCAAAGATACTCACTAACCTTATAGAATCTTGAGCAGGCTCTACCTATTGAAAACCCTTGTATTCAGATTTTAATCAACTATCATCATACTAACGATAAGCATTGACTGTGCATATTTCTTCTCATTCAAATAGTGGAGGGTACACAAGACTATTTTGGAACCCAAACCTAGTTTAATTATTTTGTTCAGGCATGGTTAGTAAAAAAGATAGTTAGTAAGTTAGTACTCAAGAGAAAGTTGGAGAAAACATAACAGAAAAACCTAAGGCACTCATTATTTACAAAATTAATTTGGCTCCCAGAATGCACAAGAACTAATTATTCGGAACTATACGAGGCCAATGAAATAACATGCAGACTTCACACTTGGATCCTTATCTAATCGCAAATGGGCATTGATCCATTTGCCTGTGTGTAGTGGGAACAGGCGTGACATGGAATAATCTAGTGAAAGCAGGAAGGAAACGTGGAATTATTAATTAATTAAATTGCTCACAAAATACACACATACAGTAGACCTACATTCTTATCTCAACCATATGTCTCCTGTCACAGGCAACGTGTGCAGTTAGTTCCTATCCACCAGCTCACCATTCACTATTTCCTTTTACTGTGTACATATGCAGTGTGTATTCATTCATTTCATGGTCGATTAGGCTTAAGCTTGGACCGCTATCAAAATCCAAAGCTTGTAAATACACCATAAATTACAGCGCCAATAATTTGGAAGCAAGGTGTACATAAGGGTACCCTCTGAAATCTAACTTACAAGAGTTGCACGGTGAATTATTCAGTCTAACTAACTAAGTCTGACAATAATATCCAAGCAGAGTGGAAAAAGCTGAAATTTTTTTTATATTGCTACAGATAACACGATGATGCTCGAAAGCTGTTTCAAATTCACCGTCTACTAACTCCTTAATGATTCTATAAACAGCCACAAAATATAATTTAAAATGAAAGCAGTTGAAAACTTCATAAATCGCCAAATATATTCTTTTTGTATGCTACCAAAGGGCAAGGAGTATGCACTGCTACACTACATGATTCCTGTTTGACTACAACTTGTAAAAATAAAGCATGAGTACGAATAAGGAAAGTATCTGTTGCATTGCACGCTATAGTTGGAACCCAGTGCGTTTTGGTTGAACACACGATATCGAATTTTGGGAGCTCATTGACTGAACTAACCATCCATGATATTCTTATGGAAGCCCTGCACGTTTTCACATTTCACATTACTCTGATGATATTTGAAGTGGACGAGAAGCAGGAGAGAAAAAAAGCATATGTTCCTCCATCCAAACACTCGTCTTTGGCCCTAGTTTTAGTATCTAGTGTGTGCGCTCACACTGTCCCCTCCTCATATAAATACACAACTCATGAATATATGACTTTGCTGTTATCTCGAGCAAGCCATTAGCTATCTGCTCCACCTATCTACACTTTATTAAATATTGATTGATCATCCTTCCCTTTGACTTTTCCACCATATAGTACTATATACTACAAATGTGATAATAATAATTCAAATGTGCGATATATGATGTTTTACAAACCAACCAGCCTGAGCTCCCTGTCACAAGGATTAATGAAAGATCCCTACTGCAATAGTATACATCTTTTAAAATGTGTACGTACAATAATACTACTTCTGTGACTCTTATGTTTTACAACAAACAATGAATAAGGGATGATATGATATTATTGACTTTTTGGGACGTCGTATATAAATGAATTGATACAGTGTGCCCAAACAAACTCCCATATGTATGTACATACGCAATACGAAGGAAAATGAATATAAAAAGAGACTGGAGGAGTAGGGAGAGAAAGATAAAAGAAAATTCATATCTTTCGATTCCTTCCGTAAAGTGAACTCGCTTCCTTTGACATTTTTTATTAGCATGACATACATAGACGATGAACGCTGATCATCATTTTCATCGTCGTCGTCGCCTTATCACCATGCAGAGATTGAGCCATACATACATTTGTGAAAGCTAAGGAGAGATATTGGCGAAAAAATGGTGACAAGTAAAGAAGAGTGTGAAAGCAATTTTTTCCTCCAACAGAAAAAAGCGGGCAAGGTAGTAGTAGTAATAATAATCATGATAGTATGATGGGAAAGAGCACAAGTTTCCTATTCACCATTTTTTCCAACCTTTAATATGATGCCAACTGTGTATACTGTGTGCATTGCCCATTGCTCCTTTGGAGACATTATTTGGATCATTATTGTAAATAAGTATATTGCCTGGCTACCTGCTGCTGCTTTTTCCCCTTCACAAATTTATGAGCTTCCTATTCACTGATCATAATATACAGACGGGTTACTTTCATTTGCCTAGCTTCCTGAATTTCTGTCGATATGCTCTTTTGATCATGCATTGCAAAGTGAAATTTTTATGGGTATACAGGATTTACTCCTTGAGTATTCAGTCTTGTTAACGGTGAAATTCTCGTCACATTTTAGAGCATGTTTACACATTTAAGTAGTTGTGTGCTCTGCCTTTAGATTTTTTCATCTCCCTGCATTCTATTTACAACTGGGAGCATCTTTGAAAGTATATGCAGTCTGTCTGTACGACGATCTGTTGTGAATCCCTTTTACACTTTCCCATATTTACAGCACAGCCCAGGGAGCTAAAAAAACGATGGACTCGACAAGCTGCCGTTGTCACACTGTATGAATAATTTGCTAGCTCCAATCGCATGTACAAAAGAGATACGTTTCAATTTTTGAAAAACTTTCCCTGGTGCAGTTTAGAAGTATTGAAACGGGTGGGTAGGCAAAGTTTTCACTACTTTTTGGCAGTTGGATAAACTGAGTAAAAAAACATTACTTCTTACCTTTGTATGGTGCTTAAGGTGCTGGAAAATCGTTTACTGTAGGGAATCAACTCCTCCTGTTTTGTTCTTCAAACTTGCGTCTATGTAAACTTAGGGGTTCTCCGATGTTAGTTAACTATGATGATTCCTGTTTGATTCCAATGTAAAATTCACCGGTCAAAATTGAGTTCAGCACAAGAACAAACGTCGATGTTTCAATTGTTAAACATGGCCCGAATCTACGACAAACTACTACTAACTAACTACTACCAAAATCCATTGATTTCAACAATCTACAAATTATAATTTGTTAAAAACTACAACAGCAATCAACTATTAATGTCGATTTAATTTCCTACTGAGCAACACTACTAATATACAAAGATTGTAGGACTACAACGACTTACTTGATCTCAGGTATATTTGATGATTTCAATTGTGTGTGGGAATGAACAGTGTATCGTGCATCGCATGTCCGATTTGTTTTGTAGTTGTAAGATGCCGATGTCAACAATTTAAATAAAACTATCATTGCGAGTCTATTATATTAGTTAGTCTGAAATTGTCTCAAAAGTTTCAAGTTCAACAGTGCATAGTTATAAAAAGTCGTACAGAAATCGACTGGATTGATTTAAAAACGGTGGTTGAGAAAGTATAAAGTTTGTATACCAAATATTGACTTCAAAATCAGCGTGAAAGTTTTAGCGCCACTTAAACTGTAAGTAAAAAAGTTTATAGTTGAAAACAAATCGCATTAAACTAATTACCATTTCAATGTGTAACTATTTTGTTATGCTATCTCTCCTTTAACCTAACATTTAACAGTCCACTTGTTCTTTTTGCAGCTTTACAAAGATTACTAACTGACAGACCTCTGACTCTGACTGGACTTTGAGATTCTAAAATGAACTGACGGAGGAATAAAAGTCTCTCTCGCCTATATACTACTTGGATATCTTCTAACTACATTCGTTGACTATCCCCTCGGAGGGAAATTGGTGCAAGACCTTAGTCCGTCGACAGCAACAGACTGACAGACTGTGGAGTCAAGTCTGGAGTAGTTCGCTTTGTCCTCTGGAGAAGTGCTTTTGGGTTCTGATGCCGCTACTTGTACTGCTGACGGCCTAATACACTAGTCGGTCGGTTCGGAAGGAAGGAAGACACATTACTTACTAAGATTGCATGGTTGTACACGTGCCGCAACAAGCTGGTTCCTCCATGAATGTATGTAGACCAAAAAAGGGAGAGAGAAGCACCCAAACTAAAACTGATGAGTTCATGTTGAGCATACGGTGAGGATGCAGGGAAAGGAGGAGAAAGGAGCAACAAGCCGGCCCGCGTCGGCGTCCTCCTTTTACTTATTCCTTCAACGGCTGCTAATGCCCTTTTCGGGGTAACTTTCCCGGGAGAGAGTATTTGCCTGATCTAGGCGACTAAAGTCTGGCCCAGCATCCAGTAAACTTTTTGCATCATTCCAATCCACCAGTAACAGGTTGGTTATCAAATTTTTTACTAAAATTATTAAGCTCTGTTTCTTCACTC
>Ga0210040_10008699_pt1 | contig 11964 bp, 1 predicted proteins | sample CryGeyCG12114_NA_FD_185462 | JGI IMG/M metagenome (GOLD analysis project Ga0210040, IMG submission 185462) | Groundwater microbial communities from aquifer - Crystal Geyser CG19_WC_8/21/14_NA (SPAdes) (version 2) | ecosystem: Environmental > Aquatic > Deep subsurface > Groundwater | place: USA... | reverse complement strand
AAACTAATACTAATAACTAGTCTAAAATAATTAGATAATACTAATTAACACCTATTTAGTTAAAAGTATCCTCTATTATTTTACTAATAAAGGCTAGGTTATAGAGATAAGCTAGAGATATCTATAAAGAAGAGGTATATAAGGTAGAATAACTTATATTATCCTTAACTAAATACCTACTTTAGAGGAATACGCTGCTATAAAAGCTATCTTATCTATTATAGCGCGTAGTATATTAACGCCTATAATACTCTAGTATAATATTTAGATTTTACCTATATAACGTCTAATATTACTAGTGTAATTATCTTCTACTTAATAATAGAACCTAATATCTTACTTTCTTATAGTATAAAAGATATAGCCTTAGATATAGAGTTAGTGTATAACTAGAAGAATAGTAATAGAAGAATCCTCTAAGATAGTATATTAGCGATATAGCCTTAATAGATAAGAATATTATTAGTAGAGAATAACGTAAAGTACGTGTAGAATTTAAACTATAAACTAGTAATAACTATATATAAAGTATACTTATAAGTGTAATAATAGTACTTATAGAAAGCCTCTATATGCACTTCTATAGTATAGAACGCTAGTAGATATACTACTATAGTAATCGTAGATAAGTAGTAAATATCCTATAGTAGGTTAGCTACTAACTAGCCTTAATATTCTAAGATAAAAATAGTAATATAACGTATTAGAGAAAACAGACGAAGGCTATAGCCCTAAGGATCTCTAGTAAGAAACTCTACTAGAATACTAGGTTTAGTAATAATAAACTTTTAATAGCTAAACTATACTATTATATATTTAGTATATATAGACGTTATTATTAAATTAGTCTATTTTAAGTACTAAGTATAACTACGCTAGATATTATAAAGCTAATAGGCGCGTCTAACTAAAATATTAAAGATAGCCTTATATAGTTAAAAAGTATATTATAGGTAGTAGTCTAGTATTTTTATAAGAACATCGCTATAAACTAGAATTAACTTATCTATAATAAAGAGAGTATTACTAAAGAAGCTATCTTCTAGGCCTTAGAGGTTATATATACTAGAGTAATAGCTACTAAAGTTATACCTAGTATTATTATCCTTAATAATAAGGTAACTATAGATAATATCCTATACCTTACGTAAGAGTTATATTATAATAAACTTATAAAGTAAATAAACTAAGACTACCTAGTAGAGTATAACCTTCTCTATAACGCAGCTAATATTCTTATTTTAAAGTATAGATATTAATAAAGTGCTAATAAAGGAGCTGCGCTTACGTAGATAATATATACTATAAATAAAAACTATCTCTTAGAGCTTAGATAGTATAAGAAAAGAGAATATTAAAGTCTAACTACGCTCTTCTAAAGAGGTAAAAGTGTTATTTATAGTATAGATATTAATAGATAAACGTAGTAAGACTTATAGATAATCCTAAAGGCTAATAGTAGTAGTAAATTAGTACTAGAATTATATATTCTTCTTATCGCGCTACTATATAAGCTAATAGTTATATTAGTTAGAGGTATATAGTCCTCCTCTATTATAACCTATAAAGAAGTTATACTTATACTTAGTTAGATAGAGAATAGAGAGATTAAGAGGTACGTCCTAAAGTGCGTAGCGATAATAGATAGTAGTCTTAAAGGTATTAAGTAGTTTATAGGATATAGTAGTAGTTAGTATTAAGGTCTAAGAGATAGTATATCTCTAAGATAAGAGTATATAATATACGTAGGTAGGAAGCGTATAGAAGGTAAAGAGAAGAAGAGATTTAAAGAGCGTAGTAGCTAAAAACTCTAAAAAGAAAAGCTAATAGCTTTAGCTCTAGTAGTAAGTCTATAATAATAAGGGCGTTACTAGTAGTAATACTATTATTATAGTAATAACTTTTAAGGTAGAAGAAAAGAGAGTACTATAGAAGATTTTAGTAAGCTTAAAGTAATAGAAGAGTAAAAAGATAGTATAATAAGAAGATAAAATAAGATCTAGCAGATATAAATAATTATAGATAATAGAATATATACTAAGGTAGGTATAAATAGTAAGAGATAAAAGAGAGAGGATTTATTTAAAGATAATAGATATTATCTTACTAGAATATCTCCTCCTTCTTAAGGTAGTAATAACTATAATACCTAAAGCAGCGCTAAAACCCTTTAAAAATAAAATTAAGTATAAGTATTATAAGTTAGTAATAAGGTAGAAGTTATTAATATAATAGTAAGTCTTAACTATTAGAGGCCTAGTAGCGTTAGTAATAATAGGACTAAAAATATTATTATTAAATAGGAAGAGACTTAAACTATATACCTAGAGTGCTCTAAGTCTATAACGTAACTTAAAAAATAAAAGTAAGTAACTAGACTAACTTCTCTACCTACTTTAGGATATTATAGTCCTTAGCTTTTATTTTAGTTCTATATCCTAAGGTAGTCTATTCTAACGTTATAATTAGAACCTATTTCTATAAAATCTAATAATTATATTGTATATATATATAACCTCTATTAATAATAGTATAAGAATATAGACCTTAGTAGAGTAAGTATTAATAGGGAGCGCTATAAGGAGTAGACAAAGACATAATATTAGTAAGCTAAATAGTATTATTTATAGGTATTAGTATAGAATAAGCAGTTTATGCGCATATTAGCAGAATCTAAGATATTTAGAGTAGATAGTACTTATAGATAACTACTTACTAGCTAGTAGTAAAAGCTGCTTATAATCTACTTAACTAATATTAGTATAATAGTAAAGGACTAATAATATAAGATAAGTATATAATAGATAGTAAAGTAATTAAGATAGAAATATAAATCTAATCTATTATTCTTTATAAGCGTATAATAATTAACTACGTATAGATATAGAGTAAAAGTTATATATATATACTAGTATTATATACTACTTAACCTAGCCTACTTTTACTAGTACTACTATTCTTATATAGGGCTTTCTATAGAGGATAACTTATTATCTTCTATAATATACTCTATATAGTATCCTAGTCTCTACCTAGAGGTTCTACTACTATTACTAAGATTACTATAACTATAAAGGTTACTGTAAGTAGTTTACTCTAAGTAATAGATAGAAGAGCTACTACTATTAACTTACTTTAGTTTCTTCCTAGCTTTACTAGAATTAGGCGTTAACTTAATATTACTATTATTAAAGGCTGTAATAAGAGCTTTAGACTTCTAGTTAAGTATACTAGAAGTCTCTAGTTTCTTACGCTTCTTCTCTAGCTTTATAGTACTATTAGCTATTACTATAGTATTATCTTTTACGTCCTATTCTGCCTTTATAGTAGCGTTAGCGCGTGCCTTAAGAATTTTCTATATTATTATATTAGTAGTACTAAGAGCTAGATAACTAAAGTGCCTCTAGTTAGTAAGGTTAAAGATACCTAGACTACTATTAATCTTTTACGTAGCCTTAGTTAGCGTAGTAATAAGTATAGATTTACTAGTTAGAATGTCCTTAGTAAGATTTAATAACTTTTTTAAAGTACTACCTTATTAAGTAACGCTATTATAGTAGGTAAAGAGAAGGTTAGAAGCCTTTAGTAAGAAGTTACTACTCTTCTATATAGCTATATAAGCTGTGCCCTTTAAATTATCTATATTACTAACCTTAAGGTTTAAGCTAAAGGTAATATTTAAAATCTAAAAAAATTTATCCTTAGGGTAGAGTTCTAGCTTAACCTTATCTAGTATAACTACCTTAGTATAGCTAGGTAATTAGTTATTAATTAGAGTGCTATAATAGCTATAAAAGTACTTAAGCTTAGTGTACTTAATAGACGTTATAACGTAATTATCTTTACTACTAGTACTCTCTATATAACACATTAACGCTATAATAGTTAATAATATATTTTTTATATAGTAAGTAGTCTATTAAGTATTATAGGTTTTCTTAATAATATAAGTAATAATATAGTAGTTATAAAGCTACTTAAAATAGATAATACAGCTAGAAGCTTATATCTAGATACTATAAGAAAGTAGAGGTAAGGGCGTATATATATTATTATAGGAGTAGTATAGGTTAAGGCCGCTATTTATATAGTAGCTTAGTACTAGTACTTTAATATTATCTTAGCTAATACCTTTAAAGCCTAGCTTTATCTAGCGCTTAAGGCGTTACTAGAAGCGTAAGATAATATCCTACTTCTTAGGCCCCTTTATAGTAGTAATAACAGCGTTTACCTTTATACTAAAGATATATAGTAATATAGTATAAAATATAGACTCCTATAAGTTATTTATAAAGATTAGTGCCTTTTTATTATAAAGATTAAGCTAATTAGTAATTATAGTAAATATAGCGTAGAGTCTTATAGATAAGTAGATAATAGTAGCTATAAGTATTATAGGCGTAATCTAGGAGGAGTACGCACTAAAGATCTTAGTGCCTTAGCCTTTTAGCTCTACTAAGTTATAGTTATTACTATTCTTATAGATATTAATAGCTAGTTTTTATATAAATATTATATTATATTTACGATTATTCTTCTAGAATAGTTCCTAGTACTCTTTTAGTTTAGAGTTCTCTACTAGTAGCTCTTTAGCCTTCTTTATAAGGTTACTATCTTCGTTAACTTTTTCTTTATCCTTATTACTAGCTATATCGTTATTAGGTTTATTATCGTCTAGAGCTATATTAGGTATAACTATATTAGTATCTATATCTAAGAGCGCGTCTGCTATAGAGGTATTACTATTATTATCTTTAATAGTAAGCGTACTATTAGTAGGATTCTAGAAGGAGTTATAAGTAATAAGAACCTTAGCCTTATAGATACCTTTAGTAAGTAGTAATAATAGATAGATAGTACTAAGACTAAGTATGTAAGTAGAGTAACTATTAAGGATTATTTCCTAAAACTCTAGTAGATCCTTTAAGTTTAGTATAATAGAAGAGTATAAGTACTACTAGATAAGTAAGTTATATAAGTTCTAGAACTTAGATTTATTCTCTAGTATAAGCGTATAGTAATAAGTAGTAGGTATACTACTACTAATAATATATATAGTGCTATAGTAGTTAATTATATAAAAAGAGTAGAAATTATAGTAAATTATTATCTTACGCTAGATATAGGTAAGATAAGGCCTAACCTTACTAAGAGATATCTCCTAACTAATATAATAATAGTTAAAGGTAGCTATAGTATATATATACTATTTATCTTAGAGGTAAAGAAGTATACTATTTTTATCTATAGTATAGGGGTCTTCTAAAATATAACTCTATTCCTAATAGATACTAAAGTAGGCTATATTATTATTTTAAGGTAAGTAGATTAGTAATAGAAGACTACTAAAGTTCTTATACTTAAAAGGGATAGGAGTAGTAGTAATAATAGTAACCTAATCTAGGTTTAGTAATTAGATAGTATAAGAGGAATATAAAGTAATACCTATGTATAGTTAGATCTATAAGAAGGTAATATAATAGTACTATAATATAGATAGGAGTAAATAGATAAAGATAATATATATATAGTAAATAGTAAAAGACAAGTATAAAGAAATAGAGGTAAATATATTATAAGTAAGTATAAGAGAAGAGCTTTTAGGAGAAGATAACTATAGTTATCCTTAACTAAAAGCTCTATCCTATACTAAGTAAATAATAGAGTAAAGGCTAAGCTCTAGTGCCTAGTTCTACTTAAAATCTATATACTTTATAAACCTTTAGTATTCTAGCCTTTATTAAGGATACCTTTATTAAATAAGCTTTCTAAATTAAAAGGTATATACTACTTAGGCTAAGTCTTATCTTATAAAGAATAGAACTGCTTCTTATAGATATTCTAGTTACTAAGTCTAAGTAGACACTCCTTTTTAAGGTACTTATACGCTACTAGAAGTCTATAGTAAGATATTAGGACCTAGTAAGATATAATAATAACTACCTAATATATACATTTATTCTTTTAGTTAAAAAGCCTATATAAGTAGGTAAGGTAATTAGTAATACACTTAATACTAGTAAAGTTAGTCTTTATACTTCTACTATACGTATATATATTAAAGTTAGGAGAGAGGTTTTAGAAAGTCTTATATATCTAACCTATAAAGTATAATAGTATAACTATAAGAAGTAGATAAGGGAGAGAGTATATAGCTAACCTATCTACGTTACTACTATCCTTTAGATTCTAGAGATTAAGCTTTCTCTAATTAAAGTACTATAATATATTAGTAGGAATATAGAGGAGAATAGGGGTATCTAAAAGAAGATAATATATTATCTTTATTAAATAGCCCTAGTTATAAAGTAGGTAGTAGATATACTTATAAGCTTATAGTATAGCGTAATAGTATTAAACTTACTAATTCTAATCTTATCTATAAAGATAGCGCTATAAGCTACACCTATATAAGACTTCTCTTCTACCTATAGGTCTTTATCTATAATAAGTACTAAGAGTTATTTTAGCTTCTTCTCTATTACTATAATATAGTAATTTAAGAGCTTTATAGCTACTATTAGTTACTACTAAAAGTTAGTTAGTAAGTTTAGATCTTAACCTAGAAGGTAAAGATCTTTTTATTACGTAATATAAGCCTTATTAAAGGAATATTAGTAGTCCTTTAGTTAGAAGGTATTATTATCTATTATTTTTAACGTAGAGCGCACTACTATATAGGCGCTAGGATTAAGTATACTATTAGTCTAAGCCTTATTAATATTAATAGTAGACTTTTCTAAAGTACTATTAGACGTTAATATACTAGCTAGTCTTTTATATATATTCTCCTTTAGGAGGCGCTACGTAAAGTCTATATAGTTATTAGCTTTAACCTACTTCTTAGAGATTTACTAGGCGCTATAGTATATAGCTATATATAGATTCTTTAATTACGTTAGATACTCTATTAACTAGGTTACTATACGCTTACGCGTAGCCTCTAACTTCTTCTATACTTACTATTAGTTAGTAAGCTCTTTAGGCGTTAGTAGCTTAGGCTATAGTCTTAGAAAAGCTAATTCTCTATTAGTAGCCTTATCTACAGCCTCTTTAGCGTCTAACTCTATTTTTAAGACCTCTATCTTTAGACGTATAAGTCTAGCTATAACTAATATATTAATATACTTAATAGTAGAGTTAGGTACGTAGATAGGCTTAACGCCTAGGTTAAAATTTAGTTCTAGATCGTTATTATTATAGATCTAGTTACACTTAATAAAACTCTATAGTTTAGTAATTATCTTAAGCTTATAACTAATTATATAACTATCTTTAAATAGATAGTTATATAGATTAGCTAGATCTAGTATATATTTAAAGATGTAGATAATAATAGACTACTTCCTTCTAAAGCGAGTTAGGTTAGTAGTATTAATACTCTTACTATAGGTTATAACGTTTATAATAAGCTTAGTTATAATACGCTTATAGTATTACTTTAGTAATATAGTTACGTAGGTTTATTCTACTTTAGAACTACTATTAATATCTATTATCTCTTATCTCTTTATTACTTTAGCTTTTATAGCGTATTAGTCCTCTTCTCTAATATTATTTATTTCCTTTACCTAAGTAGTTATAGTGCGAATAGTAATAGTATTCTCTAAGTTCTATTACGCTAAGGCCTTTTACTCTTCTTAAGATATAAAGTAGTTATAGTTAACGTAGTTTTCTTACTACTTAACCTTAATAGTATATAGCTTAGTTAGTACGTATTATTTAATAGCCTATTAATAATTTATCTTAGAGATTCTACTCTTAGAACTATCTAGAATCTTAACTAGGTAGTTAACTTAGTTTAAGAAGAAGTAAAGGTGAATACCTTTATTATAGAATAGCCTACTACGTAGATTAAACTATTACTAAATAAATCTTAAGAAAACGATAGTATAGAGCTTATCTTCTAGTATATCTATATCTATAAAGTTATAAAAACTTACTTATAGAGTATTAAAGTTATTATTATAAAGCCCTATAAGCTATAGCTTAATATAGCTAAAGATAAAGTAAGAAATACTACTTTTACTAGTCTTATTACGCTTATTATATACCTTACGTATATCCTTAAAGAGCGCTATATTATAGAGAATAATAGAGCTACTCTTAATATACTTAGTAAGATTAGTGCTAAATGCTTAGTTAAAGTATAGAGTAATCTAATTATTAAAGCTTTAGGCCTTTAATATATAAAGCTTATTAGCTTAGAGAGGACTAGATATAAGAAGTAGTACGTTAGTAATAGAGTTAGTAGATACCTCCTTATCGTTAAAATTAAATATATCCTTAGTTAAGAGCTACTAAATAGGAGAACTAGGAAGCTTTAGTAAGCTATTAGGTATCTTTAGAGTTACCTTAGAAGCTATAATAATACTCTATTTAATAACTATTAGTAAAGGTAAGCTATATAATAGAGATAAAAGGAAAGGGTTTAGAGAAGGATAATATAGTAAAGAGGAGGTAGAAAAATATAGAAAGTATAGAAAGGTAGTAAGAGAAATAAGGTAATTAAGAGAGGATAATAAGCTATTATCTTCTTTAAAATACCTTCCTATATAGAAGAGAGAAAGAAGAGCCCTAAGTTAGTAGAATAACGCTTAAAGCCTATAATCTACTAGTAACTATAGTATATAGGTAGATTACTAGCCTCTATACTCTATATAGTAAGGATCTTAACTAAATATAGATCTTATTAATAGTAGAAGGAGAGGAGCTATAGAAAGGGGCCTTTAAAAGAAGATAACGTAAGACTTATAATTACCTAATAGACTAGCGCTATATAGTAGTTATAGTTAAAATAAGAGATATTAACTATAGTAAGCTGTAATTTTATTAGTAAAACTACCTCTTTACGCGCTAAAATTACTATATTAATACTATAGAATCTCTTACCTATCGTAGATAAACGTATACTAGTAAGTACTATAGCTTAGAAAGTAAGTTAAGCGTTATATGTATAAGGTTATTATAGAAGTAGTAGATAGAGTAAAGAGGTTAGAGCTAGAGTATTATTTTAATTTTAAAGCTATAGTAACGCTAAGATTACTAGCGCCTTAGCTATATAATCTATTATTCTTTATAATATACTCTCTCTTTATATATATCTCTACCTATAGCTATAGAATATATAGTATAGTTAAGGGGCTAAAGGCTTAGAAGCTAGAAGATAGTAATATTAAGAAAACGAGATAGTATAGAGAAAAATAGTAATTAATAAATAACTAGATAAAAATTAGTAAAGATAAAAGAAAAGTTATATATATATATTTAAGTGCTATATAAGAGGATTTATCTCTTTATTTATTTACCTAGTACTACCCTATTACTACTATAAGTAAGAGTACTTACCTAAAAATAATATTATCTTACTTTAATTACCTTAGGTATAGTAGCGCTATTATACTATATCTATTAGTTACCTTATTAAAGCGCTATCTTAAAGTATCTTCTAGTAGCTATTTCTAAAAAGAAAGAAGTACTTATAAGTAAACTAGTTAACGTTATATATAATACGTCCTACTAGCTTTCTATTAGTTAATAAGATTATCTAAGAGAAATAATCCTAGAACTCCTCTTATAATTAGCTATTAAAGCGCTAGTCTATTTCTACTAAGATACGCCTCTACTATATAGTCTTTACCTTCTTATAGTACTTCTAAAGGTATACCTATATTAGAAGGAAGATATATAGAAACTTATAAGCTATACTCTTTAGATAGGATATAACGCGCTACGTCTCTAGGTTAACTTATTTTAGATATATATTAAGAGGTATAAAATAAGTAAAGTACTATAGTTAGCTAAGCTTATTCTTTATAATCTTAGATTAATAATAGGTAATAATCTTACTAGTAAACAAAGAGTAACTATCTTTACTATAGTTAAAGGCATCGCCCTCTATAAAACACCTAGTGTAATTCTCTATCTAAAACTCTATAGTTTCTTAGAGATAGCTTTATACTAAGAGTACTTAGGTACATTTACGTTATACCTACTACTCTTTACTATAATAAAGTATATATTTAATATATATAGCTTTTATATTATATTATAAAGATAAAGAGCTTACTAAAGCTTTAGTTATAGATACTAGGTAGTATTAGCGCGTTAGGATAAATTATACTATAAGAACTTTACCTTAATAATAATATTATTTCTATAGACTACCTCTAGCTTATAAGCTTAAGTTAGTAAATAATAAAGTTAATAGGAGTCTAAGTATAGTCTAGTATATATAGCTTAGAGTAAAGTTATTATTAAAGTAGCTACTTAGTATATAATAAGACGCTAGAGCCTACGCTAGTAAAGAAAAAAGGTATTTTAGTATTATAAGAGGCCTATATAGGGTAGTATTAAATAGATCCTAATTATCTTATTTAGTACTAGAATAAGTAAATATATCGCGCTTTATTAGCGTTTTAATAATAGTACCTATATGCGTTTTCTTTACTTATAGAGAGATTACTTCTATTTTATAACTACTAGTAGAGCTTATATTCTAATAGTAAGTATATACCTCTTTATTAAGTCTATAGTAGATTTGCTTATTTTTACTATTAAAATATTTACCTATAGTAATGCGAAAGTATCCTTATAGATAGTTATTTAATAGTATAATATACTTAAAGATAACATAGGTAGATATCTTAAGTTAATTAATATATAAGAGTATACCTAGACTAAGTATAATATATACTATATAGATCTAACTATTATAACTACTCTATCTATCTTACTATAAGAAGGTAATAGGATGTTTAGGCTTTCTAATAGTAAGTACTATATTAATATTAAGAATATTAACTCTAGTATTAAAAGTAGATATTACTACTAAGATACTACGTCTATAATCCCTAAATTACTATTACGTATTATACTATTACTCTTTTAGTAGTTTACTATAGTAGTTATAATAGCTAAGCGTAGTACTAAGGTTAGTTATAGTTTTTATATATATAACGTAGATAAGAATCTTAATAAATATTTAATACTAGCTATAGATATAGGCTGCAATTTACGCTATTAAAACTACGTATTTCTAAGGTAGCGTTATTACTTTATAGTAAATATTTATACGTATAGTAGCCTCTCTATATATATAAACCTTTCTCTTAAAACTAAGTAAATAGTAAGCTTCTACTTATTAGGTATAAGGAATAGTAGCTAATAAAAGTGTAACTAGAAAACTAAAATATATAACGTCTTAGAGTTTAAAAAAGTAAGAATAATAATTATAGTTAGAGAGGAGGATATAATAGAACTTATCTAGGATAATCTACTTAAGAAGCCTAAAGTTATAATAATAGTTAATAAACTTAGTAAACTAGCTATTACTTATATATTCTAGTATAGTAAGAATAATTTAAGCGCTCTTATTAAAAGTCTGTAATCTAAAGAAGGACGTAGTAATACTTAGGTTAAAGTACTTCTAAATAATATCTTCTTATAGTGTAACTAGTAGGGTAATAATAATAGCCTACTTATAGTCTAGATAGTAAGCTAGTAGGTAAAACACTATACTCTTACCTACGCTAGTAGCTACTATATAAGCTATAATAGCTTCTCTTCTTATTATATTAGTATAAACTATCTCTTAATTACCTTAGAAACTACTACCTTTACTAAAATTTTCCTATAGAATATAGTAAATATTAATAGTACTATACTTAGCTAGCTACTTAGATAAGAGCTCTTATACTATAGAGTGTTTTTTTATCTTATTATTAACTTTACTAATAGAGTTAAAGCCTAGTTTATAATACTACTTAGAAAATACTTTAAGATAAGTATTTAGTGCTATAAAAGTACTATAGAAGACTAAAGCTATTACTATAGTGTAAATAGTAGTTATAGTATTAGGTATATAACTAGCTTATATCTTATAAGCCTTATTATATATATTATTAATAATATCTTCTACCTCTTTAGGCTCTAGTTTCTAAAGTTAGGATAATAATATATTAT
>Ga0210040_10008698_pt1 | contig 11964 bp, 11 predicted proteins | sample CryGeyCG12114_NA_FD_185462 | JGI IMG/M metagenome (GOLD analysis project Ga0210040, IMG submission 185462) | Groundwater microbial communities from aquifer - Crystal Geyser CG19_WC_8/21/14_NA (SPAdes) (version 2) | ecosystem: Environmental > Aquatic > Deep subsurface > Groundwater | place: USA... | reverse complement strand
GGAGAAGAATGAGGGCGAGATTGAGAGTGAGAGTGAAGCAGTGGGAAAGCTTGGCTTAGTTCCGAGCTTGGCTGGTACAAGTTAGTTCCTCGGGGCGCTCCCGTCTATAGTGGGCGATCATTATCGTGGGTTCAGACTCCAGGCTGCGGATCTGGAAAACGCGGTTGAAGGAGAGCCATGCCAACCGAAACTTGAAGCGCAGGTGTACTTGTACTGCCAGAAAAGCGACAGACTTCCCCTAATACGATCGCCATCGTCTCGCGTCAAGATCCCTTGTATTCCTTCGCGATCGTAGCTGCATGGCGGTATCGACGAGTGCCTTGCATTAATCACGCTCTTGCCCGACGCGCCAGCATGGCACCCACACACCAGATCATAGAAGACGAAGAGCACTTCTTGGGCGATGTGGCTGCGTTCCACGAACGAAGAGGGTGTGTTGAACTGGTGGCGAGAAAAGCATACTGGTGGCTGACGAGGAGTGTAGGACAACCTTCGATCGCGACCCAAAGGTTGCCGGTCGGCCCATAAATCTTCTGAAACTGTACAAGTTGGTAATGGGCAGAGGTGGCTATGATCAACTGTCCGCAGAACGGATGCAATGGCGAACCCTGGTCAAGGAATTCAACTTTGATTCTCAACACGAGGCCGCTATGACTTTCCAGCTTAAGTCACTATACTACAAACAGCTGGCGTATGCGACCCTTGACGCGACATGTGAAGAATGTTACTGAACACAAGCAGTGCCTACGAGATCGCTTCCTACTGGGGAGAAGAACCTCCGCCAAGAGAAATATTAGAAGATCTCACCGCAAAGGGCGGTGACTTGCGTTCACGTACAATAGAAACCTTTCCGATCCCAAATCGCGGCTTGGGTGACGACGGTCAGGAATCTGGAGAGGACGAATTGCGAACCCCAAGGACGGACAAAATGAAAGCAGAGGAGCCCGGCAGTGGTGGCAGATATCCTACGAGTAAGTGTTGCACCTGGTCGCCGTGATTTACAGAAGAGCCTCATGTGGCGCCTATCGTCCTTTTGTGCAGATGCTGATTGTGACGTTCAGGACAACTTCGCCAGGACCCAAAACGAACACAGCTCTATCAACCAGAAACCCTCCCTTCGCGACGGTCAATGAGAACAACAAGTTCACCTCAGGCGGCACCCGTACCAGCACAAACGTACAATAATGCTTCGTCCGATCCCCGCAACTCCAACTTCAGCCTAGACAAATACGAGGCCCGACAACCAATGTCTCTTACTCTGCGTCCTGTTGTCACGCCCGGCAGTAACCCTGATGTGTTTTATCAACGCGAAGCTTTGAGCAAAGCTCAGGTTATGCCTCGTCTCCAACCAGAACCACAGCAATTTCTGAAACCCTCAATACCAAACGGCATGGCCGGTCCTAATATATATTCACGGTGCCTCCTCGGTTTACGATCCGGCATCAAGGAAGAACAGGACTTTGCGCTTCATCATCTAGTCAAGGTTTCATATGAACGAGGTGACAAGTACAAATTTGATGGGTTTCCTCTACTAGCCGAATCCCTCATTGAAAAAGCACTCGAAGTCGCTGAACTCATCTATGGAATGAGGTGGCGAATCTCATACAACGAGGTAGAGGGAACAGCACCGGACAACACAATAAATGGTGCTTTCGGTACACCAAATCTGCTTGACAAAGTGCGATCACTCTCACCTACTGTGAATGCAACCGATCCGGAATCAGCTGAGTTTTCTCAACGGCTCGACAAACTCAATGAGGCCGCCCTTGTGATCCGAAACATGGTCATTCTGGAAGAAAATGCCGTTTTCGTATCGAAACTCCCCCTTTTCAGAGATTTCCTCACAATTGCCATTAACCTCCCATCGCACCCTCAGCTCACCGAATATCGACATTATGCCTTAGAGATGGCAGAACAGGTCACAAGGTATTGGAGCATGACTCAAGGTGACCCTCTTTACCTTTCTCTTCTTCAACAGCTCGAATCGCACGATCGCGGCATGGTCTTGCCAGCCATGCGTGCCATCAATCGTATAGGGATTGAAACTCCAGAGGTCCACCGCCTGACAGACGTACCATTGTCGACCATCGAACGATTGTTCTCATTTGTGCTGCTCGAAAGTGACGACGTTCTACTCGAGGCGACTTTGGATTTTGTCTATGAATTCACAGCCATTCCTGAGAACGTCACATACGTCCTATCTTCTCAATCCGCTCTTCTCTCCAGCATCATTCCCCGACTGTCCAACCTCCTTCTCCACAATGCATCTTCCACGGAAGAAAAAATCCTTAATCGAACGATCGCATCAAGGTCTCACACACCACCTCCCATCCCCATGATGCCGCAAACACTCTACAACCAACTTCTCGGCTTTCCTGAACCCCAACGCTCCTCCAGCTGGCTACGCTGCTGCTTCGAAGAATCCCCGCAAGACGACATCACTCAAATCGCCATCTGGCAAGCCTACCAATCGCGCTTCGCTCAGAATGCTCCTATCGCTGCTGCCGACTTTATCAAGAATGTTTCCAACACCTTTGCCTCGGCTCAAGCGCAAGTGATTAATGGTCCTCAGCCTCGGTTCATTATTAAGGGTATCAAACCGCGCCGTGTTCTTGTCGACCCATCCGGACGCCCCTTGTTCAAGTGTTTGTGGGAAATCGCAAGCCCTAATCCCTACAGCACGACAGTGACGTCGTCCCAAAAAACCTTTTGCAGCCAGTGGCATCGGGACAAGCTCAGCCTCTGGTCACACATCCTCAACGATCATCTGGGCATTCAACGCGGCCCAGACGGACGTTTCGACAACGGCGGTATCGGAACACATACTTGCCGCTGGACAGGGTGTATGCGTTCCTCTCCATTCTCCAAACCAATGGAAATCGGCATGCACGTTCGGGCACACCTCCCGGAGACCGCCGATGCAATGCGTGATCTCATCAACGAGCTGGCCGAAGGCAAGGCCCAGCAACCAGAGTATACACGCCACAAATTCTACTACACAGCCATGGACGAGCGAGGTCATCCCTGCGGCATCCCCTTCATGAGCGTCATGGTGATGCGCAATCTAGCCCGCTACGCCAACAAACACGCTCAGGCCCAAGGGTTCGACAAAGGCGGCGTCAAGCTCATGGAGAGGCTCTTTGGCACGGTCAAGACAAAGGTGTTTGAAGTTGTGGCGGTAAACCGTACGCTTCGTGGTGAGCTGGGCGATCTACTCGGCATGATTGAACGCGGAGTGGGCGCCGGCGATGCGGCTCAACAAAAGACTGTTGCCCAGGGCGACGAGGAGATGATGGACGGTGATGCTGTCATGACATGATTGACGACACGGAGCGGTATGGTGTTGCCGGGAAGAGGGGGTGGGCCATCCGACTATCATCAAATGAACGTTTGCGGGCCTCCTCCGGCGTTCTAGGGTCAGGTAACCATCTCAATGGCACAGCACGGCGCTGACGGTAGGTGTGGGCGTATTACTTGACTCACCGGTAACTTCGTCGGCGCTAGATAGGAATAATGGGGGAAGCATGACTTGCTTACCTTGCCAGCACTGAAACATGAAACATGAACCTGTACTCCTCACTCCCATCCCCACCACTATGATAGATGGCGCGTGGAAGGGAGTCACGACCATCACAGCCTCATTTCCAAACAACGGACTGAAAGTTTCCAGTCATCACTTTCGTCCATGACTTTTAAATCCCAAGATCGAGGGAGGGAGGTCTAATCCGCCCTCTGGCTTCTCCCCCCACTGCCTCAGACTCCCTCTTCCCTTCACTTTCACGCCTCCATCTCTCGGTCCGTCTTCTTTCTTCCCTCTTCCCTCTTTCTTCTTTTCTCCATCTCCATCTTCGTCCCTTGGATTCCCTCCTTGTTCGTCCTTCCTCGTTTTATCCCTCCCTCCCTGTCTCTCCATCCGCGTCCTCTGCATGAAACTCCCTACACTGCACATTCCATTTGAATCACTTACTTACTTTCGGCGTAAACACCATCTCCTTCGCCCCCCCCCCCCCTTTTTTTCCTTGCTACAGTCTCGCGCGACACGACGGGAGATATAAATGCTTTGTCCGAGTAGGTAGGTAGGTAGGTAGGTAGGGCAAGCAGGGTAGGCGGCGATGCGATTACCTTGTGCACACACATACACACACACACACACCCAGGTTTCTGTTTCGGGCGTGGTTTTATTGTCTCAAGTCATTACCGGAGAAGCGGGTTAGGGCTGTGCTCTCGCACGGCCAGGAGCGGTTGAGCGAGCAGATGTTTAAAAGGAAATACATGACTCGTGGATACTCTAAACGACGTAAAGAGCGAGATACCGACGTTGTAACTTAAAAGTGCAGTGGTAGACAGCGCAAAGTCGATTTATCTCTAAATGAGAGCGCCAAAACCACCACGCTACCTGTCCCAACCAAGCTGACCCAATCTGATTTATTCTAGTCCATTTCAATCCAACCAGCGCCTTCATTCGTCCAAGATGCCCAACTTCTTACGCACCTAACCCTAATCAATGACCATTGATATCCCTGCTCATCATCCTCTTGTTCATGAAATCGAAAAAGGCAAATTGACTCGGATTGGCGCCGTACTCATACACGAACCTGCTCGCCATGTACGAACCAAAGATACTCTTAAGATATTTGTCCGGCACCCTCGCCAGGATATGATCCAGGCCGATCTTCTGTTGTAGCGTTTTGGGGAGAGCTTCCTTGAAGATGGCCATGCGTAGGGCCTCGTTGTTCCACAATTCGTTGAAGTTCTGTAGTTCCTCGTCGAGCTTGGTGATTGCGTTTGAGAGTTGGTCGGAGAGTTGACTGCGGAGGACGCCTGTCTTTTCATGTTCCCGCCAGATGGCTTCAAATTCTAAACGCGCGTTGTTTTGAATCGTCCTCTGCACCTCCTCGACGTATGCGGCGTAGAAGGCCGGTTTACTGCCATCTGCGCCAACGCACATGTTCTCGAGGAACCCATTGTCATCGAACGCAAGTGAAGCAAGGACCTCTAGCGATGAAGAAGTAACGCCACCTTTGTTTGCGGAAGCATCCTTGTAAAGGATGCATCCGGCCTTTTCAAGTCGTAGCTTGGCATCCTGTGTGATGAAGAGATTGGCTCCTTCGACAATGTATGGTATAGTGCACTTGCCGTCCTTGATGAGCTTGTTCGTTGTTGACAAGTCGATAGATTCGGGTCTACCACCACAAGGCACAAACAAGTCGTAATTGTTTCCTTCCCGAGCGTGGTACGTGTTTCGGAACGACATCCCGTTGGCGACCTTCTCGCCAGACGGCAATGTGACGTTCGATTCATCGACAAGAACTCTGTAGCCTTGCGGTGACAGCTTCTTGATGTCGTATTCATGAATCATGACACGCTTCTTTGCGAGTCTCACCAATTCTTCTCGGTCAAGACCCTCTGGGTCAACGAGGACACCTGCACCGTCAACAATGGCTGTGTATTTCTCGTTCCCCAGTAAGATCTCGTTCGAACCAAGATCGCCATCGGGGCCGCCAGTTTGCAGTTTCCTGACCTTGGTAGGATCAAGGTCGAGCTTGCGGTAGATACCGAGCACGTACTCCCTGACAGACAATGTAGTCATGCCATAGCTGTCGTGCGGGATACCACCCAGCTTTGGACTCTTGCCAGTGAAGAACGACTTCCACCACGGTGCGCCACGAGCGCGAGCATGCTCTGTAGCCCAGTCAACAAGGTCAGCCGTGTTCTCGTCAGGGCCCATGAACAGAATCTCTTCTTGTCCATGGAGGTCGACGATTGGATCCTTGATACCAGGACTGGTAGGAGGCAGAAGCAAATCCATAATGCTGTCGATGTATTTCTCGAATGCTCCTCGCGCCTTGTCTTGGTAATTGTAGTCAAGCAGAATGACACCTTTGGAACCCCCCTCGGGAATGTCTTTGTTCTTTCGTTGCTGCGTATTTGCCAAGTTGTAATTCTCGTCGAACATTGTTCTTGCATTGATGCTATACATCTCCTTGTTTCTTGACTTCACAATCCTGATACCGCCGCGAGCGATGTCTCTGAAACGAAGATGAAAACCGCGGAACTCGGAGCCAATGACTAAGAACATTCCGTATAGTGCTTGAGGATATTCGTGCTCTGGGAGGAAATCCGTACTGGGCTTGAGACGAAAGCTCAGTGCCACTTTGGTGGGTGTGTAGAAGTTTGTCTTGAGCACAACTTTGTTGAAGATAAGGAAGTATTTCATGACCATCTCGTCATGTGGGTTGGTTGTCCTCTTCGAGATGACTTCCGCCAAAGCATTTTCGTCGAGCACTTTCTCAACATTGATCCTCAAGTAGCTCAGCGTCGGAATGAAATCATCTTGGTCGCCACGAGTTTGCACATAGTGCGTGTGTGCAAATGCAAGATAGAGAGCTCGGATGAGTTCAGGGTATTTGTTGATGATCTCCAAGATGTATTCTGCTGTAAATGTTTCTGTTCTCAACCTCTTCTTGATCTTCCCCAACAATTCAGCGTTGGCGCTGCTGTCCTCCTTCAGCGCTGCTACCAGTGATGTGTATTCGGAACCGAGACGGTTCATAAACTGCTGGACAAAGATATGAACGCAGTGTGCGTATATACTCTCCTGCAAGCTCAGGTTGCCACTAGCAAACTGCCCTTGAAGTTTGTTCTGCGGAACACAGAACAGTAAAGAGATCTCTTTGATGATCTGGTGAATTGCGGCTTCGATTGGAGGATATCTTGACTTCGCGATGTCATTGTTGGCAGGCCTTAGGTACAAGGAGATGATTGTAACGCCATTAGAGAACTGCTCAACATATTTTCGAGAGCTTGTCACCCCATAATAGTGGTATAAATCTGAAAGAGCACTGAAAATGCCCATGGCAGAACCTTGGCGGTATGCAATGACTAACCTCTTTTCTCTTGTGCCTTCCATATCAAACATTTCAATGACAGGCCCGGTGCGGCTGACCGCATAGTTTATGATCTCCTGGTATATCTCCTTCGTCTTCTTCGTGGCCTTTTGCAGGAACCTCTTCTCACCAATCTGTTCGAGGTCTGTGGCATTCACCCCAGCATCAGGATTGGCGAATTCAGATTGATATATGAAGTAGCACCTCAAGGACTCGCTAGGGTTGTCAGGTAATGCGTTGCCCGACCTGAAGGACTCGACACGATAGCTTCGAGACGGGGAAGAGCCGTCGATGTACTTCTCGTCAATCCTCTGCTCGTAGCCCGCTCCGTCCAGAACGCTGATGCCAGGCTTACTGGTGTCGATGTATACAGCATGATCCGCTGCTTCTTTTGCTAGTTTGATCTCCAACTTCTTGTCATCTCGAGCGTAAGCAGCCAGCTTGGCAGCATACAGCGATAGAATGTGACTAGCTATCGCTTCGCTCGTTTCTGTGGAAAAGTACATATCGTCGATGCCTAAAGCGTTGTAGAACCATTCCGTTTCGGGCGCGACGAAGTCTGTTGGGAGGAAGCCCTTCTCTTCAAGAAGATCCATCACTACGAATGTCAGCCTCCTCGCACGTATTCGGGGGGCTGTACCTACCTTCCTCCATTTGAGCGTTTTTGCCCTCGAACTTGGGTGCAACGTAGCCCGAGCCATGGTCGGACGACAGAATCTTGTGTAAAGACTGGTTTGAATGGGAGGCACCTGGTACGTTCAACAGGGTGGGCTGCGGAGAGGGTTCTCGTCCCGGCTCTCTGATGGCTTGTTCGACGAGTTTGTGCTTGGGGGGCTCCCCATTGCTGACACGAAGGGTGTCCATGCTGGATGGCTGTCAATAGAAACCAAGGAGATATCGTCAACGTAGTGACAAGAAGAGAAAATAAAGTCAGGAAGGAATCGACAGTACTCAGAAACGTGGTAAAGTCTAACTGGGGAAGGATTCCTCATTCAAGATCCAACGATTTGCAAACAAGTGTTCACTGTCTCAGCTGCGGCCGTGCTCAGCAGTCAGCGGTCAACATGAACTCGTGTATTGGACCCTATCTTGGAACGATCTTGGAACGATAGGACCACGTCTCAGAGTGCCTGAAGCGAGACAAGGCCTTATCCGTACGTACGGCTTACCTTGTGCACGCTATATACTCGACCATTGCGATCAAAGCAAAAAAGCAGTCATCATGTGCTGTGCAACAATTTTCCTGACAGCAACACCTGCAGTGCTACGGTACCACCGCCTCGTGGACAGCTGAGCATGACGATGGTAACTTAGGTAAGTTAGGGGCTCCCGCTGCATCACTGATCCACCGCCCAAGACACCCTGACGCAGTCGGCTCCAGGCACCGCCTTGTGCCTAACGAATCCCATCTTAGCTCCATGGTGCCTGCCCCAGATCTGTTCCCCAAGCGGCTTAGCCGCACCAGAACTTCTGCCATGCGCCGGTTACCGTCGCATAGCGTCGGCTGTTTTCGAGGACCGGAAACACCACACGTCGTTCTTATTATGTACAAGTAGCCTCTCCTGCATGAAGACGCCCACAAACATGGATGGTTGCACACTCGGAACCCTTTTCCTCTTTGCTCGCGTCAAGCAACGAGAATACAATTCTGGTCTAAAGGTCATGGCAAGCCAGAATATAGTGGAAAATATGAGGATTCACGAGTTGGCATGAATGTCGAGGCATCACGACTCAGCTTATATAAATACCCAGAAAGCAGAATCCATCAACATGCGAAACGATTCCCAAGGTTGGCAAAAGACTGCCTCCGCTCGCGTCACATCATCGGATTGCCTCGACGAGACTCCCTCATGAACGTGATCGAGAAAAACTTGAAGGATCTTGAATCACCAGATTTACCGAGTCTTCTGGCTGCTGCATGACTCGCCGATGTTGACCCCTCCAACCTGTATGCACCGGGGAAGCCGTCACATGCAGGTGCCCTCACTCTACCTAGGTAGTCAACACTATTCTTCGTTCCCAAAGGTTTCGCGGCAGGCATCGAAGGGTACCTGCATACGTCGGCTTGGCTAATGCCGGTGATACCTACCTAGGTAAGTATATTGGGACAACAGACAACGAGTATCACGTCTTCGCGCGCGTTTATACACACCACGATTGGATTGCAGAGGAAGACTTCATGTTGTAGATTTGCATCTGATTCGCAATTCTATAGCTACTATCCAGCCGTCTCAGGCCAGGCCATTAGCTCTGTCTTCTCCCCACCACTGCCATTACTCTATGATCCCTTTCGTGTACAAACATAGGATAGTCTCAAGGCATACAATCATGCTGATAACCCTTGTCGCCTGTACGCCAGCCTCGTCGCCCTGAATCCTTCAAGATGATATCAAGTCAATGTGTACACGAAGCGAGAGTGAAATCAACAACAGTCTGTAAGTGGCGTGGATACAAAAGCTTGCTGAAACGAGAGATCAACATGGTATCGTGCTGGTTGGAAGGGAAGGTGGGTGTGCGGAGGCCATGCTGGTGGTCCGATGTCGTCTCGTTTAGGCCAAATAGCTAGACAATCGAGAAAAGTCGATCCTGCAAGATCGACCGAGCACTGTAAGCTCCAGAAAATGTAGCACGCCACGACCAATGCATGCTCGAAGTCGCGGTGTAGCAAAAATATGCAGTCGAGGTTGAATAGGGTATTCTCGACCAAGGCAAAAAGCCGGTAATGCTTCCCTGAATCCTCCAATGTCCACGGACACCGGCGTGTAAAATGTGCAATTCCTCCAACGCCAGGCTCAAAAAAAACTGATCATATACTGAAACATGCTAATAGGAGAACATGCGGGCGGTACGTCCACGTATGGATCCAAAACCGGGTCGTGCGTGTACAGGTGTGTAGTCCAGAGGAATCTCCATGTCGAGGTCCATGCCGTCATCGTTGCGACTGCTTCTGTATATCGCAGTTGGACTCGAGTCGACGGAGGGGGAGTGCTGACCAAAAGCGAAGGTCTGGGCTCTGATGAGCTTAGTACGCTGCTTGACTTTACCAAGACCACGCTCACAGGCATGTTCGTGGTCTTTATCCTCCATCTCAACATAGTTTTGAGGATCGCAGCGTATGCTGTGGTCTTTGAAAAACGAGCTATAGCCTCCATCAAGGATGTATGCTTCTGGGTAAGTCAGACCTGGGTACCTATCGGCATTGACTGTCCTGTCGCGGTTGCGAATGAATTTGGCCATGAGTGGTGCACGATGTGCCGAGTACTCGCAATGAAAGATGAGCAAGGCACCTTTCGTTGGTTCAACGTCGAATAATTGTGCGGCTAAAGTTTCCTTGTCGTTGAAGTTGACTGCACCTGCAATGTGTCCACCTTTGTACTCATACTCGAAACGGCAATCGATGATGACACGCTTCTTATACATGTGATCGAACTCTCCATCCAAACAGCGTATCATGGTCTCTTTGGTGATCCGGGGCAATTCTCCATCCTGTGAGTCTGACTTGAAATGTGGTAGCATTGGTTCATGAGGCGTTTCAACGTCGACGATGGGCTGGAGCAACTGCTGTGGCTCCTTCTCCAATTCTTGCTTCATGAACTCGCCAGCATCCTCGAACATGCTCAAGGAACGTCGGGTCAGCTTTCGGGGTCGTACTAGAGGGTTGGAGGCTTTGCGTGCGTGGCCAATTGGTGATCCTGTACGGCTGTGGCTGGCGAAGCTCAAGGGCTGGCGCAGGCGAGGTGGTCCCATGACAGGGCCACCAATGCACGGTGCCAACTTCTCTTGTGGGGGTGACTCGGCAAAGATCTCTGATAGTGACAACGACGAGACGTTAGTCGACCTTGGTAGGGCGTTACCAAACCTGAAGGGTGGCGCTTGACTTTCTAGCGAAGGTCTTTGTGGGATACAGTTGGTGCTGAAACCTTTGGTACGAGAAAGGTGTGGCCTGATGGGGATGGACTTCCTTCGCTCTGTTGGTATTGACAAAGTCATGCCCATGTCGACCTCGGGTGGTGACGGGATTGACAGCAAGGAAGAATCGCCAGATTCCGCAGCAGCGAGCTCTGGAGTAGGAGACCGTAGCTGTATTTGCAACTCGAATGTACTTGCACACGGAGCTTTGTGAGGAAGAGGAGAGATATCCATTGAATCTTGTGGTGCTGGAGAAGAGGAAGGTATGGGAGGTGTGGTTAGGCTGACTAGTCATAAATGTGAGTATGTATATAGCCAGGGCTTCTACTTCAGTGTGCCACTGACCTCGATGATTGGAGAAAAGATTGGTTGAGAACAAGGAGCGTCGTGGAGTTGGGTATTGTGGACTACTATACAGGGATCAGCTTGTACGGACCAGGCTCATTCTTCGGAAGTCGTACCTTCGATCGATGTGCATATTCTGACAGAGATCCGCAGCCAGGCTGGCCGTGGGCGAAGAACCACGGACAGGTTGCATACTGAAGTAGTCCTGCTTGACTGGCTTGCCCATGGATAATTCCTTGAAGTTGAAATGCTCTGAGCCAAAGTTCCTTGCAGCAAAGGAAGCGTATGATGTTGGTGGATCAACCCTGAAGCCGTAATGACCAATGAACGCAGTTGGCTGCATTGAAGCAAGTGGTGACGAAGCTTCGATCATGGATGCCATTGTGTTCTCTAATCTTTCTTTCCTCCTTAACGAAAGTTGATGCCAATAAGCCGTCGTGAAGACGGTGGTTCAGTCTTGAAGCCTGAGAACCAAGGCCAATTGCGTCCGTTCGAAGTCGATAAACTGTGCCGAGAAGCCTGTTCCCTCTTACTGCGAGGTCTCCTGTACTACGAGGCTGAACAGCGGTCCTAAAGTCTCATTGTCGGTGGAGTGGAGGCTTTCACTTTGTCGGATCGGTGCCGGCGTGGTGGTTGTTGAGAAGGCCAATGGGGAGGAAGACCACTGACAGAAGAACCGGAGGCGAAGGAGATGGGTGGTAGGTAGGTAGGTAGGTAGGTAGGTATATCAGCGAAGAGAGAGCCTTGACCTCGTGATGAGGTGGCTGAGGGGAGAAGGAAGGAAGACAGGAGCTGATAAGCACTGCTCGGGTCTCTGTGGAGG
>Ga0210040_10008697_pt1 | contig 11965 bp, 8 predicted proteins | sample CryGeyCG12114_NA_FD_185462 | JGI IMG/M metagenome (GOLD analysis project Ga0210040, IMG submission 185462) | Groundwater microbial communities from aquifer - Crystal Geyser CG19_WC_8/21/14_NA (SPAdes) (version 2) | ecosystem: Environmental > Aquatic > Deep subsurface > Groundwater | place: USA... | reverse complement strand
GATAACCTGCTATTTTTTCTTTCAGATTTTCTTTTTGAATGTTTTCATCAATCGATGGTGTAAAGTGCATATTGCCGGTTATCTCCACATTATCCAAACCATCGATTCTCAAAATTTCTTCCACAATATCTGCAGGCAGGCTAATGTCTGGCTTGCTAAACGGAACAGCAACCCATAATTCGTCCATTCCTTCTTTGACGATTTCAAATCCAAGACTTGTTAGAATCCTTTTAACAGCATCAGGATGATAGTTTTTACCGCTTAGCTTTTTCAGGTAATGATATTTTATCACTACCTGTGTTTTGTTATCAGGAGAAGGATATACATCTATAATATCAGAAGCTATTTCACCACCAGCTACTTGCTTAATCAATAATGCAGCACGTTTTAAAACATTCACCACGTTTGAAATGTCAACTCCTTTCTCAAATCTTGCAGCAGCCTCCGTTCTCAATCCGTGGCGAAAAGAAGTTTTGCGGATACTCACCTGGTTAAACCAGGCACTTTCAAGAAAAATACTGTTAGTAGTTACAGTAACCCCGCTTTTCGCGCCTCCAAAAACACCGGCAATGCACATACCTTCTTCTGCATTACAAATCATTAAATCAGTGCTATCCAGCTTTCTTTCTTTCTCGTCTAACGTTTCAAAAGGCGTGTCTTGTGGCAGCGTTTTAACGATAACAGCTCCGCCTTTTATAGCCTGGGCATTAAAAGCATGTAAAGGTTGACCCGTCTCATGCAAAATATAATTGGTAATATCTACTATATTATTAATCGGTCTCTGGCCAATAGCAATCAATTTATCCTGCAACCATTGCGGACTTTCCTTAACGACAACGCCCGAGATTGTTACACCTGAATATCTTTTACAAGCTGGGTTTTCAATGGTAACTTTTATAGGAAGATTATGCGTATCAGCTTTGAAATTGTTGGTAAACGGAGATTTGGCTTTTACCTCTCTTTTGTTGTGGTGCGTTAAATAAGCACAAATGTCTTTTGCAACACCCATATGACTCATCGCATCCATTCGGTTTGGCGTCAATCCTATTTCATAAATATAGTCAGTATATGGTTTAAAGTAATCGGAAGCTTTTGTACCAACAGCCACATCTTCTGGCAAAACTAAAATACCTTGATGGCTCATACCTAAGCCAATTTCATCTTCAGCGCAAATCATTCCCTGGCTTTCTTCGCCCCTGATTTTTGCTGCCTTCATCGTCATTGGCTGTCCGGTAGTTGGGTAAATGGTAGTCCCGATTGTTGCCACCAAAACTTTTTGTCCGGTTGCAACATTCGCTGCTCCACAAACAATTTTTAAAGGTTCACCAGCGCCTATATCAACTTTGGTAAGTTTTAATTTATCTGCATTACGATGTTGTACACACTCCAATACCTGTCCGATAACTATTCCCTGCAATCCGCCTCTTATGCTCTCGTACGGCTCAAGGCTTTCAACCTCCAAACCAATGGAAGTTAAAATCTTAGAAAGTTTTTGTGGTTCAATTGCTTCCGGCAGGTATTCACTCACCCATTTATAACTAATCGTCATTGACTGCTTCTTTTTTTACGATTTGCAAATATAACTTTCGACAGCAGCATTAATAGTAAAATCTGATTTAATTGCACTTTCAGCATTGGAAAGCAATGAAGCTTTTGTTTTTTTTTGTAGCCGGCATTGAAATCTTTGTGAAACTCCGGTTGTGTCACTCACTTGTACTGCATATTTTTATAGCAGCTTTATTAACTTGTTTTATAGCAGCTAATTGGTCTTTGCTTTAAAACATAAAATAAATTGAAACTTCAAAAATAGATTCGCAAGAAAAATATCTTTTCCATTTTCAGTGCCTTTCTGCGTTTTCTGCGAGCATAATTATCCCTTGTATTGCTAAATTTCTACTTTTAGAAAAGGAGCTTGCGGAAGCCGCAGAATGACGCAGAAAAAGAGGTCAGCTCCTTTTTAAAAAAAGTAAATTTAAATTTTTAAACAGAAATTATGCAGACGAACAGCAAGAGTTCAGCTACTTTTATCGTTTAAAAATCCTTCTTTTTCCCCTTTTTTTTATTCTGAAACCTTTAGTAACACGTTTTTATTAAATTAAAATAGTATATCTAAAAGAAGAATTTGTAGAAAAAATTCCTCGTTTTGATAAAAGAATAATTCAATCCCAACCAACTTTTTTCCCATAATTCTTTCTGCACAATAGGTGTGAATCAATAATTGAAAAAAGCGCAAAACTTTTATAGCTTGTGTAAAAGTTACTATTATTTGTTGAAAAACACTTTAATAGTAGAATAAGTATGTTGAATAATAAAGGACAATTATTCCTGCGTTAAAAGTTTTTTCGACAAAAATTTCGGGTCTATATTCGCCTTCCCTCAAAAAATTTTTGACAGTTTATTGCAATGTGGGGAAGTGAAGATGTGTGGTAAAGGAAGACAGTTTTCTAATGATTGATTTTTTAAAAGACCTTGTTAAACTATGGATTTAACCAATTTAAATAAAGACCGGAAGAATAGAAGAAAACCATCGGTTGACCTTAGTACGATGGTTTATGGCAAAGTGCCGCCACAGGCAAAAGAACTTGAAGAAGCCGTTTTAGGCGCTATAATGTTGGAAAAAAGTGCATTTGATAATGTTGTTGAAATATTAAAACCAGAATGTTTTTATGTAGACGGACATCAGCTAATTTTTAAATGTTTTCAGTCTCTTGCTCAAAAGAGCTTACCGATAGATATTCTTACCGTTGTTGAAGAACTGAAGTCAAAAGAAGAACTGGATATAGTTGGCGGTCCATATGCTATAACGAAGCTTACCAATATGGTTGTTTCTACAGCAAACATTGAGGCCCATGCAAGAATAATTCTGCAGAAGTTTATTCAGCGCGAATTAATTAGAATCAGTGGTGAAATTATCGGTGACGCTTATGAAGATAGCACCGATGTATTCGATTTGCTTGATGAGAGCGAAACCAAGATGTTTAACATTACCAACAATTATCTTAAAAAGAACTTTGATGATATCGGAACAGTATTGGTAAAAACAATACAGAGAATAGATGACTTAAGAAACAAGCAGGAAGAAATATCAGGTGTTCCTACAGGTTTTCCTTCTTTGGATAAAGTAACGTATGGCTGGCAGCAAACAGACCTGATTATCCTGGCTGCACGTCCTGCAGTTGGTAAAACGGCTTTTGCGTTAAACCTGCTGCGTAGTGCTGCTTTGCACCCGACAAAGCCAACTCCTGTTGCATTTTTTAGCCTGGAAATGGGCGCGGGACAATTGGTTTCACGTATACTTAGTGCCGAAAGTGGAATAATGCTGGAAAAAATCAGCCGGGGCCGTTTGGAAGATTATGAAATGCAGCAGTTGTATAGTAAAGGTGTGACCAAACTTAGTGATGCACCAATTTATATTGACGATACAGCAGCTCTGAATATTTTTGAGTTTCGGGCAAAGGCTCGCCGACTTGTAAACAAGCATAAGGTTGGTCTGATCATCATCGACTATCTGCAGTTAATGAGCGGCAGCGGCGAGAAAAACTCCAATCGCGAGCAGGAAATCAGCCGGATATCAAGAGATCTTAAGACGTTGGCAAAAGAGCTGCAGGTGCCAATCATTGCACTAAGCCAGTTAAGCCGTGCCGTTGAAACCCGAAAGGAAAGTAAGATGCCCCAGTTGAGCGACCTTCGGGAATCGGGCGCAATTGAGCAGGATGCTGATATGGTAATGTTTCTTTATCGCCCCGAGTACTACGAGATTAACACAAACGAGATGGGTGAAAGCAATCGTGGTGAAACACACGTCAGAATTGCAAAACATCGTAATGGTAGCCTTGAAACAATTAAGTTAAGAGCATTGCTTCATATTCAAAAGTTTGTGGAAGACGAGGGTGATAATTTTGGAGGTGATAACGAAGGTGGTGAAGCACCACAACCTGGTGCTGGCGGCAACTGGAAACCGATACCTCCGGGAGGTGGACCAGCGCCTTTGCCATCGGACAATGGGGCCAAGCTATTCATACAAAAAGGAAGTAAAATGAATTCAGGTAGTTTTGATGAAGGCTACGATGAAGCTGCTCCTTTTTAAATAGTTAAGTAGTTATTATACGGCTGTCTTGAAAAAGGTGGCCGTTTTATTTAAAATGTAAAATGATACCTTGTCATAACCTTTTATATTCATTCGTTCAACTATTCTTTAATTTTACAATATGGACATAAAAGAAACTATTATTGTTGACAATGATATTTTAGGAGGTCAGCCGGTTTTCAAAGGGACACGAGTTCCTGTTGAAAGTTTTTTTGACCATTTAGAAGCTGGCGTGCCTCTCGAAGAATTTTTAGAAGAGTTTCCTACGGTTTCTAAACAGCAGACAATTACCTTATTAGAAATTGCAAATAAGCTTTTAACTTCTAAAAATCTGGCTCAACTATATGAAGCTATTGCTTGATGAAAATTTACCTAAACGGCTAAAAGTTGATTTTCATGCGCATGATATCTTCACAGTTCGTGAAATGGGATGGAACGGAATAAAAAACGGTCAATTGCTGAAGCTTTTACTTTTTAATTCTTTTGATGCTTTGCTTACCTATGACAAAAATTTGCAGCATCAGCAAAACTTTTCGAAATATACTATAACGGTTTTTGTGCTTACGGCGAAAATTAATCAATACATTGAATTGACAAGACTAACACCACAGATAAAAGAATATTTAGATAATGGACTTATGCCTGTCGGACCTGTAATCATTGCAATTGGTTAGAAGTTCTTTTTGGAAAACTCCCATCTTCTACACATATTTTTACAGTTATGGATTTGCCGATTTTCTTTCTTGACTCTTATACGGGTGGAGACATCCTCACCCTTAATGAAGATACTTCAAAACATATAGTACAGGTATTGCGAATGAAGCCTGCTGAAAAATTACAGTTAACAGATGGGGCAGGCAATTTATTAACTGCTGAAATTGTTGATAACCATACGAAAAAGTGTACAGTCAGGTTAGTAGAAAAACTGTTTATCGCGAAGAAATCTGCAGAAATAAGTGTAGGAATGGCCTTATTAAAAAATGCAGGCCGCTACGAATGGTTTTTGGAAAAAGTAACTGAAATTGGTGTGACCGACGTAATTCCTTTGTTAACAAGCAGAACAGAAAAGCAACATTTCAGATTTGAAAGAATGCGGCAAATATTGATAAGTGCAATGTTACAAAGCAAACAGGTATGGCTACCTCTTTTACATGAACCAACACTATTTTCCAACATTATTACAGGTTCCTCTTATAAAGTTAAATTAATAGCACATTGTGAAGAAGAGCAAAAAGCTGATGTAAATGACTATAAAAAATTAGGATCTGTTCAAATATTAATTGGTCCTGAAGGTGACTTTAGCCACAACGAAATTGTATCAGCGCTTGAAAAAGATTATATACCGGTTACTTTAGGTAGTACAAGACTTAGAACTGAAACTGCCGGTATAGTTGCTGCCACCATTTTATGTATATAAAAAAAGAGCACCTACTCGGTGCTCTTTTTTAAAAAACGTCTTTATTATCTATTTATTAATTGTTGGTTTTATTGCCTCTCCCAATCCAGCATCATCAAGTTTTGGTGACCTAAGTGCAACAGGGTGTTTAACCGGTTTTCTTAACCGCATATTAAGCAACTCAACAATAAATGAAAAAGCCATAGCAAAGTAGACATAGTTTTTAAGATGTAGATTTTCTGCCTGTTCTCCTGCCCATCCCTCTACAATTAATACAAAACCTACCATTACCAGAAACGATAATGCAAGCATTTTTAAAGTAGGATGTTTACCAATAAAATCTGCTATTTTCTGACTAAAAGTAAACATGATAAACATAGCTATAATAACTGCTATAATCATTACTTCCAGGTGGTTGGCTATACCTACCGCTGTTATGATGCTATCAAATGAAAACACCATATCTACTAAAATAATTTGACCAATGGCACTTGCAAATGAAGCAGGCTTTGCGGTACTGCCCGGAGCATGCTCTTCTTCTCCTTCAAGTTTTGCATGAATCTCTTTGACTGTTTTATAAATAAGAAATAAACCTCCGGCTATCATTACCAGGCTAGCAAGGTCAAATCCTTTTCCAAATACTTCAAAAAGCGGTTTTCCTTTTTGACGTATTAGCCAGCCCAGTGCTAATAAAAGTAAAACACGTACAATTATACCTGCAATCATCCATACTCTGCGGGCATTTAGCTGTTGATCTTTGGGCATTCTGCCCATGATAATAGAAACGAAAATGACATTATCTATCCCTAACACTATTTCTAATACTGTTAAGGTTAAAAGACTTATCAGTGCATCTACAGAAAACAAATACTCCATGAAATATAATTTTAAAGTGGCAAATATATAGACAACAAGCTATGTGAAAGCACAAAAGAGTTTAATGAAGGTTATCAGAAATGAATTTGAAATGAGTACTATTATCTTTTAATGACTAATTCCTTACAAATATTTTTTACAATGGAAGGGCCTTCATAAATAAAGCCTGTCCAGACCTGTACCAGAGATGCGCCCGCATCTAATTTTTGCTTTGCGTCTGAACCGGAAAATATTCCACCGCTTGCAATGACAGGTAATTTACCGTTTGTTTGTCGTGAAATATATTGAACTATTTCTGTGGTTTTTTTTCTTAAAGGCTGGCCACTAAGGCCTCCCATACCTATTTTATCAATTTCTGATTTTTCTGTTTGTAATAGTTCTCTGCTGATAGTAGTATTGGTAGCTACTAATCCGCTTAGTTTTACTTCATTCGCCAGTTCTATTATATCATCAAGTTGACCTACTGTAAGATCCGGAGCTATTTTCAATAATAGCGGTCTTGTATTAATACGGCCCTGGTTAATGTTTTGCAATTCTCCCAAAATTTTTTTTAGTGAAGACTTTTCCTGCAATTCACGTAGTCCAGGTGTGTTAGGCGAACTGACGTTTACTACAAAGTAGTCAACACAATCAATTAACTCATTGAAACAAATAATATAATCCTTCCATGCATTTTCATTAGGTGTCATTTTGTTTTTGCCAATGTTTCCACCAATAATTATATTTCTTTTTGTTTCTCTCAATCGGGCTGCCACTGCTTTTACACCATTATTATTAAAGCCCATTCTATTAATAATAGCTTTATCTTTTGCAAGGCGAAATAATCTTGGTTTGTCATTTCCTTGTTGTGGCAGAGGCGTTACGGTTCCTATTTCTGCAAAGCCAAACCCAATTGTTTCAAGTTCCTTGATATAAGTTGCATTCTTATCAAACCCTGCTCCAAGCCCTACCGGATTTTTAAAAGGCAGCCCAAAAACCTGTCTGTTTAAGGAAGGATCATCAAACTGAAAACTTTTAAGCAGCAGGTTTTTAAGAGCACCCATGTTGTTCATACTTTTCATTGTATCCATAGAAAAGTGGTGCACTGCTTCAGCATCAAAATTAAACAAGAGATTACGCAACAAAGAATACATGTTGCGAAGGTAATGTTGGAAACGTAAATAATGATTTAAGCCACGCTAAATTAAAGTGCAAAAGCTTTCCTCTTACCATTATTTACTGTTTACAAATTTGTAATCTTTCAATTCTTTCTTCCTTTTTAGTTGTATAAGCAACTATTTTATAAAATCATTATATTTGATTACCAAATTTTTATAACCATGCAGGAAGCATACATTGTAGCAGGATTTCGTACGGCAGTTACAAAAAGTAAGAAAGGCGGCTTTCGTTTTACCCGTCCCGATGATTTGGCCATAGATGTTATTAAAGGGCTTATGGCAAGTGTGCCTCAACTTGAAGCTAAAAGGGTAGACGATGTCATAGTTGGTAATGCAGTGCCCGAAGCCGAACAAGGATTACAAGTTGGTCGTATCATCGCTGCCCGCGCCCTTGGTTATGAAGTACCGGGTATGACAGTTAACCGTTATTGTGCAAGCGGACTTGAAACAATCTCTATTGCAACAGCTAAAATCAGAATGGGTATGGCAGATTGTATTATTGCTGGCGGAGTTGAAAGTATGAGTATGGTACCTACGGCAGGCTGGAAAACAGTACCTGCATTTTCTATTGCATCAGACGATCCTGATTATTATTTAAATATGGGTTTAACTGCAGAAGCAGTAGCAAAAGAGTACAACATCAATCGGCCCGACCAGGATGAGTATAGTTACCATTCTCACCGCAAAGCAATCAACGCTATTGAAAGTGGTTTTTTCAAACCTGGCATTTTACCTGTCACTGTTGAGCAGGTTTACCTGGATGAAAAGGGTAAAAAACAAAAGAAAAAATTTGTAGTAGATACGGATGAAGGTCCGAGAAAAGACACAAGTTTAGACGCCTTATCTAATTTAAAGCCTGTATTTGCAGCTGGCGGTGTCGTTACTGCCGGCAATTCATCACAGACAAGTGACGGGGCAAGTTTTGTAATTGTTATGGGCGAAAAAATGATGAACGAATTAGGGCTTCCACCATTAGGTCGCCTTGTTGCCTGCTCAAATGCTGGTGTCAATCCCCGTCTTATGGGTATAGGGCCTGTAGCTGCAGTTCCCAAAGTTTTAAAGGCTGCAAATATGTCTAAAAATGAGGTAGAACTTGTTGAGTTAAATGAGGCATTTGCTTCACAGGCATTGGCAGTAATACGTCAATTAGATTTAGACCCGCAAGCAGTTAATATCAATGGTGGTGCAATAGCCTTAGGTCATCCTTTAGGTTGTACAGGCAGCAAATTAACAGTTCAAATACTTAATGACCTGAAGCGACTTAATAAAAAATATGGAATGGTTACAGCTTGTGTAGGTGGGGGACAGGGTATTGCAGGTATTATAGAAAATTTGCAATAAAATTAGAAGTAAAATTTATATACTTTCTCGCCGAATAATTTTTGCATTGCTGCATAAAGAATAAAAAGTACAAGAGTGCGACGCAACGGCTGCTTAATGGCTTATTCTTCTGCCCGGTTCACAAAAGTTATTGCACATTCTTAAGCGGCGCAAAGTATAATTGTATAATGAGAAGCTTTACGTTTTGTAAGGCTTTTTTGTTTTAGGCAGAATAACAAGCAGCGGCAGATGTTGCGACGCTCCTTTCAACTTTTTGTAATGCTATTAAAATTTATTTAATAGTTATAATAATTACTTAATAGTATTAGTAATAAAACTGTTTGTTCTACTCTTTTTCCGGCAGCCTGCCCTGTAAAAAAGTAAAATTATAATACATGTTAGCCGAAAGCCAAAGAGCAACCGACAGAAGGTTTTTAAAAGGAACAGTTGTTGCCCTTATAATATAAATATTAAGAACCATCCAGATCTAAAAAAATAATTTGCAACGTTGTTGTAAATTAAGGGTAAAAACCTATTTTTGCAACAGCGTTTCAAATTATGAAAAATATCTGCTATTCATTCTTTACTACTTTTCTTTTTTCTTTTTTTATTACCACTGCAATTTCTCAACCTGCTATCAGAGGTGTATTGCAGGGAAAAGTGACAGATGAAAACGGAATTGGATTGGCAGGTGCATCTATATTAGTTCATGATATAAAAACAGGTGCAATATCAAAAGAAAATGGTAGCTATTCTACAGCAGCTATTACAGCAGGAAGGTACCTTGTTGAAGTAACTTTTCAGGGATATGCTTCTTTAATAGTTCCTGTAGTTATTAACGGAAATACAACAAAAGACTTTGTACTCTCTTCTACAGCTGTTGAGCAGGAGGCTGTAACTGTTACAGGCGTATCATCTGCCACAAGATTAAGAACTTCACCTCAACCTGTTACCCTTGTCAAAAAAACTGATTTGCTTCAAAACGCCTCCACTAATTTGTTGGGCACTTTGGCTCGAAAAGGTGGGATATCTGTAATTACAACTGGCCCGGCTATATCAAAGCCTGTAATCCGGGGTTTAAGTTATAACCGTGTGGTTACCATTAATGACGGCATTCGGCAGGAAGGTCAGCAATGGGGTGATGAACATGGAATTGAAATAGATGAATATAGTGTGCAAAGAGCGGAAGTATTAAAAGGTCCTGCATCTCTCATGTATGGCAGCGATGCAATTGCCGGGGTGATAAATTTTATAACCAACCAACCCATAACACCAAACACGATTAGAGGAAACTTATTTGCCACTCATATCGGTAACAATAATACAAATGGTTTTTATGGAAACGTTGCAGGAAATCTTAGTAATGGTTTTAACTGGAACGCGTATGGAAGTTTAAAATCTGCCGGTGATTATAAAAATAAATATGATGGCCGCGTTCTTAACAGCAGGTATAATGAAAAAAACTGGGGTGGGTATGTAGGTATAAATAAACCTTGGGGTTATAGTCATCTTATAATTAGTAAATACAATCAAAAACTTGGATTAACGGAAGGCGTCCGGGACTCTGCAACCAGTAAATTTTTGATGTTTCCAGAAACTTCCTTTGAAGAAATAGCAACAGAGCAACAATTAAACAGTAAAGATTTTAATACTCCTTATCAAAGTGTAAAGCACTTTAAAATTGCAACTGATAACAGCTTTTCAGTAGGCAGAAACAGAATAATAGCGACAATTGCTTTTCAACGAAATCAAAGGCAGGAGTTTGGAGATCCTGCTGCCCCTGTAACGCCTGATTTATATTTTGATTTAAAGACGGTTAACTACAACCTGCAGTACCAATTGGCTGCAATAAGCGGCTGGAAAACAACTTTAGGAGTCAATGGTATGTTTCAGCAAAACAGGAACCTGGCTGAGGAAAAGTTGATACCAGCGTATAATTTATTTGACGCAGGTATTTTTGTATATACCACCAAAAATTTCAATAAATTAACCTTTAGTGGCGGACTTAGAGGTGACAAAAGAGATTTGGATATTAAAGGTTTGGTAGAGAATGGAGATCTTAAGTTTAATAATATTACCAAACACTTTGGTAATATAAGTGGAAGTGTTGGCCTTGCATATGAAGCTTCAAATACTGTAACCATTAAAGCAAATCTTGCCCGCGGTTATCGTGCTCCCAATGCTGCTGAGCTTAGTAGTAACGGTGCGCATGAGGGAACCTACAGGTATGAATATGGTAACAATAACCTGGGTACAGAAAATTCCTTACAGGTTGATGCGGGACTTGAAATTGCTACAAAGCATATCAGTTTTGGTGTTAGCGCTTATTACAACCATATCAGTAATTATATCTATTATAGCAGACTTTCTTCCACTACCGGTAGAGATTCTATAATAGTTGATAATGGAGTTGATCTTCAAGCATTTAAATTTAATCAATCAGGTGCATCTCTTGCCGGCTTTGAAGCTAATTTTGATATTCATCCGCACCCTTTAGACTGGTTACACTTTGAAAATACATTTTCATTTGTCGCAGGTACTTTTGATAACTCTTTTGAAGGAAGCAAAAACTTACCAGCCATGCCACCTGCGCATTTATTAAGTGAGTTAAGGGCTAACTTTCAAAAAGTTGGTAAGAGTAAAAGTCTACAAAACTTATATTTTAAAGCAGAAATAGATGCAACAGCAGCACAAGACAGGATATTTACTGCTTATAATACTGAAACGTCAACAGAGGGTTATGCTTTATTCAATGCAGGTGCCGGTACAGATGTAATTATAAAAAATTATAAATTATTTAGCCTGTATCTTTCGTTAAATAATATAACAGATGTTGCTTACCAAGGTCATTTAAGCAGGTTAAAATATACCGATGTAAATAATTTGACAGGTAGACAAGGAGTATTTAATATGGGCCGGAATTTGAATATTAAATTAAATGTTCCTTTAATATTCAAATAAAGTTTTTTCGTGTCTTTTTAAAAGCCTTTTTTGCTTATTTTCAGGGCGGACGCATGAATTTATTAGTCTATTGTTGTTTTAAATGACAATAAGATATCAAGTAAATATTCATTCTCTCTGTTTGCCATTTTGCGTTTGCGTATCATGCTTATTTTCTTTGAGCCTCTT
>Ga0210040_10008695_pt1 | contig 11967 bp, 3 predicted proteins | sample CryGeyCG12114_NA_FD_185462 | JGI IMG/M metagenome (GOLD analysis project Ga0210040, IMG submission 185462) | Groundwater microbial communities from aquifer - Crystal Geyser CG19_WC_8/21/14_NA (SPAdes) (version 2) | ecosystem: Environmental > Aquatic > Deep subsurface > Groundwater | place: USA... | reverse complement strand
TTTTATGCAAAATAAGACTATTCAAAATTACCGGTTTTAACATGAAAAAACCGAGGTTTTCGAAAGTCAAAAATAGCGCCGAATATCGGTAAACCGGTTTTCGGTAAAACCGGTATTGCAAACACTAACCCACACCCAGGACACTGTTTTTGTACTCCTGTTTTCTGGGTTAGATGCATGCCGTATGCATTGGCATATTAGGCAATACAGTTTTTAGGTAGATCTAGTTAGTAAGCATAGGAAACATGGGATCTCCAGTTTTGAAGATTGAATGTGTCGTTTTTTTATGGCTCAGGTGATTTGAAAACATGTCTGATTTCATGAAATATGAGAACATATTGATGTATAAAAAAGTTATTGGCTATTATAGTTTATTGCTTCAGAAAAATGTATTCGGGTTTTGTTTGGAACACTGGAACTGGTAGTTTGGAATTCCAGAGAGATTTAATATTTTTCTCAAGCCTGGCCAAGTCAAGATAATATAAAAATACATAGGGGAAGAGTAAAATATTTTAAAGTTATGTCCTGTGCTTTATATTTACGCGGGCAATGAAAGAAACTTTTGGGTTCTCAAATTGAATTGTAAAGCATATATTTCCAGCACGCTCCATTGTAGTCCAAGTTAAACAATTTGAATTGTGAAGTTGCAGTTTCCCCATTATGTTCTTCTATAGACTCGAAATCAAATTGAGTTTCATATTTATGAGGAATGTAAGAAGTTATGTATTGTTCTTCTGTACTGGCATCGAGGACGAAATGGAAATTTCTAAATGCCACTCAATAAAACTTGCTTGCTTTCTCCTTTTGAGCATGTCATTGCTGGTAGTTATCTGTTGCTCCGCCATTGTTAAAGTTTCCAACTTATTTTAGTTCAAGAATGAAACCGTCCAGTTATATCCAGCAATTTCCAGACATTTGTACCATTTTGCTAAAAAAGTTGAGTCCCATTCCACAGTCTAGGAACGAACAATATACAGAGTGGTTCATAACTTGCGATTCCTTGACATGAGAATGGTGGCTGCAAAGGTCTGATAATATATTGCGTGACTAAAGCAGTCCTTGAGCAAGCAAATAAGTTTTATTATTAAAAAGCAGTTAGATTTGATACCATGGCATAGGAACCTGCAAGCCAACGAGAAAATTGGTCCCCAAAAAGATTTCTGTAAGCCAAAAGAGATTAGCTTAACAACCTGCTTGCAGTAAAAGCCAAGTTCGTTAGAGTCCAGACTCTTGTATTTCCAACCTTCTAATTGACTCCAATGAACTTCTTTAGATCTGATAAACTTTTTACTACATCTCGCCTTGCATTTTAAAACTTGGGTGAAGAAGGAACCATCCTAACTTACTAAGCGCTTTCCCTCCTTCTCCACCATATCTTATGAACCTTTCTCTCTCTCTCTCTTTCTCTTTCTTTAGCTCGTTCCTATTTGGCTTGCAAACTTGTTCAAAGCTAGATATCAAATGGGTGAGTGCCAGAGAGTACAATCGATTGGATCAATCGATAGCTTCAAATTGTCCCTCAGTTCTAACTCGCAGGTTTGTACTGCGTGCTACTGTATAATGTACCCAACTCGTTCCATATCGTGCATAAATTTTCCTATTCCTTGCACTAGTCACTAGTATAGCATTCTTTCTTTGACACGATTGTCGCTTTTACACGGTTTATGTTTATATCTGGTGGCACTCCAGATATATATAATAATCCCCGCTTTTGTTCTTTCATCAAAGTCAACGTGAGACGAGAGCTAAAAAATAACTATCCTTTTTATCGTAATGATAATATCTGCAAACATTCAACTCTTTTAGCCTCACTTATGGGAGGAAGTCATTATGTCGATCAATATGGAACACTTTTTTTACTGCTCACCCATTTAGTTCACAAGCATATGACAATGGATATTATCATTATGACTGTGGATTATGTGATGTCTTCACATATATTCGTATGCATCATCATAGGACGGACTGACTGTGCACTCTGAATGAACGCTTCTCATAATAAGTACTACTTCATGGCTTTAGGTTGAACGCTAATGTACTGACTGGATGGCAAAGTTGGGAACTAACCTGACTGCTGCAAAAGAGCAATTTGATTACCACTGTGCGCACTCACATAAAATGACAGTGTGCCAGTGCAATGGGAAAAAGGTCGTCCATTTTTTATCTGTACGCGGAAAGAAGATAGTAAGAAATGTGGGAGGCAAACTTTCAAATATTGCTTGCATGGGTGCAATTCGCCTACACGATTTTATAGCTCCTTTCATTTCCCCAATGGCAAAATGTAAGTTTTGATGACACAGGTTCCAAAATGTGAAAATATGTATATCAAATTTTCATTCATGTCAATCGGTGTGTTTTGCACTACGAGTCTAAATAACAGTAAGTTCAAAATGTAGTTCAGAATGAATTTATGTGATTAAGGGATTAATTTTTTACTTACAAAAGTAAACTCATGGTTTAAACTCATTCCATAACTTTTGGTACTTTTGCGAACGAAATTATAGTGTTTTTAATTTAAAAGATAAATAGTTTACTTGACTTACTAGCCATAGTTATTGTGAGTTCCCTACTCTGAAAATAAAAGTAAAAAATTTGACTTTCATGAATGAACCTGGAACGCTCCACAGAACCATAACTTTTAACTTGCTGGCTGTTAGTCTCGTTCCTATATGAATGAGAATAGAGCAGTATATGAACACACTGTCGTGAATACTAGACTAGCTGTCCTGTCCCTGTGGTATGCGCGAGTGTAGTCGTCGAGTCGTCTTTTTTCATTTCTTATTCGTGTCACAGAAAGCGAAATAAAATGACTGTGCTGTAGCTTGCAACTTAATTGAGCATGCATTTCACATTGCATTCTACTCATTCCTTTTTCCTCTATCTGCAACCAGAACATTATCGGTACATCTATTTCCATGCTTTTATCCTTTCATTTTGTTCTCCGTGCATAAGGTGTATTTGAATTTTGAGCTTTATGATTTGTCTCATGATAAATTCACTTGCACTTTCTCTGTATAGTCACATGCTCACAGTCAGTCTATTTGTAATTTGTGTAGAGTCCGACTGAGGCTTTGTTATCGCTTAAACACGTTTTAGAAAGTTTGAAAAAAGTATATTTCTATGTTATCTTCCAGGTAGAAAAGTTTCTATAGTTATTTCCTTCCAGGTCTCTATGTGATATGATCGTCGGTCGAGCAATTCATACATTTTTGTCATTTGTGGTATGCATTTTAAACACTGCATCGTTTGCCAATTGAACCATGAAACAAGGATTTGTAGTTGGTGAGCATTTATAAAAGTTATATGCTCAGCAGAGTAACTGTTAGAGAATGATATATTAATGATGATATAGTTATACCATTCTTATCTCTAGTTCTAAAACAAAACTTACCATTTTACTTTGTTAACATACACATAATCATATGTTGACTCAGTTGTTTTATTCATTCATTGATTTTTTATTTCATTCATTTGTGTGTGTATAAAAGGAACGATTTCTAATAAAACCACAACTATTAAGCTTCCAACCTCTCATGGTAGCAGAGCGTGGTTCACTCAAGATATCAAGATCCACTGAAGAATCAAAAATTGAAGAATTCAAAATTCAAGCTAGCAAGCAAACTGCTCAGTTGGATTGAAGAAAGCAAGACTTTCAAGCTAAGTTGCGATGGCAACTGTGAAGAAACTTGACACGGCTCATATAGTCAAGTTAGATGATACTAACTATCATCAATGGAAACTGCAAATCACACTGGTGCTTAAGGCTGCCGAAGTTTGGACAGTAGTAAGCGGCGAAGAAATGAAACCAGAAGATGATGATGATGTTCAAGATTGGAACAAGAAAGATATCACGGCTCAAGCCATCATGGTTCCAACGCTAAGCAAGCACCAGTCTAATCACGTTTGCAACAGCACAACTGCAAAAGAAATGTTTGATAAGCTTGAAGAGCTGAACTCAGATTCAAGTACACTTAACAAACAAAGAACATTGACCTCTTTCTTCAATTATAAAGTGAAGACTACAACTTCAATTGTTACGGCATTCCTTGAAATGGAACAATTGGCAAGAAGCCTTAATGAAATGGGGGTAATGATGGACGAAACAACTGTCATAACGAAGATTGTTTCCTCTCTCCCCGATGCAAAGTATGAAGCTTTCAAGAAAGCTTGGGACAGTGTTCCTGATGACAAGCAATCAATGCGCATGCTGCTTGCTCGACTCAAGAAAGAAGAACTCGAGCAACAAAAAGTTACAGAAGATGATGGTAAAACTTCTGAGAAAACAACAGCGTTTTCAAGTCAGCAATGGAAATCAAACAAAAATGGCAAAAGATCCCAAATTGACAATCTCAAGAAACGAACAAAATGCAACAATTGTGGGAAGATTGGACACTGGTACAAAGAATGCAGAAGCGTGAAAAAGACAAATCAAGCTCCTTCAAACGCTCAGAACACGATGTATTTAAAAAATCAAGCAAATATGTCGGCATTTTTGGTTTCTCAAGATTTACTTGAGAGTGCAAGTCCTTTTCAATGGATCAGCGATTCGGGCGCAACACAGCATATTACTGGGTACAAAGACTGGTATGAAGAATATATGGAGTTTGAAACCCCAAAAACTGTGTCACTCACGGACAAGCATAAAGCATATGCAAAAGGAATTGGGTGCATAAAAGTTGAAGCATATATGCAAGACAACTGGCAGCAATGTACAATAAGCAATGTTTTGTACATTCCTGGGGCCGTAAATCTATTTTCTGAAACAGTAATGGCACAAAAAGGTTACTCTGTTGTCCGCAGCAAGAAAGAAACTATTTTCTATGAAGAAAACGGTCGTCCTGGACCAATGGCACTTTTCAGAGACAATATGTATGTCATGTTATTCCGACGAGTAGAAGCAAGAGCCCATGCAAGTCGTTTTCAGACTTCAAAGAAATGGCATGATCGACTTGCACATATAAATATTCGCTACTTAAGAGACTCAGTAAAAACCGGTGCAATCACTGGAATTGATATCGAAGAATTAAATGGAGACTTTGATTGCGAAGAATGCCATTTTGGCAAAGAATCAAGAAGGCCATTTCCAGCAAAAGAAGATCGAAAAAAATATCTTCCAGGAGAAAAGTTCCATGGAGATCTGTCTGGTAAAATGCCAATAGAATCTCTTGGAGGTGCAAAATTCTTCCTTCTACTCAAAGATGATGCAACAGGATTCCGGGTGATATACTTCATCAAGCACAAAAGTGAAGTACCCGAATGCATTCAACACTATGTGCAAATGATTTCCACCCAAACAGGTGTTCAAGTCAAGATTTTCATGTCAGATAATGGTACAGAATTTATCAATTCAACCTTAGCGGATTATTTTGCAAATATGGGAATTATTCATGAGACCTCCGCTCCTTATTGTCCTGAGTCCAATGGCTTCATTGAACGTGAAATGCGTACTTTGAAGGACACAGCAAGAGCAATGTTGAAGAAATATTCGTCTCCAGAATATCTATGGGCTGAAGCCATGGCAACTACTGTGTTTATTCACAACCGAGTATTAGATAAAATAAGCAAGAACATGACAGCTTTTGAAGCTATTTTTAAAAGAAAACCCAATCTGAAAAATCTGAAGATATTTGGGTGCAAATGTTATGCGCAAGTCCCAAAAGAGCAAAGAACAGTTTGGGAACCGAAAAGTAAGAAGTACATTATGGTGGGATATGACAAGCATCCTCACAAATATCGTCTCTATGATGAAGACAAAAGATGTGTGATCATTGGAAGAAATGTCACTTTTATTGAAGATGAAGAAAAATATGTCAGCATACATTATGATACCGAGGCAACATCTTTAAAAGAAGAAATACAAGACGACAATCTTGAAGAAATTGAAGCTGATGAAGTTGAAGAAAAAGAAGATATGCGAATGGCAGCAGCTGATTCAAACGCTGATAAAACTGTACAAATAATATTTCGTACTCCAGAAGGAGATTATAGAGCAAAATTTCCAACACAAGGAAAATCACAAGCTTCAGGAATTACAGGAGCTGAATTCTCTACCCCAAGAAGCTCAAAAGCAGAAATAACTCGTAAACTACGAGACAGACTCTCACTTAACAGACCAGATTTTTACAGAGCAAATTTGGCAATAATGCAAGAGCCAACAAGCTATACAGAAGCAATTGAGTCCGAAGACTCCGAAAAATGGAAGAAAGCCATGGATGAAGAGCTGAAAAGCCATGAAAGTAACAAAACTTGGGAATTAGTTCCAAAGGATGAAAGCAAAAACCCCTTATCATGTCGATGGGTATTCAAGATTAAGCGCAATACAGATGGTTCTATAGACAAGTACAAAGCTAGGCTTGTTGTTCGTGGTTTTTCTCAAAAATATGGAGTAGATTATTTGGAAACTTTTTCTTCAGTTTCCAGGTACGAATCTATAAGAATGTTGCTGGCATTAGCTACGAGTCAAGGCTATCAAATAAAGCAATTTGACGTGAAAACTGCTTTTCTTTACGGAGAACTTGAAGAAACGATTTATATGAATCAACCTGAAGGCTTTGAAAGTGGAGACATGATTTGTCTTCTAAAGAAAAGTATATATGGCCTCAAGCAAGCTCCTCGAGTTTGGAATACAACATTCAAGAACTTTCTTCAAGACTATAATTTCAAGTCTATAACAAGTGATTCATGCATATTTGTTGGTGAATCTCAACAAGCAGCCATATATTTGGTTCTGTATGTAGATGACGGTCTACTCATCTCTCCAAAGGAAGAAGCAATTGAAGAAATTTTGAAAGCAATCCAAAGTAAATTTGAGATCAAAGCTTCAGAGCTCGCAACATATGTAGGGTTTGAAATATTTCAAGATTCCAATCAGAAGATGTTATTGCAGACTTCATATGTCAAGAATTTGGTTGGAAGATTTGGCATGCAAGATAGTAAGCCTGCTTCAGTTCCCATGCAACCCAATTTGGACCTTTTACCAAATACAGAAACTGAAAATGAAGATTCAAACTACCGAGCAATCATTGGATGTCTTATTTTCCTCGCAAAAACTACAAGACCGGATATATGTTTCGCTGTTTCAAAATTGGCTCAATTCACAAGCAATCCGAATAACTCACATTGGAAAGCAGCAAAAGAAGTCCTTCGCTATCTTAATGGATCAAGAATGCTAGGTTTGGCCTATAAATCCTCAAAAGAAATTAATCTGCATGGTTATACAGATTCAGACTATGCGACTGACAAGTCAGACAGAAAATCCACAACAGGATATGCTTTCTTTTTAAATGAAAATTTGGTCAGTTGGGTTAGCCAAAAGCAACCCACAGTTGCTATGTCTTCAACTGAAGCGGAATACATAGCTTTAGCAGCTGCAGCACGAGAAGCCGTTTGGTTACGAAAACTTCTTGAAGAACTGGGATTTCCACAAGAAAATCCTACTGTTATATGCGTGGATAATCAAAGTACTTTGAAGTTAGCTAAGAATCCAGAGCTACACAAACGGACCAAACACATTGACATTAAGTATCATCATACGCGAAATTTGATTCAAGACGGTCAAATCAGTCTCCAGTATGTACCAAGTTCAGAAAATACTGCAGACATCCTGACCAAGCCTCTTCTCAAGAGCAAGCATATGATGATGAAAGAGAAACTTGGCATGAAAGAAAAGGAACCGAAAATTGAAAATGAAAATCATGGACAGATTTCCCGCCAATCAAGTTTGAAATCTATGTGGACTCTGACTACTCTTCTCTGTCTATGCTTCATGATGCCATGTTATGGAATAACACAAAATTCTCAACCGGTGTTATGGAGACCAAGCCCTATTCCAGTGACTGAAGGATATTACAGAGTTAATCTCAAGGTTACTCTGATAAGTCCATGTGAAGTAATCACAAGAGATGCAATTCATGATGATCTTGTGAAACAAGCAAAGGAACAATGTGAGAAAATGTACCAAGAAATGTTTTTAGAAGAATTAGGACAAATGTGTACGACGCAAAGACATCAAGAAATGCAAGAAATTCATTTGCGCCACAAGCGGTTTATTTTTCTAATTTTTGGAGTGATTGTTGCATCTATTGGCCTAGCAGTTGGGTTAGGTGTCACAGGTGTAGCAATTGCAACAGTCAATCACGTCAACATCAACTCAATCAAAGAAGTTATTGCCTTACAAGACAAGAAACTGGAAACTATTATGAAAAATGAAAAACTTCTAGAAAAGGCTCTACAAAACATAGAAAAGAAGTTCATTCAGCATACTGAAGATTTTGACGAACTTAAGGCCAAGCAAGTTACATCAAGTTATGTTATATCATATGTTACAAGCCGACTTATGATAGCCAAACACATTTTACGAGAAGCGACTAGAAAATGGAAAACTGGAGAAGTATATGCTCCTTTAATGGACTATTTGAACTTCACACTTCCTTGTGGAGACAAATGTCCATTATCGTTAGCAAAACCAGTTTCATGTTTCTTCACAGAAAACAAAGAAGCAATCATATTATCTTTCAATGCACCTTTGATAAACACAAAAGTTCAAGTCTTAGAAGCGGATCCATTCTTTTTGAAGTTTCAAGAAAATAACAAGACTTGCACTATCAAATATATTGGACCACAAAGCATGATAGTAAGAAAAGAGGGTGAGTGTATTCACTCCATCAGTAAAGATAAGCCAAAGGAACAAACATATATTGTGGCTTCAACATCTGGATGCATACAAAAGACAAATAGACAAGCAAAATTCTACTCAATTGAAAATTGTCATGCAAGTCATCCTGAAGATGGAAAAGATTTCATCCAGATCAAGCCATTTGATAATGATGATCACATTTATTGCAATGGGAACAACATAGAAATTGATGGAAACAAAATGGATTGTCCAGAAGGCGTGTTTGTTATACCCAAAACTGCTTCATTCAAGATCAATAGTTTGAATTATCACAGTTCAAATTTGAATTTGCAGCACAGTGAGAAAAATAATCCATTATTTTCTATGAGAGCTAATTTGCATTTACGGCCTGTCGTCAACATGACTGAGCTGAAGAAACATTCAATCTTTCAAGAAATTGTAACTGAAGTAGATGATGATAACATTGGATACATGAACCATCCTATGACCTGGTCAACAATTGTGTTAGTCACTATACTAGTGATCACTGTTATCACTGCAGTGGTATACAAATACAGAAAGCGGATTCCTTTGAGGAAAGTACGTGCTACAAACATTCCAGACGAAGATATTATCATTGAGCTGGAAAAGATGACTTGAACCGTTCTATGCAAACAGAACTTTGTAACATAGTTTTATTCAAGAAACACTTTATCAAATTTAGCCATGAACTTTAGATAATGGGATTAGATTTCACTTATTCTCTTTAGAGTTCATCCTCATTTCTCTCCTACTATTCACTACTGCTACACATCCAAATAATTATTGTCAGTAAGTTTTCAAAAGTGAAACAACAGCTATGTGGAAAAATGTAAAATCCAACAAAGAATTGGCTGACCGAATTTGTGCAGTCAATACGCAAGATATCGTTTTCCTCCTAAAGCGGATGGCTGAACATGAACAAATTCAAGATGCAAAAATTGCCAGTTTGGAAACCAAGAATACAACATATGATGCTATTCTCTCAAGTCTGGTGGGCTACAGCGACAAGGGTCCAACAGATGCTCAGCTCAAGATTTTCAAAACCCAACTTCCAAAATGGGCTTCCTACCTACGTAGAGAAACCTCAAAACCGCCAACTTCAGTCCAGCCATCAGCAGCATCAAAACCAGCACTCAAATCTGAAGTTTCCATTCCCAGTTCAAGCTCTTTAGCAAAAGAAATTAAACTTTCCAAACAAGAATTGAAACGCCTTGTTCTGATGGACGAACAGCTCGTGAAAGAACTAAGACAAGACTGGATTCAAAAAGCAAATATGGATCGTGGTGCAGCCAAGAAACACAAAATTCATGATGACAAAGAAACTAACAAGAAGAAAAAGAAAAATTCAGGATCGGATGAAACTCACAAACCAGGAATTAAAGCTTAAGAAGACGGGCCTTCAAAGAAGTACCAGGAAAAATCCAAAAATAACAACTCGGAAAAAACCGAAGCAAAAACACAAGAAGATGTCCTTTTTGGAGATATTTCCGACTCTATCAATCTCAGCAGCAGCAGCAGCAGTGGAAGTGGCAGTGAATAATTTTAGTGTGTTTACACATAACATTTCACATTATTTTTGTTGTAGAACTAAGGGGTAGTGTTAGAGAATGATATATTAATGATGATATAGTTATACCATTCTTATCTCTAGTTCTAAAACAAAACTTACCATTTTACTTTGTTAACATACACATAATCATATGTTGACTCAGTTGTTTTATTCATTCATTGATTTTTTATTTCATTCATTTGTGTGTGTATAAAAGGAACGATTTCTAATAAAACCACAACTATTAAGCTTCCAACCTCTCAGTAACTAATTCACAGAAAGAAAGGGCTTTTATGGCTGGCAATATAGAGTTAGTAGTATTGTCTCCCCTACGGAAGCATTATAAACTTGCCATTGTTACCTACTGTGACAATGATGCTCAGGTCTGGATTTTAGCATTCCAAGCGTAAGGTGCTCAAAAATGGAAGGAGTATACGAGTAAGTGTAAGTGAACAAATAGATAAAACACTGGGCCTCATCATCACATCCAGGGCAAGGGTATACTTAGGGATTGCCACGTAGGCATATTAATACGAGACTTTGGTCGGAAAGTCCTTTTAATGAAACTAAACATTTTATCCAAGTGCTGCTCGTTGATATTAAGACTAAAAACGCTGGGATCATCATATTTTGAGCTCGAATTGGATTCCCCTGTCCTGTGGGTACCGATTAAATTCTCAAGTCTTTATTGATCTCATTATGTAATATATATATATCATGTACACAGGATTTTTAGACCAAGTTGGTTAGCAAACTTTTATTTTACCGGTAAACTGGGTAGAATAAATGAGTTAGTAGAAATAAGTACTTGATAATGAAAGCAGGACATTCGTATGTTCATACTGTTATGTTAGCTTGCGTTATACAACTTATTTGGCGACGCAATATCAACCTAGGTTTGCATTTGATATATTATTGTTACGCAACTCCTGGAACCGAATTATATAGCAAATGTTGTACTTTTCCGTCCGTAAGAAACTGACATGAGTGCATAAATGCGTAATATATTTCCCCTTTGAATTTAAATACTGACACACGCCTTTGTAGTCAAACAATTGTCCCGTAACTTGTTAATCAACAGAGTGATTTATTCTCGAATGTTTTTGCCTAAATGATTCATTTGATGAGTAGAGTAGCTTGCCATTAGACTAGGAAAACAGAGTTTGAAACTATTTTCAATCGATAAAAACTAACATGCGTACGTGTATATGTACATTCGTCCTTCCTTCATACATATTATTAGATGGATCAGGCGACAGCGATTTATTCATTCCAATGGCCTAAATTTTCCCATCCAGCTTTTTGATCAACATAATTCTTTCACATTCAGTTCACCGCTGTTAGCTACATTGTATACCTATTTTACACGAGTCACTACCTAGCTTCTTTATATTTGCTAGTTTGGAATTGATTCAATTGATTACCGTGAGTTGTGAACTTAAAATGTGATATTCATGCGCGTATGATTGTAATGAACACATGCATTATTTAGAAGAATCATTTTATATGAATAATAATAAAGAAACCATCAACTGACTGAGTGAGTGAGCAGAGCAAAGACAAATTTCATTGTTTCCAGTTACCCGTTCGAACTAACATAACTAAAGCTGGAACGTTGAGAGCATTCTATTGTTCATATGAGTGGCTGTGCAAAAAAAGTACTCTGGTAAAATCTCTCTTTCGTAACCATGCCGTTTGAAAATGTAACTTGCATGCTTCAGATTAAAAAGAATAATTTCTACATTATGTACGTTAATATAGT
>Ga0210040_10008694_pt1 | contig 11967 bp, 10 predicted proteins | sample CryGeyCG12114_NA_FD_185462 | JGI IMG/M metagenome (GOLD analysis project Ga0210040, IMG submission 185462) | Groundwater microbial communities from aquifer - Crystal Geyser CG19_WC_8/21/14_NA (SPAdes) (version 2) | ecosystem: Environmental > Aquatic > Deep subsurface > Groundwater | place: USA... | reverse complement strand
CAGCAGGGTAGGGGTAGTGATATGGGAAGCATAGTCGGTGGCTTTCAGTCCGAAGGCCCAGAAACCATTTTGCACGCCGCCCCAAAATACCAGCAAATTTGCCATCGGAAAGCTCGGTACCTGCATAGCCCCAAAGCGGTTTTGGGCGGTTTGCAGCATACTGCCATACGGGCACTCCACAATATTTGCCGCTGGACGGACGCCCAGCTCACTTTCGGCCCGCAGAATGGCTACGGCACCCATGCTGGCGCCGTAGAGCACAACGGGGCCGGCATCCGGCTGCTGCCGCAGCCACCGGACTACCGCTGCCACATCGTACGCCTCGCGGTAGCCAACGGTGATACGGTAGCCTTCTGAGCCGCCGTTGCCGGCAAAATCAACGAGCAACACCGCGTAGCCCAGCCGGCGAAAGTAGGCGGCCTCCGTCACCAGCTTCGATTTGTTGCTGGTGTAGCCATGAAACAGCACCACCGTACCGCGCCGCCGCGCTTGTGCACTGTACCAAGTCGCCAAGCGACCATTGGGGCTTTGGATGAAAACGGTTTGGTAGGGAAACGACGGCACGCCTTCGTTCACGGGCTTGGGATTGCGCACGCCCGTGAGCAGCAGCGTCAGCTTTTGTCCGGCCGAAACCTTCTCCGGGCTCTGGGTGCGTAGCTCGGTAGGCGCCACAAAATGCGTGAAGCGCCACGCGTGGAAAAAGGCCACAACGTTTACACCCACCAGCGCTGCCACCAAGGCCCACAGCCACCATCGTCGGAACATTACTTGCGCCCGGCGTTGCGGCCGCCGCTGGCCGGGCGGCTGGTGCCGGGTTTCCGGCTGGCACCACGACTGCCCTTGTCGGATGGTTTGCCTTTGTCGTTGGAGCGAGCATCTGGTTTGCCACCAAAACCGCCGCGGTTGTAGCCGCCGGCTGTGTTTTTGGGCTTGGTGCTAGGGCGCACACCACCGGGCCAGAACTCGCCTTTCTTGCGGCTGTCGGTGGCGCGGGAGGTGCCGGCCTCAGCGGTTTGGGCGTCGGTGAGGTCCTTGAGAAGCTGTACTTCGGCGGCGGTGAGTTCGCGCCACTGGCCGGGCGCCAGGTCCAGCAGGTCGATGCCGGCCAGCCGGGCGCGCACTAGGCGCAGGGTAGGGAAGCCCACGGCGGCCGTCATCTTGCGCACCTGCCGGTTCATACCCTGCGAAATCGTGATTTGCAGCCAGCTAGTAGGAATATTGGCCCGAAAACGCACTGGTTTGCTCCGCTCCCACAACGCGGGTGGCTCGGGCAGCAGCGCTGCCTCGGCGGGGGTAGTAAAGCCCGATTTAATGTCTACGCCGCGCCGCAATTGCTCCAGGGCTTCTTCCGTCGGTTCACCCTCTACCTGCACCCAATAGGTTTTGGGAATTTTGAAGCGCGGCTCCGACAGGCGGTGTTGAAGCTGCTTATCATCGGTGAGCAGTACCAGGCCTTCGGAGTCGTAGTCCAGCCGCCCAACAGGATAGATGTTGGGTACGGCCACGAAATCCTTGAGCGTAGCCCGGCCATTTTCGTCGGTAAACTGAGTGAGGACTTCGTAGGGCTTGTTGAGCAGCAGGTAGCGCATCGCAGAAGAATAAGTAAAAAAGACGCTGCAAAGGTCGACAAATTTCAGGCCCCACGAACAGGCCTAGCGCTCCAACTGGCGCAGGCGGGCCTGCACCACCGCTTCGGGTACTACCTCGTACATGGTGCCCGAGCGGTATACCACGTAGGTGGCGCTGTCGTGGCGAGCAATGCCGTGGTCTCCCGACGTGTCATACGTATGTGCTACGAGCATACCGATGCGTACCGTGTCGGCGGCCCGGCGCGGGGGAAGGGCGAGGGGCGGCACCGTGCCGCCGGGCAGCGCGGCAGCATTCAGCACCGCCATGCGCGCCTGATACGCCAGCGAGTCGTAGCGTGTGAAGGGCCGGGTGCGAAACTCACCTGGCCGGTAGTCCTCATTGTGTGTGAAGTGGTTGCGCACATCGCTGGAAACCTGGGCCTGGGCTTTTTGCTCAGCATTCTGCTGGCAGGCCGGTAGCAGGGGTAGGAGGAGCAGGGCAGGGAGTAAGAGCTTCATAGAGATAGGTAGGACAGACGGCGTTGCTTCCAGGTAAGCAGTGGGTGTATAGTACGGAGTAGAGACACGCTGCTTTGTGTCTCATTAGTTGCTGTTGTTATTCAGGTTAGTTGCAGAAAATAGTCTGTTAAGGGCGAGACACGAAATGGTGCCTCTCTACACCCCGCCCGAATACTTGCGAATCACCCACTCAGCCGTTACCAAAGCGAGCAGCAGGAAGAACAGCCATTTCTGGTCAATCAATTCCTTTAGATCTTCCTGTGAATAAATCACCGGCTTGTAGTTGGCCTTTTCGATGTCCTGCGCCAGTTGAGTGAACTGGCTGGGGTAGTATAGGCGCTGCCCGCTGCGGCGGCTGAGCTGGTAGAGCAGGTTGTGGTCGGCGCGCGACTGGAGGGTTTCCAGCTGCTGCTCCTGCACCAGCAGCTCGCCGCTGGCCTGTTGCGGCTGGCCGCCCAGGGTAGCGCGGGCCTGGTAGCGGTAGAGGCCGCCGGGCAAGGAGCCGAGGTGGAGCGGTGAGCCGTCCTCGGTATTGGTGAAGGTGAACGTGCGCGGCTGGTTTTGCTCGTTGGTGAGCGTGAGCGTAATCTTCTGATTATAAATGCGCTCGAAGATGGCGTTGTGCGTTTCCACGCCAAAGGTCACGTCGTCGCGGGTCGTGAAATCGTCCTGGGTAGGGTACACGTCGAGGCGCTTCTTATTGGCATTTTGCGTCAGCAGTTGCAGCGTGCGTACCACCAGACGGTCGTAGGCTTCGGGCTGGTCGTCGTGTTCTACGGCTTCCTGTAGGCGCCATTGCCAGCTGCCCTCGGTGAGCAGGGTAGCGGCCCGCACCTGCGTACCGCCGCCAAACACCAGCAGCGGCTTGGTGGTGCGCACGCGCCCTACCTGTTGCAGTAGTGCCGCCTCGCTGCCGCCAGCCAACTGCACCTCCCCAAACGGCACCGGCGCGGGCGGGTAGGCAGCAAAGCGCTGCAAATCATCCTGCGAGAAGGTGAAGCGGGCAAAGGCCGGATTCGGCGCGGGCGTCACGTCGTCGGTTTGCTGGCCGCGGGGCTGCACCGTCAGGCCCGCGCCGGCATTGTTGAACGCCGTGAAATCGGACTGCGCGCCCAGGATATACAAGGCCGGCAGGCGCTGCTGACGCACCAGGTTCAACACTTCCTGCCCTACCCCCAAGCGGCTGGGCAGCTGGTGCAAAATAGCTACGTCGTAGTCCTGTGCCTTCAAAGGCGTGATGCCGGGCAGGTAGGACACCAGCTCGTAGTTGTCGTTGCCGGTGATGGCGGCGCGCAGGGCTTTCAGGTCGGGGTGAGGGGCGGCGGCGGCCAGCAGCACGCGCAGCTTGCCGCGCACCACATCCACGTAAGCAAATTTGCTGTTGTTGAGCAACGTAAACTCGCCGGCTTGCTTCTGAATCACTACCTCGTAGCGGCGCTTGCCGGGCGCGGGCGCCGTGAGTAAAAACGTGGTTTTGGTGCGCCGCTGATTCGCGGGCAGTCGCACCGTATTGGTTGCCAGCACGCGGCCACCCTCGCGCAACTGCACGGTAGCCGTGCCGCCCGCAAATCCATCGTAGGCTACTTCCGCCTCAACGGGGAACTTGTTGCCGCTGAAGGCCACGCGGTTGTAGTTGAGCGCGGGTAGGCTGAGGTCGCGTTTGGGTACCGTGTCGCCCACGGCCACGCTGTAAATCGGAAATTTGTAGGTGGCGTACTCCGGCGTCCTACCCTGGTTCACGATGCCATCGGAGAGCAAGACCACGCCGGCTAGGTTGCGGCCGTCGTAGCCATCCTGCACGCCCGTGAGCAGGGCATCAAGGTCGGTGGCGGGCGCCGAGAAACGCACCGAGTCGGGCGCGGCCGGGCGGCGCGGCGCGGGGGGTAGGGTGCGCGTTTCCACGTTGAAGCCACGGCCGCGTAGGGTAGCGGCCAGCTGCGTGAGGCCGGTGCGCGCCTGCTGCAACACCGGCGCCGGCGTAAACAGCCCCACCGACTGCGAGTCATCCACGGCTAGCACCAGGGTAGGCGCCTCGGTGGTATTGGTGGTAGCGCGCACAAAAGGACCCAGCAGCAGAAAGCACAGAAAACTCACCACCACAAAGCGCAACGCGGCCAGCAGCCAATTGATGGTTCGGCTCCACGGCGCCCGCGCTGTGTAGAGCAAGGCCGCGTAGCCCGCGCCCGCGGCCAGGCACAGCAGAATAAACCAGGGAGAATAGGCGGTGGTCAGCAAAAGGCGACGGTATCAGATGGAATGCAAAGAACCGCAAAATGCGCGGGATGGTTGCCTGGGCCGCCGGAGAAGCGGCAGGGGTAAGGAAGTTAGGGAACGTCCTACTTGGTCTTTTCGCGTGAGGGTAGGGGGTAGGGTGCGCTACCCACTTGCTCGAAGCCGGTACCGATATTCGGGTTATCCAGGATTTGCTGGGGCATAGCAGCATTAAAACAACTGAGATTTATACACATGTCGCCCAACATACCCGTCCGGCTTCCCCACTCGATACATTGGGGTTATAAACCGAAACTTTCGGGAAGCGTACCAAAATTGGGTTGCTTCCCGAAAGTTTCTTGCGTACATAGCGCTGCTTCCCGAAACTGTATAAGTATACCGGGTTTCGGGAACACAGATGTTGTGCGTCATGCTTTCGAACACCCTGCGACTTTATAGCTTTTAGAATATTATTGACAATGAAGAAAATTTTGAAATTAGCTCTGATAATTGTCGCAGTAATATTTATCGGGAACTTACTTTTAAACAGATTTTTTTTAGAACTGACCTTAATAGACAACCAGAAATAACAAACCTAAAAGAAAGTAGCTTTCTGTTTTCATCTTCAAAGCCTTTCTATTTTAAAGTTGACAACAAGTTGTTTTATTCAACAGACGGGAAACTTAACTATAATTTGATGCCGATTTGGAAAGGGAAAATCGAAGAGGCATTTGTTTCACCTGACAGTAAGTATATTTTAGTGTACTCAGACGAAGAACTTTTACTTATTGATAGTAGAGGAACGGAATTATTTAAAATCGACAATTGCACAGGGAAATACGCAGTTCAAGAGGATAGAAAATCAGGAAGATTTTTAAGTATGGAAGTACAATGGAGCAAAACTTCTGATTTCTTTCTGATAGCTCAAGATAAAGTATGGGACAAAAATTATAGTAAGAAAAACAAGTCAAGTATTTATAAATATTCAATTCAAAACAAATCTTTTAAGCCGTTTATTGACCTTAGCGAAGAATTGATTGATGATTTTTATTTAAGTCAGAATGATAATTTTTTATTTTATGAATTTGCAACTGCAAACGGCGATTTGGCTTTTAAGAAAATAGACATCAAAAACAATACTATTCTTTCAGAGCATTTGCAAGACGACAGTTTAAGATTGACAAACCTTAATAAGGACAGCATTTTCATTAATTACAAAAACTACAAAGAACAATTCCAAGGAAATAGTTACGACCTAAAGAGCATCATCACAACTGCTACAAATGAAAATGGATTAGGACTTTTTTATAGAGACAAGGATACAACGGTAGGGTTAATGTTTGGAACAGGCGGTTATGGCGGTTTTAAAGGAAATAGTTTCGGGTATTTCGGAAACGGTTTCTTTTTGCCAGGGAATAAATATTTTATTGCAAATATTTCAGCTAAAAATTTTGTTGGACAATTAATAATTGACACAAAAACATTTCAACTTATGAAATTGCAAAAGCAAACAGAGTTTTATTTCAACATAAATTCAAACGATTGTAATGATTTCGTTTTTAGATATGAACTTGACCCAAACGTACAATTTGCAACATCAGTAACTTTAGACATAGAAGGGAGAAAATGAAATGCAAAATAGACAACTCATTGTTGAACAAAATAGCACGAACGCACAACATTGGGTTTTGTGCAAGTGTGGCTTGACGGAATAACAATGAGCAGCAGTAACTTTTCTGTACTTCAGTTCGGGGCTTGACGAATAAAGCCCAGCATTGGTACTTACTATTTAACTTTATCAAAAAGCCGGGCAGCGGTTCCGGGCGGACGGAATGATAATTCCACACCTGCACAAAGCCCTGCCCGTTAACATCAATAGTCTGCAAGTTGTATTGCTGACTCGCTGTTATACACTACCAAATGCCGTCATCAATAATAACCAGAACCGCCCCGCTGGCGGAGCAATGCGCTCCACTGGCCGGGCAGTTTCAATTTACATGGATGTAGGTATGCTGCCGGAGAAGGATTGTCGGAAACTCGGCACTGAACGCGTACAAGCAGGAGGGCGTCAGGCGGCGGCGTAGCCAAGAAACCCACGAGTAGGTGGCTCTACCCCACAGCCAGCTCCACCTGCACATTCTTCCGCCTTCTCAGCACCAGCGCCACGCAACACAGGATGCCGCCTACCACCAGCGCCGCGCCTACCTACTCGGGGGAGGTGTAGCCCAGGCCGGCCGCAATGGGTAGGCCGCCCAGGTAGGCGCCCAGCGCATTGCCGGTATTGAAGCCCGACTGGCTCAGGGAAGAGGCCAGCATCTCGGAGCCCTTCGCCGCCCGAATCATGAGCATCTGGATGGGGGCGGCCGTGGAAAACGCCAGGGCGCCCGTCAGCATGGTCATTAGGATGGTCGGAATTTGGTGGTGAGCGGCGGCGGGCGTGACGAGCAGAGCTACCGTCATGGCGGTCAGCAGCCAGGTAGTGGCCCGCAGCGGCGAGATGCGGTCGGTGAGCCAGCCGCCCAGCAGGTTGCCCAGCGACATGCCCACGCCCGCCAGCACCATCAGAAACGTCACGGTGTTGGGGCTGAAGCCGGCTACCTCCGTAAACAGCGGCACGATGTAGCTGAACCACGCGAAGAAGCCGCCGTTGCCCAGAATGGTGATGCCGATAATCATCCAGGGTTCCAGTCGGGTGAAGGCCTGAAACTCCTGACGCAGGTTGGTTTCGCGGGCGGGCAAGTCGGGAATCCAGCGCCGCACGCTCAGCACCGTGAGTAGAGCCACCACCACAATGAGCACGAACGGAATACGCCAGCTAAAGGTGTGGCCCAGGTAGGTGCCAATGGGCACCCCGATGATGTTGGCCACGGTGAGGCCCGCAAACATGATGGATATGGCCTGTGCCTCTTTGCCCGGCGCGGCCAGGCGCCCCGCCACCACCGCGCCTACCCCGAAGAACGCCCCGTGCGGCAGACCCGAAATAAAGCGGGTCAGCAGCATCAGCTCGTAGTTGGGCACCAGCACCGACAGGCCATTGCCAAAGGCAAACAAGCCCATCAGCAGCGCCAGAATCTGCTTGGGCGGCAGTTTGCCGGTGAGGGCCACCAGCAGTGGCGCCCCTACCACCACGCCCAGCGCGTAGGCCGAAATAAAGTGCCCGGCCGTGGGAATGGAAAGGTGCATGGCCCCGGCAATGTCCGGCAGAATGCCCATCATGACGAATTCGGTCATGCCGATGCCGAATCCGCCCAGCGCGAGGGGAAGCAGGGTGCGTTTTGAAGTCATAGGAAAAGCAGCGGCGCCTGTAGGAGGGTTGCGCAGGGTAGGCAGTAGAGCGAAGGTAGGAAGTTACGCGGGGAGAAGGTTGGTCGTTGGAAAATCAATAGCTTAGCCACAGCAGTATTCTCTAACGGGCCAGCGGCCTCATCTATCCTACTTTCCGATGCGACACTATTACGCGGCCATGCTGGTCGTAGCTGCCTTGCTGAGCGGTCAAAAGATTCAGGCCCAAGCTACTACCGATGCCTTGGCAATGGCCCGCCGCGCCCTATCACAACAAGATTATTCGGCCGCCAGCGCTGCCTACCAGCAAGCCCTGAAGCGCCAGTCCGGCACCGCCAGCGACTACTACCGCGCCGCCGAAGCCGCCGCCCGCACCCAGGAACCGAAAGCGGCACTGCGCTTGCTGCAACAAGCTGTTGATAAAGGGTACTTTTCAGCAGAGACTATTGAGCAGGAGGAAGGGTTTGCTTCGCTGACTTCGCAAGCTGGCTGGAACCGCCTCCTCGCCCGTGCCCGCACCAAGCAGCAACGCCACGAGGCGCCGTTTGACCCGCAACTGGTGGCGCGGCTAAAAAAGATAAGCTACCAAGATCAGCATGACCGGCACATAGCAGCAGTGGCGGAAAGAAAACACGGCGCAAACGCACCAGAAGTAGCCGTCGCCGACCGGCGGCAAAATACTCTTGACTTGCAGCTTATCCGGCAGATTGATAGCTTACTTGCTCGGCACGGCTACCCTGGTAAGTCGCTGGTTGGGGAGTACCAAAAGGAAGTAGTATTCTTTGTGATTCAGCACAGCCCGAATGAGAAGTACCTGCCATTACTCACTGCTGCCGCTGACAAAGGAGAGTTCCGCAAGTCGTCTTTAGCGTTGTTTGTTGACCGTATAAGGGTAGCGCGTGGCGAGAAGCAACTGTATGGCTCACAACTGGGACCTATGGTAAACGGACGTTATACGCTGGACCCTGTGGAAGACGAAAATAACGTGAACAAGCGCCGGGCAGAAGTCGGTTTGGAACCGCTAGAAGAGTACCTGAAACTATATAATATCACGTACCAAGTGCCTACCGCTGCGGGTAATCCCAATCCGTTGTCATTATATACGTCTCCATCAAAAGAAGAAGAAGAAGAGAAGTCCGATGTAGAACTCGTCGGCAGCTATAAGGCACTGTACGCCGGCTTGCGCTACCCCGAAGCGGCCCGACAGCGCAACGTGAGCGGCCACGTAACCGTGCAGCTCACCATCGACAAAGACGGCGTTCCGAAAGACGTAGCCGTAGTGCAAGGCCTCGGCCACGGCTGCGACGAAGAAGCGGTGCGCGCGATGCAGGCCGCCCGATATACCAATTCCGCCGGCGAAGACCACCAGATACGGGTGCAGCTGCCATTTCCGTATCAGTCAGAAAAGTAGGTAGGTAAGCTGCCCGCACAAGCTACTCAATCAGCTTGAACCCTACCCCTCGGATATTCAGAATATCCAGCGTTTCGTCTTGGCGCAGGTGTTTGCGCAGGCGCGACACGTACACGTCCATGGTGCGGGCGGTGAAGAAATTGTCGTCGCCCCAGAGGCGGCGGAGGCAGGTGCGGCGGTCCAGCACACCGTGCCGATGCTGCACCAGCAACAGGAGTAACTCGTTTTCGCGGGCCGAGAGGCGGGCGGTGCAAGTGCCTTCCAGCCACAGCTCCTGCCGCAGTGGCTCACATTGGTTCTTCTGGCTTTGGTAGCGTCTATTTCGGTTGCAGCTGCAACACTGTCACCGAGTACGGGTCGAGGGTGCGGGTAAACCGGGAGGCTACCCGTTTCAGTTTGGTGGTGGTAGGGATGATCTTCCGGGGTTCTGTGATGCTGTTTGTATCCTCTGGCTTATTGCCTTTGAGCACTACCATCGTGGCATTTGCATCCATCTTCGTAATGCCTTGCAGGTTGATGTCGATGGGCTGCTTGGTGCCCAGCGTGTTGACGAGCTTCAGGTAGACGGCGCCGGTTTTATCATCTTTAGAGGCAGCGTAAAACAGGCTGGGTACGGGCTGCGGCGTCTTACCCTCGGTGCTGTCGCGGCGGGTCATGGGGCGGGGGCGCATGGGGACGTTGGTGGCCGTGGTAGGCACAACCTGATTGCCCAGATACTCGCTGAACATCTTCTGCACATAGTAGGAAGGCGACCCGTAGCTGTTCAGCGCATCGTAGCCAATCAGGTCGGAATCCCACTGCCAAGCCTTTTTAGCGGTGGCAGTGGCGGTATTCACATTCACAAACAGCGGCGCGTAGCACGACATCACCACCAGGTCGGCGTTGCGCTCCATGCCGGTCATCCAGGCGGCGTCGCCCAGGGCGGCGTTCAGGTTGGTGGTAGGCACGCCTTCGCGCGTGGCCCATTCGCCCACGAAGATTTTGGGGCCGTTGCGGTCGTAGGCGTCGTACTGGGCGGCGTTCTGCCACATGTCCCAGGCGTTGCGGTAGTAGTGTTCGTCGAGCAGCTCAGGCGCTTTGCCGGTGGTTACTTTCTGGTTGGGGAACTGCGCGTCGGCGATAGTGGAAATGCAGTGCAGCTGCGGGTATTTCTGCTCAATGGCAGTGCGGAACTGATTGAAACGGCCGTCGTAGCTGTTGCTGCGGTCAAACCAGTCCTCATTGCCGATTTCCACATAGCGCAGCTTGAACGGGGCAGGGTGGCCGTCGGCGGCGCGCTTGGCACCCCAGTAAGTATTCACGTCGCCCATCACGTATTCAATCTCGTTCAGGGCATCCTCTACGTATGGTTTCAGGAGCGGACCAGCATCAATATGGTCGCCTTGCAGCGAGTAGCCCGCATACACGCCCAGCAAGGGCTCGGCTTTGATTTCCTCGCACCACAGCAGAAACTCCATCAGCCCCATGCCGTCCGACGACCGGTAGCCCCAGGAACCCCGGTGGCCCGGCCGGCTCTCCAACGGCCCCAGCGTTGTTTTCCAAGGAAAAGCATCTGTCAGCAGCGGGCCTTCGAGGTAGTTGCCGCCGGGGAAGCGCAGAAACGCAGGCTTCATGTCCAGCATCATCTGCGTCAGATCAGGGCGGTTGCCGTTGGGGCGGTTATTGAAGGTAGGCGGAAACAGCGACACCAGGTTGAAGTAGTACAGGCCAGACCGGTCGGTGGAAATCACAAACCGAGCATCTTTCGTGGGCTTCACGTTGGCGCCGGTGGTCAGGGCCACGTTGTACTTCTTCCAATAGATGCTTTTTTCCAGGTTCACGGTGCCCGTGGCGTATACCGTTTTGCCGTCGTTGCTCTCGATGGTAACCCGCAGGGGCCCAGCGGTATTGTCTTCAATAACGGGCCCAGCAGGCGGCGCGGGCTGACCAGGGCGCTGCCGCGGGGGCGGAATGCTACCCGTGCCTTTCAAGTAAAACGACGCTTGATAGGTGGTAGCCGGTTTCACGGGAATGCCCCAGTAGCCTTCGTTGGCCACGCCTACCCGGCCATCGGCCTTTTCCACGGTCAGGCGCAGGCAGGTGGTCAGGGCATCGTTGATGGCGTGGCGCCGCTCGTCGTAGGGCACGTTGTCCTGGGTGGCGGCCATGAGCTTGATGCTGGCCTTGGCACCGGCATTATCCTGCACCAGGCTCCATCCCTCGGGGGTGGTAGGGTCGTCTTTGAACGTGCGGTTGCGAATCAACTCGGCATACAGGCCGCCGTCATAAGAGTGGTTGATTTCCTCCGTCATCAGGCCATACAGCATAGGGCTGACCGCGGCGCCCGGCTTCGATAAATTCAGCGTGAGGGTAGGCTTTTGGGCCTGCGCGGGAGAGAACAGCAGTCCGGTGAGCAGCAGCGCACCAAGGCTTGCCCGTGTGAGCGTTGTTCGGGTAGTGGGGTTTTTCATGGGCAAACAGGGTATAGGGTAGAGTAATAGCGCCAAAAAGATGCAGATTTCTTTTTGCAATTGCCTCATTTTCTGGTCTTATACTTAATATTGTATTCTTAGTCCCTACGCACTCACTCGGCTGTGCCGAGTGAGCGCCACGCCCCAGCAGCTTTGCTGCGTGCGTCTGCCATGCCTGCTCTACCCCAGGTAGTGTCGTTCAGGAGGCGCAGCCGGATTCGGGGCAGAGCCCTTCAGGCGTAGGCCTCACTCGGCACAGCCGAGCGAGTGCGTAAGGCCTGATTCAATAAAAAAGTAGCTGCGCAATGCTTTCTAGTACAGCGCTACACATAAAGCAAAGAGCCGCAACCTGTGGCTGCGGCTCTGCTTTTACAAGAAACCCCATCAGTCAAACACTGACCTGGTTCTCTACTTCGCGGCGGTTTTAATAGCCTTCGGTGCCGACGGAGCCGTCTGCCAGGGTAGGCCCAGCAGTTTGGCCGTGAGGGGCGCCACATCTTGCAAGTTCATCTGTGGCACTACCTTG
>Ga0210040_10008693_pt1 | contig 11967 bp, 6 predicted proteins | sample CryGeyCG12114_NA_FD_185462 | JGI IMG/M metagenome (GOLD analysis project Ga0210040, IMG submission 185462) | Groundwater microbial communities from aquifer - Crystal Geyser CG19_WC_8/21/14_NA (SPAdes) (version 2) | ecosystem: Environmental > Aquatic > Deep subsurface > Groundwater | place: USA... | reverse complement strand
CATCGAAATCCGGAAAAATCATCGTCTTGGATGACGAAACTTACTGTGCTGTGGATCCCAAAGATGTGCTAGGTCGAAAGTTCTACTCGAAAAGACCCGGAATCCGTGTGGACCCCAGGAAGAAAATCAAACCGAAGGCTAAATTTTTTCGGAAGTTCCTGATTTGGCAGGCCATCGATGAATTGGGACAGGTTTCGAAACCCTACATTTGTAGTGGCACTATGAATGCAAAAATATACAAAAAGGAGTGCATTATGAAGAGATTGCTTCCCTTTATCAAAAATCGTCCTGTAGTGTTCTGGCCAGACATGGCTACGTGTCATTATACCCGGGAAATCAAAAACTTTCTCCAGAGTGAAAGCATTCAATTTGTGGAGATCTCGAAAAACGCATCGAACGTTCCCTAGGCTCGTCCGATTGAGCGTTTTTGGGAGCTATGTAAGCGGGAATACGCTAAGCGTGAAGTGCCAGCAAAAAATCTGAACTCTTTCAGCCGAATTTGGACCAAAGTTTCCAATGAGGTGGCAAAAAGACGTGGGAAAGCTATAATGGCTAACTTTCGGCGAAGACTGTGGCAAATCGGTAAATACGGTGTGTACGGGCCTATAAATGTGTCAACTTAAAGGTAAAATTGTACTTTTTTTGAAAGTTTACTGTTTGACCCAACTTAATTTAGCATTCTTGTGTACCACTGCTCTATAGTTATGGCCACCACTTCACCGACCATGCAATATTTGCTCCCTGTGGGAATTTTAGGGTTAGCACTAGGTTGCTGAAAAGTTAATTTATATTGAAACTCGAACAAACAGTAAATATTGAGACAAGGGAATACTTTAAATGAGATATGCATGCCAACGTAAACGAAGAAAAGAAGAAGACTATTGAAATATGACATGGCATTCTGTCCACGTAATCCGAGTATTTCGGTAACCTTAATCTCTGAACCATTTTAAAACTTTATTTACTTTGGGTTGGTTGCATAATGTACATGGTTGAAGAGCTGTTGTCTGCTGCCATCGTGAATTATTTTTCTCTATTTCTGCAGGCAGTTCTTGGAAACGTTCTTGTCATCTTGACTCTTGTCCAAAATCAAGTGATGAGAACAATTACCAACCTTTTCCTTCTCAACTTGGCCATTTCGGACTTACTTGTGGGAGTTTTCTGCATGCCATTCACTTTAGTGGGCATCGTTCTCAAGGATTTCGTTTTTGGAGCTGTCCTCTGCAAATTAATACCTTACTTGCAAGGTAAGCATTTATAAAGCACATTTTTCCTTCCTTTACCAACTCTGGTGCACTAAAAATCCAGTAATTTTACTTTGTACAACTATGACATCCCATGACCATATTCTACCAAACGATAGTGATTACTAACTAACTTAATGTTTCCTCGCCTTTCTGCATGCAATTCTTAAATGTTTGTCCACATAGTTGGACCATTTGAATTACAGCAGCCTGTTAGTGCTACCTGAATTGAATAATTATAATATCACCGCGTCATGTTATATACGTTGGCATCATCATGTTTTTTCTTGCTACCACTTCAAAAATGGTCAGTTCAAATAAATAAGCCATAATGATGTCAACTAATTATGGGATATGTTAAGTAAGTATACTGTGCATCAGGATTTAAGAATGTTGCAAGTTCGTTAGTTACTTAGTTATTGCTTCTGTAACAGTAGCTTGAAACATAGTTTTCTTCACTTTTTTGGCTGACTTCCTTTTCTAAATACATTCCACCTACGCAACCGTATAAGTTGTCCTGAATACGAAATTGCCTGCTCTGTGAGTTAGAGCAGACTAAACATATTATCACGTAAAAAACAAGTTCACCTTTAGAACCAGCGCTCTACAGGTCTTCTCCAGAACGAAAAAACATATTAGAGCTCATAAATGACTGTGATAGGTGCCAATAAATTGTAGAGGCTGTTTATCTTTAGCCCTTATAAGGTATTATGAAATAACCATGTATTTAGGCAATGTGCAGTTTTTATGTCTTCTCTGTTTGGTAGAGTATCATTGTTGCGTCGCACAATCTGGGGAGTTTTCCCATTCAGTAATCTACGCAATTTGTGATGACAAATGATGGCATTTATGACAAAGACAAGTTGATAGAAAATGCTAAAATTTCGACCTATTTACATTACGCATTGAGTCGATGAACACGATAATGATTTGGCCGAGGGTTACTGTGAGAAACTATATTAAAGTGTCTCACACGTTTATTGCAGCGTTTTTATCACGTAGCAGTATCTACATTAGCAATAATAAAGTGAACGATAGGTGCATACTGTCTAATCGTTCGTCTGTCTGGCAGCAGACAGGAAAGTCACAAGAATCTCAACAAATTTATTTGCATTTATACTATTTTCAGGAAAAAGTAAAACCGAAAAAAAGTTCGTCTACACAATTTCATAACTATGGAGCTGAAATTTTGTGGACTTAAATAATTTATAAAAGAGTAGCTTAAAGATTTGTAAAATTTCCCGGTTGTGTCAAAGTTAAGTCCAAGTTGAAAGTCACAATCCACTGACCATACAAGGGGTATACTAATCCGGTAGTTAAAAGCAATTGCAAATAAGTAAATCGGATCAGTAAAATGCAAGCAAATATAAATGTTAAAAAACAACTAGTGCATTTTTAATTTTAAGACAAAAATTATAAAATTGTGTTTTTTATGGAAGAATTTTGTTAGTTTCATCTAGTTACTATTTGGCTGCTTATAAAGTATTTAAGTAGTCATTCCTGTGCTGGCGGTTTGAATGTTTTTTTTAGAGAGCAAGTACATAGGAAAGAAGTAAAAGTGCAGTTCAGGAGGGTTAGTATAATGTAAATGCTGTATGTGAAGGCTTTGGAATAAAAAGTCTTTCTCTTAAATGCCTTTTAATGACACTAATGTTAGACAAATCGGTTCTACAAACGAGCTTCTAAAGCGCTTCTACGAAATCCCCATTTTTCTTCACTGCATTATAAAAGTTTTATAAAATAATCATTTATTGCTTGAAGACTGTATCATATCGTACCCATGAGATATGGGTTTAACCATGCTGTTGAGAACATAGTTTTGAGCTAAGCCATAAAAATATTAAAAACTAGCCTGGTATTCAATAAATTGGAAGCGCTGAATAAAACTGCCAATGTGACTATTTTTTATCCATCCATTTTTTGATGTGGTAGTTAGTTATATAGCTGAGCTGGTTTTTTCGTAAAATGCATGATTTTTAGGATTTGATTTCATCCTTTGGACCTAAGAAAAGCGTTTTATGAAACGTCATAAATTATGATATCAGAGGAGCAGTTGCTTAAAACGCAATGTTTGCCCACATAGCAGTCTCATTCATCATTGGATAAACTTAATTTTTGAACCAAAGGTTGGTGAAAAAATAGACTGTTTTATTCTTCTCACTGTGAAACACATTTGAGAAAGCTGTTGAACTCTTTTTCCACACTAACTTGAATTTGGCTCTTGTAGCAGGTGTGGTCTCCCAAACTTGGAATCCGGATTTTGCATTGTAATGACCATGTTCATACCATACTTGAATTTTATATACATTGTGAGGTGAGATGGAGAAGATATTTTCTCCTCCATTAGATCGTGCACACACATGCATTTAATTGCAAACAACTTGTAATGAAACGAAAAGCTTCTGTGCTCCTGTCACACACAACGTTAGCTCTTGCCAACTTACAGTGTTTTAGAGCTGAGCAAAAAATTTGGCTCCATATAAACCCGACACAGGGCGGTACGAAAACACTTTCAGTTCATGCTTGTAAGTTTCACATTGCTTGTTCGGCTACTTTTTTAAGCGTTTGAAAAAACGGCTTATTGAATCAGAAAAGAATGAAATATTTTTTAAGAATACAGTTTACAGTATCTTATGAAATCTGCCAGATTATATTGGACCCCAAATTTAAATAGATAGAATGAACTATACTATAACCGAGCAATACGGATCACGCTATGATCCCTGTGTTGGGCTCAGAAGGTGAAGTCTTTCTGTACATAGTACATGTTTGTATACACATAGAAAGGTGTTTTTTTGTAGAAAGTAAAAGTCTAGTTTCCTTACGACATTCTTTCTTAAATACTCTCTTTTTTCGGGCCAAAAAAAAGTCTTCCTTTTTTGTGAGCCACACACATTAGGAACACTCCCAGTGAAAGCTAGGGTTAGTAATAGGCATAATAAAAATAAGGTTAAGAAAACCAATGTTTTTTATTGCCCCTATGAAAGGGTTAGAGGTGCGCAGTGAGATTCATTTTTTTTGTTCTCATCCCATTTGGTTCTATAAGACTAATCCACACTTTTATTTTTGTTTACTTTGTATTTATTCTTTCTGAATACTGCTTCATACTTTTGTATACTGCATGAGCCTTGAAATGGCCTGCTTTTTGAAGTCTCTATCTGTCCTATTTTTTGTCCTGTCATCTGATTCTTGATACCAATGATTCAATTGCTACTTGACAGCGTCAACACAAAACACTCAGTCAGTCTTTGTTAAGGGTGTGTATCAATACATTCGTATCAAGTAGATCTAATTTCACTGATTTCTGCTGGAGAAGTAGTCATCTACTTTGTACACAATTTGTAGTGGCAAACCATGCTAGTTTCGATGCATGCATTTACTGTGTATAAATTGTATGAATTGAAACTGCATGCTTGAGCAACAGCAGCCGAAAGTGTATAGTCTTTTTCTTTGATTTTTTCAGCAGGGGATGTTTTAGTTTAAACTAGCAGCGACAGTGCATTCGTTTTGTACCGTTGGTTTCCATTGAAAATACATTTTTCAAGAGATTAATGTCCTACAGACTTCATTTGGTATTCTTTTGAAGCAGTGCATTGCATTGTGGTTTTCAAACTTTTGTTTAACGCTCGATTCCATGTGATTTGCATTTACAGCTTGACGCTGTAAAGTGGGAAAATTTGCTAGCAAAGTAAACTATTAAATGCTTTGAACTGAATAAGTGCCATTATAATGACCTTGTGCTTTGTAATGGGTGCATTAAATAGCTCGTTGCTAATTTCCCTGGCACGTTAGAGTGTGCTGACCCTATGTGGTTTGCGTGGCCAACTTTTGCATGCATTCTCCACTTTATTGAATAAAAGCATGCAACTTTCACTACGTAAGTTGGAAAAATGAAAGTAAACTGTTTTCATAATATTTTCTGGCATAGAATTCATTAAGCCATTAACTTTCTATGCATTGTTTTTCCATAAAGTTGGAAATTCAGCGTTTGGATTGGAATAGAAAGCAATTAGTGCTTTCAATACTTAATTGCTCAGTTTAATCTGGTGTATCTAGGACAAATAGACTCCACAAGGGACTCGTTTTAAATGTCCAAAATGACCAATGAAAACGAAATAACAATAAACTTGCTTTTCTTGCTGTAAAGCTGTCCAACTTTTGGTGAAATGAATAGCAAGGACGAGTTAATTGTTTTTTTATGTACTTGCACATTCCATTTTAGAATGACAGCAAAAACCTCAATTATGAAGTCGATTTTTTTTTTGTCCTTACAAACTCATTAGTTGAGTATGCAACATGTATTTTGCATTTCCATGTATCTTCTTGTAATTCAGTATTGTGTGCTACTTGACTGCCCTAAACTTTTATAAAAGATATATTTTGTAAGAAATCATGAAAATTTGATTTATTGTTTAGAAGCTAATGTTTTCTAAGATTTAAATCATTGTTATTAATCAAAATGATTATTTACTATGTATTTTTTTTGTAAAAAGTCTTAAATGTTGACGAAATTTTCCATTTTTGTTCGAATAAATAAATTGATAAATAAATAAACGGCAGCACTCCGAAGCTGACTACTTGATTCCAGCAGTGGAAAATTCCACTAAATACTTCCAATAGCCCAGTAGTAGTCTCTTTGTTGATTTAGAATGAAATTATTTTGACACACAAATGAAGAATTATTAATTTTATTGTTATCATGTAATAATAGCACCAAAAAATATGGAAATCTCTTGAATCAAACAACTTTAATTTTTTGTGCCATTTTAAACATGATTGCAGAAAATGGAGTAAAACGAAACGAAATTTCACATTCTTCAAAGCAATTTGTGACAATTTGAAAGATTTTATGACATGGAGCAAAGCATAGCTGATAAGCAACCGTATGCAATTTTTTGCTTCATCCAGTTTCAGTTCCCACTATTTTATTAACCACACATAATTTGTTTTTAAAGCCGTCTGAAAAATTGTGCTGGTTTTTCTTTGTCGAACAAATTGTAAGCCTGCCAGACAGAATAAAAGGGGGATTTTAACATCCCAAATATTTTTATATTGTCATAAATAACGCGAGTTTTTGAAAAGTTTAGCTATTATCGGTAGACCTGCATAAAAGTTTACGAGTTGCATATTTTGAGTGAAAGAACGAGATGATCATGAATGCAATATTTTATGCACTCTGTGAAACAGAAAAAAAGTGAAAAGATTTATAGTTCCTGTGTCTGAAAGAAAGTATTGTACGTAAATCAACCGGGCCCTGGGATCTTGGTCGGTATTACATAAACGAGCAATATTTTGAACACAAATAATTCAACAGCCATTTAGCTTGTTATTTCTTCCTCTGTAACTAACTAACTAAAAGCTAATATATACGTCAATGAAGTAGAGTGCCATACTACATACATGTCTATAGTCTACCAAATGCTCAGAAAACTCACAATACATTATGTTCTAACTACTTTGTGTCCCTGATGTCAATATAGTGAAAACACTGGCTTTTTCTCACACACATTACCTACTATGACACATATTGGAATACATATGTGTCACAAAAGCAAGAGTTCAAGTTACAAATGGTATAGTAAGACCACTTAAAGCCTTCTCTCTCGCTGTTCACTTGAGAGAGCAAAATGGAGAAGAAAGGAATAGAAAGCCCTGCAGTTCATTGTTGGTTGATGGTGCGTAAACTTTTGAGATTCGGCTTGAGCAACTTCATGGTTCCAATGTCTGCTTGACTTTGGTACAAAACTCTACATTGTATCCTTATTGCCAGTGAATATAACTGGTTGAATAGGAAGGAAAAATTACAAGATCTAAATTTTATCCTTGAGTGTGTTTATTATTTGGAAAATGAGTGCATTGCATTCATAATATGCATGAAAATGGCACAACAGTGAATTTAATTATGGGGATAAGCTACTTAGTTTGGAGCACTAACTAAGTTGAGACAGGAACGCTGGGTTTACGTGTACTGTGTGTTTTGTACTAGTTAGTTAGGTGGCTTGGTTTGCTTGGCAATGATGGCAGACTGTATTAGTAGTTAGTTAGTAAGTTTAGTCATACTTCGTTGGTATAGCATGCACACTATGTGGGCTGGATTAATTTCCTTTGCTTTTGCTGGCGAAAAGTTGGAAACAAGTATGGATGGAAACATAGACGTGCACTTTCACTGAATAGCCTCTTCTTCCTCAGTATCAACTACGGACGGTCTAATTAGTTACGCAACATATAACTGGCTTATTATTATTAGAGTCCCATCAAGAGTCATAAAGTCAGTTACTCTGGAGATGGAGTAGGCAAGTATTAGTTCATTCAGATATTCGTAGACTTGCCGAAATCTCCATATCTCATTAGCCTGTTGGGCCCGAAAGGGAAATTTCTTCTGTACCAACTTACCAACTACTTGTAATGAACTATAAGCCTATTTATTTAACATTATGAGCTTAAAATGCGATTATCAGTACTTGTACGTAACCAAACTTAGCGTGACTTGGCCTAAAACACTTGAAAAAAGCAGAGCAAAGACTCTTAGTTTGTTCAAATATTAGATCATTTCATTTGTATTCATTCTCACGAAATGCACTATAATTTCCTTAAATAGAAATCTTTCTCGCAAGTAATCCTAAACATTTTCCTATTAGTTAGCAGAAGTTGAGAAAAACGGTCTTGATTTTGAATCCCATTGTTTTATTTCCCATAAAAATCCTTTTGGTGATGAAGAAGTTCATAAATAGAGTCATTATTTATTTCAAGTGTGTGATTAGGGAGTCTATGAACAATCTGCTTTTCAGTTTTCGTTGGTGTTCTAATGCGCCTACTTAATTGCAAGAGACTCTTAATACAAAGTCTAAGTAAACAGCAGAATGCTACAGCGTACGAAATGGGAAAAGGTGAAAAATTTCCCTAAATTACCATTCACTTTAATCGTCTGTGCAAGCAATTTATTTCCACCTTGCCATATTATTTGAAACTAAATGGATAAACTTGTTATGTTCTCTTAATAACTTGTTTCCTCCCGTAATTCATCAGTTTGCCCTTACAGAATGATTTCTATGTGTTGGCTTCCAAATGGAATTGTTTCAGTAACAAAGGACAAATTTGGAGACATGAGCCTGCTGCTTTGGCTGTGCACTGAATTTAGACTTGTGTGCGTGACTTGCATTGTTTATCTTTCTTGTAACATTCCCAAGATTTTTAATTCTAACCTACAGGTAATAATAATATAACTGATGGAAAACATGGAGCTCCGAGTGGAGTGGGAAATCATGGAGCAAGGGTACTGGTTGCCAAAAGTCAGGAACTAGTTGGTTTGGTAACATTTCCTTTCATGCAGTTGGTGTAAGGAAACGTGAGCTGAGCTCCTTACCTATGGAGGTGAATATATTAACATTTTCATGGACCTTTCTTAAATGTGATTACAGAACACTTCTTGTTTGTAAGAGGAAGTCAACTACGTAACCACTTCATCATGGTCATTTTAAATAGCATGTTGACATGAAATCAGAGAAACTCTTGCTAAAATGCTTTAGCTATAAAAATCTTACGGATCAAATAGTTTGTTAGTTTCTTAAAGCCTAGTATTTATCAAAGAGAAATTAAAGACAAGCTTTCGGCTCTCAAAATTTACTAGAAGTTGGGCCAATGGAACCAAGAGAGACTTTAATTTCCTAATTATTTTTGTCACAGCAATATGTAGCTTGGTACATTATTTGTTGGGAAACATTCAATTGAAATGTCAGACTTAAATTCAAGGAGCATCCAAAATAAATTATCGAGATTGTGATGGCTTACAAAATAAAATCCAATTACTTTTTCATTTTCCAAATTTTCGGAGAATTTAGTCGTGGCTACCGAACACATCTGACTACTAGCTATTGGCTACTGAAAACAAAATAGGATTTGAAGCCTCTAAAAAGTGGTATTTTAATGTAAAGATAAGAATTTGGTTCAACGAATATATTGACTTGAGTATTGTTGTTTAGTATTTTTACTGTCACTGTCAATGGAAGGACAGCTAAGAACAAATTACGATGCCCTTATGGCTCGATTCTTTTTGACTATATCTCGACTATTTTAACATTTATTTTGTATTCGTTTTACGAAGAAATTATGAACGACAAACAGTCTTGCTCTCAGTCAATATTCAAAGTGAAGTGAGTCTGAGAGAATATATCGAATGCAAGCAAGTAAGCAGGTTGACGGAAAAGAACTACAACAGTCCATTTTAGAAAAGAAGGCAGATGTTTTGCTTGTTTATATAGTTACAAGATATTGCTACTTCGTTCAATTATGGTTGCTATGAAATTCTGTAAAATTAGTCAATAAACTTAATCTTTCCACTGCCAGGCGACTTGAAGTGCATATTTAGAGCGTGGCAATACTGCTCAGGTTAAGCACCACCGGCTCTGAAGTTTTTCCAGTACCTGGAGAATCCTACTATAGCTTTGTGTTCGTACGGTAGTGGGTCTATAATGTACTGCTTGTGTTTTTTAAGGCATTCAGAGCTATCTTCTCTGAAGAAGGGCTAAATGTGGTATATGCCTACCATGGGTGAGTTCGTCTTGCACCCCATAATGATAATAAATACCAATACATTGTTCTACAACATAGGGGCAACTGTATTTTATTCTGAAATGGACAGTAAATTGTTCTCCCATCATAAAAATTTAATAAATCAACTGGTAAATGAGTGGTCTGATTATTTTAAGCGATCCAGTTTGCCCACTTTTGGTAGCGGATAATTAAGATAATTACATTTTGGACAGTCAGTAGTCAGTGTACGCAAGCACGCTAACGAACCCAAATAGAGTTAATCCATAATATGTAGTACCAACAAGCCAGCGCGAGCAACTTAAATATTTATATTCTCATGAAGCCCCAAAATAGTCGTTTATGAAAATGTCATAGCAAGTTGCTGGGACAGTTTTCCAATGAGATTCTAACAAAGTGTACTATTTAAAATATATTGTATTCCACGCTTCACTGTATAGTATCTAGCTATGGCTAAACAGATTGAGATCAATCAGGTCAAAATCTCCAAAATTGTGTGCGCGAGTACTGTATAAATTAAAATACAATGCAGAAACAATTAAGAGTCCATAAACTAAGGCTCAAATTAATAACTGCCAGCCTAAACTATCATTGCATATAGGGAAAGGACCTTTTTACCATTTTCCGCACTGTTTATGGCAAAAACATACAGAAACTGTTTGACAAATAATCGATTATCTTATGGATACTAAAAATAAATCCATTTATTTGAGCTTGCCAAACTTACTGAAAATAAATAAGGGATTTTCCTCCTCCAAAAAGGTCTGAACAGCAATGGAGTACGCGTGAAATCGGAGGATGGGAAGAGCACGTGCATAGCGTATATCTGGTAGGTCGTATTTGCTCACCAAAGCCATTGCTATCTTTTTTCTCATTGCACTTTCATTGAAGTGTGGACAAATGGCATACGTGACATTTATTTTATTGCTTCGTTCTTTTGTCTAACTAACTGCATGTGTGAAATGCGGTCCCATTCCTTAAAGGCATTGCGAAGAATAAGTTGCCTCCTTGTCCTTCCTTCCTCCAACCATAGCCCCTTTTTATACCATATTTATGCTCTGACTTTCTCTAGTCAGTTCAGTCCGGCTCATACTGCTTCTTTGTGGATTAGAGTTGTGCAAAACCTTGCCCATTCGCAGTTTACTTCATTAAGAAATTGGTGAGTTGATTATGGTGGCTACGTGTGCGAAATCAAACGGAAAGTCATTCCTTCTCCATAAGCATGTACGGCACAAGTCGGGGAAATTAGTTCGAGTTGGAATCTCAAGAAAATTTAACAACTTGGTTACTTAGCTAGTTAGTTTAGTTATTCCTTTTTTAACTAACTGACATAGCTGCTGGAAGGAAACTAGGTTATCAGTCCCTTACAGCCATGATAATAATGTACGCCGACAGAGTGGTTGCCATTGACGATCGCATAAGGATGAAGAGAATGCAACCATCAGGAGTGATGACTGCTGATTGGATATGGGCGTGGGTGCTTACGCGACCAAGCGCACTTTTTCTGGAGTTCCAATTAACAAATTCAGACTACAAGATTTGAAATCGCATCCACTTTCATTTAGATAATAGTGGCAAACTTTTAGCTTCATTCAAGTTAATAAGATTGGTGATAGGAATAATATGGGTGAGAAAGAAGATTGGATTTGTGAAGAGTGGGATTGTGATGACTGCATTTGCTAGGTGAACTTTTTTCTCTGCAAAAGGCTTTAGATAAATAAACTGCATTAAACGAATACATAGAAGTAGCAGGAATTATTCTAAAATTTGTTTTTGTATCAAAGTGTAGTTATGTTTCCTGCATTTAAATTTAATGCTTCTATAATTTATTAAGATCTAATCGATGAATATTGACATCAAAATCTGCATTCATCTGTATTGTAATCTGCTCATGGAAATATGTTAAACCATTAGTTGCACAAGTTGCACTCGATGGTTGTATTTTATGAATCATGTCGTGGAACAGCTACTGCAGCTAAATAGAATTTTTTTTCGGTGGCAGGATACATCCGCTACTTAATGGAAACGCACGCTGTTGTTGTGTCTGTGGGTCTATCTTTTGTTTGTAAATTAAATGAAGGCGTAATTTTAATGGCTTATGACAACTGTTGATTTGTGATTTTATAGAAAAATCAATGTTGGTTCAAAACGAGATGGCAATGCTCGAACTTAAACT
>Ga0210040_10008692_pt1 | contig 11967 bp, 9 predicted proteins | sample CryGeyCG12114_NA_FD_185462 | JGI IMG/M metagenome (GOLD analysis project Ga0210040, IMG submission 185462) | Groundwater microbial communities from aquifer - Crystal Geyser CG19_WC_8/21/14_NA (SPAdes) (version 2) | ecosystem: Environmental > Aquatic > Deep subsurface > Groundwater | place: USA... | reverse complement strand
AACTCTCTGAGTAAAATTTTCAAGTCTGATGCATAGTGTTATTGTATTTATAGTGTGTAAATAAAGTCTACATTTAGAGACGAACTAAAGTTTATTTAGTATATTGCAAGAGTATAGTAACTAACTATTGTACTGGTAGCATGAAAAATTAGCAGGAAACAAGTGTCTTCAAAACATAGTACTTGATTTGAATTTCTCTTCTCTTTTTTTTTGCTTTGAGTAAAGACTCCAGACTGAGTTGCATTTGATTCAATAGGAGAATATACTATCAATGTTTATTTTGTTTTCTACATATGGCATGAAAAGCTAATACTCATAGTTCATAATATGTAACATGAGGCATTGTTTTAAGGTAATCACTCTGATAAATAAAATGAGCTTCGGAAGGTTTAAAATCCACAATTGGAGTCTGCTAACATTGTGTAGCTGATTATAAGTTGACGTGTCGGAATGAAAAAGAAAGTATAGTTCCTAACAATCAATACGATTTCAAAATGTTGAAAACTACCTCAGAACTTAATAATAATTTTAGTACAGTAAATTGACAGCATATAATACTAATTCATGGATTGACTTTTAAATTCTTAAGACTATCTAATAAGCAGATGAGACAAAGATCTCATTTCTTCGAAAAATAAATTATGGAAGCAAACCGGTGTATAAGTTTACAAAATTTAATATGTGGAGGATCCAGAATAGTTTGTATCGTATGCACTTACCTCTTTATATTTTTGTGTTCTCACGTTTAGTGAAAATTTTAAATAAACCATACTTCAATCTTTGAATTCTTTTTGCTCACAATCTTTTGCATACTCCACTTCATACTAATAAAAAATATTATCCTGAGTACTTAGTTGTTCACCATAACTGAAACACTACTGATTTATTATCAATCATTCATGTAATCATAATATATGTTAAAACCAATGGTATATATTCTCTGACTCAAAATCCAACAATATCTACTTATTAAAATCCTGATTAAGAAGTTATAAAACGTGGAAGTTTAAGTTTTGTGTAGTTACCAATACTTCAAGTCAAATATAGTTTGGCTACGTTAGCTAGAGCTGAATATGTAATTTCCATAAGACACAAAGCAGACAAGCGTGACAGTCATTACACATTTAATTACAAACAAATGGAGACCAAAACAGTACTAACTTTTTCATCATACTAAATATGAATGATCAAAAATGAGATTATTGAAACACTAACCAAAAGAAGAAAATAAATTACTCAAGTTATTATCATCCCTCACCCACCCTATTGGGAATATGTCAACAAGCACAATACATTCACAGATAAAAAATACAATATAAAATCTAATTTTCAAGAGCAACAGTGATCAACTATGTCAAAAATTACAAGATACTACCATTGTCAAATACATTTACATCGTAAGATACATTTGCAAACAGCTGAGCAAATGGCATATCTAAAACTGATTCACCGTCAAACTGCTCAAAAATAACTTTAAAGTTTACCATTGGATTGAAAAAAAAACAAGTCATGTATTATTCCTAACATGGATTTCATAATCGACTAAACTTCAATCTACACTAACTAACAATTTAACACCTGAAACAATATAACAGCAACAACAATAGTATAGACGATGAAATACCAAGTTAATCAAATCATAAAATATAGCTAAACCATTAATTAACATAAGATTATTTAGAAAATAATAAATCTTCAAACTATAGTCCCTAAAATAGCTATTCTTTCTTTCTTTGCATAAATAACTTTTTGCCGACTATTTATCTCACCGACACCCTTTTATGCTCTGTTAGTATCTATCTTTGACAGCGATTTGAGGTATCAAGTAGCAGATTAAGTCTAATTAACTAACTACCTTCTAGATATAAATTAAGAAAACTTCATCTTTCATACAATTAGCTAAAAATCGCCAGAAAATAGAATACCTGTCACTCTGTTACAACTATCAACTGATAATCTTCTACGATTATAATCTAACTCTACCCCTATTTGCTGTGCAGCTTAATAAGACAGTAATTAAAAAATTTAGATTGCACACCTTCAATTTTTTCGTTTCTTTTTCGGGGGAGGTCCTTGGTCACCGTCAGTAATCGTGGCCACATTGTTCCACTTGTTTGCCGCCGCTTTTGTTTTCTAAATCAAAAAATAGAACCGTTTAAAGTTGACATACTACATAAAACACATGACTATTGGTTTCATTTATTCACAAGTTTTACCGTTCTCACCTTCTTTGCTTTTTCACACTGAACTTCTACTTTTAATTTAGTTCCAGACAGCTTGTCCAGTTTCGACTTAATATCGTCGACAGACATCAATTCCAAATCAGCTGTGTTCAACCCTGAGAATTTTTCAACGTCCCGTTTAAAAAATGTCAACGGTAGCTCTGCTGTGCCATCAGTGCAGACGACCTGAGCAATTAGTAAACAAAAATCAGGGTTTCATCCATAAACAATATCACAAAAACAATATCTTTATTTGAATAAAGGTTCTACCGTCAAATGTGGGATCTTTTTGAAACTGCCATTGTGATGCTTGTCCTCACAAATAAACTCTTTGCTTCGTAGCTCAACCTTCGAAACAAGAAACACAAGATTAAAATGTTAATTTTAGACATGCAATTCATCCTTAATTATAGTATAAACTTTATGTTATAACTATTAAAGCCATGTACCTTTTTGCAACACATTTCATTGGCCACCATGGTTGGACAACCCAAGTACAAGATGTCAGTTTTATCTTTGAAAAGAATGACTTTAGAAACAACATCAGCGTTGAGAAACTTGAATTTCTGACGAAAATCCTTCTGTTTGGTTTCCACTTGCGCAAAAGTCATTTTCTTAGCAACAAGGGATTTGGTCATCTTAGGTTTCACTTCCGTCGCAGCTGTAGATATTTCTGTGCTTTTTCGTTTTGCTGGAGTTTTCTTCACGGGTTTGTTAGCTACGCAAAACATGAATAAATAAATACTATATGCTTTTATTTAATAACAGCAGATTCGAACAAACTACGTAATAAATGTACTAAAGCTGCATGCGTACCATCTGCTCCTATAGAAGCTTTCCTGGGTTTTGGTGTATTGGTGGACGGAGGGGGTTTCAAGGAGCTTACGATAGCTAAAAAAATACAAAAATTCACTTATATATTTCAAGATTTTAAAATTAATCATTTAGTGTATATTCTGATAGTTGTAATACCTTTAGAAGCAGAGAGATCGACTACGGGTTTTAGTGTATTATTTTTATTAGCTTTCGGAGTTTTAGCCGCAGATCCAGCTTTAGCTTTTTTGTCCTGCTTCACAGAAACAGGGGTGGAAAGTGATGAAGGCACAGCATTTTGCCCAACCGGAGTGGCCGTTTGGGATGGCAATCCATTGAACTTGGGAGTAGCCGGCTTTTTGTTTTTGTTAGCTTTCATATTAGGTTCCATTTTGATAGGAGACCCGTCAGGACTCACTGACTTAATCATCTTAGAAGGTAATTTCGGCCCGGTACCTGGAATACATAAAAACAGGATTGTATTTCAATGAGCAACATTGTCAACCAGGATTGATGCATAAAATAATAAGCAATAAGCTATGTTAAGTGCAGCATATCGAATACTCACCTGCTGCTTCCCGTTTAATTTTCTTGGCTAAAATGAGTTCTCTGCAGTTTCTCACACCTTGGAGGAAAACTTCAAAGGTTCCTTTAGGAGCACTAAAATAGAAATTGTAAACTTACACAACGATTGCTTATGGTAATAATACCAACCAAAAAAACAATACCATCTATCATCTACAGATGCTAATAATAAAATTTAAAATTAGCCAACCATTCATCAATCCATTCCAACAGCAAATCCACCCTCGCCTTATCGGTAGTGGCTTCAGTTTTGATATCCTTATGCTTCTTAGACGGAAATACTTCAGCAGCCAAAAGTGGAGCACTCAAGTCAAAATAATCCAAGCTCAAAAGACGAGCTCGATGCTTGAGAATCGCTTTTTTTGCGTTCTTCTCCATTTTTGATTCAATCAGCTAATCTATACAAACAACACCAATCATCAATCAAAACCAAGAAATCGCACATTAAACTTCCCAGCCAGCACACTACTAATTACTATTGCAACTTTAAATCTTTAAATCCCATTCACAAACTCAACAGTTTGTTGTTTCATTCTTCTTACTAACCAAAATTTCCTCCTAAAAACAATGTAATCGAGATCAAAATTTCACGTCTTGTCCAACCTTTAAATCTAATTCCAAATTTCTTGACCCTTCCCCTTGAACTTGGCAACTACCAAATGTTGTTCAAAAAATAACAAACTTACCCAAAATATAAAATGTTCACTTTTTTGGTCACAAAATCCCTTGTGAGTGTGTAACGAAAAGGCGCCAACCAGCTTATGGCGCGATGTTATACACGCTCCAAGTTCACAATACACGAAATGTGGTACAAGAGATGGGAAGGAATTGAAGAAGGACGCTAGCTGTTTCTACGTCGAGTATCATCCAAAATACAACGAAATGGCCCATACCGCCTTCTGGTGTGTTATACACCACACCGCGTACATACTCATGTTGCATAGACAAGTTGCTTCACTAAAAGCTGAACGTTACCAGTTAGTCACATAGCTCCCAAAACTATTGCGCATAACCCGTTCACTTATGGGATGTGAACAAAAAATCTCTATATGTTGTTACTTGGCTTGTACTACATGAATGCATGGCTTGGTTAGTCAAAAGCTTAACATACTTACATTGCATTTTGCTTGCTTTTTACGCATCGTTCACATATGTAGTTGGTGGTAGCGAGTTAGTTAGTTAGTTAGTTACTTACTTACTTACTCACTAGTGAAATCTTGTCGGCAGGTATTTGCTTTGGATTTTGGCTTGTACGGACACACACACATACTTATGTATGGCGTCCATTTTGTGTAATAAGATTGTCTGTTCAACAGTTGCATTTTTGCTATAACCAAGTATCCAAATGGATGGGATATGGGAGACCTTCATTCGCTGTGGCAAACCTGTCGTATACCGTGCTTTTGCACGAGCTAAAAAAGTGTTGAAAGATGCTTGAGTCTAATGCTAGAAGGAAGGTGTACAGGGTTACACAGTAATGCAGTTTCAATGGAAATCTCTATCTCGAGCTCATTGGTACACAGTACGTGTGTAGTATACTACATTGTGGTACAAAGTGAGCGGATTTATTGCAAATCATACAGCTTGGTGGATGTTGGATCGTCGCAGTTGTGCCAGCTTGCTTACTTGTACACGTGGACGACCCAGTTCTACTGTGTGTTTTGGCCATGTGTTGGGATACAATTGGAGGGATCGCCAAAGATGTAGCTGAGTAGGAAATATTAGGTAGAATCGATGAATCTAAGAGACTGCAAGAAATTAAAGTGCAGTCCAATGTGCTCACTGGAAATTGTTTGGATGAAAGTAAATTTTTGCACAGTTTAGTTTGATAGCTCCATAGCTCAAGAAGTTATATGCAGAAAACTGTTAGCAACAAAATGTGAGGATTATAAAGTACTGGGTTGATGGGACACCTGATCCATAGGATTATTCATAGCAGTAGGGCAGCAGTAGTATTGTATTCCATATTTAGTGTGAAGTGACTGGAATTGGATGAGCCAGTTAATTTTCGCTCTGCTCTGATGTTGGAATTCATGCTATAATTAGTTGAGTGTATAAAAAAAATTTATAAGGCTCTAAAATTTGGATGAGAAATGCTTTTTTGTATTACCTATATTGGTGTGAGTTTGAATTTATTCGGTTTGCATTTATCTTTGTAATTTAAGTTAGAAATCGAATAAGATTGTTCAGAACTAGGGACCCTATCCGAAATATATCATTGTTAGCAAGCAGGGGGCGGCAGATCGTCTAGCAATTTGTGAAAAACAGTAAACAAACTCAAATTTTACCCGTGATGACGTCATCACGGGTAAACTTTACCTTCAGAATAGGAAATTAACATTGTAAACTATAAATACTCAACAATGAATAACAATGCATTTCACTTTTGACAGTTGCCAGGCAATTTTTGTTGATCTGCCGTACCTTCTACAATACTATTCTATATACCTTGGTTAGCAAGGAACTGAGCAAGGTAAAAAGTTTTTTTTTTAATTTTTTTGCATTTAAGTTTTGTTTGGCTAGTTAGTTTATTGCAAGCAGGTGATTAGTCTCAGATTTGTCAGAAAAGTTTTCCACAGTAAAACTTATTTTTGATAATGAGATAAACGTTGCATGGTTTTTAGACACCATCCAGTCAATGTTTTGTTTTGAATTAGTAACAGTTTTGATCGGTGTGTATTCCTACCTAATATCTCAATGCTTGATCGCTGAAATTAATTTTAGCATGGTATATCATTGCTCACAACACATATTTAAGGTGTAAGCATGCTTCGATCTATACAACTAACTCATGCAATTTATTTCTGCGGAACATGTTGGAAGTATCCCGAGTAGATACTTATATACTGGCTGAGTGGTTCTTTTTTCCTCATACAATCTGTTCCTGAGAGAAAATTTATTTAATTAGTTGAAATGATTAATATTCATGTTCTAACTGATTAGAAACTGAAATTTGCAAATCATGACCTTGTTAGTCGATAAGTTCCTTTAATATCTTAAGCTATAAAGTTTTGCTTGTCGGCCAAATTCAACACTTCATAATTAGTGCTTGCGCAAACCAAAAAACTAGAACTCAAATTCCAAATTATAGTTAACCACTACATTGATATTAGTACTGTAATTAATAGTTAATATGTAATTTTCCTGGAAAAACCCTAAAAGTTTTGCACTGTAATTGACTGGTCCAAGGAAAATAAAGTTACCCAGCAGCACAATTTTATATCAAAAACTTGTGACTCGTATATATAGATTGTATTGAAAAACTCAACTGGCTAACTGTTGAGGAATACCGGAAAGTGTTTTCACTAGAATTTGTTTTTAAAAAGTTACTCTGCACTGATCGAACTAAATACATATTTCGCGAAAGTTTCCGAAAGTTTGAATCTTCACATGAGACGCGAAGTACAAATAACTTTGAAATCCCTAATCTGAAAACATCATATGCCAGAAAGTGCTTTTCCTACTGTGCCATCCAACTTTGGAACAACCTTCCGAACTCTATCAAATCAAATACGTTCTTTGTTCATTTCAGTAATGATACCAGAAACCTCATTCTAGGACAGACAAAGTGACTTCATTTATTTTTAAAAATGTTTAGAATTAGTGTTATTATTTATTTGAAATCTAAGTGACCTGTTACTGAAAAGAATTTGACCTCAAATTATGTAATCTTTGTCACTGAAATAAACGAATATCAAATCAAAATCCAATTTTTACAAAAATGGAACTAGAAGAACTAGAAATCTTCATTTGGTAACATCCAAAATCAGTATGATATTCTTGTCTAAATTTTGCCATGATTTTATTTCCAGCTCAAGCATTATTGAAGCAAATCATACAGGACAGGCTAATTATATTCAAACCGAAAACATTACTAACTAACTGAACTAACAAGAGTTAAAAAATCTAAGATCTCAAAAGCCGTATTAGAGATATTAAACAACAAAGAGAATTTTCAGCACTACAGAGCCACGTATCGACAAGTTTAGTCTCATGTATTAAAATAGTCCCGTCAGATGGTATAAATGTTGAGAAAAGCAGTTTACGACTACTAACTTGCTTGACTGACTTGCTTGACTTGCTGCACTACGCACCTTAAGCTGGCAGCGGCAGCTTGGTAAAATTCAGTACGTAAGTAGTTATGAGCTGTAGCAAGTAAGTACTGTTGTAGAGTAGATCCTACTATTTTAATGGGAAAGTTAGTAAACGCAGCACTAGATGGTGGATGCAATATTAGTATCTAAAAAAATCCAAATGTCTCTAGGTTTCACCGAAAGCTGGGAGAAGAAATGTGTAGCTAATTTTGAAAAAAACCGAACGCAGGCTGAAATGACTGTAAAATACATATTTAAATGTATATTATATCGCTACCGAAGAGAAAACTTGAAATCTTACAGGTTTTAAATCAGTGTTTCTTGAAGAAATTCAAGCGCATAGTAATGCACCTATTGGAAGCATACTCATTCGATCAATTTCGGTAACTTTTATGTAATAAAACTACACTTTTTAAGTTGTATTACAAACCCTTTGATATGCCACAAACCCATCGTTGTGGCCATTGAGTCGACAAATTCCATCGTAATCTACCATTGTTGACTTCCCAAAACGCTAAACCTATATAGAATGTTTGAAGAGCTATAAACATTTCTAAAGTAGTTGCACACCAAAAACATCCAATCCATCATGCTCCGCTTCAAAACTGGCTATAAACTTGCAAAAGGTCTTTTCTATTCAATAACAAACATAACTCGCATAAAAAATGGTACAACTGGAATCGCTGTATACTACTCCTTGTAATCCATACATGCAAGCAAGCTCGAACTAGATGTTTTTGTCGTGTCATTATCATGATTAGTTAGTTGGTTACAACTTGGGAAAGGTCGTCGTGCGACTCACTGGACTATGTGTATCCAGCTTTACAATTGCTCAGAATGAAAAGGTTTTTAAAAATTTGAATGGGCAAAAGTTTTCCAAGCACACAGAGAAGCTGGTACCAACTAACTAAGTGCTCACACACTGAATTGTGACGAGTGAAGGGCCTCGTATTGTCATCCCTGTGTTTGTTATACAGACGGATGGATGAACAGAAAAGAGCTATGGTCATTGTATCCCCATATACTACCATGGCCTTTTATTCTCGGTCACAAACTGGAATTAAATTCAATAAGCAAAAGGTAGCACATACATAACAGTGTATAGCCAACTGAAAGGAAAACTACGACAATGGCTACAGTGTACAGTTGTAGACTCTCGTTTTAACAACATGAATTGCAGAGTCATATGTGACAAATGAGGTTGAGGTAATCTGATTATAACGGTTGGGAAAGCCAATGCAAACAAGGAGGGCTTTACTTTTTCTGCCACACACGATTCACAAGGATCCCAACACCTGACTGCTCACATCACTGTCACCATAATATAATCCCATTGAGTCCTCTCAAACTCCTGTATCCATGTACCAAACCGAGTAAGCAACTTAGCTAAGCTATATGTTGCGCTAATCTTTTAACTATGACGTTTGGATGCTCCTCTTTTGATCATTACTAGTTAGTGCGATTATTGCTATTATGTAGAGAGTGAGCAGTTTCAGCCGTTACTTTGTTTCCCATTGGACGGATCGATTTGTATGGATGTGAGTAGCATGTGTGATACATGTGTTTGATTGCAACGGACATATTTTTAGTCTACTGTTTGAGTTTGAGCTCCAGCTTTAATGTATATTAGGCCGATTAGCTACAGTGGATTATTATGCGGGACAGTTTGTATGACACCGCTGTGAAATTCTTAGTCGGCCCAATTTTGAGTTCATAATGTTTTAGATGTTTGTATTATATAGCAGATTTAGCTTTAGAATGCAATGCTTCTAAAAGTATCACTATGTTAAATTATTCAAATGTGGTCTGTCGTTTATAGTATTAAAGATTGAATTCTTTCATAATTTTTTTATTGGGCTCAAACAGGAAATTATGCATGTCTACTGTGTGTATTCACTGTGTAAAATTAAAAAATTTATATCTATACAATGTACAAAGTTTACTTCAGCATCATGGATCATTCATTTCTATTCATTGATCTTCCCATAAGATTTTTAAATTGAGTCATATAGTTACAGTTCCCATCCCCATTCAATTACAAAACTATAGAATTGCACGGTTTGTTGACTTAGTCAAAATAAAGAAAAGAAGATGAATGAGATACATCCTTTGAATTCAAGCCAGACAAAAATGCATGTCCAAAAGTCAACAGATCCCTAATAAGACATTGGTCCAGTCAAACGATACATCATTTGAGAGCAAACAGAAAAGTCAGTTTCATTAGGAATACATTTTGTCTTCCTTTGTGCTCACAATGTAGACGTGGAAGAATAACAAGTGCACAAACTGTGTAAGAATCTTGTAATGCTTTCATTTAACTCATAAGGGTTCCCAAACCCTGCTGGGCTCATTTTTCTCAACAAATAAATCATGGTGATGAAATCATGGAATTTGACCATCCTCAATCAATGAACCTTCAGAGTCCCAACATCCTTCCTATGCAAACTTACTATGAACCCCAAAAAGAATCCAGAAAAAGAGCAGTATGATATGGGAATGCTAAACGAATGACTTTAGAAATTTTACAACCCTACAACTAAACTGAAAGGTGACCACAGGTATTTAGGGTGGTATGTATTCCAAATATTGACATATAAATGCCAAGGTGTGAGGTCGGCCAAAGAAGTTAAGGCACACAATGGGACAATAGGCCGATTCTGGCAGAGCTGTGGAGCTTTCCTTTACAGGGTTTCAATAATAATGAATCCCACATTGTGGGCATTCTTCATAATGTTAGGGCAGGAAGAACGTACAAAGAGTTGACATGAAGAAGGCAGGCAAGGCATAGAGCCCATAGTCAGTCAGTGGCTCTGTGTACACTAACTAACCATCTAGGAGGAATTCTTTCTATTCAATTGAGAAAAAGGTAAAGAAAGTCAGTCACACACTAAAGAGACGGATAAAGTCGTTTCATTCTTTCTTTTCCTGGTCCCAGAAGATTTAAGCATTAGGTGGACAGCAGAGGACACAGCAGGATACTTCCGAGTGGACGACCGTGAGAATTGACAAGTTGTAGTTAGTTTTAGTTTGTTGTAGTATAGAGCCACGTGATATCCTTATTTCATTCACATTTTTATTTTTCCCAATAATTGTCGTATGTAGTGTGAGGAAATATTCAGCACATATGTATGCTATATATTTTTCCATTTTTGTGTATCCAACCATCTAATATTAAAGTATTGTATGAAAATTGTTTATTTTTATTGTGGAAGTACGTCCGTCCCTTGTGTTTGAAATGAAAAAGAAGGAAATTGTATTTGATATTTATTCACCTTGGCATTTAGGCTTGCTTCACATAATTTTTGTACCTTTCGTATTAATGCCAGACACTCAATATGTAAATAATAGATTTGGGGGCTCGTTGAGTGAAAAAGCATTTTGGGTGAACTTTAGGACTGCGTGGCGGCCTTATTGTATGAAGAAAGATTCTAATAATTTAATACATTAAATTGTTTTTTTTTGCTTTGGCATGGGACAATGCACTGGTTTATTTGAAGAAGTTTTCGTAAGTTGTTATTTTCATTTTGGGTACGCTATATTGTTAAAGTTAGCTATTTGAGTTATCGGAGATTTAGAAACACCTGGATGACATTTAGGCTGGCTGTTTGTTTGACGTTTGTATTGGAGGATTTGTCTAGTACTGTTGGTTGTTGAAAGATTTTGTCAAATTTTTGAAAACTTTTGAGCGTTCATTACAGAGTTTTGGAACTTTGTACTTTACATTCGGACAGAAAAAGATATAACGTAGTTTCGTTGAATTACAAAAGCAATGTCTTTCTGTTAACCAACCTAGCTAAACTCTTAATGCCACAACTATCTTTTATAAAAACTATCAAATGCTCTCAAACTCAAGCAAACTATAGACGGAGGAATACTAAATACTATCTACTATCTAATATTGAAAATGCAAAATGCACTTTAAATATTTTTTTTACTGCCAATCTGCAGAAACATTATTTATCGTAGTTCTGACTGGAACAATAATATATTATATAATAATATATTAGCAAGTCAACGATTTAAGCAATAAATGTTGAATATTTAAATCTGTCATTAAAACTTTCCTATCCTTAACTACTGCATGTGATCCAAGGTTTCAGGTGCCTGATTTCATATCTTGGTACAGCAATCTTCCAATAATCTAACTAACTAAGCAAGCTAATTTCAACTTGAGCAAACAAAAGTATAAATAAACAGATTTCCTTTCGTTTCACTTCCTTTTGAGACCGTCAAGACGTAAACAAACGATCATC
>Ga0210040_10008691_pt1 | contig 11968 bp, 8 predicted proteins | sample CryGeyCG12114_NA_FD_185462 | JGI IMG/M metagenome (GOLD analysis project Ga0210040, IMG submission 185462) | Groundwater microbial communities from aquifer - Crystal Geyser CG19_WC_8/21/14_NA (SPAdes) (version 2) | ecosystem: Environmental > Aquatic > Deep subsurface > Groundwater | place: USA... | reverse complement strand
CCAAATTTGTGTGACAAACAGGTGAAATGCAATGTAACTTGCAAATAATAACAACACAACTAACTTACTAAATCAAAACATGATGACAAGCTGCCGTACAAATTGAGGTGAATTTTTTTTTCTTGTCTTTCCACTGCTTATCAAAAGAGGAGACAAGCCACTTTTGCGTGTCTACAGCAATTCATGTTGATGTGTACGTCTTATTTTTATAAAACATAAGAAGAACGTATTTTTTATTCCAATTTGGGAGGAAATACTTAAATTTCCTTTGGCACGGGCAGACTTTTGTAATTGTGGGAATCACTGCACTCCACCGCAAAAAAAACGTAAGTACACAGCTACAAGGTGGATGCCCTAGAATAATTTTTGAAACACGGGATTTCCAAACCTTACAAACAGGACAATACACTAACTAAACCACAGACGACTCTTGGGTAGGAACAATCAATCTATATTCCGTTTTAAATGAAAGGAAAACCCATTTAATGTCAAAAAACAGTTCATTTACTACACAAACACAGACTCAAAGTGTGATGTAGCCAGCCGCAGTAGGAAATCCAAAAGTTTCAAGTCTTACAGCATACATATAAACTATTTAACTAACACTTTTGAAGAAAATTATATGCACAACCTAGAGCTATCCAAATAGGACTGGAACTGTGAATTTTTAGAGACGACCAGCAAACAACCCCACCATACATTACTATTCATAACACTACAACTTACACAGTAGCCCATGATTTGATCATGCAATGAAACTTTAACCCTTAATTACTACAAAGGAAGGCAATTATGATGGAAACTTTGCGTTCAAATGGTAACACCCATTATACTATGAGCAGTGCTGCATACGAATAATCATGAGCAAAGCAGGTTATATAAAATCTAGCCAAAAAAAAAATGAAAAACAAACTTCCAGGCGGTCAGTCACTGCCGTTATTCGCCAACAATATTATTCTATACAGTCTACTAATAATTCAATGGCACCTCCAAAGGTCATTGGATTCAACTCGCTATATTCCATGCAAACTCATCAATCATATACTTTCCATGTAAATACTAGAAATGGATATTCCATGAAATTAAACATGAAAGGAATGGCCACAGTCACTCACTCCCAAAACTCTAATAGTTAGTCAATCTACACATTTCAGCGCACATTAGCAAATAATTCACAATGATTTGCTGACCAATTACTAAACTAACTATAGGCGCAAAATTACTCCATACTATAGAAAAGCAGCAGCTTAGATTATACATGTACACGCCTTAAATTCATGAAACTGGCCACTTTGTTAGTATAAGTAACTAAACTTTTTTCTGCACACCAAATTTTGGTACTTCTTTGTAATTGAGCCCGGCTGTGGAGTCATCATAACTTAACGTGCACCTATATTTAATAGCGTAACTCCTATACATCTTCCTGTCGACTTAATAACATAGTGTGAGACTGATCCAACGACCTCAAACAATGTCTGCATTCTATAATATGAAATGGTTGAGCACAGGTAAAGCAACTATGCTAACTAATCTCATATCATCATCAATTTGTTGTGCAATTTTCTACCTGCCTATTGTATATCTATCCAACTACAAGTTTAATGCTACCAAAGATCAAAAATGGAAACAGGATTTGGTGTATTATACCTCCCTTTTATGCAAAAAAAAAACACCATATACATATTATATCCATGCATTTTTAGCTACATAATAATGCTAAAAGCGACCACTCCATTCACGCAATAAAACCCTAGCAAACCAAATCAAAATCATCATCAGTGGTATCCCTCGCATACAAAAAAATCATCTCAGCTCATTTCAAACCAAGGCAATGTTGTTTACAACAAGGACGCAGGACAATGTTGCACTCTATATAAAATTTTACAACGCAGTAAAACAGAGCTATAGTCAGAATGTCATCTACAGAGTTCACATCAGGTCAGCTCAGAAGGAAAAAGTTGTTGTTTACATCAAGTACAAGAAAAAAAGAGTGAGGACCAGATGGAGTCTTCTGCTTTTCAAAAGAGAGAGCCTTATTTGCATTCTCATCTAACCTGCATGATACATACAAACTCCCATCTAAAAGAGTACATTGCAAAAAAGAGTACACTCAAATTCACACTGCCAGTACACTCTAACTAACTAAAACTGTACGAAAAAGTCGAATCATTATATCCACAGAAAGAAAAGACGTTTCATGGTATTAGCCTGCATACATAACAGTAGTCAAGTAAGCATCGATCCTATAAGTAAGTAAGTAACTATAGTCTCACAATGGCAAACAAGTAATGTACTTTTTCCAACCGGCATTTTTTTCCAGCCAGCAAAACCCATACCAAAGTGAATAGTTATAGTTAGTTAGTTAGTTACTCACACATGTAATTCAACGTCCATCTCCACCTACCAATGCTGCATTTACACATGTGGCCAGACTGCATATAAAATCCTATACTCGGATCATCATCATGCATGCATGCATGGATTAGTATAGTAAGTTTGCTACAATGTGGTTGCCTGAATTAATCTACTTTTTTCAAGACCATTTAAGCACTATAGGGTTATTGTTCTGTTGTACTCTAGCCAAGGACCCGGCTAAATAGACAGTTAGGCTGGCTAGCGAGTTCATAGCACTGTGAATCATACGATGAGTAGTCCAGACATTTTTTTTCTCATTTCGATGAAAATAATGAGCAATCATAAGAAGTAGGAATACACAATGTTTGTAATCTATTCCATCCATTTGTTTGTCTTTTTAAATTAATCAATAGTTCGGTTTAGCGGGAGAAATTGTGTTGATTGCATTGCATGACAAATTCCGTCGTAAGTTTGAGCTCTCAAGTGGACCAGAGTTAGTTACATAAGGTCTATAGTTGGGACTCAAGTTACGACGCAGGCACTGCGACGTTGATAGGCCAACTACGAACTAAAAAGTCCGATTCGGGTAGACAAACTTTTCGGGTGCATTGAGCAGACACGTGTAACTCGACTTTTCAGTCTGAGCTCTCAATTTTAGTGCGTAGAAGGGAACATGGGTAGGAGCTGTTGTAACGTTCCCAAGCAAGGCAATCTTTTTTGGAACACTTTGTGTTACTTACTAACTTACTCGGTTCATACGAACTGTGGCTGCTATACAAACTGTTCAGTTCATAAACACGGTGGTTTCACTACGTAGTTAGTTATCGGTATAAGGTGCAGCTCCTATATATGATGAAAAGATCAGTGCACTGCAGTACGAATGCTCACGAATGAGATTCTCGCTTTATTTGTACATGCGCTATGAGCTCAATAGTTTGTTTGGAATCTTTCAAATGCGCACCAACTTCACATAGGAATCCTAATAATAATAATAACCCATGATTCTAAACAACAAGAAGACATGCATGACATTTGTGAAAATCTATCTTTTTTCACATACACGAAAAAACAGGCATGCGACACTTGAGAATCCCAAATTCTGGGAACAAATTTATGACACGCATGTGAACCAGTAGCAAAAGAAATTGTCGTTTTACACACAAAATGGGAAAAAAATATCCCAAAGTGTTCCGTACATTGTTACTAGAGCATAAACATGAGTCAGATAAAAAAAACTTAGAATTTGATGATTGAGTGCAACAACCAGTGCACTATCATTACCTGCACGAAGTTTATAGTATGCTATCCTAACTAACTGAACTCTCTGAATTTTTCGAGTTCATCCATCTATGCAACGGAAAATAAATTCAAATTCCATTCAGGCCAAAACTATAATCTTGAACAAAACCAAACAACAAACAGCTGCAATCATACTTTATAAGATACAGTGTAAGTTTCTCACTGTTGACGCTACAAAAATAAGCATCAGCCTAAATTTTACCAACTTACTACATACGGCACATACCAAACCCACTGTATCAAATGTTTGAAAATAGATTCTATTCGGTAAACAACTGTGCACTTTCACACTTTGGTATTATGCAAATAAAACACAGATGCTAAAAGCAATGGCCTGCTAGCAAATACCAATACGCTCTGGCTGACGTTATAGTTATATACTAACTAACCAACTAACTATAAACTAACCAGCTCAACAAATATAAAATCTCAGTTAACAGTGTAAACTGTAATCACTGCAGAAAAAATGTAGGTCGCCAACACGAAAGAAAATTGAAACGTCAGTTGCCATATTCTTGTATGTGTGATGAACGATTCTATAATTGATATTAATTGTACTTGTGCATGTGCAATACCGGCACTTATGACCATAATTTGCATCTCTATTGGAATTTTGCAATCCGACGAACAAATACTCACTAACTAGCTAAAGCTAACTAACTAACTATAACTCTGTACATTGGTGCCAACTACTTACCATATGCATACATTGTCTTTGGAATGAAATGAAGCAGTCAAAGACAAACAGACCCCAATGATTTCTAATACTTATCACCCAGTAATACTCATGCCATCATCCACAATGTAATTAGACTCTGTCGTGTAAGCAAATATGAAAAGTGATGTGGTGTTGATTAATAGCAGGCAAAATCTTAATGGCTCTTCTTAAGTCTCGATACCCGTGCTAGTGGTAAATCTGATTACAAATTCAGTGCACATTACATACTAATGTACACATAGGCACTAACTAACTTACTATTGATTAGAGTTAACGAACTCTCTATGTACACTTGTAAGAGCTAACTAACTAACTAACCTTCTCATTGGATGCTGCTATATTTAACATAATGCTATGATACGGGCAAATGACATACCTCATTATTAGTGCCCGCCATAGGCATGATATTGATAAGGACTTCATCAATCTGCGGCCGATGATACACAACCGTGCCACACACTTCTCGTCCATTGTGTGTGACAAAGACCTTCTGCCCGGACCGGAGTTTGAGACTGCCCACATTCCCGAATCCGGGTCCCACCAACTCATTTTCCTTGAATTCACGGGACTCACCCGTTTCAAACCGGACTACATACCGGGTATTGGCTGTCACACCGGTATGGCAATTGCTGAAACTCAGTTCATCCATATTCTTGCAACCGATGATGACCCCCGGATTGTAATGACCCGTTTCCTTACAAGGTCCTCCCACTCGTGTCCCCACAATGGACCGCTTAGCTAATCTTTTTCCTGCTGACATGCTCACGTGTATACAGTTGAAAGAAGAAGCGATGAAATGTACACTTTAGAAACTTACTACTGTCTTTCTCCCTGACACACACACAGGGTTGAAAAGAGCAAGACTGGACTGGGCAGTCTTGGATTGTTTATTTACTTTTATTATTATTGCCACTAGGATAATGAACACTTAAGTACATAGTTGCTAGAAGGCCATCATTTGTGTGTATAGTTCACACGGGTTCTTGTCTTTAGCCTTTTTGAGAAGGAGCAGTATATGGCGACTGCAGAACCAAGGAACTCTTCCCGTTTTGCAACTCTTTATTATATGCAGTTGAATATTAGTGTTGCTCCAACGAGAGAGTATCAGTCAATATCCTCCAGGTCTGAAATCATCGTAAATTCATATTATCATAACATTATCATTCTTTTCAGTTGGTTCATTCATTCACATATACACCCATTTAATTAAACTGCATGCCTATATTTGCCTTTGAAGAGATAGATAAGACTTCGGTCACTCACTGGTCACAGATATTTAAACTTTCGCAATGTCCACTTTACGTCATATATCAAATATAACCGTAATAATATGACAGACTCTACACAGTCTACTACTGACACTTGTTAGCTCAAAAATGAAACCACCAATACCACAGCTCCTGTGAACTCATTATCCTAATTATAACTTATGATGTGAGTAATAAACCGGAGAGGGATATAATGAATCCATAATACGAAACAGGAAAACAATATAATATTTCTGTTTTGCTGACTGAACCCCCAACAATGAGCAAACAAGCGCACAATAATCCAAGTGATTGAACTCGTGTAAAGTTCGTTACGCTAATGCGCGCCAGACTTGTATATCTAAGTTTGTAACATGTATCCGGCGAGATGAACCCGCAATTCAAGTTTTATGGATAACAAAGCAAAAGGCTGGGCATAGTATCATATGTTGTTGTGGAATAGAGCCGCTGGACAGACAACAACAATAACAAAGGAAAAAAGCTCGTTTTAAAGGGTGTAGTTTAGTTAGTTAGCTCGTCCAGAGTTCCCTCATATCAACATACCAACTTTCCAACCATATGAGTAGTCTCCTAAGTGGATAGTTAGTTTCTACATGTGCATAGCAATAGTCTCAAACTAACTAAGGGAATGTAGAAAGTGCGCAGTACGCAGCAGCAGTAAAAGGATTTGGCTCACATAATGACAACAGCCCAAGGGCTTATAGTTAGTTAGAAGGGTCCATGGTCCCTGGTGCAGGAAAGTGAATCTTTTATTATTGTTGTACCCTTGACAAAAAACGAGGTGCGTTAGAACCAGGAACAAGAAAAAAGGCATCACATTGTATAGATATGGAAAATATTTAAAGTAAATCTCAGCTGACAGTTTACATTTTGTCCTTATGTGATCATAAATAGCAGATGATGACAAAGAAACAGGTGAAGGAAAAGATTTTTACTGCCGTTTTCTTCATTCTAATATACGGCAGTTTGACCCGTGTTTACATTGTGAGCACTCAATAACTAACCAACTAACTATATACTGTACGTATTGTGAGTAAGTAGCGGCTTGAAAAGTAGTGTGTGAGCCCAACTGCAAGATTCTAGCAGCACCGGCTAGCAACAAAGTTTTCAGCGGATAGTGGAATGAACCAAAACTCTTTTCTCCTTGTATATGTATTGTATCTACTATGACTTTAGAGAATCGCGCGTGCAATAGTGGACAATGTTATCATGAGTGGAGTAATAAATAAGATTGTTTGCAACAATAAAGCTAATTTGTTAAAACTATATGGCCTGTGGATGAAACAAAGGGAAGGTAGTTAGTTAGTTAGTGAACTGACTATCTAACTAACTATATAAGGGAATATTCACATACCTTAAAACTCATAATGAGAGAATGTGATTGAAAGACGGCGATATTTTCCAGTTTTTGAACACACACACAAATAACAATGTTGAATATTTCCAAGATTTGCATAACACGCGTACTTAAAGATTGTTAAGAATCACTGCACCCAAAGTCTTACTTTTTTCTTCGATTTTATATTCAATATGAACTGAGATTTGGCATTGCACAAGTCCAGAATAGGACTCATTGTACACTGGATACGAAAATTAAAGTGGATTTTTATGAAGGAGTTTTTAAAGTTATGTTTTATTACTGGATTTGGCTCACATACACAATGTTCAGAGCACCACACAATACGTTCACAACTTGGGTAAGTTAGTTCTTTTTCAAGTTAAAACACTGCAGGATTTAATTTCTCAAACAGAAACTCATAACTGTTCCTCACGTCTTGTACAACTCAAGTTCATTCCTCACAACAACACAGAGCCAAGTTAGCTGATAGCTAGATGAATTGCGAATGCAGAATACAGCCGGGCTCACCAAATCAACAACATTGGGCTCCTACTCTCTCAGCTGGGATGGGTTCTGTTTTGTTATTGTTCGCTCCTATACTCTCATGTGTTAAACTCACAGTCAGCCAGACCTACGTATATATTATACTTGCTTGCATTACGTAGTTACTTTTATGAGTGTATGCGACGCACTTTACTTGCTCGACCTTCCGTACAGTGAGAAGCAGCTGTGAACGCACTACTTTTTTAAGATTCTAATATTTTTCTTTTTTTAGAATTTGAGCAAAATAGCCAAAATCTTGCATAAATGGCGTACTTTATAACACTAGCAGATGCTTAAACATATTCAGCATTCAATTTAAATTTACAAGAAGCTAAATTCCTATATTTCTGTTAAATATTAAATTTAGCTACTATCATTGAATGGCCAAGATGTTTCGATAATTAATAATATACAAATGATTAATAAAGGCTATAAAAATTCTGTGAAAACCCAAGATTTAAATCGGACTTTAAACCTTATATTTCGTTTTAACTGAGTAACACTTACTGGTGCTTTTCACTGTACTGCATCTAAAGTTATACAGCAACACGCTAGTATACTCAAATCATAATATGACTTCATACTTACAGTACTTTTGGCTTGTTGTTATGTCAAGTTGTGGGGGAACTCCTGAGGCTCGGGGAATGCCGCTATAAGCGATCCCATCTCGTGTAAGAATTCTTTAACTCGCCGTATCATCTCATGCAGATGTAAACAACTCAGTTTCCCATACAGTCTTTAAAAGTCACCTTTAATTCCCGGATGCAAATTGAACAACTTTAAAAAAACGACTCTAGCAAAAAAACTGCACAACCCGTTAAACTAATTGCATTATATAAATACAGACCAAATTTTCACTATTTGATAATTTCACATCATTAAAATCTGTAATTGGGCTATACTTATTATCTTGCTATAGCTCTATACACATCCTTCATCTAAATTAAGAATTCATTTCACACTAAGGTACTACTATATTATTGACCATGGGTCGAAGCAAGAACTCACTGACCATCTTCATTCTGAAGCAATGTTAATAAACTGGCTCCTTTTTAACATCAAGGGCAAGGATATAATCAATTGAGCCTACATTTAATACTTTAACTTCTAGGAGGAGGGTCCTAATCCCGAAATGGGAGGTACGAAACAGCTGATGGCTCTGTGACGTCACATTTCTGTGACCTCAATTATGCCAGGCTGTGTGTTCCCAACATATAAAGTGTGTAGTTAGTTAGTATACATAAATACATTTGCATACCCGTAGATTTCTAACTAAGTGCAAGCACTTGCCTGTATGAATGTAAATGCTAAGTAACTAACTAACTAACTATAGTAACATTTTATGAACTAAATTAACTAAAGAATCTCACATCAACAACTTGTACTAACGAACTACGTTTGATTTCACCAAACATCCTTGAATACTTGTGCCGCCTGGCTCTTGTAAACAATGTAGTGTACGCAGTCAGTGAGTGAATCTTTTAGTTTAACATGGCCCGTACATAATGTACGTGAGTTTGGGCTATATGAGCAGTAAAAGTTGTGCGTAGTAGTAGTGCGTTTGTTACACAATATGCGGACTGACTATGTTAATGCACAGTTCCTGGTGTACTACATAGATTGTAGGTATTTTTGCTGCGACCTTTGTAAACATGGTATATTACATAATTTGCAAGTCTCTGATTAGTGACTCCCTCCTCTGGAAATCGCGAAGGCGGACTGCGAAAATCCGGCAAATGTCGTAAACATGCTAATGTATAGTGTACAAGCTTGACTTCAAAATGGGGTAAATAAGATGACTTATGTATTGCGTCCTTCAGTTTAGCACGCCATCAATTGGGAATATATTATTCTACAACGCGCAAAAATTCTTAAATATTTAGTGCTTTGTGTTCTGCATTTGGCCAAAAATAATTTTTCCAATTCCTATAAGCTATGAGTACAAAGGTTGTTTTTTTAAATAACTCTGATTTGTATTATAAATTCGAAATTAGTAGGATATGCATTTAAAATGTCAGCAAAAAATAATCTACTACTTTGCACATGGTTTGGATGGAAAACTCAAACCAGATGATAGTTATCATTACTTTAACAGCATTAAAAGTGCTGAAAGTTGTTGATGGAACTAAATGGCTTTTCTTCACGACTGAGTATCAAAGTACAAATATAATGTGTGATGCATTATTTCACGAAACGAAATGTACATTAGTTAGATAGATGAAAATAAGCTATGGAAAACGCATGCAAGGCAGTAAACTTAAATCACTATGGGCAGAAGAAGTCATAGTCCCATGAATTTGTAGTAAATACATGTGATAAGAAATTCTATTTATGAAGACTATATAGAACATGAACTTTTAGTTCAGTAGTAGTTGTAACACTCGTTTGACACATGTATTCAATACTAACTAACTTGACAGCTCACACAAATGACATTGGTCTGTTATCAATGGAGGAAAATGCAATGATTTGCATTTTTCATTACTTCTGGACAAGATGAAAGGCTGCACTCATCAATAATAATCTCACTTTAAGTCTAACGAACTGTACAAGTTAGTTAGTTGGTTAGTAAATCATTGCATTTGCTGACTGACTAACTAACTCACTAACTGCACAAAACACATTAGAAAAAAACAGACACTGCTAGCTAACTAACTTTCAAGCCAGATTCAAAGTTCAAGCACCTCGGTATCACATATTGCACACATGTTTACAACAGCACTATGTGTGTTCATTATTTTTTGACAAGAAACTGGAACAATGCGAGATGTGTTTATCACAAAAAACAAGTGGTTTATACATTAACTTGAACCTATTTTTTGCTCTACATTAGTGTTTTCCCGGCCCTGATTATTTCCTTTTATAGATTAGTCAAGTAATGTTGTCTGATTTGAGAATTACTATTAGTGTTTGTACTTTTCCAAAAGTAATTAGGTCCTAGTTACAAGATAGAATGTACATCATTATTAAATTTACGAACCATATTTGTACATTTCATGCATTCCGGACTTTTTTCTGTGCAACTGGGCTATTTTTATTTGCTATTTTTTCCGCATTGTGTGGCGTGACCAGACCTTGTAATCATGAAATATTTATGCATCCTGTGCAGTATTTGGATGGACAACAGTATAAGGCACCAGAACTTGTGCTTATATAGAAAGTAAATGGTATGTAAAACATGGGAAGCCATGTCCAGTTTAGCGATAAGGAAATGGACCTTGTATGGTTCCGATTTGTGCATAAGCCGTACTTATTGAGCTCTCAAGGTAAAGAATGTGGAAAACCAATGAAACGTGACAAATCAGGTGACACCCCAGTTGTGATCATGTTGCGTATCTGGCAACTTTCTACGTATTTAACTTGTTTTTGGTAAACAGTTTGGGGTACAAAAACACGGTTATGTAAATACATTTTACTATGTTAGTTTGTTTATGACGCAACAGACATGTTTGCTCCATGCTATGTACATGATGGCAAAATCATATATGCAAAAGGAGTTGACTCATCCATGTATTTTTTGTGTATCATTAATGTTGCATTAATATGTTCAGCAGGTCATCACTGTGGTCGTAAAATATATGGTTGACAATGTATGTTTACAACTTTTAAAATAACAGTTTTGTTATTGCTCGTTTTGCTCACAGAAACAGTATTAATTTGCCAGGTCAATGAATGGCATAATAAAAATAAACTGTTTTGCGTTTTGATGTGGCCGGCAGATAGAAAATCTGCATGCATGTTGATTGATATCAAAAAAATACGCTTAAGAGAAAAATATTCTATGAAATGCGTTCGATTTAACAATCTTGGTTCCACTTTCTGCTTTTGCAAATCCGACTTTTGTATGAAATGTAACCGCTTTCGTTTCCTATATACCAATCAATAATTTAATTCAAACTTGGGCTCCATTTATGCGTAATGTAGTTCGTCACGACAGTCGCTCACACCAGTATCTCACAATGGAATATAAGCAAAAAATATATGAGCACCTCATGATTTTCCTTTTGTAGTGAAAAATCTGTCTGTCATGAACAATCTCACCATCTCATACTATTTGCTTTCCCATAATGGAGTAATTCACGATAGAGCAGAAAATACAAGAAAACCTATACAGTAGAGAGTGTGGACTCATAAAAAATATCTGAGTCAGTGCTAAAAAAACGGCACAGATAAAACTTTGCTTCCAACAAACCTATAATCACCAGTTTGCAACTAACTAAACTCATATAGTCAGTGATTCCATCTATTTGGTGCCAGTGTGAAAGCTGTACAGCCAATTTGGTGAAAAAGGGACCAACCTGAACACAATAATAATGGACATAATGTTTAGTGAACAAAGCTATAAAATGGGATAACAAATGGAACATTTAACAACTCGCAGATTTGGGTGAGCTACAAATGGTAATCATTCTATAGTGTCCAGAGCACTCATTAAAACATCTTGTG
>Ga0210040_10008690_pt1 | contig 11968 bp, 15 predicted proteins | sample CryGeyCG12114_NA_FD_185462 | JGI IMG/M metagenome (GOLD analysis project Ga0210040, IMG submission 185462) | Groundwater microbial communities from aquifer - Crystal Geyser CG19_WC_8/21/14_NA (SPAdes) (version 2) | ecosystem: Environmental > Aquatic > Deep subsurface > Groundwater | place: USA... | reverse complement strand
CATATGACTCTTCCAATGTTTTCACCGCATCTGAAGAGATGCAATGCTGACCCCCTCTCACATGTATCCCTTCATTCTGGTTTTTACAATCACAGCAAAAGCCCTAGAAGCAAAAAAACATTTAAAAGACATTCAAAACATTATTTAAAATCGACAAAAAATTGACAAAAAAGCTGCCCCGGGCCAGGCTCGAACTGACGACCTTGAGATTATGAGACTCACGCGCTGCCTACTGCGCCACCGAGGCTCAGCTGAGAGCTATGTGCTTAAAATTTACCTAAGTTTTTCCTGCAATTCCACTGGAATTGTTCATGGACATTTTTTATAAAGGAGATTTGCACATGTAAATTCAGTGCAATAAATGGCTTTAAACCGGTTACGTTTTTTTGAGACAATAATCTGTCTCTTTACCGTACTATGTGGAAGATAATAATAACTTGCATTGCTTGAGTGCTGCTGAATAATTGCAAAAGCATGGTCTCACTGACGAATAGGCTTTATCAAGTTCGAGTTTAAGAATCAAAAGTACATTCTCATAGTACCAACTTTCAGAACCCTCAGAACCATACGCTCAGTTTCTCAATAATTATGGTTAATTATGATTGCTATAACCAGTCGTTATAAGTACATTAACAAATCACTTACACTTGGTGAATTCACATTTCCCAGAGCAGCAGATTGAAACCCACATGTAGGTTTATGGGTGCCTTCGTCACACCCAGTGTAATTATCTAAAGTTAACGAATTTATAATCTCCTCGGATGCTTTGGCATTCACTTTCTGAAAAAACAATGAAGAAACTTTATAGAATTTGCCCCAAAAAAATCGTTTCAGTTATAATTAGTTAGTTCCAGAAGCTCTGGGATGCTAATTTCACTTACATACAAATATTTGATTGAATGCATTTCATAGACGCGACTTTGGAAGAATTTAACAGCTAATGGATAACCTAATTTAGAAGTCCGTCCAGTGATTTCATTTTTTACATGGTCAATCAAAACTACAGCATCTGATGTGAAATCCTGTATGACATAGATATTTCTGCATGATAAACTTTATGCTGGATATTCATGGTGATAAAGGAACGGTGAGATGTTTAAGTTTTAACAATAATTACCTGGTCAAAATCAGTAACCTTCAAAGTAATAACCAATTTCTTCTTGCAATCCCTCACTAACCTCAATTTCACATCGTTTATTATGGTTTGGACCAAGGCCGAGTTTTCCACATGATTGGCGATTTCTAACTTTTCACCTTCGTACATTGATACAGGTGTTGGATGCCAGTTTAAAATCTGGTCATTGTGCGTTCCTCTTGACCCTTGGCATCTGATTGCTGAACTTTCAACGGCAATCTCCTCACATATTACTAATTTTAAGTAGATACTTACGGTAACTAGTGCGAGCACGACTGTGTTGAATATATGCATTTTTGAATGATTTTACTTAGTTTAGAAAAATTGTTTTTCGTCTGCCTGCATGCATGCAAGCATGCAAAATCGTCAGTTGGATGGGCTCTTGATTTACTTTGTCTTGCAAGGCTTAAAGCATTTCTACCACATGTTTTTTCGTAGCTTAGGAGACCAATATTTTATTCCAACACTCCGCTGGAATTTTGTACTATTGTGCTATTCTAAATATTGGTATTTTTTGCATGAAAACGTGTTCGCTTAAAACCAAGAAATAGTTTATGCCTGTATGGAGAGGAAGATACTATTTTAATTTGCTATTATAGGGCGGAATTAATTTTATAATAATTATTTTAGATGCAGGCAATGAACTGTCAACTCATTACAAATTTCCCATTTCGCGTATTATTTATGGGCGTTTTTGACCCAAAATTTGATCTTTGTATACAAAGTATGTATGTCAACAGAAAATAGTGAGTAAGTAGACCTTTTACAGTAGTCTTATTTCCTGGGCAAAGGGAGTAGTTTTTCCATATAACCCAAAGTACAAGAAAAACATATGGACATGCGAGTATGATGATCTAAGCAAGGAACCATGCATAGGTATACATTCCACACTACACGGGTTTTTACTAGATCGATAACTGTTCCCAGACCGAAACATTTCGTATAGAAACTGATTCACTATAAGACTAGAGAAAGTTTTCTGTTCAATCCCACTAACTTTCACTTACTTTTTGAGTGAAGGAATAAACATTGGGCAATTAATTTATAATTCCAATTTTTCTTTTTACTATCTTAATAATATCCATTAATTTCTACATGCATTCACCATCTTTACAAATGAAACGTTTTCTCATCCATTAAAGTTTAAAAGGGATTTCAAAAAATCACGCAAAAATTCTATTTTGCATTCGCAATTAATTCTTGCTCATATTAAAATAACATACACTACCGAAGTAAGTGAAATTACAATACTATATACGCACTCTTGCACACAATTTAAACCTTTCGCATCAGTTTACTGTGCGCTTAAAAACTACACAAAATTTTTTTACATCGTAACTGCTCATGCTACAATACATAATGCAATAAGGAAACCACATATTCCTCAAGTTTTGTGGCCAATACGTACTCGCGAAGTAAAGTTATGACCATGGAAGAGCGAGAACAACAACGTACTATACGAGAGCGATCTGCTGCAGTGGCAGCCGTGATCACAAATAATGTGAATAACGCGACTGCAGCAGCAAATAACAACGGAAGCAACAATGGGGGTAAGGGGAACAATGGTGGAACTTCTCCAACTCGCCTGTTGACCACGGGCGGAGCAACTGCTAAATCCACAGAAGCGAATTCTCCAGGGGATGGAGAAGATGGAGGATTCCAGGAACGAATTCCCAGGAAAGCCTCCGTGGAAACTCAGACTATGAATGACGATTCCTTGTTTCAGAGGAAGATTACTCCGAGGGTGCCGAAAAGTAAGAAAAGTCTGATTTTCGTTCACAGAAAGTTGAAAATATATAAATTGCATGCTAAAGTGTACGTTGATTTGGGGAGTACATAAAAATAACTAAAATGCCTAGCAAACTGCTATGCATGTATTTTTACTCATCGCTTTGAGCCGTATGTTTACCATTTTTTAAAATTATTTTGCATTTGATCTTGATCCTGTAGATTTTATAATGATCCAGATATAGAGTTTGACATTATAATGGGTTCGTGCATGAAAAATTGCAACAAATAATAAAATTTAGATCTACAAACGTGTATCGTATCATTGTCTAAAAAAAAGAGATTTTTTAAATCATAATTTGTTGGATTTTTTTAGCAAAGGTTTTGCTTTGCTTATGTGGTAGCTTGAACATGAGTTAATCCAAATGACGAATGCGTATGCATGTAATGCTGATTCATTTATTGTTCGAAGGATGCAAAATCGCCGTATATTTGGCAACGGGTACAGCTGTAATCATTGAGCCAGACAAAGGAAGTTCAGTCACAGCAAAAGATTTGTTGGACACATTGATTGAAAGTGAGGAATTAGCTCTGCCTTCCTATGCAATGGACATGTTCACACTTTGGATGGCCTCATCTTTTCTCGGTATGTTAATGTTACATTTTTGAACGCCACCGTAGGCTCTCAGTTGTAACACTATTGTATTTTTTTGGGGTACACTGAAATTTTTTTATAAAGAAAAATGGAAAAAACATGGCGTCGATTTGTCAAAATACAATGTTGCTTTAACGATTGCATATTTTTCATGAAACCATTTAGAGGTACAATTGAAACCAAATCAGCAGCCCTTGGGAGTGCGAAGAAATTGGAAAAGATTGTTACATAACTACAGCACAGCAACGAATTTCGAAGCAGAATCTGACGATCCACGTCTCTGCCTTAGAAGATCTGTATTTTTATCAAAACGAGACGAAATGCAAATAAAAGATGACAAAATCTTGGAACTATTCTATGCTGAAGCAAGGCACAATATTTTGAGTGGACGGTATCCATGTGAAGCCGAAGATTATTCTACATTGGGATCACTCCAGGCGGGGATAGAATTGGGATCTTTCAATCCGGAACTACACACATTGGAATTTTTTAGGTTGGTAAACTATGAAAAATATTAGCATCCTGTACAAAATATTAATTTTTTCTAATCTGAAATATTTACTCTTATCAGGCAAAACCAACGTCAATTTCTTCCGGAGCATGTTTGTGAAGCAACATGGATTCCAGCCTTCTTATTGGGAAAACGCAAAAACTCATCGTCGTATTTGTTATTAGAAAGTTTCCGAAGAATTCCTCCTACCACACCGTCCAGAAAATTGGTCCGCAAATATCTCGAATTATGCTGGTCCCTTCCATATTATGGGTAACGATATTTTGTTAGAACACATTTTTAAAATCTCTACCTAAAAAACTTATTTTACTTTGGCTTTAAACTGATTTTAGGAGTGCCATGTTTCACGGTCAAGTGGAAACACCCGCAAAGGGTGTTTGGTCATTTCTGGACCATCCGGACAACTTTGTATTGGTAGCAATCAATACGCATAGCCTTCATATTATTGACTATTACAGAAATGTAAGAAAATTACAAAACATTTTCTCTAGGGTTTTAGTACCCCCAGCATATAGCAGTAAATTTTAATTGAAAAAAAAATTTGCAGAGGATACTGGTGGGAGCACGCTTTGAAAGTTTTAAAGAAGAGCTTGGCTGGCCATCACACGAGTCAAATCCGAATTGTTTTCCATGTCTTTTTCTTCAATTTACTGACCAAATTGATACACGTTCAAGCAAAATGCTTCAGATTTTTTCAAAGCAATCTCCTATGATGGATGCATTGATTTCAAGGTTTCATAGAGCACGAAGTCGAGCAATGCATCAAATGGGATCTACGGATGAATTGGATGGACTTCCCGTCGAAAGTTCGGAAATCGATGGAGGTAAACATTTCACTGAACAAATAAATAAACTGATGCGTAAAATGCAATACTTTGGCATTATTTACGGAATTAACGTTTTGCTAAAGGCTTATTCATGCGTTTCGTTCCTTTCATTACTGAAAGCTGTAAATTGAAACCAAATCTCAGATTAGGCTGTAGCTGGCTGTTAATGAGTCCTGTGAAAATTAAGTTATGATTTTACAGTTAATTGCTAATTGAAAATTGTATGCACAGACTTCATGATGAATTTGAAGACAGTGACGCAATGTGATAATGACACGGCATGTCTTAGCAACAAACTTGGCGAACTGAATTTAGCTACTTTTGATGAGAATGGCGTATGCACAGGCCAATCTGGATCTTGGGCATTTTCCCAGTAGCATATCGTCCCCATCTTTGTTTTTCCATAATTATTCGGTTACACTCCTTCAACTAACTTTGTTATCCATATACACTAGTCACACAGTCACACTTCCTGATTCCTATATAGTTAAGACTATATACTACAATTGCATGCATGGTTACATGGATTTGTAATTTCAATAGCTTACAAACTAAACTAATATGAATGTGATTTCAAAGCTTTAAATAAATGTTAGAGTAGAATAAGATAAAACTCTCCATGTTCATTTCTGATTCATGTGTGTGACGTTTTGTTAATTTTGTGGATGATGTTCGCTATAATTTGTAACCCAACATGACTTGCCTGTATTTAGGGCTATCGTAATAAAATCATTTCATTTTTTGCAATGAAAAGGTATTCGAATACGGGTATGGGTTTTTGTTATATTTCACGCATTGAAGGATTTTTTACCGAAAGTATCGTAGAACAGAATACGCTAATTTTTGGAGGTCCTTTGATTTGAAGATAATCTCATTGGCAACAATCATGAAACACAATCCTCCATTATCTTGTGAAAACACAAAGGCGCCCAATAATAACCACGTCATATTTGTGATGGTCTTGGGTGAGAGCATTGTAAAGTTTAGCCGCCAAAACGTTGAATCCATCCAATCGTCTCTTTCATCCTATTCGTACGTTTACATTATGCTCGTTATTTTTCCACAGTTCGCAAGTTTACAACTACAACTTTTACTTCAGAAGATTCTCTGAAAATAAATTGTTTCGTTTTTTAAATTAAAGTATTAACTACTTGATTGTGAAATTATAATTACGTTGATTGATGAAGACACGTAGTTAGTTAATTAGTATGATTTTGGATTCCACCTCCACCTGACATGTGTTTAAAGGGAAACCAGGGAAAATTCGATTAAATGTAAGTGTAATGTTTTGATTTTGTCATTGCCTGACTTCGTGGTTGTGTTAAAGTTAAATGACTTGCAGCCATATTTATTGACTCACTGCAAACGTTTCATCTGCATGTTGAGAATTGCTGACTGAGTAGCTGAAATGATGAAGCTTGTCTTGATCATTGTTCATAGCAAGAATATTATTGAACACGGGATCCAAATGGATTTTTTAATATTATTAAACTATTTTTGGTTTTTACAGATTTAACATAACCTAAAGAAGAAGCATCAAGTAGTTCGGGAAACTCGTGTCTCTGGGCCTCATTTCAAGCACAATTTAATATTTTACGAAGGATCCAATGCGGCTATTGACATCTTGACTGAGATTATTTCGCTTGATTACTACTTAATAGCATAAATTATTCTTTTGTAAGAATGTCATGCGTAAACAACGCACGGCTAACGGCTACTTTAGTTCGTCTTAATGTGCCTGTGCCTACCGCAGAAAATGGCGCTCCTCCACCGGACATCGATCAAGAGATCCGACTTTACAACACTGATGTAACTAGAGATCATTTAAAATAAAATATAATAGTATGAAATAAGTAATATGAATTATTATCGTGTTCTGTTCATAGGTAACGATCGGAAGAGCAATGTTGAACAATATTGTCTGGAATCAGCTTCAGGTTTCTAGGAACCACTCTGCGTTGAAATACTTTCAAAATAAATGGTTCCTCATTCACTTTGTAAGTTGCCTTTCGAGCAAGCTGTTTAATTTGTATGACTTAGTGAAGTTTTTGCTTCACAGATTTACAATAATCTGTGGATTGTTTGTTTGCATTTGCACTGTGAATAGATATAAAAACTAAACACGTGATTAATTGTTGATAATCCCACAATCCTTCAGTCGACTCGGCTTTTGGATAGTGAACTTTGTAAATTCTCATGTGGTTTTTTGTTGTTGAAGAGCTCCAATGGAGTCCAAATAAACTCAGTTCACATACAAAAAAATGTGAGGCATGAGTTGCATGACGGAGATATAATATCGTTCGTTCCTCTCCCTGGATACGCTTACGTATTTCACTATACTGCCCCGGCCCCGGCGATTCCAAAGTCTCAACCAGTAGCTCCTCCTACTATAGCTGAAACAGAAACTTCCCAACGACTTACACAGCCGGATCTGGAGCCGCCTTTGGCATTAGCAGCATTAAATGTGTCTGAAGGTCATTCAGAAACATTTGAATCAGCGTTTGGCGATAAAGATAGCGATAACGAGTCATTACTTAGTGTCGATGAGAATAAAGAAGCAATCCATGTAACAAAAGAGAACAAAAAGTCTGATAGTAATATGCAAGTAGTTGGAGTTAGCAAGCCAACTGATAATTGGGCTCTGACTGGTCACAAACGTAGTTCTTCCTCACCAACGCCAAGTCCTTCGAAACCTGGATGCTCTAAAGATGTAGCTAAAGAAAAATCATTCAGTCCGCTTTCAAGGTTTATTGAATTATAGTTGCCTGTTGTAACTTCGTATTTATGTAAGTAAGCAATTTATTTTGGAAACTTTATTTGTACGCAGGAAAAAACAACGCACCTGCATTTCCGAGTTCGATATGACAATTTTAACGAGTACAGATTTAAGTAGAAGCAGAGATGCAGACCTTGAGGCTGAAATTGAATCTTGCGATGATCCGGAGACTTTAAAGAAATTGTGCATAGACCTTCGGCGTCGTTTTCTAAGTAAAGTAGTTGTAACAAATTTATCATCATCAATAGAATTGGAAGAGCTACGAGATAAATTGAATCAAGAAAAGGCTCTACGAGAACTGGAAGTGCAAGAAAAAATGCGCAGCACCTTTCGAAAAATTGAATCTGATATTACATGCAGTATATGTGATGAAGTCTTTATCAAGGTTAGTTAAAAAACTATTTTTTTGCTCATCGTTAAAAGTAACAGTATTGGATATCCTATCCATGTCTGATATTTTTATTTTTCTATATATGCATTTTTTTCTAATGCAGGCTTCAGTAATAGACTGTGGACACACGTACTGTGAGTACTGTATCAATGAATGGAAATCCAAAAAGGCTGATTGCCCCATGTGCCGTAAAAGGATTACTCATGTCTCCTACCACTACAATATGGAAAATGTCATTAATAATATTATTTCATCCATGCCTTCTGATATTAAAGAAAAGCGTGAGAGTTTATTGCTTGATCGTGAGCAAACGCTTCTGCAAGCTGCGCTCCGAGCCCCTGTTGCTCCCGTGGGGGTCATGGGACCTCGTCCCATGGGCCAAGTCATGCCAGGCAACATGAATGTAAATCCTTACGGGGCAAATTTTGAAAACCTGCAAGCCATTGCAGGAGCCTTGGCCGCGTATGGAGCTGGAGCTGTAAGACCGAATGCCAGGCGCGGACGACCGAGAGGTTCGAGTGGACGAAGAAGGCAGAGAATTCCTCAAATTGATCTGAGCTAAAGAACTGGGCTCCTTATTTATTTATACACTGTCCCTGTTTTACCCGCTTTCTAACTGATTTTACAACACTCCATCACTATATTGGTTTTAATTTTCCTTATTTATGGTTTTTATTAAGTTAGTAGTGTTCTAAAAGTAATAAACGTTGGTTTACGAGCCTTCATGAATATTTGGGAGAGTGTATTTTCTTATCTGTGTGTGACTGACTTTGGCCTTTCCAGAGAGCGTATGATTTTAATGTAAGTTTTTTAAATTCTTTAGTTGAGTTGATCGAATTCTTTTGACTAATGGACTTACGTCTGTTGTTTATACGTAACATGGATTTTAAATGTTGTACATGTATTTTGTGTATTTTTCTATTGAATTCGATAATCACGAGAATCACGATTTTAAATTTAGAATGCAAACGAATTTAAAAACAAACTGTAAAAAATAAACAAATATGATAATTTGGTAATTTGTGTTCAGTGCACATCTTTATTTCAATTTTACATGACACGAAACTTAGATTTGTTTTTGACACACATCTTTAAATACGCAAATACTGGTAAATGAAATAGATAAGATGCCACATAATTTATGAGTACAAAACTCATATGCCGTTAATTTCAGTTCCCATATTCCGTAAAATAAGTAAGCAGCAGAAGAGACCACGGACGGTAATTTTAAATGCATAAGTAAGTAGAAAAACTGAACAGGAAAAAAGAAGATTTTAAAATTCATTCTTAGCCTATTTTCAAATCAACCTCTCTTTAACAATAATTAAACTAGAAATGAGACGATTGATTTAAATTATCACATAACTGGCAAACTATGGAATCATACAAAACTATTTTTGTAAAACTCAAACCGACATAATATAATATATAACTTGATTTTAATTGTAAACTTATATTCACATTAGGAAAAGCTAACAACCAAACGTTAAACAAAATATTGAACAATACAATGCTAACAATCTTAAGTAATGAACAACGTAACAAGCTATCTACTAATACGACTAACAATTGAGTTAACTTTTTTAGATATTATAGGTAGCTAGGTGGTTGACCTAGCTAAATTCGTATGGAACTAACTACTGTAAGCACAACAATCGGAATAATTTTACTTAACCTTCTTTTGTTCTATAGCGTTCCCCTCTGTTGAATGACTACCATTGTTTTTCACAGGACTAGCAGAACCGTCATTTGTGATAGCCTCTGGATTTTTTGGATTTTTATCCAACATTTCAGCTGAGTAACCAAATTCGTTAACTCTGGTTGGATCAATCCTGTAGATGTATCTTTGGTACAAATAAATAAAGAAGATGACATCATCTCTCAAACAGCCGATTCGGTACATAGTTGGCATTTTGATCACAAATGCAAAAATGTCATCAATAAATGTGTTGAGAAACTTGTAGGTTAACATTCGCCATGGGAGATGAGCCACAGATTTTAGTTTGTAGTTGATGAACAGTTGAGGAGTCATTGTGATGAAACCGAACGTGAGGAGAAATCCATACATCATAGAAAGTACCCATGAGTACCACCCTCTTTGTTCCACGTACAGAAGGGAATATATTGCATAGCCAAATAAGAGTGGAAATAGAGCCCATGATAGATACTGGAAGGCAAGCTTGTCAAATTGCCGTGTGCTGGATTGAGCGTATGAACCTTTATCTGCGATTTTGACACGAGGAATCAGTCCAAAGATTTTGTTCTCATAATCAACGGATACGTCCATGACCTATGAGCAATTTTCACACTTACAAAGATGAAAAATTAAGAGTCAAGACAAGGTAATACAATTGAAAAGGGCTTACCTTATTGATCTTCCATATTTCAATGAGCAGTCCGACAAAGACACTAACTTGAACCACAAAATTAGTCTCGTTGTCCAAAACATAAAGAAGCACAACCACGGACTGGAATACGTTGAAAAATACAGATCGAACTGAAAGGCCTTCGAGACTTTGTCGATTGTTCCAGAATTGAATGTCTACGATTCCATGCATAAATGCGCCATTAAATTTCATAAATAGATTGAATAACTATTGCTTATTGCAATAAAAAAAATGTATCCGTTAAATTGATCCGTTATCCGTACCATTTTTGAAGGCCAAAAACTCGAAAATACTGTGAAGAATGGATACTGCAAAAGTGAGCCCTAAAAGGTAATGATTCGTTTCCAAAAAAGCTTCTTTTAACGTATCTTGGTCATCTTCAGTCTCTTCTTCGCCCATCATCCATGAGCTGTGCCATTGACTTCTCATAGATTGGGCTGCATATATTTGCCACTTAAATAAGGAGATCGGTTGAAATGTCAACGTGAGAGGAAGCTCTCTGCAACAAAGGAACGAAATGAAAAACAATCAGTCATAGATATTCATTCTTTCATTATATACAAAATATGCAACTAACTTTTAGACTTACGGTGTACTCGAGTTGATAACATAATAATCTTTCATAAGATTCCAATATTCGTTGTAAAATAAAACAGGCTTGTACTTCTGTTCAGTCGGAATGAAGTCAATAAAATCATTCAGTGGAGACGGCACTGACCCATAAGTCCAAGCTGTCCAGTCCGTGACAAGGTTAATAGTCATATTAGGGTGCCAGTGTGAAACGATTTCGGAAGATATTTTCTTTTTAAGTTTCTATAAAATTGAGCACATATCATTTAAATTCAGACGCTGTAACTATATAACTGGTAATGTTTGAAATTATTCATTAAATATTTGCCTCTTGTTCCTCTAAAGAAGCGGAAGTTTCTCCAGTCAGTAAATTATGTGTCTTTGCATACTTCTTCCGCTTGAATTTGTTCAACATTTTAAATTGGTAGAGAGTGCGACTCTTGGCATAAGGTTGCATCTGAGGATCAGGTGAAAATCCCAATGGAACAAAATACGTGTGAAGGTAAATTGAACCATTATTCTGTACTCTCTGAAAAGGGTGTGAAAAAAGGTTTAAGGTTAGTTAGAACAAATCTGTACATTATCTTATAGGACTATTCTGCATATCGTCATAGCATATAACAAGCAACAAGGGCAAAGAAATAAAAGAGACAAAATTGTAAAGCAAAATAACCATGATTTATTGCGATACGCTTAATCTCGAATTTTTTGCGACATCAACAACTTAGAGCATTTAACTAGCCGGTATAGCAATCCATCAACATAATTCTATCAATTGGAAACTCCCATTATCCCATAAGAATAGACCAACCAAGCAAGCAGAAATTAAAGATGAATAGACATACTAGATACCTCAACCTCAAACGGACAATTAAATTCAACTAAGAAAACTAACACAGTAATTCTACCTTTGAAATTGGGACAGTGATGTCATGTGTGTAAATTCCATCTCCATTAGGGCCCGAATACCAGTCACCATATATCAATC
>Ga0210040_10008689_pt1 | contig 11969 bp, 8 predicted proteins | sample CryGeyCG12114_NA_FD_185462 | JGI IMG/M metagenome (GOLD analysis project Ga0210040, IMG submission 185462) | Groundwater microbial communities from aquifer - Crystal Geyser CG19_WC_8/21/14_NA (SPAdes) (version 2) | ecosystem: Environmental > Aquatic > Deep subsurface > Groundwater | place: USA... | reverse complement strand
AGCGGCGGAGTGGGACCCGAAGCAGGGCGGCTCGAGGACGGCGTACGTCGCGGACGAGAGCCGCTGCCTGGGCTGCGAGGTGCTGGACATGGCCGCCCGCGACCTCGGGGACCAGCACGACACGCTCGGGATGAAGCTGGGCCTGGTCCCCAACGACGACGACGAGTCGGACGACGACGACGATCTCGAGGGTGAGGGCGGCTGATGGGCCCGACCGATCGGTTGTACGTCGAGCTCGTCGCGAACGTCGGTGGCTTCGTCACCGGCATGGACCGGGCCGCTGGGTCGGTGCAGCGGGTCGACGCGTCGACGGGCAAGGTCGACAAGACGCTGTCGAAGCTGCAGAAGGGCGGCCTGCTCGCGCTGGCGACCGGCGTCGGGCTCGTCGTCGACGAGACCCTGCAGCTCGACACGGCGATGCGCAACGTCAACTCGATCTCCGGCATGACCGAGGGGGCGCTCGGCGCGACCCGCCGCGAGCTCGTGCGGATGAGCGGTGACGCGGGCGCCGGCGCGCAGAAGGCGTCGGTGCTCGCCGAAGGCCTCTACGACATCGCCAGCTCCGGCTTCCAGGGCGCCGACGGCATGAAGGTCCTGGACGCCTCCGCCGTCGCCGCCTCTGCCGGCATGACCCAGACCGCCGTCTCGGCCAAGGCGATCACCGCCGTGCTGAACGCCTACAAGAAGCCGGCGGAGGAGGCGGCGGACGTCTCCGACACGCTGTTCTCCACCGTCAACCTCGGTGTCATCAGCTTCGAGCAGCTGTCCCACAACCTCGGTGACTACATCGGCACCGCGCAGTCGCTGGGTGTCTCGTTCGACGAGACCGGCGCGGCGATCGCCACGATGACGCTGAACGGCATCACCGCCACGCAGTCCGGCACGGCGCTGAACAGCGTGCTGGCCAAGCTCATCAAGCCCGGCGAGGGCCTCGCGACGGTCCTGCACGATCTGGGCTACGAGAGCGGCACCGCGGCGATCGAGGCGCTCGGGCTGCGCGGGACGCTGATGGCGGTCAACGAGGCGACCGGCGGTACCGCGGAGGGGATGAGCGGCGCGTTCGACGACATCAACGCGCTGCGCGGCGCGTTGGCCCTGACCTCCGGCGAGGGCGAGAACTACGCCGCCGTCTCCGACAAGATCACCGACCGGACGCAGCGGGCCGGTGCGGCGCAGGAGGCGCTGGCCGAGCAGAGCAAGGCCGTGACGTTCCATCTCGGGCTGATCCGCAACCAGGCGGTCGGCGCCGGCGTGGGGCTGGCGAACATGGCGCTGCCGACCGTCGTCGACGGGCTCGTGGCGGTGCAGCGCGGCGGGCAGGGCGCGGCGGACGTGCTCGGGAGCATCGCCGGTCAGCTCGAGGGGGTGTTCGACAGCGCCCGGACGATCGGCGGGGACGCGGTCGAGATCCTGCTGGACGTGGCTGCGGCCGCGGCGCCGCTCGCCGAGCTCGGCGGGAAGATGGTCGTCGGTGGGCTCGTCGTGTCGCTGGAGCTGCTCACCGGGCTGCTCGAGCCGCTCGTCGGCTTCCTCGCCGACAACGAGGTCGTCGCGACGGCGCTCGCGATCGCGCTCGGCATCCACCTGCTCAGCGGGGTCACCGCGCTCACCACCGGGGTGACGGTCCTGGCGACGCGAATCCGGATGGAACTGGCTGGCGCTTTGATCTACGCGGCCGTCGGGGGCGGCAGCATGTCGGGCGCCGTGAAGGCCATCGGGGCGGCCCTGACGTCGACAGCCGCCGTGGCCGCAGTGGCAACAGCCGGCATCGGGCTGGGGCTGGCCAGCGTCGCCGTCGGCTTCCAGCGGGCCTCGTCCGCTGCCGACTCCCTGAGAGACGCTCAGGACCGGCTGCAGGGCGCTGAGGGGCTCGCAGCCGAGCTGGAGGCCATGGAGGACGCAGGTGCGGCGGCTGCCCGCGTCCTTGACCGGATGGACGAGCTCGCGAGCCGGGACATGGACACCTGGGGCTCGTTGTTCGACGTTGCCGGCAACGTCGAGTCGATCCGGCTGTTCGGCAGCGAGACCGAGCAGCTCGCTCGTAAGCAGGAAGCCGCCGCACGCCAGGCCGACGTGTTCCGGACGAACGTCAACGCTCTGGCTGAGCGGGGCTTCGAGCCGGGGTCGGCGGCGGCCAACCGGTTCCACAACGAGGTGGTGCTGTCCGGGCAGGCCTTCGACGAGATGCTGCCGCTGCTCGAGGCCGCCGGCGTCCGGACCGGCGACTCGCTGAACGTCATGGCGATGAAGGTCGAGGCGTACAAGGCCAAGACGGACAGCGCCGCAGGCGCGCAGGATGGGTTGGTCAGCGCCCTCGACGGCGTGCAGTCCAAGGCGAAGACGACCGAGGAGGCCGTCGAGGCGCTGTCCGACGCCCTCGACGTGCTGATCGGCGTGCCCCTCAACGCAGCGAAGGCCACGATCGCGTTCGAGGGCGCGCTGGACGACTTGCAGGCGAAGCTCGGTGAGGTCGACGAGAACGGCCAGCGGCTCGGCACCACGCTCGACGTCAACACGCAGCGCGGCCGCGACAACACGTCCTCCGTCATCGACGCCGTCGGCGCGCTCAAGGACAAGATGGAGGCGGACGCGGCCGCCGGGGCCGAGACCGACGAGCTGTCCCGGACCCTCGTGACCGGCCGAGAGCGACTCGTCGAGCAGGCCGCGGCCGCCGGCCTGTCCCGCGACAAGATGATCGAGCTGCTGACGCAGTACGGGCTGACGCCCGACCTCGTCGCCACGGTCGTCGAGGCTGTGGGGACGGACACGGCGGTCGGCAAGGTCAAGGGCGTCCAGAAGGCGATCGACGACCTGTCCGACAAGACGGTCACCGTGGCCGTGCAGTACACGAGCATGGGTGCGACCCGCACCGTCGGCACGCAGGGCGGGCTGCAGGAGGCTGACGGCGGCGTCGTCAGCTTCCACGCCAACGGCGGCGTCCGCGAGCAGCACGTCGCGCAGATCGCCAAGGGCGGCGAGTGGCGCGTCTGGGCCGAGGACGAGACGGAGGGAGAGGCGTACATCCCGCTGGCGCAGTCGAAGCGCGGCCGCTCCGAGGCGATCCTCGCCGACGTCGCCGACCGCTTCGGCTACCGGCTCGAGGCCTTCGCCGACGGCGGCTTCTCCAGCGCCACGCGCGACCGTGTCTACGGCGACGCCATCGACTGGATCACCAAGCACGCCCCGAAGATCCCCGCGGCGGCGCCGGGCATGGGCGTCGCCGCGATGATGGCCGCGCTCCGAGCCGTCTTCCCCGGCCTCGCGCTGATCTCAGGCCTCCGGCCCGGTGCGATCACCGCCACGGGCCGGCCGAGCTACCACGGCATGGGTCGCGCGACGGACATCCCGCCGCGCATGGACGTCTTCAACCACCTGGCGTCCGCCTACCCGAACAGCACCGAGCTGATCTTCTCCCCGGCCGGTGGGCGGCAGCGGTACAACGGCCAGCCGCACGTCTACTCCGGCGTCACGAAGGCCATGCACTACGACCACATCCACTGGGCGATGGCCAAGGGCGGCATCCTCAACCCGTACGTCCGCGACACCGGCGGGCCGCTGCGCCCCGGGTTCACCTACAACGGCACCGGCCGGGACGAGATGGTCGTGCCGATGGCCACCGGCGGCATCACCGGACCGATCGGGCGCGTGACCACGCGGATGTCGCCGAACAGCCTGACCCAGCGGGCTGAGGACGGCAGCCTGGTCCCGGCCTACTTCTGGGGCCTGGAGAAGGCCGCGAAGAAGATGACCGACGTCACCGCGATCCGCGACCTCACAAAGGCGTACGACGCCTACAACGACCAGCTGCAAGAGGCTGCCCGGCGCGTCGAGCTCGTTGCTGACCACAGCGAAGCCCGCCGGCAGTACGACGCCGCCAAGGCCGTCACCGCCCGGGCTCGCGCGGAGGCTGCTCGTCTCGGACAGACGAAGGCGCAGATCGCAGCGCAGGACCAGCTCGCCAACGCGCAGCGACGTCTCGTGCAGGCCGACACCGCCAACGAGAAGACCAACGCCAAGGCCGCCGTCGACATCGCCCAGCGCAAGCTCATCACCACCCGCACCGAGGCGCAGGCCAAGGCGACCGAGAAGCTGTCCGACGCGCTTCGCGACGAGGGCCGGGCCCGGGAGAGCTACTCCGGTGCGATCAAGTCGCTGAAGGACTTCGACCGCGCCGCGGTCATCGACAAGGAGCGGGCGGCCGTCGACCGGCTCATCGAGACGCTCGAGAAGGAGCAGCAGGTCCGGGAAGAGCAGCAGCGCGCCCGGGAGGAGAAGCTCGACAGCCTCAACCAGATGCTCGATCAGGAGCGGGACGTCCGGGCCCGCGGCGTCGAAGCCGAGCGGGAGCACGCCGAGAAGGTCGCGGCGATCCGCGAGCGGGTGGCGCAGGCCGAGACCGACTTGCAGGAGCAGCAGCAGCGGCTCCTCGACGGCCGCCGCGACCAGCTCACCGCCTGGGCTCGCCTCGACGAGCGCGCTGCGGTGCAGTGGGGCAACAGCGTGCAGCAGCTGCTCGACAACGCCCAGGCGCAGAACGCGCAGTTCGAGCAGTGGTCGGCGTCGTTGGCCGAGGCCCGCGCGGCCGGGCTGTCGGAGCAGATCATCTCCGCGCTCGGCCTCGACGAGGGTCCGCAGGCGCTCGGGCAGCTGCGGGAGTTTGGGCAGGCGACCGCGGCGGAGATCGACGCGCTGAACGCCGAGGTCGCCCGCCGCACCAGCCTGGCTGGGGAGCAGACCGCCCGGGAGCAGCAGGCCGGCTACGGCGAGCTCGGCCGCGGGCTGCTGGCTGCGCACGGGCAGTACGTCGACGCGCTCGCCGACCTCGACGAGGAGCTCGTGCAAGCCCAGGCCGACCTGCTGGTGCAGCAGGCGGAGGTCGCGACGCAGCTCGCGGCGATCGGGCAGGACCAGGCCCGCTCGTACGGCGAGGCCCTCGCGGCCGGGCTGGCGTCCCAGATCCCGCTCGTGGCCGCCCAGGCGTACGCGCTGCAGAAGGCGGCAGGCGGCGCGACGGCGAACGCCACGATGGTCAACGGCCAGTACACCGACACGATGACCGGCCGGGCGGCGTTCGTCGGCCCGAACGGCGAGCCCGGCTACGCCAAGGCGCAGGCACCTCCCGGCGCGAAAGCGCACACGATGCCGGACGGGCGCGTCGCCTACTACCTGCCCGTCAAGGCCTTCGACAGCGGCGGCTACCTCGAGCCGGGCTACACCCTCGCGTTCAACGGCACCGGGCAGCGGGAGCACATCCCCAACCCGCGGGCCGGCGGCAGCACGGCCGACGGCGGTCTCGTCGCCGTCGAGGTCACCAACCTCACCGTCCTCGACGGGCAGGTCATCGACCGTCGCGTCGAGACCAAGCTCGGGACGCTCAAGCGCGCCTCACAGGCCCACCGCAACCGGAGGCCCCGGTGATCCTGCTCGGGAAAGCTGAGCTGTCGCTGCTGTCCGACCCCACCGTCAGCGTCCACATCCCGCACCTGACCGGCATGCCCCGACGGCGGGTCCGTGAGGGGACGCTCGTCGGCCCGTTCGAAGGCGACGAGTTCCCGCTGCCGTTCCGCGGCCTCGGCCGCAGCGGCAGCTTCGACCTGTCCTGCCGGTACGCCAAGGCCGAAGCCGAGCTCCGCGTCCGGCTGCTGTGGCTCATCGACTCCTACGCCCCAGCGCAGTACGACAGCCGGCTGCTGCTCCGCACCCACCTCGAGCCCGGCACCGGCCTGCCACCGGAGCTGCAGGAGTTCCTCGCCGAAGGAGCGTCCGTCGCCGTCGCCGTCTTCGACGTCCTCGAGACCCCCATCGGCGCGATGAACACCGACGTCACGTTCACCGCCACCCGCGTCCAGCACGACTTCACCCTCGACCTGGAGGCGTGAGGTGCAGCAGCTGCTCGCCGGCCCCCGCGCCCAGCTCGACCGGGCGCTGCTCACCGACGCGCTGTCGCTGCGCCGCGGCGCCACCGTCCGGCACGGCATCGACGTGTTCGACCTGACCGGCCGGCCCACCCTCGAGCGGCTGCCGTGGACGTCCGGCACGGTGACGTGGGCGTACCGGGAGCCGTCCGAGACCGGCGGTCAGGAACTGACCCGCACCGGCATCCGCCGCCGGTTCGACGTGACGCTCAGCGGCCGCGTCGACGGCATCAACCTGTCCGCCCGCCGACTGCGGCCCTGGACCGGCCTGCGCATGCAGGACGGCTCCTGGGCGGTGTTCCGGCACGGCCTGTTCGAGCCGGAGAACCCCGGCCTGGCCGACGACGGCGTCCACGTCAGACGGGACGTGCAGGCTGTCGACAAGGCCGGCCGCTGGTCGGCGAAGACCCTCGGCCGACCGATCGTCGTCCCCGACAACGTCCCGATCGTCGACTACGTCCAAGCTTCCCTGACGGCCGTGTTCGGCGAGGTCGACTTCGCGATCGCCGCCTCAACCGCCACCCTCGGCCGGCAGCGGGTGTTCGAGGCGGACGACTCCTACCTCGACTTCTACTCCGAGCTGCTGCAGGGCATCGGCCACGACCAGCTCACCGCCGACGAGGAAGGCCGCCCGGCTTCCCAGCCGGTGAGCGTCCTCGCCGGGCAGGGCGCTGAGGCGACGTACGGCGCCCGGCAGGGGAAGATCCTGACGGCGGCGTCGGTCGACCCGCTGTTCCCCACCCTGCCGAACGTGCTGACCTTCTACGCCCGTCAGGGCCCGACGCTCGGCAACGTCGTCGGCAACGGCCTGGCCGTCCGGCGGAACGAACGCACCGGGCCGGCGTCGATCGAAGCGCGTGGCGGGGGCGTCGCCGCCGAGCTCGAGCAGCGGATCCCCGTCGACATCGACATGGCCAGCCCGGACAAGCAGGCGGCGCTCGAGGCGGTCGCCGACGCCGAGCAGCAGCGGTACTTCGCCGGCGGCGGCCTGCGCTTCCGCGGACGCATCGGGCTGAACCCGCTCGCCGGCGAGCGGGACGTCTTCGCGCTGCGCCTGCCACGCCTCGGGCTGGTGAACGGCCTGTGGGTCTGCACCGAGTGGTCGCTGCAGATGACGTCGCTGACGGACCAAGCCGCAGCCCTGATGGACGTCACAGCGGAGAGGAGGGTCGCATGAACGACTCCAAGCTCGGGCGGGTCACCGCCACCAACCCCCTGCGGGTGCGGCTGAACGGAGACCCGGCCGCAGCCCCCGACCCGGAGGCTGAGCCCTACGCCGGCATGCCCACGCCCGTCGTCGGCAAGGAGGTCCTCGTCGTCAACGTCGAGAAGCGCCGGCTCGTCGTCTGGGCGGCCCTCTGATGGCCACCTTCGCTGAGATGGCCATAGCCGCTGCCGACGCTGCGCAGAGAGCCGCGGACACCGCGGTGGTCGACACGGCGCGGACCGCGATGACGCCGGTGCTGACCGACGCCGGCAAGCTCGTGCTCGACCTGAAGACGCTGACGCTCAAGCACCTCAACCTCAAGGACGGCATCGTCGTCCTCGGCACCCCCGACAACGTCTACTTCGCCATCCGCGGCGGCACCGTCCGGCTCACCTGGCTCGAGGACGGCGCCTGGCGTGACGGGCCTGTCGTGAAGACGCTCGTCGACGTCGGGCTGGCGCTCAAGGCGCTGACGTGACCCAGTTCTCCTACAGCTTCGACGGGCCGGACACCGCGGCTGGCTCCGGCGTCCCCGCATCGTCAGGACTCCCGGCGCTGGTCGCGTTCTCCGGTTCGTGGCGGCGACTGGGGAACCGGGCGTACACCGACACCCCGGCCAGTTCCCGGCCGATGCTCGGCTTCGACGCTGGCGGCCGGGGCAACGTCGACCTGGGTGCCCGCGTGTCCGCCGGCGGCGGCGACGCGCTGTACGCCCGCTGGGTCGACCCTTCGAACTGGCTGTGCGCACGTGTGCGCACCTTCTCGACGACGACGACGGTCCAGACCGGAACGACCACCTACTACGTCTGGCGGCAGTACTACGGCTCTGGGTCCGTCTTCCCCGGGGAGGCCTACCTCGACCAGACGACGACGAGCAGCTCGACGCCCACGGCGGACACCTACCCGCTGCAGCAGCAGGGGTACTCGCGCTTCAACAACCCGGTGCTGGTGTCCACCTACTCGCAGCCGGCGTACGGGACCTCGACGATCACCACACGTCAGGTCATCCTCGAGAAGGCCGTCTCCGGCCAGGTCACCACCCTGGGATCGGCCAACACCGACGCTGGGCTCACGTCTCTGCGCCTGCGAGCCATCGACAGCACGATCACGGTGCTGCTGAACGGCTCGGCCACACCCGTGATCAGCGCGACCGACGACGTCCACGTGACCGCCACCAAGCACGGCATCGGCCGCGGCCCCTCAGAGTTGACGGGCAGCGCCCTCGACGACCTCTTCCTCGACAACCTCAACAGCCCGCCGTACGCCCCGGTCATCCAGGTGCCGCCCGCCGTCGACCTCACCCGCGACCTGATCATCAACGTCCCGCTGAACGACCCCGACATCGGCGACAGCGCCCTCGAGTCCTTCGTCCAGGTCCGCAACCCGTCCCTCTCCACCGTCTGGCAGACCTTCCGACGGTCAGGGCCAAGCACCGCCGTCACCGTCCCGGCGGACACGCTCGTCGCCGGGCGCCCGGAGATCCGAGCCGCCTCCCGCGACGCCCAAGGCCTGCCCGTCGGCGACGAGAACCTCGTCTGGTCCGCGTCGCAGTTCACGCAGGCCGGCGTCCCACCGAACGGCCTGTCGTTCGTCGACCCCGCGCAAGGCCAGGACATCGGCAACTCGAGCCACCTGTTCCGGTTCAGCGTCGGCACGGCGACGGTCACGTCGATCGAGTGGCGGCTGCTCGGCAGCACCGGCAACAAGCCCGACCCGGCGAAGGTCATCGACCCGGGCGGCGTCATCACCGACCCGGGGGTGCGGACGTTCCTCGGCAGTGGGATGCCGAACGCCAGCACCGTCCACGCGCAGTTCCGGGGCTACGACGGCGCGCTCGCCGGCGACTGGATCACCGGCACCTTCCAGGTCGCCTACACCCGTCCGACGACACCTGCGTTCGTGCTCACCTTCGCCACCCGCCCCGCGGCCATCAACCTCCGGGTCGTCAACCCCGTCCCGACTGGCGGTGAGCCGCGGGTGGTCGAGAACCGCCTGCGGGTCCGGATCGCCGGCCGGCCCAGCAGCGCCAAGCTGATGGCGCGCGTCGGCCCGGGTGGCATCTGGACGTGGCGGCAGTTCGCCTCCGGCATCGACTACGAATTCCAGGTGGAGGCGGTCGCCGAGAACGGCACCGTCTCGCTGTCCGACTGGACCTCGGCAGGGCTGGCCGAGGAGCCGAACAACGAGGGCGCCTACGCCGACGCGTTCTACGACCCGACGTCCTACGCCTGACCAGGCCGCCAGCTGGCCGTCGGGCGGCTAGCACGCAACGCCCACCGGACCGTCGATGCCACGCCGCCCCCCCGATCGCTCGTACGCTGTCCCGCATGACGCAGGACACGCAGCCGGGCGGTGACTACACCGCTCTGCGCACCGACTTGCAGGCGCTGCGGGACGCGCGCGGCCCTGTCACCAAGGCGGCCGTCGATGGGCTGCTCAAGCGGCACCCCGCGCAGCCCACCACCGACCAGGGCGGCAGCTACGACGACGTCGCCTACGACCCGCGCAACTACGCCTGAGGAGTCCGGATGACCACCCCCATCGTCGTGCCGCAGGACCCGGGCCCGCTGCCGCTGCCCGCCGACAACGTCATCCGCACACCCATCACCTTCGAACGCCCCATCGGTGAGTGGGGCGGCAAGGTCCGCTCGGCGGTGCAGACCCTCATCGCCCTGCTTTCCACCGGCGGGCTGCTCGGCAAGGGCGGACGGCTCGAGCAGAGCTACATCCTGCCGCGGGGTGGCATCGCCGAGGACGACCTGAGCGCCGACGTCCGTGAGGCCCTCGACCGCGCCCGCGCGATGAACCTCATCGAGCTCCGCTGGGAGGGCGACCCCAACCTCGTCCGCCCGACGAGCGACCCGAACATCAAGTACATCTGGGCGCAGTGGAACCCCGCGCACCTGCCCCCGCCGACTGACGAGACGCACGCGATGGCCGGCGTCGACTACCTGTGGGTGGCCGGCTGATGCCAGGCACCGCCGACCTGTGGTTCGCCGAGGCGGGCCGGATCCGGCGTGCCCGCGACGGCCAGGTCGTCAGCTACACGCAGGAGAAGGCCGCGCCGAACCTGGTGCACGCCGTCAGCCCGCGCACCACCTCGCACACCGACCCGCTGTCGCAGCGGCTGTTCATCGTGCACATGATGTCGGACGAGGCCCGCGCCTCGGACGACAAGCACTACCTGCTGACGTTCATGGGCTCGGTGGCGTCGCAGGCCAGCCTGCCGTCCGGCCTTGCCCGCGCGGACTACGGCAAGAGCTGGAAGGCCAACGACACCGGCAACCTGTGGACGTGGACCGGCTCCGGCTGGACGAACCAAGGACCGCGGCCGACGTACAACATCGTCGGGCGCCGCTACCTCAACCCGGCGGACTACTTCGTCGGGCACAAGCTCGCGCCAGCCCCGTCCCGGTCCACGACCGGCTGGGACGGCGGCACGGCCGCGCCGCAGACCCGCTTCATGGGCGGGCACCGCGACTGCCCGCCGTTCGTGCCCAGCCGCGGCGGCACGACCGACGAGTTCTACCTCGCCAACGCGGTCGAGGCGATCCGCGAGCACGTCGCCGTCGGCGTCGACGGCTACGGCCTGTACATGCCGTCGATCACCGGCGTGCACTGGGACCGAGTACGCCGCTCGGTCCGCGCCGCCGAGATCGTGCAGGCCGAGGACCGCATCGCCTTCCCGTGCATCCTGCAGCCGGACGGCAAGACCGGCTCGACCTCCTCGGTCCGCAACGCTGACGGGACGATCAACATCAACGGCAGCGCCGACGCGCTGGCCAACGCGATCCTGACGATCGCCGACAGCCCGGCGCTGATGCGCGTCGGCGGCAAGCTCGTCGTCGGCATGTTCGGCCCCGAGCTGTGGCCGGACGGGGTCAACCTGACCGCAGCCAACCGGCTGACGTTCTGCACCCGCTTCAAGACCACGATGGCCGCCGCCGGCCGCCCCGTCTTCTTCGCCCCGTCGTTCCTCGGCACCCCCACCACGTTCCTAGACGCCGGCTGGGCGCCGATCGTCGACATCGTCAACCTGTGGGGCGACGCCGACCCGACCGCAGCAGCTTCGGACAACGTCCGGAACCGCCGGTTCACCAGCACTCTGCGCAGCAGCTACAACCTCCCGGCCTGGCTGACCGTCCGGCCGAGCGACTCCCGTCCCCGCGAAGGGGTGATGTGGGAGGAGGGCGGCTTCGACCTGCTGCGGCAGATGTTCGCCAACCTGCGCGGTGTCCCCGGCAGCGCGCTGTACAAGCCCGCCGAGTGGGCGCACGGCGTCACCGGCGACGACTTCCCCGAGGGCTCGCAGCTGCTCCCGTCCCCGGCGAACGGCGGGACAGCCCTCATGGACTACTGCCGCTTCTACCTCGAGTGGTGGAAGACCGGGCAGGCCCCGGAGATCCTGCGCGACGGGCTGTACCTGCGGCACCGCAAGCAGCCCTACACGGGCGTCACCTACACCGGGATGCCGGCGCACGGCACCACCACGCCGGTGTTCGGCCAGACCGACTTCATCGACACGGTCCGCGGCAGCACCCCGGTCCGGAACGAGCACGACGTCGAGGCCCGGCTGACCGAGCCCGCGACGGTGCGCGTCCTCGTCGACGGGGTCGTGAAGAAGACGCAGGACTGCCCCGCCGGCGTCTCGGTGGTCAAGGCGCCGCTCACCCCCGGCCGGGTGTCGGCCGAAGCGGTCCGCAACGGCCAGCGAGTCGCGTTCGTGGCCAGCAACACCCCCGTGTTGCTGACCCAGCCGTTCCAGGACCTGCAGCCCCGCACGTTCTCCAGCCTGCTTCCCCCGGTCGAGGACTACCTAGCGCTCGAGCAGACCGCGCCCGGGACGA
>Ga0210040_10008688_pt1 | contig 11970 bp, 4 predicted proteins | sample CryGeyCG12114_NA_FD_185462 | JGI IMG/M metagenome (GOLD analysis project Ga0210040, IMG submission 185462) | Groundwater microbial communities from aquifer - Crystal Geyser CG19_WC_8/21/14_NA (SPAdes) (version 2) | ecosystem: Environmental > Aquatic > Deep subsurface > Groundwater | place: USA... | reverse complement strand
TAATAAATATCAAACGCACCACCGCTGAGAATGGAGACCATAGTTTGCTCATTTCCAATCTCAGGAGGAAGGATAGACACAATGGCACTTTGTTCACTATTTGAAAGTTTACATGTTTAATACTATCTTTAGAATGCATCTTTCTTGAGGAACGCATATATACATAGCTTTGTTCCCCGGAATTGTAAGGTTTGAGTTCCACTAACGGAATCTTATTCAAAACCTTCAAGTATATTGAAATTTCTAGTTTCCTAAACTCAGGCCTGTAAACATTTTAAAAAATCGGGACAAAACTCAAGGAATGACAGTTTTCTATAAAACCTAAATAACAATTTATTATGGCAAACTTGAACGCCAATTCTTTTAGTTAATACTACAGACTAATACTACTAACAAAAGGACTGCATTTGAGTACAAACGGAGGAATTATTTACAACACATTACATTCCTTTTATCAACTTACAACTAACCAAAAGGTTTAACTACCCTTGATCCGATGTTCAGCATTCATGCTTTGGACACTAACTAACTTTAAGCAGCCTAAAAAATAGTATAAAAAAACGAAACAAGGGACATAAGTTACTCGGCGGCTCCTTTCAACTCGTCTGATCAACCGGGCAATAAATCCTTTTCACTTTTCCATAATATGTGACTCCTTTTTTGATACGAACGGATTAGTTAGTTAGTGCACAACACACAAGAAGATAGAAGATGGATAATATAAGGGGAAAGGGATTCTCCATTGTTGACTGGTCCTGTCTCCAGGCTTGTTGGATTACAACACTAGGTTATAAAATTCCCTCCAACTAGGCGATCTGTCATCTGCTTTTTTCTCATCATTTTTGTTATCCGTGTCTTAAATTAATAGAAAAAACAAAGATCTCGTGAATTTGATACCACCATACTAATACAATACGTAATTGGCGCTAGAAAAGATTTTCAGACGCTTGCCTGCCCTTACACTACACGACGGAGAGGAAATGCACAGTTTACTATTATGTGCGGATTTTTGCAGAAAAAATACACAATGAATGTCGTAAATGAACGTTTTAGTGACAGTTAAAAACTCCTCACGCAATTAGTCAACTTTGGAATTGATCAAGTTTTTTCCGTGACATGACATAGTATATTTAGTACGTGCAAAGATCGCCGACTTTGTGAACTTTAAGAGCACTTAAAAATTACACTTACTTACTGCTTCTATCGTAATTCAGACAAAAAATGTAGCTGCAATGAATCTACCAAAGTTGTTGAGCCATTAGACTTACACCATGTTTTCCCGATCGGGTCATAGATTACAAAACATAGACTCTCGTCCTACAGGTTTGATAGCATTTCTGAAGCAAATTAATCGCACAGGTGGACAACATGGTGATCAAAAGAGATAAAAAGAAAAACTGATTAGATTTTTGAATCTTATATGGACTTACGTAACACCCGTACATTAAAATCCTACTCTATAATACAACCCTTTTATTACTTGTCGTCAGGAATCTATTAAACTTTGAGTAATGGGAGTTTAGCACATTTTATATGTGTGTACTACAGCAAAATGCCATTTCAAATAGACTAGCAACCCTGTAATTATGTTTGGCTAGCATTTCATCCCTTTGTCTTTACCTAAACTGTAACTAAAGGCGAATAAATTGATATTCACATTCAGCACTAACTACTATGCATATCATGTATTGATAGCGGCTACTAACGTAACTAACTTCCCGTTGTAGCCTTTATATCATCCATTTTGATCAGAAATGAGCTAACTAACCAGTCACTTTTGTTATCTTAAAAATTTTTGTCATTTCCCTATTACCGTAATCATAATTGGTCTCCACAGATTTTGGCAGATCCTTTTGTACACACGTACACGTAACATACACAGATTGTATCTCAAGTCAAGTGCTCCTAGCTAAATCCAATCCAATAGTCCCTATCATGTGGTCAATCTGATAGCATTCTAATTCTAAAACTGCTTGATACAATAGTGAGTGAGTGATTTTAAAATTCACTGCAGGGAAGTCTTTTTTTTTCATGAGTATGCTTCCATGCCGTTTGGACGAGGTGTGCATGTCAAAATGTACAAATAGTGATCAGGATGTGGTACTGTCATGACTCCAATGTGACGATAATAAAATAGATGACAAAGTGAAAAGTTCCCCATTTAGTTTTACACACAGTAAAAGTCTGACTGTGTCTGTCACACAATGCTAACTAAGGGATTTTAAGTACTGACTGACTACACAGAGCTATGGTCACAATGTGAATACTTTTACCTCCCACAGGTTTCCATTACAAACCAAACCAACTTGGGTCTAGATTTCCGTCTCAAAACGGGAGAAAAATATTCTGCCAGTTTTTGAATGATGATGAATGAGACCTACGAAATGAACAGTTGTTTCCCGAGATAACTTTAATTCACGCTATAACTCATTTAATTAAGAGAGTGGAGGGCAGTTTGTGTGACAACTTATTATACATTTGTGCCCAAGATCTTTAACTGTTGCACCTCCTGGTCACCAAATGAACGCTTCGTGTTTAAATTTATGAGTTCCCAGTTCAACCTGTTCCACACAAAAGTGAACATGCGATTGGTCCTGTGCTCGCATTTAATTTACTAAAAGGTTTCAAGCCCGGTGTGTAGAATGTAGAGCTTAGCACGGAAACTTGATCCCACCTGCTGAGTAATAAGGCACTAATTATTGTTAACTCTAGGAAATTCCACTCACTATAACTAGCAAACTATAACTTAACGTGTCATATAGCAATACAAATGCACTAGTATTATGTGTGCGATCTGGATCCAGGATCATAAAATAATATGGAATTCTCATGGTGGAGTGCGCCTGAGATTTTATTTTACACTTTCGCTTTTAGTTTGCTAGTTAGTGTGTAGAATTTGCAACACGCTATATATGCACACACGTAGAGAATCAGCGGCGGAGAAAAAGTATTGATTTTGGAGGGCAAAAAGTTTTAGGGAAATATTATAACACTTGGTGTGAGCTTTCTTTGTTTTCACTTTTGTGGTGACTGTGCCAATACTCTTTGACTTTTAGTTCACAGAGAGATCAAATATTCACATTTTCTGAATTTCCAACTCATTGAGAGTCCATCCAAGCAGCAGTGTATTGTCAAAGGGATATGACTAGGAGGAATGAGAGGAGATGGTTCTTTGGGGAGGAAAAAAAAGTTGGGAACTAACTTCATCATCTGAGCTTCAACTTTAATAAATTCAAGAAGCTCAGGAAATGAGACCAGAATAAATTAAAGGGAAATCAAACATGTTCGATTGGAAGCTAAAAGCAGGGAAGCTTCTGCATCTTTTTTGGCCCGTTTTAGACGGGCTGCATGGATTATATATGGATTTTGAATGCTCTAATTGAACAGTTTAAAATCATAAACTACTGTTATTGCAAAATTATTTTTAAGCATCCATAGTCAAAGAACTTACGTACGTACGTAGTTTTATTGCAGAATATCCATTGGGGCATGTTTATGAGAATTTTATGGCCGAATCGAAAAGTTTTATTTCATAACAGTAGAGATTAAACTCTTACGAGTTTTAACTTAAGTGAGTGAGTGCCAAATTAAATAAAAATATTTTATCTCCTATTCTATTATTGATAAAAATATTTATTGACTGACTCTGATGGCTCTCATAATCAATGGAAGATGGTGATTACGTTAAGCATACCTTATTGCCAGTTGCTTCGATTATTGCCTTGCATTAAGGAATCATTTCTGGTTAATAAAATACAGAATCCGAGAAGTTGAAATTATCTACCAATTTAAACAATGTCAAAGCTACGATCCATACTTATATTGCTATGCGTGTTTTCATCACTGATTGGTTGGATTAACGGAGCACCACAGAGAGGTTTTTACCTCCTTACGAAGTACTAAAATGTAATAAGGGTAAATTTTAAACAGTTTTATCTTTACAAAGTATACATCGGAAGCGATGATGACAACAATGAGGATTGCAAGGATTACGATGACAATGACATAGCTGCGAGGGATCCACATGGTCACTGGGACGAAGTTTTAAAAAAAGTAACAAAATCTATAGTTAAAAATACTATTATTTTTAAATAATTTGAATATTTTATCTTAACCAAATGCTCAGGTTCCAAAAGACAAAAGACCCGATGTCAACTGGGACAAAAAATATAATCGCCTGGGATGATTATTTTAAAACTCGAAAAATTCGATCTCGTTCACAAGAAATAAAATCAAAAGTCTCTATTGAATCCTCCAAAAAATGTTTTAAACCATATTGCGTTCTACAAAGCTCCTAAAGAACGAGCCTGGCTGATTTGTACATTCCTACTAATTCTCTTGCGATTTTATACGCACTGTTCTTAAGATTGTCATATGTCGGCCTTTCGTTTCTTCATTTCGGCTCGTTCCGTTCTGTCCTATTATGAAATTATATTCAACAGGAAATCATTATTCGGATCACTCTCAAATGAAAGACAAAAGTCAATGAGTTTTATAGCATAATATAACCTCTTCAACTTGGCTATACTCATTACTCAAATTTGCATAGCTTGAGTTATAGCAAACTATAATCAAGCTCATAGACTTTTGCATATTTTCTCCCTCTCCCAGATAAGTGCATTCCATACAATTCGTCATCTACTTATCCTATGCATTTATTAAGAAGCAGGAGATATCCGTTTAACATCAAGTAGCGAAATGTCCGTCTGTCTGTCCGCATCTGCTATGGTAAAAGATAACTTTCGAAGGACTGGACGGATCTTGATGAAAATTCGTGTCCATGTTCTCTTGATTAACTTTGAAAATGAGTTCGTTGATGGACAAAATCCGAATTTTCGTTTGTTCCCAGTAAGGTCACAAAGGTCAAAAAGCAGATTTCTTTAGTTTAGTTGAGGATTATCCTGTGTGTGAATCTGTAACAAAATGTAATTTTTGAGTAATTCTTGCTACTTTTATATATTCGTTTAACGCGGTTTATTAAAGATTGTTTATTATCCTTGATATATTGGATCCTACGGGCTTTAAACTTAACAGAATTTAGTCAAAGCAAATGCTGCACTGATTACAAAGCCTCCGGGGTTTGAAGGGGTTAATAGTGGTAAACTATTACAAATTGCTTCATATGTGCAGTTAAAAGGGGGAAATAAGATGTTTCTATTTATTCTCACAACAATAGTAAAAGCATCGGGGAAGGAAGGAAGGAACTAAATACAAATGTAGTTTGCATCACAGTATATTGTACAAGACAAAAACTGAATGGAACTGAAAGACATAAAAAGGCAGGACAGTGCGCAAATGAAACCTGGCTCACATTGTCTCAATTTGCATACATGCATCTAGTTAGAAGTAGGGGTGGAGATTGTGAATCTCTTTTTAGAGGTGCTGCCGGCAAAAAGAGGAAATTAACTTTCCTGCTGTAAGCTGATCTACATATTGGTTTCAAGGTGAGCTTTGTCGCTCTTTTCACCCCTTGAAAACGGTGTCGTAAATTTTGTATTATAATCTTTTGGAAGGTGAGAAAGTTTACAGTCTTTGATCAAACGAATCGGCAGTTGAAAACTGCACAAGGCAAAAAATGTGTTGCTTGGTTCATCCCAACGTTTCAAATACTTGCAGTCTAGTTTATTTCATGATTTGTGTCATGCATGGAATTAAAGAGATGCAAGTGCCTATTTGACGAAATATGGTCTAATCTAGTTTCCAGTAAAAGTACGATTTGTCAATGAATTATACCCTCGGAGAACTTGTGGTTCTGTCGATCCAAAAAGGAACAAGTTAGCCCTAAGCGTGTATTATTATTCAGTGAAAGATTTTATAATTCCCTTTCATGTTCAACTTGCCTTACTCCCAGCCGTATACTATCCCTAAAGCGCAGTCAGTCAGTACACAAATTTAAATGCGAGTGATGGCTCCGTCTCCATTATTCAATAAAGTCGAGATCTTGAAAAGTGATTTGATAAAGGAAGGGTTGACATTCAAAATAGAGCTGGATTCAAAACAGCCATAAGTATTCTGTGCACAAATGCAATCTCGTGAGTACGTGGATGCACTTGTGTGTCTGCAGTATGAAAAAATAGAATATAATTTGAAATTGAAGACCTCTCCAAAACTACTAACTATACGGAAGCTCTTGACTTTCCCATCAGGCAAACTAAATTATCGACAAACATGAGACCAAAGTTTTTAGATACGTCAAAAAACATTAGATTCTCATCATTAATGATCATAACAGTAGTAAAAGCTTTCTCATGTAACAAACTGTACACTTTTTTACACTATTCCACATGCCCTGTACCAAATCAAGGTAAATGATCGATGCACGATGGTTTGTACAGTTTGAAAATTGCACTCATCTGTGGAGAATCGATGAATGTGAACTAAAATCATGGAAACTATAGGAAACAATGGACATTTGGAATTGATTGTGGTGCAAAAAAAAATGTAACTTGCTCGTCTTAACTATAACGTATAATGCTCATGGGTAATATCAGTTGGCACAAAAAATTGGGGATTCATCAGAATCCATCTTCGTCCCACATTCATTGTTAGAGTAGCCACGTTGTCCACTTTGTGCTGCGTAAGCCACACTATAAAGTAATCGATGAACGCATGCATGCAGCAATCCAAGTAAGCGTATAAAAAATAGAATGAGAAAACCGCTAAAAACATACACGGTCTAAGAATCATCTCATTACTTGACCAGTACGTGAGGTAGACGAAAATAAATTTGAACAATGTACAACAACAAGCTGTTGTTGTTTGCTACCAAATGCTATACACTATAGATGAGTTTAACTTATGCAGTACGTACATGGCTAACTAACAAACTTAAAAAAATATGAACTACGTGAGTTTTCAAAAAGCAGAAATTGGGAGAAAATGTGTCTCGCTCAAAACGCAATGCAAAAAATGTGACCCGCAGGGATATAAAGTAATACAGTGAGTGAGTTGTGTGATCGCCCACATATGTAAATATTGCGCCCATTTTATAGCCAATTGAAGTACTTGGAAGGAATTTTATTTACCCGGTTGTATGTAGGGAGAGAGGTGAAACAATTTTATGTGACAAAAAAGTCCCTCTTGGTTTTCTACCCATAAAATACTTTTACGGTCCAACTGCATGCGACATTAAGACAATTTACTTGGACACATGCACAAGGATTGGCTTTCCCTATGTAAGTTTCTATGGGCATGGTATGCACCTTGGAGGCTCAAGTGACTTCTTATGATTTTCGTGGAATTGGAGCGTACCAATTGAATTAGTGGTTAGCTTTTCTAATGTTTCATAAGTTGCCGTTTCTCATGCGTGAAAATCCTGTCTTTTGCCATCTTCGTTTAGGTAAATAATGTGGGATGGAAAAATAATAGAGGATTCCTTACTTAACCCAGTTATGGTTTTCTAAGAATGCTGCAAAGTTCCATATTAGCCCAAGAACTAGTATGTTTTTTCCATCCATTGTCTGTACCGTAAATCTGATATTATAACTTATTATTTCGTAGACCTCTTAACCTTATTTGTGCAAAATCATGATGTAGGCTCGAGTTTAACTATCGCGTTTTCGGTAGTAGTTAGTAAACATTTTTAGTAAAGTAAGGTAAAACAAGTCAAGTTAAAAAAACATATTGATTTATTTTTGCAAGTCAAAAGTCAGGTAGCACCGAAAAAAATTGTTACTTCCTTTGCCGGTAAAAAACAGCAGTAAAAAATCCGTGCATACTTACTAACTTACTGCGAAATGTTACCGGTAGCTTCCACTTTTAGAAAGTGCTTGTAAATGTTGTTGCAACTCTATGTAATCTATTATGTGCACAGCAGTATTAACTGCCTAACTAACGATTCCTATTTTTTGCTACATGGCCAAATGATAATATTCTTTGTACCTTTGGATTGCGTATGCCGACCCGACTAGGAATAACAAGGTATCTAGCGTGATGATATAAACATTTTTTTACGTACCACAAAGAGATTCCAGGTGCAACCTCCGCTCGTTTAATTATGTACTCACATATTTTAAGGAGCCGTCCACTGTGTTTTTTTTCTGTCTCTTGCTATGCAAGGGAGCTCCGTGAAATTAGTATGGTAATCTGTGGGTGCAATGGGTAGGAGGAAAAAGATTGTATCGGTTGGAAACATCAATTGATTGGATTCGCGTCTCTTTGCATGCCCCTAGATGTGTTTGCGTTATGAGTTTCAATAACAAAGCAATGATGCAGGTTATTTATCCAACAAATTGGTACATTGTCCACACGAGAATTTAATTTTAAACTCATGATGCTACTTGCTACTGTGAAGGTGCATTGCCCAGCCGAGTTTTAATATGGTAAGTTTGTAAAATTCCTTGCTCCTTTTTTGCAAGCTTTTTTTGTGATGGTAAAAGCAGACGGATAGAAAATGCCAGTATAGTATTTAGAATGTGAATATAATGTATGCAAAGGAAAAAAGTATTGCTTCACAACAAAGCCATAAAAATTTTATAGATGAAGCCAAAGAGTTTTAAAAGAAAGTGTTTTCCTTGTAACGTGTTTGCTGTAATTGGAAAAGTGGAAGCTGTACGTGCCTAAATACCCTTAAACAATGTTATTTCACTCATCACTCGAGTCAGTTCATATGTATGTAGCTGTAGTGGGTCAGAGGTCCTCTTGTACATGTTATTATAGAGCCCTTGAGGGAAAGCCATTTAAAAGTAGAAGCATTAATACAAAACCATAAATTTAATGGCCGTCAAATATTATTGTGGTTGTTTCATGCATCAAAATATCGTGCTTTTAACACATTTAGTTAGTTTAAAAACTTGTTTACGAAATTCAAGGATTTTGCCTCTACAGCGTTTATATGTTGCAGCACTATAGAAGTATTAATTACTACATACGTTACACTCAAAGGATAACTCCATAATTTAAAATTTTGTGATTTTCTGTACATTCTGGTCAATAAGTAGGGATGCACATGAAAGCGACTGAAACCGCATTATACTCAACTTGAGGATTCAATATTCGTTATGATGTAGTTGACACTAAAAGAAAACTTGTAAACTACTTTGGTAGCGCAGGATTCGCACAAAAACTCATTAAATCACTTTCCGTCAACTATTTTTCTAGCTAACTAGTAATGTCAAGCAACTTACCGTTTAGCTTGACAAATTACTTGTCAATCCTGAGCGTCAGTTTCTTTAAATCCTGGCCCCAAACACCCCCGCATACTTTGCGTGCAACTAATATTCTTTAACATAACTGAATTCGCAATCCGTAGTTAGGGATTAGCATAAGTAAGTAGACGATGAGTAACGGAATGGATATGTGAAAACTGTATATTTTGAAACGATCACTAAACATTAGGAAAACAGAGAGACTATTTATTTCGCTAAATGTTTAGCAACTGCCAAACAAATTGAAATATGGTTCCTCTCGACTAACTTATCCAAATGTTTGCTCCCGCTAAAAATATCGCTTTACCGTGCAATCGAAACGATTTTCTGGAAATCCGTATGCAACTCATCATAGCTTCTTACATCGGCTTTTTAGTGAAGCAAGACCAATTCTTTGACAATTGCAATTGTGTATACTTTCTGCTGTGACCATGCATGTAATAAATTCAGTGTTAAATGACCGAAGAAACTAAATAACAAACTCCATTTCATTTTTTTTGTTTCATCCCTTTCAAACCTTCCACTTAGGATGTACAAGCAATCTATTTCAAAGGGCCACACAAAGCCCCAAGGCTTTTTTAATAACTAACAATCTAGCATCAAATTGAGAAATGAGTTCCATCCTTAACTACACAACACTTTTGTTCCCCTAAGTTTCCCCTGTTTTTTACCAGCCCTACATTGCGGCATGGGAACAAATACCTACAAGCTGTGGAAAATCATTAGCCATGGACGTAGTTAACTAGTTAAAGGGCTGAACACATGATTAGTCAAAAAAGATTATACACATGGACTGGAAGACAAATGCAGTGAGTTATATACATCCAAGAAATGCAATCAGCCCGTTAGTTAGTATTGAACTTGTGTTTGAATTTTATCTCACGACATATCGAGGGTATAACATATTTACAATTTTCCAAAGATGATGATGATGCTCCAGTTGTTTAACTTTTTTTCACCCACACGATAAGGCGCGAAAAGGGCACGCGGCTATTAATCAGCTCCACTCTTACTTAGTTATTATAACAGCTAGTATTCCCAAATGGATTAGAGCAGGAGCATAGAACAACATGGTTCAGCTAACTAACTAACTATAGCTATGATAATATTTTCATTGTACGGGGAAAAATTCCCTGACTGACCCTTTGCTCTGTTTATCCTATATACGATGATAGCTCGTGTACATCGGTTTTTAAAGGTGTGAGTTATGTTGAAAGTAAACCTCCTTCCTACACACACACACATTATACTACAAACTAACTACTTGAGTCTTTTATTGTTTGCTTGGTTTGTATTCAGCATAAGTTATAAGTCTGTGTGCGTGTATTTTTATTATTATGCTTGTTTTCACTTGGAATATCATGGAACGTCAATGTTTGTTGACCTGGCTTGTTAGTTAATGTGATAAGGAAGGAGCGGTGTGGATGAAATGAAGTGTTTTTGCGGCACAAAAATAAAAAGTATACATTGGAGTTTCTGTTTTGAGTTGTAACTATATATAGTAACTATAGTTTTGGCGGGTGGTAGTTAGTTAGTTACAAATGAAGCATTTATTTGGTGAGAAAAAGTTGATGTGTGGGTGAGGGTGCTGTTTGTATTATTATTATTGTGCTGAATATATATGGAAGTGTGTGGCTATGCTAACATTTGAGTAGTAGTGTTTCAAAATTGGGAGCAGGCTCTTGCAATAGAACGTATCTTGATGGATATTGGCTATAGTTATAGACATGTTAAGAGAATTTCAAGAAAAGTTTGTATTGTATGCATTGCATTTTTCAAATTTCGATGTTGGGCTTCTGTGAGTCAAAAGTGCTAATTAATATACTCTCGAAAATACAAATTTTTGGAAAGAGGACGAGCTGAATGATTGTTTTTTTGCTATACCAAGTTACCTCCATTGTCAAAATACTTCTTCTATTTCCTTCCCATCCACTCAAAAAAGAAACCCACCCAAATTGAATAGCCACTTGTAAAAGTCAAAATAAAAACATCCACATCCACTGCCTGTCATCCTAATGAAACCTGACATTGCAAGCGTTGCATTTGTCTTCCACCATTATTATTGTTTTCCCTCATTTCTCCCTGAAGAAAACATACATGCAGGAAAACATTGATTCATAATTCATCTCACTGGGTGAATACTAGCATTTATTTTTCTTGACTTTTTGTCCCATGCCACGCTAACTGGATTTTCTTCCCCGATAAAACAAACATGGCTATAAATACATGGACTAATCAGCAAATGGATTCCCATCACTCACTCCCACCCAGGAAACTGGGTGCAAGCATAGTTTATGGAGAAAATGCATCACTAACTAACTAACTAACCAATTCTTACCAAAAGATTTCTTATGCATGCTGTTCAAAGGAAATTACTTCCTGCAATGCAAGCAAACCTAACCAGCAAATAGCTTTTGCATGCTAATAACTAACTAACTAATGCAAGGAAACACAAAAAAAAACTGTCTGGTTCGTTAGTTAGTATAGAACTTTGTTCAATACAAAATACAACTATACTAACTAACTAACTAACTAACTAACTATAGTTGTAACTTAATGGATGCATCATCGAATTATAAGAAGCAAGATTTTCCCATAGCTCGTAATTGAAATCGGTGTAGCCTATAGGGGAGAGAGAAAGGGTTCTACTTTATTGCATTGAGTTGGTAAGTTAAGTAGCATGGTATTTGATTCCGTAGATAGTTTTTGCACTCACGAGTTAAAGTATTTGTTTTCTTTTGGCTTTCTTAATACAAATCCAGCCCTCACCCTACAAACAGGGTGGGTAGTGAGTGGGTAACTTGATCAAAACATCTCGTTGAAT
>Ga0210040_10008686_pt1 | contig 11971 bp, 10 predicted proteins | sample CryGeyCG12114_NA_FD_185462 | JGI IMG/M metagenome (GOLD analysis project Ga0210040, IMG submission 185462) | Groundwater microbial communities from aquifer - Crystal Geyser CG19_WC_8/21/14_NA (SPAdes) (version 2) | ecosystem: Environmental > Aquatic > Deep subsurface > Groundwater | place: USA... | reverse complement strand
TTTGAATGCGAATATTTAGTCGATTTTTCAAAGAAATGACCAAGAAATATGTAATATTCACTGTAGATATTGTTGGGCAGGCAGATGGGAACAAAAATGGAGGAAATAAGAAAAAGTAAACTCATTAAGCCCAACACGAGCCTTTCGAATGTTGATGAAATGGGATTTCCTGTGATTGTGTGCAAACCATTTCCTCCAAAACCTCTCTGCTTCCTCTGCGGCTCTGCTGGCGTTCAACAAGTATTGTGTTTTTCTTTTTTTCATTTATCATATTTTTTTCATTTTTTTTCATACCTTACTTTGACTTACTTAGAAAATGTATCCAATTTCCTCTAAAAGGGGACCAAAATGTGTAGATTATAGTTTTATATCCATGGAATTATGCCAGTATAATGAAATATATGCTGTTGACTGACTGGGATATTATACCCTGAATTTTTTTTATGTGTTCACTAAATTTACTTGCTTTTTTGTTATGATCCTTCTGTATTGCATTGCTTACACTAAATTGGAATACATTGAATTTGCATCAGCACATGGATATCACTGTTTTAAAATTTTTTTATTCATAGAAGACACAGTGCTCACTGGAAATTGATAATGTTACTTAATTGACTAACTAGCTAACCTTGGATTTGCAGCTTATATTTTGCTCCATGTGTTGCGAACCATATCACCCATTTTGTGTGGGTGACAATGCAGCCATGCGAGCATATGTTATGCGCACCATTCCTCGTCGAAATTCTCAGCCTTCCAGTCCCAAGAGCGAGCCGAATTCATCCTTGTCCACTCTTCTATCTCCCCCTTTGACACCGATCCCATTTGGATTGAAAAAAACTGATCCAGGCTATGTGGAGGACCAATTGATCCGTCAAATATTCACATGGACTTGTTTGCGTTGCCGGATTTGTACCATTTGTTCCCAAAACAGTTGCAACGATGGAAAGAAAGTTTTTCTTAATTGTACCCTATGTCGGAAAGATTATCACATGAATTGTTTGCCGAAGAAAGACCAAACCAACATTTTGGAGGATGAGGACCAATGTCAAGATGATGAGGACGCTACATGGATGTGTAGGGATTGTTTGACATGCACCTCATGTGGCAAAAAGATTGACAGTTTGAAGAAATGCCAAAGTATTGTAAATGAGAATTTTTCTGCTGGCACTGTTGTCAGTGCCCCTAGTCGACTTACCGTTTGTATGGAGTGTATGAAAAAAAGACAACGGGGATCGTTTTGCCCCATTTGCCAGAGCTGTTATGATGATAATGATTATGATACGAAGGTAGATTAAAACATTTGTCATTGGGTAACTAAGTAATTGGTTTGAAAAGTTATATGTTTTGAATGTGTGTATGTAGATGATGGAATGTGGAAAGTGCAATCGATGGGTCCACACCAAATGTGAAGGGGTAACTGATGAGCAATACTTTGTGCTAGGGACCCTTCCCTTAGCCATTGAATATGTTTGCAGGTATGCATTGTTTGAATTGGTTCACTATTGTTTTGTTCTGGCTTCCACGTGTATTAGTTAGTAGGTTTGTACGTTGAGTTAGCAATTCGTATTGTGTATGTTGTGTGATAGGTTATGTGATCCAGTTGAAGTGCCATTGTGGCTACAAGCAATAAAAATGGAAATCTTTCACGGTTGGGAATCAATATTGCAAATATTTGAAAAGAAGGCGATTGGTAACACAAGAAAAAGAAAACTTTTAACATTTGGAGTTGAAATGACGCCGGAAAAATGTGCTGAGAAAGATTCTCCAATAGAGGAAGTAATACAATTCGAAAATTCTAGTTTTCCTTCTCACTCCTTGCTGGATCTAAAAAAAACTGTAGACTATAATGCCAAAGTGATACTATATGATTTCATGAAACATCCACAGACCCTGGCCGTGGCCCAAAATTCCCCAGTTTTTGACGAGTTGAAGAAAGAAAGCAATGTGATGATGATCCCTATGTTGAAAACACCGGAGAAAATTAACCGGACTTGTCAAGAACTTATCACCCCCGTGAAACCGTATTCACCATCCCGTCGTGTGATGTCCCTAACTGGGTTCTTGAAATCCAAATTGAATTCACCCCGAGGAAAGTTCCAAGTGGCAACTTTGCGATCTGCTGGCCTTAATTTTATTTCAACAAATTTCACACGTGAGGCGGAGAGTTCGGATCAAGCTCGTCATATGATGGAGTCATTTGAAGCTACTGTTAAACAGATTTTTCCGTGGTTTTATGACAATTCTTTTCATGAGTTGGAATATAATGATTCCTCGGGGATGGCAATTGAAGATTCTGTTGAGGATAATATTTGCTCAGAAAGCATTGAGGTTCCCGAAGATTTTGACCCATTCGTGGATACGTTTTGGAATGAAGAATATATCAAGGATAAACGGGAATGTGTTTTGTGTGCCAAACGAGGGGATTGTCCTGCAGGCGCTGAAGGGAGACTCTTATGCATGGGGCCGAAGGAATGGGTGCATGTGAATTGCATAATTTGGTCCAGCCAAGTGTGGGAACGAGAAGATGGAGCCTTACAAGATGTAAGAGAAATGTGCTAAAAATGTTTTTGAAAATTGAATTACATAAGATTTTTCATCCTTATTTTTTATTATTTCCAGGTGAGCTCAGTGATAACTCAAAGTATACGAAACAAATGTGCTTATTGCTACGAAAAAGGAGCCACTGCGTTTTGCTGCCATAGTTCATGTCGACTGGGATTTCACTTCATGTGTGCAATTAAAGAGCAATGTGTTTTACTGGAGAATGGGACATTGTTTTGTCCAAAGCATGCTAGCAATGCCAAAGGAAATATACAAAGTCATTTTCAGGTAACGCATTTTTCGAAATCCTAGTGTGTACCTTGGATATGTATGTTGCAACGGTTGCAACTTATCTAACAATAATTTTTTTAGGTGGTCCGCAAAGTTTTCATTGACATATCGACATTAGGTCGAAAAGAAGAGCTGGTCTGGTCCTCTGAAACGAAAGTCTTCATAGGATCCTTGCGAATCGAAAATTTGGGAGCAATTTTGCCAATCTCTTACAATAATTTGGCCGATACAAGAACTCCTACTGATTTTTCATGCTCCAGATTATACTGGTCATCCGTAGAACCATATACTAAACAAGTATACACGTTTTCCACTAGGATTGACTCCGGTTGGGAAAGAAACATGACATGCAATGCTACTTATGAAAAATGCGTGAACGATATAAGTATTGTAATAGATCATTCTCAAGATCCCAAGGAAGTGGACAAGAAGGTGGACGAGATGACCAGATTCTTCGCTTGGATTGACAGCGCTCCAATTTACATCGACGAATTCAATGATGAATGGATTCCACCTTGTCCTTTAAGTTTTTTGTACACAGACGAAGACAATTCATCTTCCGAAGTGAGTTCCATCGGGGCTGCTGAAACTTTGCCTATAAGTCCGGCTACAAGTAGCGAAATGCAATTTGAGAGCGCTAACATTTGTGTGGACGATCTGAGTCCCGACGAAAAATGTGTACCTTTTTCTGTAAACGATTTTAATAGTTTGTTGATGTCGAAGACAATGAATTGTGAGGAAAATAGGAGATCCGGACGGTTTAAACGAAAGCGGGATTGGATCCCTCAAGTGGACGGGAATTATGAAGATGATGACGATTCTTATAGTGAAAATTCCTCCGTCCCGGATGATGGAACGACAGAAAGTGAAGACGAAGATCCTCAGCCTTCCACTTCTACTCGTGCCATAGTACCTAGCTTCTCAAATATGCAGCCGCGTTTGTTGAGAAGTAGAACTAATCAAACAGGAAAACCCAAGAAAAAGGAGGAATTCAAATGTGAAGTATGTAACAAGTCATTTCTAACAAAAGGGTCTGTGAGTAAGCACCTGTATTGGTGTAAGCGTAAACGGAATGAAGAGGCAGAAAAAATTTTAGAAGTTAAGGAAAATATTGAGATTGAAGAAGAGGAAAGTGGATCATCCGACTCTGAGTTAATTTTTGTTCAAAATGGAGAACAAGTCCCTAATCCCGGTGGAATCTTTCCCAATGCATCCAGAGATACTAACGACCCAATGTTGGAAGAGAATTACACAGAAGGGCCTGTGAAATGCACTACTTGTGGAATGACTTATCGCACCAAAGACAGTTTTCAACGGCACATGTCCAATTGTGTTCCCTACAGTAGTTCAGACGAAGAAAACGAAAAACTTGATGAAAATGATCCTGATCCAGCAATACCTGACGAGTCTTTGACAATTCCAGTACCATTGAGTTCCGAAGAATCGGTTTCCATCATTGAACATGGACCAGTTAGACAAGACCCTGTTATCTTGTCCCAAGAACCTGAAGAATCCAACCCTGAGGATTCTATTGACAATTCTTTGTTGCCAGCTTCCGTGCAGACTTGTGAAGAAGACGAGCCAATGGAAGTGGACCAGCAAGGTTGCCCAGAAATAATCCCTGAAACTGTGAAAGAACTTGCTCCACAACCACAACTATACCCGAATCCTAGTACCCAAGTGTCAATGACGCATTCTAGCATAACCACAGCAATGATACAATCGAATCCGCACCATTCTGGACATTTGTCGAACTCCCCTATACATAACAATTTGCCAATAACTGTCCCTGTTGAAAACACAATGGTTATGCATCCGGCAAAAGTTGTGAATCCTAACGAGCCGACTAATGTTATTCAACGAATGGCGGCTCCAGCTCAGCAAATATATCCTATGATGGGGCCCTCAGTACCAAATAATACTATAACACAGTTTCAATCCCAACAACCTCCTGTTATGTCTCAACAATCTGCCATGCCTCCACAGCAATTTCAAACTATTGCTGTGCAGGGGAACAATGGTCAAATGATTACAATAAATGTGCCCATACAGCAGCAGCCAACTGTTGACAATGGTAATCCCTATTCTATTGTACAGCAGCAAAATCCCCAATCTACAGGATATCCTAGTCCAAATGCTTATCCTAACACTGCCATGAATGTGAGCCAATACCAACAGTTTATAGCACAACAGCAATTTGCGGCAGCATTTCAACAGCAAAAGATGGGGAGCACTAATGAACCGAATAATTATTCACCACAAGGATTTAATGCCCAGCAAATGCAACATTCCAATCTTTTTGTTACGAATCAAATGCAACCGAATATGGGTCACACTCAGAATAATGCTGGAGTACCTACTATGATGATAAACAATAATGAGCAAATGGTGTCTTCCCAAACTACGCAGCAAATGTACCAAAACAATGCAATAATGGCTGCCCAGCAGCAAATGGTGCAACAGCAGTTCCGAAATGACCAGAATCAAGTTTTGATGCAACAAATGAATACAGTTCAAAAAATTCCACAAGGTTTCCCATTGCAGCAACAATCAATGATAAATCTTAATGCGTTCCAGGGCTTGCAGCAGCAAAATCCTTCTATTGTTCAGCAGCAGCAAAATCCTTCTATTGTTCAGCAGCAGCAAAATCCTTCTATTGTTCAGCAGCAGCAAAATCCTTCTATTATTCAGCAGCAGCAAAATCTGCCTATCATTCAGCAGCAGCAAAATCCTATTATTCAGCAGCAGCAGCAATTTATCCCTCAGAATAGTAATGTAATGCAGGGACCAAGTGGGAATAATATGCTCCAGCCGCAGCAGCAGCAGAATGTCTATGCAGGAGGAATGCAACAGCAATCAACCTCGAGTAATGCAGCCCCAAATATCAGAGGATTGTTACCCCTGAAACCCGAGAATGGTGGCAGTACCACTTACATCATTGTGCAACAAGGGAATTCGTTCTCAACTATTCCCATTAGTAACAACAAACCGGGGTCGTCAATGCCGGTCAATTCGCAACAAATGGCTGGAGAGATCCAATGCATTAATCAAAGGAGTATTTCAAATAATACTCAAAGGCTTCATAATACCGGAGGAATGTCTAACCCGACCCCCCAATCATGTCCATGTGAGAATTGCACTCAACGTAACTTATGCTCCCCGAAGAAAGGATTCCCTCCTGGATTTAATGTCTGGACTAGCCCGAAAAGTAAACGAGGGCCGAAAAAAGTGCAAATTCCTGTGAATGCTAATATCCCCAGCCCTTTTAGCAAACCTAGCGCTTCTTTGTTACCAAAATTGTTGCCCGCGGCGTCTACAAATACAAACATGGCACTTTCAACTTCTCGGACTGTTCGGCCAATAGTTGTAACGCCGAATTCGAACATTGCCGTCGTGCGGCCGATGGAACATCCGTTGCAGAAACTTACTGATCAGATTTCTCAAATTGAGTCTACCTTTCAAGGGCCTGTTACTGTTAATACACAGTCTCATGTAAATCCAGCAATTCAAGTACCCCCTGTTGCTACAACTGTGACTAATAGTTTGGAATCCAATACGTCTAGCGAAGGAATCCCTGCGAAAAAAGGGATATCCAAAGATGTCCCATCGAACAAATCCATCAAAGTTACTCTGACTAGGAGGGAAGGAGGAGAAAACTATTCTATTCGAAATATCAGCGAAACTGGGGGTAGTATGACAGGGACGATGCGGAGTTTGAAAATCAAAGCCAAGATCACCAGTGGAGAAAAAGCTGGCACTTCTACCGATGTAGTAGTTCAACCTACTGTACATATGGTGCCCATTCCCGATCCTGATGTGGAAGAAGGGTCCAATGGCGATAGGACTATTTCCGAAGACAAAAATGAGGAGGTTTTAGAGGTTAAGGGAATTCCTGTGGTTCCGAAGAAACCCAAATTGGTAAGAAAAGCAGGAATAGAATTGAGGATTTCTTTGAAATAGGGATTTTTATGTTTGTTTTTTGGTTTTCAGACCCATCGAGCAGTAATATTGTATGAAGTGAGATGCAACGAAGAATTGCTTTATCGGTCCAGTGATGTGAGAGCTGTTTGGGGTCATATTTTTGAAACTGTTCAAGGGACCAGATTGAATCACAATTTGCCTCCGTTGTCCTATCCTGCTACTAATATTTCGCTACCAGGTGCATATTATGTTGTATCGTATTAAGTGTTTTGTTGTATGGTTTCTAACATGGGTTGTACGTTTGCAGATAATTACCAAAAGGCTGGAAATGAGGGCTTGATCCCAGCTTTCAACATGTTAGGGTTGACACACAGAGCTGTCCAATTTTTGCTAGAGCAATTACCCGGAGTGAAAGCTGAAGTAGGCAAAAAAGGGAATGCCAATGATACTGCTGGGAGTACTAATGCTGAAAATAAAAATATTGTAGTTCAATCTAGTGTGAATGAATCGGGATGTGCACGAACAGAAGGTTTTAAATCGCGCAAAGAGTTTGATATGTTCGGTTGGCTCACTTCTAAGCATAGGGATCCCCCTGCTCAAGTGTTCATGTGAGAAAAAACGTGGAATTTGCAACGGTTAAAATTTAACGGGATTTTAATGAGTGTATTGCTTATTATTTGATAGGCCTGAAGAAAATAGATCTCAAGATTTACCATTGGCGATGCGATTCCGGAATTTGAGGGAAAAATCCAGTAAAACTTTATTTGTTCGTTCTTCGGGTATACATGGACGGGGACTGTATGCGCTGAAAGATTTTGAAAAAGGGGAACTAATGATTGAATATGCTGGAGAGGTAACTTTTTTATTTCTGGTCTACTTTGTCAATGACTATTGTATGTAAAACATTCTTTGTTGATTTTTTAGGTCATTCGTTCCTGTTTATGTGATTTGCGTGAGAATTATTACGAGTCTAAAGGAATTGGGTGAGTTTGATGGCTGATATACTGTTAAAGATTGATTTTAAAAGAGTTTTACATGCTATTAAGAGATTTATATCTTTGTAGGTGTTACATGTTCACAATTGACGACGAATTTGTTGTGGATGCCACAATGAAAGGGAATGCAGCCCGATTTATAAATCATTCCTGTGAAGTAAGTTACTTATTTGCTTTTGGTATTTGCTTTCTTGGCCTCTGAAAATAATATAATTTTTCTGTTTGATTTGTAGCCAAACTGTGAATCCAAAAGTGTGAAGATTCTAGGGAAACCTCACATTTTAATCCTTGCCTTGCGGAAAATATTTTACCTTGAAGAGCTTACCTATGATTACAAATTCAACTATGAAGATGATAAAATCCCTTGTTCCTGTGGAGCTAAGAAATGCCGTAAATATTTGAACTGATTTGTCAATGCCTCTGAAAGTTTAAGTTAACTCTAGGATCCTTGTTATACTTACTTCTTTCGTAGCACTTTACATCTTCTGCCTGTACATACATCATTATATAATATTTAGTGCAACTTTACCTGTGATTTCTTGTTCCACTTTATCTTGTACGTTGAATAGCATTGATTTTTTGTGTGTACCTCTTGAACGTGTATTTTTCATATGTATTTATTTTAACGATGTTGACTAATTGTATACGTAACTCACATGCATGAGTCGGATATTATTATCTTGTAAACATAAAAGACAAAAACAAATCCTATGCTAGTAACAATGATAACAATGTGCCTCAGTTTTGAGATTTTTTACCGTAATATCACGAGCAAGACAATAAAATACAGTATTTTAACTAGCCTATTGTTTTGAGCACTTGGTTTCTGCTTGTACTTGTTGATTCAATAATCTCAGGCATTTCATTTGACGAAATGGCAAATGGTCTAAGAGCATTCTTCTTGTTATAAGGATTTGTCGGAATTCCGAACGCTGAGCCCATCTTATATTCCAGCGCTCTTTTGGAGTCATGGCACGTTTTGATCTATTCAAAAAAATACATGCGAAACTTGTTAACACTTTGTTGGTTCAATTTAAGTTTAAAGTTTTTGCTTACTTGGAATGTATATAGTCATATCGCTCCGAAATGTGGATAATTTTTCCCGGGGGGTAATACAGCAGCTCAATAGGAGCCCGCTTTTTAACCAATGTGTCGGGATCAAAACCTTCTATCGATGGTATCTGAGTTTTTCCCACAGAAATTAGATTGTCAGTAAAAAGTCACACGCAAACATTATGTTTTTCGTATAAAATATCATACCTTGATAATAACATGGGGTTTCCCATTTGCATTCGCTCTCTTTTCAGGCACAGTTTTTGCAGTATTAGTAATTGTGTAGTCATCTCCCTCTTCATTAATTCTTGAAATTAGGCTATCACTATATTCCAAAGTTTTAGAATTCTTTGGTTTCACCCGGCGATTCAAACGGAGCATTACACCAAACCCTTTCAGCAGAATCCGATACTGACAATGCAAAAAACACACATCATGCATATTTAGCAATGCAAATGTGGAAATGAAAACTACTCGTAACCGTTAGATGTACTTTAAATGTACCTTGGGAGAATCGCAGGTATGTAAAGCAGCCAACACCTCATATTTAGTTCGCTCTAAACTCTTGATAGCAATTCTTCCAATGTAATCATCCCCATAGATAATTGAGACACAACATTTTTCTGCATATGTAGCAGCTGAGAGTGACATTACACAGCCTAATATGAAAAAAAAAATTACAAAAAAATAATAATAGTAAAATACTTTTATGACTGTACTTACCAGGAGGTGAGTATGCGTAACATTTAATCTGTGGATATTCTTTGAGCATCATCAATGTGAGTAATGATGCGATAGCGCTGCCTAAACTAGTTCCTATAAAATTTGTTTTAAAACTTTTTTAGAAAAATTTCTTTATTTATTTGTATGATTTAACGCATAAATATGAGTTTTTACCTGTTGTCACAATAGTGTAATCTGGATATTCATTCGAAAGCCTTTTCAAAATGCCAAGTTCTTCCAACTTGGATTTGATTCTCACCGCAGATTTTACAAATCCAGCATGAGACTAAAACGGCAAAAGGGTTTCTGGTTAATTTTATTTAATTTCACTAATTTATCAAAAAAAAAATTGTTTTTACTTTGAATCTAGCATCCATATTTGGAATATGAGCTTCATGACCGTGCAAATCAGTTGCTACATCTTTAAAAGATAAGGTGCCTCGAATAGCAATCACTATTGCTTTTGTGTCATGATCCAACACGATTGTAAATGGATTTTTAAACATTTGATTCCCGTAGTCGGCATAGACAATTTCAGTTTCATCCGATTTTATCATCTCTTCAAATGCAGATTTGTGTGCAAAACAACAGCTATCTCCTTTGATTGTTTTCCCGCCGTTTGCGTCTTTGCATCTGCATAAAAATGTTTCAAAAAAATGTTTCACACTAAAATATTTAAAAAAAGAGGAATTGTGAAGTGCAGGCCCGTATATTTTGTATGTTAAAGGGCTCTCAAAACTCAAAAGTAAATGTAATAATTTTTTAATCCCTCAATTAGCCTCATTTAAAAACATTTTGAACATTCGGCGCACACCTCTACAAAATAGCACCTATAAACATGTTTTTCTAGGTAATTTAGAATGCTCTTTAATCTGTAAACTATACAGATTTCCCAAAATCAGAATTTCAGGAGCAATAGACTAAAAAATTTGGTTGGTTGTCCCCAAACTTACGGAATGCAACAACAGCAATTCATCCTAGTGCACCATCGACAAACACTAGAGCCTTCAACCAGGCACAATATGGGCACAGTATAACTCGCCACTGCATACTTGCTATAATGCTCGAGAAAATAAATGGAAGTCCATTCATCATCCTCCCCTTGCTCAATAGATGATTTCAAGCTCAACTGCGGCTTGATCTTCGTTTTTTTATTACTAATGGGTTCAGCTTGGACAATCGTTTCAAAAGTAGAGCTATGGTCTGGCCGAGGTCTTAATATACGATTGTCTTCCGGATTTTCTCCCTCCTCTGCTTTAATTCTCAATTGATTGCGTTTTAGGATCTTTTCGTGGTCGTCCGACAAAAGGAATAAACCGGCCGTCACATCCGATAAAACTGTATCGCAATCTTCCATTGCAAATGCAAACATTTCTATGCAAAATGCAAGAAAAACATTTTCATGAAAAATCAATTACTTTTGGCTTCATTTTCACCATTTTTCACATTTACCTCCAATATGCCGCAATCCTTCTCGATCAGTTTTACTCTTGAACCAGTCGTAGCACAAAATGGACGTGCAACGATGCTTCCAAGCGCGACTTAAGCCTGGTTCGACGCCTTCTGAGGAACCAGCTTCGACAAAAAGTTTACCCCATGGGTTAAAACTTAGATATACCAAAATTGTTAGGAGCAGTATGAGCACCCAGCTGGAGATTATGAACCCTATGTGTGTCAGTAGCAAAAAAAAATCAGCATTCATTAAAGCAAGCTTTTTGCAAAATACTCATTTGTACATTGCATGGCATATTTGCAAACCTGTAATGAATGTTTTTTCAGTGGAATCTTGAGAACATGTAAATTTATCATTATTGAGCCAAAGTGTGCCATAAATAATCCACGTGAGCTCAGCAAACCCAAAAGTGAATCTGTAAAAAATTTTCATCCATTAAATCGTGTTAATTGTATGGGGTAGGGTAACTAGCCAAGCAAATTTTCTCTATGTTTTTAGCATTACCTAATGTAAAGGCACAAAGGAACGAATCTCCTAGGATATACATTCATTATTGACCCTTTTTTGCTGTGGTGCACAAGCAAAAAATCGGCCACAATTGTAAAATTTAGTATGGCCAGCATGCCCAAGAGGAACCATTTTATGGAATAGTAGTCTTCACAGTCTTTCAGTGTAGGGCTGCTTATCCAGTACACCAGAATGCAGCTCACTAGCCTGTCAAAGATTTTTTGAGACAAACAATTATGTATTTGTTTACTAGTTAGCTCAAAAACTCCAATCAATATAGTCAAAGTGGACTATCCTGTTTTTTTCATAATAATAATAGTAAATATTATAGTTTTGCACAGTAAAACCTGGAAGCAATTCAGTTTTATAAAAGAACTGGTTTTTTAGCAAATATACACACTGGGAAACAAGTTTATGAGGTTTGAAGCAATTTTCGTTGAATATTATATATTGGAGTCGATGTAATTTCATGGTGGGTCCAGTATAT
>Ga0210040_10008685_pt1 | contig 11974 bp, 13 predicted proteins | sample CryGeyCG12114_NA_FD_185462 | JGI IMG/M metagenome (GOLD analysis project Ga0210040, IMG submission 185462) | Groundwater microbial communities from aquifer - Crystal Geyser CG19_WC_8/21/14_NA (SPAdes) (version 2) | ecosystem: Environmental > Aquatic > Deep subsurface > Groundwater | place: USA... | reverse complement strand
GATTTTGTATAAGCTTTTCTTTGACATGAAAAAGGATGTGACAGAGCTAAAGAAGATGTTTTTGGAGATCTTACAAAACCCTTCGTCTTCACATGCTGCGGTTGATTTTGCCAGGGAATCTTTGTTAGATGACTTTGCTCCGGCAAATAAAGATTACCAGCAACCACAACCGGCCATTCAGTCAAATGTAATAAATCACCATCATGCTCCCGTAGTGTATGATGATTTTCAACATCATGAAGAGGTGGAAGATTCTCTCAACATTATGGATAAGGAGAAAGAACTGATAGTAAAAGCCCTGAAAAAACACAAAGGCAAAAGGAAAGATGCCGCCAGTGATTTGGGAATAAGTGAAAGAACACTTTATCGTAAGTTGAAAGAATATGATATTGACGAATAGGCTGATATAAAAGAGTTTATTAGCACCAGGCTTTCGTACTGCTATTAAGCCTGGTACTAATTAACATGTTTATTTTTTTGTTATCAGCAATGGAATATCTATTGATCATCCGTTGCGTCGCACCTTTGTACTGTAACAAAGAAATGAGCATCTCTTATTGTTCGGTTTTAAAGCCCCCTTAAAAATTGGGGTACCTCTTGAGTCGAACTCTTGTACATTTTGTCAATATTGCTCATTCAATGGCGTCTGCTTAAACAAATTTGGGAATACCCGAATGAAAAATCTACCAGTACAAGTGAGTGACACAACAATGCTAAATTGATTTCAAATGCCGGCTACAAAAAAATAAAACTTAAGTAAAACGGCATGCTCATCTATCGCAGACAGTAATAAGTACATTTATTCGTAATTATGAAGATAAAAATTCTGACATCCATCATAGGAAAGCAAAATTCGCGTAATGAAAGAAGTACACTCCTTGCAGGCGTAAACTTTTCATTGCTTACAACTGCTGTCTTAGCTATAATTTTTTCATCGTGTGGCATTTATTCTTTTAAAGATGTAAGTATACCCGCTGAAGTTAAGACGGTAAGAATAACTACAATTGATAACAAAGCAAGGTATGTAGACCCTCAGTTAAGCCCACGATTAACAGATAGGCTACGATCCAAAATAACAGGTCAGACAAGGCTTACCCTTACTAATAATGAAGATGCACATTATCAGATCAGCGGCGCTGTCACTGAAGATAATATTACTACCGCCGGTATTTCTAATCAACAAGCTGCAACCAACCGGTTAACAATAAGCGTTCACATTACTTTCCACAACACGCTTGACGCAAAAACCCAGGAGTTTGACATAAGCCGAAATTTTGATTTCAATGCAAATCTTACCCGTCAGCAGGCAGAAACTCAGTTAAGCGAAGAAATATTAAAAAACATCTCAGATGAAATTTTCAACAGGATTTTTTCTAATTGGTAGCTAATTGTATTTTCACCCCATGAATCAATCGCAGGAAAAGGCATTGAAATATCTGACAGGCTATGACAATTTAGAGTCAGTACCGGTTGAGACATTAAAAAAACTGACTGAAGATGAACCTTATTTTCCAATATCCCAATTTTTATTAGCAAGGAAGCTGCAGGGTGAAAATAAAAATGATTACCAGGCACAGGTTCAAAAGACTGTTTTATTTTTCTCCAATCCATTTTGGCTGGATTATCAGTTAAATAGTCAGGACTCATCTGTTTTCACTGAAACAGAAAAGCCTTCAGCATTTAAAACAGATAATGTTGTAAGTGGCACTGAAGTTTTATCTGCCACAACAGATCAAGCACTCGCTGATCATCCTATTACCGATGTATTCTCTTCAAATGAATTGAATGCAGCAAGTGAACTTGCTCACGAGACATTACAAGGTTCTACAGCACAAAACGATGTAGCAACAACCGGCAAAGCAACAGACGGTGACCAGACGCTACAGGTAACAGAAACCGAACATACTGAAGACTCGCAAATAATAGTCGGTGTTTCTGAAGAACAAAGCGGAACACTTGCAGACCAACTTGACCAGAATATCGAAACAGTAATTCACGCTGATATAGCAGAAACAACATTTGACGGAACAACAGAAAATGAAGCTGTTAATGACACTGAGTCAACTGAAATAGCAGTCCACGCAACAAATACTGCTCAACCTGGTGCGAATGATGTTTTAGACAACCAACCTGAAGAAGAAGCTGCTGCCATTACCCGTAACGTTGATACACCTTCTCAGCAGTTTTTAGATAATCTTGACCAGGAAGTTGAGCCACCTGTTCCTGCAAATGTTTCAGAGATATTAGAAGACGCTTCAACACCGGCAGCAGAGACCGAAACAGTTGAAGTTGTTGAAGAAATGGCAGGTGTAATACATGAAACAGATGCAACAACTGAAGCATTTCTGCAGGAAATTGAACCTGTAAAGCAGGAACAATTAGATGAAATACATGAGGACGACGAGCCAGACAACACAGACGGACCTGAGGATAAACCACTAATCCCTGGTAAAAATAACGAATCAGAGCGGGATGAAAATGATGAGCATGAGCGGATGTTCTTAAACATTAAGGCAATGCTTGACGCTTCGAGTGAAGAGGCAAATGCAGAAACAAAAGGAGCTTACATTCCTATAGACCCTTATTATACAATCGACTATTTTGCTTCCCAGGGCATAAAATTAGACCTCGATCATAACCCGCAGGACCAGTTAGGTAAAAACCTCAAAAAATTTACCCAATGGCTCAAACACATGAAGAAACTGGGGCCTGAAGATGCTTTAGAAACTATAAAAAGCACGGAAAGCGAAGCAGATATACAACAAATAGCAGACTCCTCTAATATCGTAAAAGAAGTTGTAACAGAAGCAATGGCCTTAGTGCTTGAAAAGCAAGGCAAAAAAGAGAAAGCGATTGAATTGTATAATAAATTAAGTTTTTTGAATCCCGACAAAAGCGCTTACTTTGCGGCTAAAATCAAAAATCTAAAAGGCCCGAGATGACAATTCTTTTTCTTATTCTTATAATTTTAGCTGCTGCAATTCTTGGTTTGATCATTTTAATTCAAAACCCGAAAGGTGGCGGATTATCAGGAAATATTGCTGGTGTTGGAAATCAATTTATGGGTGTAAAACAAACGAATGATGTACTTGAAAAAGGCACCTGGATTTTTTCAGGGTTAGTTGCGTTATTATGCATATTTTCCTCGTTTTTCATGAGTAGTAGTAGTTCTACAAACGACAATGACATTTTAAATAAAATCAATACAAACCAGGGTACAGCTCCGGCAAGGTCTACAACCCCGGCTGCTGCTCCACAACAGACTGCCCCTCCTGCGAGCAATCAACCGCGATAGTGGATAACTGAAAGGTTTCAATAATATTTGCCCTGTCTAATTTTTAGACAGGGTTTTTTATTTACTTTAGGCCATTAAATTCTATATGAAAAAAATCTTTTTTATCCTGCTGGCTGTAGTAATAATTGTGGGTGTAGTTGCTGCGTGGTTAATGTTTGGTAGCGCCACCAATTTCAGTGAAAGCAAAAAAAACCTTTTTGTCTATACAGGAAAAGCAAATAAAGCCTCGGTTATGAAGTTTATAAAAGAAAAAGATCTTTTGAAAAATCCTGGCATGTTTGAATGGATGTCAGAGCAAATGGGCGTATGGAACAGGTTAAAACCAGGGAGGTATGAAATAAAGAAAGGTGAAAGCCTTTTAAATTTTACAAGGACTTTGAGAAATAACAGGCAATCACCGGTAAACCTTGTTATTAATAAGTTGCGGACGAAAGAAGATTTATCGCAACTAATTGCTAAAAATTTTGAAGCAGACTCATCCGATATTATAGAGTTTATAAACGATGATGACAGCATTGCAAAACTTGAGGTAAATACGAACACCTTTATGACGATTGTAATCCCAAACACTTATACCATGTTTTGGAATACTTCGCCGGGAAAGATATTTAAGCGTTTAAAAAGTGAACAGGAAAATTTCTGGCAAAAGAATGAACGTCTTCAGAAAGCGCAAAAATTGGGCTTTTCAACTGATCAGGTATATACTATCGCCTCGATAGTAGAAGAGGAAACAAACAAGCAGGATGAAAAAGGAAATGTTGCAAGTGTTTACATTAACAGATACAGAACGGGAATGCGGCTTGGTGCAGACCCTACAGTAAAGTTTGCTTTAAAAGATTTTGGATTAAAGCGAATTTACGAAAAGCATCTACAGGTAGAGTCGCCTTACAATACTTATAAAGTTACGGGATTACCTCCCGGTCCTATTTGTACACCTTCATCTAAAACAATTGATGCGGTTTTAAACTCTCCTAAAACCGATTATATGTATTTTGTTGCTAAAAGTGATTTTTCGGGCTACCATACATTTAGCACCACTTATACGGAACATCTTCAACATGCCAAAGAATACCAGAATAAATTGGATGAATTGATTTTAAGAAAACAAAACGCTGCTAAAAACGCATTGTGACCAAGATAGAACGGATTTTCTTTTCATCAGCCCCTGTTGCTTTTGTCCGCGACGAAAGCAAGAGGATAATATTGCCGGGCTTTAAGGGGGTTCCTTTGTATGATGCAGGAATATTCTTCTTCAGTGAACTAAAAAAATCGGGCTTGAACAGTAGGGCAAAATCTATTTCTTTTGATTTTGCCATGGCCATACCGGCCGTGATGATTTGCATTTTTACCATTATACCTTACTTGCCGGTTTCAAAGCAGTTTACGAAAGAGTTACTGAGGCTTACAAGGAGTGTAACACCAAACCAGAGTTCTTACAACTTTGTAAACTCCTTTTTAAACGACTTCTTAAATACTCCTCGTGTGGGCTTGTTATCTTTTGGTTTTTTGTTGGTTATCTTTTATGCCTCTAATGCTATGGTCAGCATTATCAGAACTTTTGATACTGCTATCTATAAACAAAGAAGAAAGACGAGCTTTATTAGAAAAAGAGTAAAAGCAATACGATTGACAATAGTGGTTCTTGGCCTGTTAATCGCAACCATTTTGTTACTGATTGGCCAGGGTATACTTTTCGATCACTTAATGAAATGGTGGAAATTAAAAGGAGCTGATGTAGTCTGGGTTTCTTTATTGCGGTGGATAATTACAATAAGCTTATTTTTTTATTCGATCTCTTTTATCTACAGGTATGCGCCCACCGTTAAAAAAAGATGGCCAATTATTTCTCCCGGTTCCGTCCTCGCTACTGTTTTAATGTTGGGAACAACGTTTTTCTTTTCATTTTGGGTTAATCATTTTAATAACTTTAATAAAATCTATGGCTCTATCGGTACCATAATGATTTTAATGTTGTTGATCTACCTAAACTCACTCATTTTATTAATTGGGTTTGAACTTAACCTTAGTATCACTTTTTTAAAAACGACTACCCATACTAAGGAAGAAAAAGAAGCAAGGATTTTTGTAAAAAAAGAAGGAATTGAAAAACTTAACTAAATTGTAATCATGAAAAAACTGTTTCTCGCCTTACTCATCAGTTTAGCGTTCACTGGTGTCATGGCACAAACTCCCGATGCTTTAACTCCCGGTGCAAATATTCCAATGGCCGTCACTAAAATGAAGTCAACTACAGGTAAGGAGGTTTCTATTAACGATGTAAAAAAGAAAAATGGAGTTTTGGTTGTATTTAGCTGCAATACTTGTCCTTATGTGAAAAAATATCGGACAAGAACAGTAGAGATGATAGCAGAAGCTGCAAAAAAAGAAATAGGTGTCATCTTTATTAATAGCAACGAAGAGCTTAGGACGTCAGATGACTCGTATACAGCAATGCAGCAATATGCAAAAGAACAGGGATACAAAAATATTGATTATGTAATCGATACGAAATCTGTAGTTGCCGATGCATTTAATGCTAACCGTACACCCGAATGTTTTCTCTTCAATGCAGCGGGAAAGCTTATTTATCATGGAGCTGTAGACGACAACCCTAATGCAGCAGGCATCAAAAGAAAACATTTATTGTTGGCAATGAGCGAATTAATTGATGGAAAAGAAGTAAGTATAAAAGAAACAAGATCGGTTGGTTGTATGATCAAACGATTATAAATTAAAAAGAGAGGGCAGATTTAAAACTGCCCTCTCTTTTTATTCAAAACAATAACGTATTAACTTCTGACTTTTACTTTTCCATCTTTTACTTTAATGGTAGTCGAGTCATCTTTATACTTGTAACTATCACCTTTTACCTTTTCTTTTGCACCATCTGTCTTCAACTTTGAGTCTCCGTTTGTTTCAAGCTTCATTTTCGTATCTGTCTCGTCGTCCTTAATTTTAAGATCTTCATCTCCCTGTACTTTTACTTTATCTTCATCTATTGTATAACTACCCTCACTACTATGCACAAGAGCCATATTTACTACCCTTCCTTTCACATCAAAAGTGTCATTAGTTTCAGGGTCAAAATAAAACTGAACAGGCTGATGCGTTTCACTATTGTTGAATAATCCGGTAGAAGGATCTTTTTCAATTTTAAACGTAGAACCTGTTGATAAATCAGTATAAGTACTTTTTGTAACCGAAGTACTGGTGCTGGTAGCTGCACTCTCTGCAGTATTGTTACTGCTGGCAGATTGAGAAGTTGTAGTAGTAGAAGTTGAGTCTGTGGTGTTTTCATTTGAATTAGCACCACCACATGCTGCAAGGCTTATTATCGCAAAACCCAATGCAAATGGCATACTTACTTTTTTCATGATATTTTGATTTTTGTTTGAATTTCTGTTTCCAACTTTTGTATCATTTCTTAAAGCCGGCAATATCAATTGCTTGCATTAATTTATAGTAAAATACATAAGGATAAGTAAATGATTTTAAAGATTATTTTTTTATCATTTAATAAATTATAAAATTTATCTTTTTAGCTTTATAAATAATAGAACGAATATTTTATATAAATAGTATACTGGCATAATTTTTTTTAGATTAAATCAAAATAACTATTATGGATAAGTTAGAATTAAAAGGCAAGTGGAATGAGATGAAAGGCAAGGTTAAAGCATCTCACGCAGACTTGACTGACGACGATCTTGAATACGAAGAAGGACAGGATGACCAATTGCTGGGTCGCCTGCAACAAAAGTTAGGTAAGACTAAAGATGAAGTAATTCATTGGTTACGTTCTCTTGGTTAGACGTTTCGAATTAGTGCATTATTAATAAAGGGTAAACCAGAGGCTGTCTCAAAAAATGAGGAGCCTCTTTCTATTTTGGATGCGACAAGCTTATTATAACGAGCGCACACTCTTTATATTTCATATCCGGATAAATATTACAAGGACTGTTATTTACTCTTTAAAAATAACTATAGTCAGATTACCAGGAACTATAGTCAGATTATCCCGTACTCAATATAAACCTTTCCAGTTTAACTCTCACCCTGCCTGTTTAACAAATCACACAAATCCAGGTTCAGACTACACTTTACCTACAGCAGGCACTTCTTCATTTCCTTCTATCAATCCGATTTGGTATGAATGCTTAATAGCCTCCTTGCTATGTTCAAAGTGGCAAACAGGCACTCCTGCAGCTTCTATTTTCTTTATAAGTTCCCGTACATCACTTATATTTTTTTCGTAGACGTGACGCAAATAAACAGCTACAACTCTACCGGGAAAATGGGTGACAATACCTGTATAGATAGTAGGATCCTGCTGTGAGTCATCTCCTAATAAAACAAATTTCTGATGCGGATAAGCTTCAAATATACGGGCTATACGCATAAATTTTGTAGCGTGTTTTGTTGCTCCTGTTTTCCAGACTTCTGATAAACGTTTTATCTGGCTTAGCATATAAACTCCTTCAGGCAAATTATTCTTCCTGGTAAATTCTTTTATAAAATCATACAGGTTCCACTCACTACTGGAGACATAAAAAAAAGGATTTGGATTTTCTTTAGTTGTATATGAGTTTGCCAGCAATTGATAATGATTAACGACACCTTCAAATGGTTTACGACTGTGTGCATTTTTAGTAAACAAGACGTATAATCGCTTTCTAAATTTAGATGAATGCGAAACCAGGAAAGTATCATCTATATCAGATATATAGGCAAATTGATTTTGGTGAGGAATTATCACAGAACCACTTCCAATGGCCAGGACGTTTACCTCCCCATTGTTCCGTTCAAAATATTCTACCTGCACCCGGTAAATGCCAGGCAGCATATCGCGGCCGGGAGACCAGGCAAATCTAAAAAAACCATCCTTTGCCGTTGTTGCTTCACATACTATACCTTCCCATGTAAGCCGAACCAAAGCTCCCGGCACTCTTACCACCATAAAAGATCGCAAAAGAGCAAAGGTATTGGTCCAGAAATTCTTTCTGTACTTCTTACGCGGCAATGGACTTAAACTAAAAATATGGCCAAATACAATCATTTGTGTCGCATTTCCATAACCGTGGTATACTTTTACTACAGGTTCATTAGTCAACCTAAATAAATGAAGAATCTTCTTTTTTATATTTTTTACTAAGGAAGATGTATTGTTTACATTATTATTTAAGATTGTTGTATCCATAAAATTTTAAAATAGAAATATTTCCAATGCCAGACTCTAATATACCTACTTTGTTGTTTGTAGTAAATCCTATCTCCGGAGGAAGACAAAAAGACGAACATGAAACAGTTATCAGAAAAACATTTGAAGAACTTCCACACAAGGTAGAGTTCTTTATGTTACAAGGCAAAAATGATGCAAAAGAGTTAGCAAAAACAATTGAGAAAGTAAAGCCGCAAATAGTTGTTGCTGTAGGTGGTGACGGTACAGTAACAATGGTTGCCAAAGAGATTGCAGGTACCGATATGCAATTAGGCATTTTACCTGCAGGTTCAGCTAATGGCATGGCGCGTGAACTTACCATACCGATAAATATAGAAGAAGCCTTGCAAATTTTATTGAAAGACAATGTAAAAAAAGTTGACATTATCTCTATAAATAATTTGACATGCCTTCATTTAAGTGATATAGGTCTTAATGCAAGGCTTGTCAAATATTTTGAGGAAGGTAATATGCGGGGTAAACTTGGCTATGCAAAAGTTGCACTGAAAGTGCTGATACGAAGACAAAATATAAGGGTAATTATACACTCCAAAGATGAAGAGATAAAAAGAGATGCATTTATGGTTGTTCTGGCAAATGCAAGTAAATATGGTACAGGCGCAGTCATCAACCCGCAGGGAGATTTATCTGATGGTTTTTTTGAAGTGGTGATTATAAAACATTTAGGAATAGGTACACTTATGAAACTCTGGTTGTGGCCACGAACATTAGATCCGAAAAAAATTGAAGTAATACAGGCAAAATCAGTGCATATACATACACAAAAGAAAATACACTTTCAGGTAGATGGTGAGTACATTGGCAAAGTAAACAATATCACTGCTGAAATACAACCAGGAAAACTAAATATATTATTACCAGAAGTTGTTTAACAGGCAGTAAGAAAAATAAGTCGTTTTTTGGGATTAAGTGAGACTTTGGGTTAGGTAAAATGATTCAAGTTTTTTTGGATGTCAGCAAATATCGCTGTGGCATCATTCGTTGCGACGCTCCATTCAACTCTATTTCGCTCATGTAACTTCAGTATCCGCTTATAGAATTTCTGCTTTCTTCCATCACCTCTATCTTTTATATATTCTTTCCACCGCTTAAGAATGTGCAATAACTTTTATGAACCGGGCAGAAGAATAAGCATTAAGCAGCCGTTGCGTCGCACTCTTGTAATTTTTATTCTATATGCAGCAATGCACAAACTTATCGGGCAAGAAATTAATTCTGTTTACCCTGGTTAAAACCATTCTTTTAATGCAATCTCCCTCCATTAGCTGCATTGACATACTGCAACCTCTAAAAAGCTTTTTCTTTTTGCAACAAACATTTTATCGTTAACCAAGTTCTGCAAGGTAACATTGCAAAAGAAGCTGTATAAAATTAGTTTAGACTTTTAATATCAAAGCCTGAAGATTCATTGAAAACATTCAGATGAACGGAGCGTCGCAACCGGTGATCTTCATGAAATACAAATGTTGGTTCCCAAAAAAATCAAATTTAGACAGGCTTCAAAGAGGCTGGCATGTTTTTTCTTCTTCAACGGGCTATAAATAAATATTTCATGAAAAAAATATTGCTATTTCTTTTATTGACAGTTTCACTCTATTGTCAGGCACAGGATGTTGAATATCCTTACCCATCTCACTACTTCAATCTTAACCTGGAAGGACAAAATGTAAAAATGGCTTTTATGGATGTAAAACCAGCAAAGCCAAATGGAGAAACTGTACTATTATTCCATGGCAAAAATTTCAATGGCTTTTATTGGAAAGACGTTATTCCATTTTTAACAGAGGCAGGTTACAGGGTTATTGTTCCTGATCAGGTTGGTTGGGGAAAGTCTTCAAAGCCCATTCTTCACTACAACTTTTTCATGCTGGCAAATAACAATGCAAGACTATTAGACTCGCTTGGAATAAATGAAGTAAATGTAGTGTCCCATTCTATGGGTGGCATGCTCGCAACAAGATTTACGCTTATGTATCCGGCAAGAGTAAACAAACTGGTACTTGAAAACCCGATAGGTCTGGAAGATTACGGAGCATTTGTACCTTACAAACCGTTGCAGGAACTATATAAAGGAGAAGCAGCGCAAACGTATGAATCCACAAAGAAATACCAGCAAAGCTACTACCCTGTCTGGAAAGAAGAATATGAGCCGTATGTACAGGCACAGGCAGCACAGTTAAAAGATACCAACTTTGCACAAATAGCTATGGTAAACGCAATTACTTATCAGATGATTTATGAACAACCAGTTGTTTATGGATTTGATAGCATAAAAACACCAACGCTTTTAATTATCGGACAGGCAGACAGAACAGTTGTCGGTAAAAACAATTTAACAGAAGAACAGAAAAAAGTATATGGCAATTACCCGGTTTTAGGTAGAAGGACACAACAACGAATAAAAAACTCAAAGCTTGTCGAAATACCCGGCGTTGGACATATACCGCACATCCAGGTGTTGCCGGTATACAAGCAACATTTACTCTCGTTCTTATCATCTAAATAAAAATCTTACTACATTCACTTCTCTTTAGAATAACTGCTTTTAAGAGAAGTATTACAACTATGTATAGAATTTTTTCGACCATCGTTAGTTTGATTATTGCTCCTGAAAACTGGCTTATAGCCTTAGTGGTTTGGTGGGTTTTATCAAAATCAGCTGTGGTAAAAAAGAGACTAATGACAGTCATGGTTGTGTTGATACTGATATTTGGAAATGACGTCTTATATAACAAACTTGCTAATGCCTGGCAACCGAAACTTGTGACACTGCCGGATAGCGCATCTTACGAAGCGGGGATAGTATTGGGTGGCAGCAGCAGTTTTGATAAATACAGGAATGGCTATTTGAATGCCGCTGCGGACAGATTTGTAGAAATATGTGTATTATATAAAACAGGAAAGATTAAAAAAATAATCATCAGCGGAGGCAGTAATTCTTTGAATGGTCCTAAAGACGCACGGTTTCAGTATAAAAAAATGATAGAACTCGGTATTCCTGCTGAAGATATTATCGTTGAAGACTCTTCAAAAAACACTTTTGAAAACGCTTCATTTTCAAAAAGGAAGATTGATTCACTACAGCTTAAACCACCATTTATTTTGGTAACATCTGCGATGCATATGCCAAGATCTCAAAGGGTGTTTACAAGAGTTGGCATTCCGGTTATCCCCTATCCTTCTGACTTTAAGGTTTTTGAAAAAGATTTTTCTTTTACCGATTATTTTATTCCATCCCTAAGTACACTCTTTAGCTGGAATTCTTTTTTGAAAGAAGTAGTCGGCGTACTTGGTTATAAATTAATGAACAGAGCATAACCATTAGGCTTTAGAACTTCTGAAACATTTTGACGAAAATCAGAAGCATTAGAGGAGGTCTAAAAATGAAAGCTATAATATCGGTTGTAGTTGGTCAGGCGACCAACTACGGCTTTCTGGAA
>Ga0210040_10008684_pt1 | contig 11976 bp, 16 predicted proteins | sample CryGeyCG12114_NA_FD_185462 | JGI IMG/M metagenome (GOLD analysis project Ga0210040, IMG submission 185462) | Groundwater microbial communities from aquifer - Crystal Geyser CG19_WC_8/21/14_NA (SPAdes) (version 2) | ecosystem: Environmental > Aquatic > Deep subsurface > Groundwater | place: USA... | reverse complement strand
AATACTGTCCTAAAAGTTAAAAGTTAGATTGAAAATATATTGGCATTGGAGCAATGCCACTTCAAAGCAGTCTTAATTTATATCTTCAAAAAGTTTGGTAATCCATTCAGACTTTCAATGCCATACAGAACTTGCACTAGTTAAATTTAAGTGAAATGCCGTTAAAACTAAACTACACACAAGAAACTGGCAATGTTTTAAATGTTCTTTAAAGCCAAAAAAATTGATACCTAATGTTTGCCTTCAAATCGCATGAAGATGCATGCACTTTATATGCTTACTTTCATGTGAGTCTAGAATACAAGAATGCATTATTGATTTTTATACCTGAATATGATATTTTTCCAAATCCTTAATTCCATCCTTTTGAAAACCAACTGACTTCAAAACATCCTGCAATCTTGCTCCACCCCATTTGGCATTCCCAATGGCACCACCACTCCAATTTAAGCCAGCAACAGTTTTAATCTCTCCCATTTCTTTACGTCTATTACCCCCACATTGAATGGTGGCAGAAATTTCATGCTTAGGAAAACTTTTGATGTCCTTCAAAGTTAATACTTTCTCTTTCACGAAGAGGCCCTCAATTTCCATTTCATATGTTTTGGCATCAATTTCCGGCACAGGTAGATGATTTCGAACATAAAATACATCACTGCGAAAAATATAGAATACAAGCCCTGCTTTTTCACTATATTTCTATGCTTTTATATACCCATAAAAATGCTTACTTAGGTGTATGAAACTTCTCCACCAAAAGACTTGGAGGAGTTTCCGCATTGAACGGAGTCTTGGATTTTATCCTCAGACAAGGGTGCCTACTAGGTTCTCCTTTAAAGTAGTTCACTTTTTCTTGAGCTTCCAATACATCTTTGGGCTCTAAATCCCCTATCCGATACTTTTCCAACATTTGCAGCACATCAACTCTCTGATGCACGGGATAAAGCTCCCAAAATGGTTCTAAGAATCCCCCAGCAGCCATCAGGATCCGGGATCCTCCCGGATGAATTTTTATAAAATCTGTCACATCGTACACACCGTTTTTATAGGCCACCCAAATCTACGCAAAAACAAAATTACACATTGTATGACTTCAGGGTGGTTATAGATTATACAGTACATTAGTAGAAAAAGTAAGGGAGTAAGTACCCTCTTTTCCTCATTGTAGTGTCTGGCCACTTCATCCTTACTGTACAACTGCGGTTTTTGAACTCCTACTGATGCAGCAGATTTAGCATGCAAATTCTCTTTTCGTTTTAAAGAAAAAACTATTCCACTTCCAGTAACTATTCCTAACAGGGCTAGAAAACTTTTGAATTTGTAATCGGAATTAATATTTGAATTCTTCTCTTTACTATCGTTCTGGTATTTGTTGTCTTGATGGTGTGCTTGGAATGTTCTGATAGATAGAGTTTGAATGGTGAAAACATGTGAACACTTGGGCCACTGATTCACAGGACGAGCTGATGGGTATCTGTAGTTTTGTCAAATAAACATCACAAATGCGTAGGAATAATAATGATGGTTTCTTTATTCCAGGACAGATAAGATTAGATAGTGAACAGGCAAATAAACACAGATTTTGTATTTCAGCTTGAGTTTTCTTTAGCTAGTTAAATCAACTTACCTATGTACAAGGAGGCGGTGAAGAAAACTGATTTTAGCTCCTGTCATTTCGAATGGAAATCTATTTAGTTTTTATTTGTAAGAGATGCAGTAGTCAGTCGCTTGCACTAGCCAAGTGAATGAGTCTAGTGCGCAACTATACTTGTGTTATGAACTTTTGCTATTGCAGAAATTGTAGTTTTATAGGTACATGCTACGTGTGTGTTATATAAATTTGGCCTGCTCTACATACCTCAATTCGTAGACTATTAGATAGTCGTCAATCATTTTTAACTAACCGCATAATTTTTCGTGATGGAAAAGTAACTAAGTATTTATAAAATTTTAATTTGAGTTATGTTGGTTTCTTATGACTTAACGATGGAACATAATCAGCATGATCATTTTGCTGCCAGTTAAAGCGTTATTTGTGAAGGTGGTACGAGTGAGGTCAAAAATGTCAAATTTTGACTGAGTTTGCAAAAGGATATTAAATTGGTTTTAACAGATACAGTGACTGACATTTATTTTATTAGTTTAGTGTTTTATTTTTTTATTCCTGGGAAATACTTTGTTACTATTTTGGTATACTAAAATAAAAGGTGGTTGCCCTTTTAAACCTGCGTGTATGTGAATTACATAGATTGGTAATTCTATTGCATCGTGTATATGATTGCATTTAAAAAAATTTAAATGCATTAACTTATCATGGGATTTTTACTTTGCATTTCAGAATGTGAAGAATAAAATCCAATGTAACATTGTTTTGAGAAGTAGTCATTAGAAATACAGTAAATCATTCGCTTGACATCTACAAAAGCTCATTTGCAAGCAGATGAGCAATCTTCCAGCTTCCTTGCATTTCCTTAATGACTTACTTAGGTTAAGCATCTTTTCGTAGCATTACTACAGATTGTAGGTCACGTTCACTTGCTTTTACATCTGCATAAGCTTTTTATCACTTGTCAACATGTATATTTTAAAATTAGGACTAGAGATGGAAAATCCCACATTGCGCATATGATCTTCTTTCGAAAGCTCCTCATGACGTGATTTTAATGTTTTGTAGTAAACTATTTTTTATTCACAAAAACTAACCCATATTCTTTATTCTCAAATGCAGAAATGCATATCTTATGCATACAGGAAATATACGAAGATTCTGGAAAAATCCTATTATGATTATGAGAATTAATGTTTTTCTACAATTTCATTGCGACTGCTAATGATGCAGCTATATTAATTAGTGTAATTCACTTCATGAATTATGAAATTTTTATGCTGTGAGCTCAAACGCCGTGCCTCTGTGAGGATAAAAATATTTCAAGTTTGTATTTTGTGTATGAGTTTGAGTTGCCGTAAAATGCATGTATCTAATGTGAACCTAAGTTTTATGTAAGCAGCTTTTTCAACGTTACAGCATATGGGGCTTTTATGGCTTACAGTGACTTTCATAGCAGAAGTAGAGTTCAGATACATGCACTGCAAGTTGAATTGGATATTATATGCGTCACGGTCCCAATGAATCTGAAAGCAATTTTCACGTCGTCACAGTTCAAAGCTGTGTTTTGATCCGTTTACTATTTGTTCTTTTGTTGCATATTTGCGAAGCTAAGTTTTGAAATTCAAATTTGAAACAGTACTTTTTGTTGGAAAATTTTTTGCTGTCCTACAGTCCTACTGGTTTTACTGATTTTTAAAAATTTGTGCCTTCAAGTAAAATTGCATTAACATTTTTCTGTGGTAAAATAAGCAAGGCTGTTATTTGGCATTGGCAGTGATAAGCATAAGCATTCTGAGCCTGTTTTCCATTGGACAGCCTTCTTTATCATTACTGCCCAAAGTGAATTCCTGGGCTATCATCCCCCGAAAGAATGAGTGCCCCCACTGTAAATTCTGACCTCAAAGTTTTGGAACATTCCACTTTGAAGGTGAATGTTAAAACTAAATGGTCTAGACCTTGTTTAATTTGTATATTTGTAGTGTGATGGTATTTGGTTTTGTAGGTACCCTACGAAGTGCTTAACAAGAAGTTTCGAATTGCTCAAAAGGTTTTGGACCGGGAAGCAGCATATGTTACTCAGGCTGGTCATGAAATTGAAAAACTACTGTCAGTCATGCCCCCTGTTTCCATCTCTCCATCCGTTTCTAATGCTCTGTTCGACGCTGTAGAAGTTGCCAAAAGTTTGTCAGAATCGATGGATCAAGCTGGTGGTAGTGACCATAGTTCTCCTTCAAACAATGGCAAACCCAGACATGGCACTAGTCTTGAAAACGATATCATTATGGAGGATTCGGAGGGTGATGACAAAATTAGCACTATTGATGGGGAAAAATCTTCCGATCCTGGTGATAATAAGCGTCCCAAAGGAGCTGAGGTTGCAAAACTTCTTGGCGTTTTAGTTGATCGATTAGGATCAATGAAACGGAAGGTATGTCTTTGTTGGGTTTACGCCTTCTGGTCGTAATGAGTAAATTAACTTTGCAAACAATATGATAGTAGTATATATTTTCAATATTATAGGCTGGTGAATGCATCCAAGATGAATTAGACGCAGCTCGTGCAGTTCGCAAACGAGCCCAGCATCTTAAAACATACGCCACGTCAGACGAACCCACACCTAAAGTTTCCCCTACAGCCTTGCCAGGATGGCGAAAAACTCGATTCAATCGTATGCTCGTGGACCATTTACTCAGAGAAGGAATGTACGATACAGCCAACTTATTGGCTGAGCAACTGAACATCAAAGATTTGACAAACATTGACATATTTTGGTCAGCCAAAGAAGTGGAAGAATCATTGAAGCGTCATGAGACCAATCGTGTGGTATCTTGGTGCTACGAAAATAAGTCGAAGTTGCGAAAAATTCAATCCACTTTAGAATTGGAAATTCGTATTCAAGAATTCGTTGAGTTGGTTAGAACAGAGCGGAGAGCTGAAGCTGTGAGACATGCCCGAAAATATTTGGCTGATTCTCAGTGTGAAGAAAATGCGGTTGCCATCAAGAAATGTATGGGACTTCTGGCCTTTCCTACCAGTACAAGTTAGTAACATGTTTATGTATTATCGCAGCAACGGGATGTTACAGTATCGTTTTGAATAGCGCGTGTATAATTTCAAAACTTTAAACTTTTTTTTTCAGATTTGTCACCATATGCAGAATTGCTGAGTCCTGAAAGATGGACCGATCTTACTACTCATTTTCGTCAAGAGCATGCCCGCTTGTATAATTTGACATCTACTTCTGTTCTAGGAGCCGTAGTACAAGCTGGGCTTGCTTCTTTAAAAACACCCCAGTGCTACCGGAATGCAACAAAGAATACTAATTGTCCGGTCTGCACAGACCCATTATCCGATTTAGCAGCTGTACTTCCATATGCTCATTGCGCTCATAGTCAACTGGTGTGCAAAATATCTGGAGAGCAGCTGAATGAGAATAATCCACCATTGATGTTACCTACAGGATTTGTGTATGGGACTAGGAGTCTTCAAGAATTAGCAAAAAGTAATGGGGGGAAAGTCATTTGTCCCAGAGGTAATAGAGTTTATAATCTAAGTGATGCGGAGAAGGTGTATGTCATGTAGGTGCGTAAATACTTGATAGGGTTCGTTGTAGTATTCTATATGCTCGCTAATATATTTAAGACAATTATTTTGCAATGTTTATAATGAAATATTTAGATAAAATACAATATTTGTATGCAACGAATTCACGAAAGAGCTGAACTCACAGAAAAAAATAATATGTACATGTAGACGGGGAGATGAAAGTGACCCGTTATGAAATTAATTCATAATAAAGTTATTTAGATTCAAACATGAACGAGATTTTATTCGTTGCATTTAATTTTTTTAAACCTAGTGGTCTAAGCACTTAAATTCGGTTTAAATACATAGCACCTGTTTCTATTGTCTAGCAGGTTCATAATATCACCAATTAATTCACTAGGGTATCAGCACTTACCTACAGACTTGACTACAGTATAGTACAAGTGTATATTGCTGTAATATTGAGTTTTTATTGTCTTGGGTATTTAATCCAAGTTTCGAGGATTTTGGTTCCAACAAAGAAATACGACCTCAGGTTGTGTTGCATATAGTTTTGCAGTTAGGTCATTGATATCATAAGATAAAATTTTACTACCATACGATTTAAAAACAAAAGCAACAAAAATTGGCTTCAACTCAAATATTTGACTCCCATTGACACTGTGTAATAAGCCAGGGTATTTTTTGACTAGTCAAATATATTCTAAACTATTCAGAAATTAAAACAACTTGGCCTGGTACCTTGGAGCCGGTGCCTTGTAGTTTTGAAGACAGAGAGTCTATAGGATCAAGAGGGGGATACGCCTAACACAAAACTTATGCATATTGAATATCAGTTCATTCACACCGTCGCGCATATATCGTATAGCTCCATTTAATCAATAAATACTGTATTTTCTATCTAGGTTTATCTTTATGAATTTAAACAAGAGCGTGGATTACGGCATTTGTGAATTCCATAGTAGACGCTTGACCTCCGATATCTTTTGTAGTTGTCTGCAATACGAAATGGAATGAACTCGTAAATAAATGCAAACCCATGTCAATCAACAGGAGCCGATATACTACTTTTCTTACCTTTCCACTCTTCAATACTTTTTCTACAGCTTTTATTATCCTATTACTATAATTCTGCAGATTTATGTGTTTCAACATTTTGGCAGCACACAGCAATATGGCAGTTGGATTAGCCACATTTTTGCCTACAGCTTCAGAAAACGTATGTCTCGCTCCCGGTTCATACACAACCTAAAGATTTTTAGTTAGAAAAGAATCATAAAATATATCAAACACATTCAATAGGGAAAATTCTAGACAAATGATCTTACAGCATTGGTTGAATATGAGCTTCCGGGCACAACTCCGGCACCTCCGACCAAACCACAAGCAATGTTATCTACAATAGATCCATATAGATTTCCTGCAAAGATTGAACTGGTGTTTTAATAGTTCACATACAAATTGTTTATGCATTCAATATGTGAGCGCACCCATGACAAGAACATCGAACTGGTGAGGATTAGAAACCATTTGCATGGTGCAGTTATCAATGATCATGTTGTCAAATTGGATTTTAGGATACAGCTTGGCCATCTAAAATAAAAGAATAAGATCCATTGTTATTCAAGCTGGCAGCTGGAATAGTTAACTGTAACGTGATGCGTACTAACGTCAGCACAGCATTGAAGAAACAGTCCATCCCCAAGTTTCATAATATTTGCCTTGTGAACAGCTAAATATGTAAGAAAAAGAACATGGTTTGAATCTTGAATTTTTTAAATTGAAACGTGAAGGCTTTGCTCAAAATACCAGTGACTTTTTTCCGGCCGTGTTTGGTAGCGTAGTCGAAAGCAAACTTTGCTACTCTTTTGGATTTTTCTTCAGTGACAATTTTGTAACATTCCACCACCCCAGGAACTAAAATATCATTCAAGCAAGTATAAAGACGTCTTAAGTCCTAGGTGTTAATTAGCAATACACGTTCACGTTTTGCAAAGAAACCAATATAATGGTTAGTAATACCAGTTTCATGCTCCAAAGAAGAAAATTCTCCTTCCGTTTGTTCACGAATAATGACAACGTCTATATTTTTATGTCTGACTTGTATACCTGGGAGACTTCTTACGTGAACAACATTGGCAAATAAGTCTAAATGGTTTCTAAAGAACAGAAATTCAAAAGAAAAGCGAGTTAAAAGAATGTCACAAATTTTGCTTTTCAAACTCGCACACTCTTACCGAAACTGGTAATTTAGGGATGTCAAATCTCCAGACACGGGAGATGCCAAAATACCTGTGGTTTAGTTAAGTTGAGCACATACAGAACTAAAATTACTAAAATACAGTCATTTATGAAAACATTGGTATAAAGAAGTTAACCTTTTAAGCAAATTCCATTTTTGGCAACGCTATTGACCACGGTGTTTAAATCGGCACTTAAGCTGCGTTGGATATCTAAACAAAAGCAAATTTTGTTTCTTTAATTTCTTAAATTATTTCACATTAAGTTAAAAGTTACTAAATTAAAAGTTTCAGCAACTATAATTACCTGATAGAAAAAACGGTTCGAAGTCCAATGGTGTGTCCATTGCCTACAAATGAAAAAAGTACTAGTACGTTATTTAAATGTACACCTATAGGCCAAAATTTCACATCATATTATCTATTTACTACCTTCAAAACTTCTTGCATGGATTGCATTAGTTCTGGACCCACTCCGTCACCAGGAATTAGGGTGCACTTGTATCGGACTTCTCCTTTGATGCGGTCTGATTCAGAACTCTGCAATCAGAATGTATAATTTGGTCAATTTGGTGATGAAAAACTCATATGGGCTTAAAGTTTAAAGCAAGCCTTTGATTAATCGTGTATTCTTACCATGGATCGGCGCTGGACAGAAGATGCGGAAACAGGTACCCGTCTGGGGGTAACAAACAAGCCGTTAAATCCATTTGGAAAGATCTTGAAATTAAAAAAAAATTTATTGTCCATTCATTACTTTATTCTATAATATGTAATGGTGAACTACTTACGTTTGTTGATAATCTACCGAGAGAACGAAAACCAACTGAAGCCATTATTACCAAAAATTAAAATATTTCAATTGTGGTAAACCCGCAATGCCTTTTGCACCACGAAGAGACTCCTGTATACTAGAGTTCAAAAAGCCGAAGTCAAGCCAAAAGATTTTAGCTAATTTAGTACCACAGAAATAAATGCATCAACTTTAAAAAAATATAATCAGACAAACACAAAACCAATTATATTCTAATATCAACAAAACTTTATGGATTCTCAAATCTCCTTTCTTTTCACACTCATTGATTTGGTCGTCCGCCTATCTGCTTTCCTCCAACTTACACTTTCAGTTGAATGCAAAATCGCTATCCATGCAAGTTGTTGCATATTCCAATTGCAAGATAGAATGGAATTGAGACGGACTTTCACTTTACTGCTGAGCACTTCAATATTTCCTGCTTTCAGGCTTGAAACCATTTAGCATGTTATTTTCAAAAATGATAAGATTAGTTCAAAATGGATCCGCGGTTATTTGAACAATATACTTTTAGTTAGAAATGTAAGTGCGTTTACGCTTTTTCAAGTATTTATACCTTTACAGAGGAAGAGGATGATACAGTTATCCGAAAGCTCGGAAATAAATAAATGACATCCAATCAATTCACAAGCATCTATATAGGTTTTCAATGCTACGTATAAGATGTAGAATTTTAAATGCAATTAATAACGTGGAAAAATGGGCCTTCTCGCGAGTACTATTCTACATACCTTGGCCCACATCCAAGAGTAATAACAAATAGTTAGCATGATTTATGATTGAAGTACAAATGAAACATTATTATTTCACCATTTATATTGACATGAATATTGTAAATTTTGCAAGTAACCCACCATTACACAAGAAAGTAATTAAAAGTTATTATGTAGCAGTAGACCAATTTAATGTTTACAAAAGGCTTAAACAAAATCATCATCGTCTTCCGCCATTTCCTTTGCCAGTTCCAAATCCTGTTGCTCCCTTTCTCTTCTTTCTTCAGCAGATTCCAAGTCTTTGTTGTAGCTTTTCGGAGGGTACCGCATAGCCTTCACACTTTGGTTGTGAATATTAAGGCAAAATGCAATTCTTTGATGGAAAGCTAGTTGCGGTTCTTGTGTGCAATAAATATCAGTTCGTTCTTTGGATGCAACATATCCGCCCTCATGATCAATCGTTGCTTCGATCACTCCATCTCGAATAGCCTATTTGAAATTACAACTTGAGTTTAACTACCACTGTGCAACACAATTCCAAAATGACTGGAGACTGAAAAAATAAACACAAAATATACCTTAGCCACGATGAACTCAGCATCTTCAGCTCCTCCAATTTCAAGCTTTGCAGCAGCATCTTTGAGTGAGATCTTGGAATAGCTAGTGCTAATAGCTCTAAGACCTGTCTTGATAACATTGTGTCGCAAACGTTGAATCAAAATGTACGTTCTATCTTTCTGAAACTGGTCATGGTGCTGCTCCAAAGTTTTCTGGAACAATTGAAGGTTTCCAAGTCGAACAGCTAAAATTATAATATTAGAGTGGGCGAATAGATCTTTTAGTTAGCCGTTGTAAAAAATTTCTTGTGCAATTATAGACCCTTAAAAATATACCTTGAGTTAGCTGAAAGTAAGGAGCCAAAGAACGCTTCAATGTGGCTTGATGAAAAGTTGACCTTTCTGGCAAATCTCCCAACAAAAGTTCGACAACTATAGTCAGCTTATGAACCGTTTGTTTAAAGCCAATTGCAGCGTGTTGGGGAGATTTTCTGAGCGCTTGAACTAAATGTTTTAGCGCGGCAGAATAATCTAGTTGAACCGCTTTTATGCGGCCCAAGTAGAAAAGAAATCGAGCCCATTCGTGATTACTGGCAGATTCTGGATAAGTGCTTTTGGATACTAATTTGTCCGCCTGCATAAAGCAATGTTACATCTATTAGTTTTTATAGCAGTAGATTAACTCCCCAGGATTGCAATTTAGGCTGTATCGACGTACCTGATCGTACAAATTGTAGTGAAGATAGTTACGAAGCAGACAATTTATGAGTACAGCTTGACCTTCATAATCATTTCGCAAAGTAGCTGTTCTTAATCTTGAATGAAGGAAGGATCTTATACTCTCAAGCTTGTTATCAATCTCATACGCTCTTGAATAGTAGAAGTAGCAACGCGCAGCAATTAGATCTAAAGATCTTCGATTGTGCGCACTCATCTTTTGCATCAATTGATCTAATTAAATCATATTTTTTTAATATTTAGGTTCTGGTTAAAGTTTTGAGAAATATTCTCGAATGTACACTGGCATACCTGCACAGTTTCGTGCTTCTTCAGGCCTATCAGTATCAATTAGATGCAACAAAACCAATAGATGTAGGTAGCCATCGACTTCAGGAAGAAGTGGATTAGAAGCCAATCGTCCGGGCCTCAATTTTGGAGATGGTTTACCACCTTCGCCATCCGTGTCCATTGCCTAAAAATATATTATTGCCAGCAATATTAATGTGATTTTGGAAGCAATGGGCCAAGCAGAACTGTTGAGGAAGAAAGTAATAAACTTTTACCTCTCCAATATAGCTCGAGAAATATTCCCGTTCCTTGACTGAATGGGTATAGTATCCATTGACCAATCTTCTCAATACAACAGGATTCAGCTTTCTTCTTGTGTTTGCAAGACAGCGTAAAACTCTTAAAGTGTATCTAAAATCCTTGCCGTACACAGCTTTCTCCAACTGCTTGACTTGTTCACGAATATCTTTAAGGAGAACAGATAATATAAAAGAAATGCTGTGAATCGTGTTACCGTCTTAGAGAATCCTGGAAATACCCTCAATAGTGAGAAGATCAGGATCTTTTTTCACTTCTGCTTCGGCACCTGTCACTTCCGATTTTGTCGTCGCTTCCTGGTCCTTCATTTCAACATCGTTTGCCTCAGCAGCCACCATTTTGAAACTAGTTTATTATCTTCGAATAAAATGTTTGATATCAGACTTGTCTTTACACACAAACAAGTATCATTTACGAAACACGAACGAAAACGTGATTCGTCTATTGAGATAAATTAAATACAATTAACGTTGGGCTTCGCACAACTTGAAATTTATTACAGAAATGACCAATAATTGCAATGAATTCAATTAAATATGAAGAATTGCATCTAATATAAAATATCAGACTTAGTGATAAATGGTGAAATAGTAGACAATTCTTTCTCGCTCAGTTCGGGGGTTCCAATTCCAAATCTAAAATGCCAAAATTGCTGAGTAACTCAAGTATTTGTAAACCGCGCCGTTTTATTTATTACAAAGTCAAAGAACTTTCAAAGGAACCACGTGATATCATTCCAGGTGACGAAAAACAAAACAACAATCCCACAGTACAGAGGGATTGTGAATATTGTGAAATGTGAAATACAATAATTTTTCCGTTTATGTCGTTTTTATTTTCGGCCTCAGTCTGCGTTGTTGATTTCATTTCTGACGAATAAAGTGGGCGTTAATTTTATCGTTCGTTAATCTTTTCCAGTGAAGCTTTGTTCACATTATTATGCTACTATGAGTATGAGTATACCTTAGAAACATGGATATTGAAGCCATTGAAGACTCGGATAGCTTAACAGAGACCTCCGGAGGGTCAATTAATAGAGTGATCGTTTTTTCGGAGCCAGTTGTCATTCGAGGGTGTGGTAACTTGACTGTGTTTGGGCTAAACAATCGCTTTAAGCGAGATTTTCCTCCAACATTGTTGGCACGAGTAGCTCCTGAGGAATTCCAGGCCA
>Ga0210040_10008683_pt1 | contig 11977 bp, 11 predicted proteins | sample CryGeyCG12114_NA_FD_185462 | JGI IMG/M metagenome (GOLD analysis project Ga0210040, IMG submission 185462) | Groundwater microbial communities from aquifer - Crystal Geyser CG19_WC_8/21/14_NA (SPAdes) (version 2) | ecosystem: Environmental > Aquatic > Deep subsurface > Groundwater | place: USA... | reverse complement strand
CCCCAGCCCCGCGGCCCGGGCGAACTGGTCCGGGGTGAGGGGTGCGACCGCACCGCTCCCGTCGCCGGGTGCGGGCGGGGGCACGGTCGCCGGAGCGGCGGTCCCCGGGATCGGCTCGCCCCGGTCCAGCGCCTCGAGGTGGTCCTTGATGACCCGCAGCGGCAGGTAGTGGTCGCGCTGGGCGGTGAGCACGTAGCGCAGCCGGCTGACGTCGGCCCGGGAGAACTTGCGGTAGCCCGACGGCGTGCGCTGCGGGTGCACCAGGTCCTCGGACTCGAGGTAGCGGATCTTGCTGATCGTCACGTCGGGGAAGTCGTCGTGCAGCACTGCGAGCACCTCGCCGATGGTCAGGCGGGGTGTGTGCTGGTCGCCGACGTCCCCGAGCGCGCTGTCGCGCTCGGGCACCGCGGTCATGCCCTACCGCGCGGCCGGCTCGCCGGTCCGCGGACCGGTCAGGTACACGAGGCGGAACTTGCCGATCTGCACCTCGTCGCCCCCGGCCAGGTTCGCGACGTCCACCGGCTCGCGGTTGACGTAGGTGCCGTTGAGGCTGCCCACGTCGTGCACCGAGAAGCCGCCGCCCTCGCGGTGGAACTCCACGTGCCGGCGGCTGACCGTGACGTCGTCGAGGAAGATGTCGCTGTCGGGGTGGCGTCCGGCGGTCGTGACGTCCTGGTCGAGCAGGAACCGGCTGCCGGCGTTGGGGCCGCGCTTCACCACGAGCAGGGCCGACCCGGCGGGGAGGGACTCGACGGCACCGGCGTGCGCGTCGGCGGCCGACTCGGTCGCCTCCGGCTGCTCGCCGGAGTCCTCACCGCCGACCTTCGGGATCACGCTGGTCGACTCGCCGATGCGCTCCGGGGAGAGCGCCGAGCCGCACTGCGCGCAGAAGCGACTGCCCTCGGGGTTCTCGTGTCCACATCGAGTGCAGTGCACGTTGCGTCTCCTCCGGTACGAGGGGCGTCGCCGCGGGCCTGGACAGGCCGCGGGCGGCCGGCGGTCGACGGGCCGGGCGGCCCGTCGTGTGTCGGCCACCGCGGATGCGGCGGGCCGTGGTCATGGAACCAGCGGTCGACCCGAGGGTCAACCGCTCGTGCAGGGTCGGGGTTCGGAGCTGCGCGGCTGGTCACCGGCGGCTCCGTGCCCCGTCTCGATCATAGTGAGCGGCGTGCGGTCCGGCCCTGCAGGCGGGGCCGTCAGGACCCGTCGACGAGTGCCTGGTAGGCGTCGGCGTCCAGCAGCGCGCCGATCGGGTCGCCGCCCTCGCCCGGAACGCTGATCTCGACCAGCCAGCCGGACCCGTAGGGGTCGGCGTTGATCGTCTCCGGCGTGTCGGCCAGCGCATCGTTCACCGCGGCCACGACCCCGGCGACGGGCGCGTAGACGTCGGACACCGACTTGGTGGACTCGACCTCACCGATCGGCGTCCCCGGGGTCACCTCGTCGCCCACGGCGGGCAGCTGCACGAAGACGATGTCGCCCAGGGCGTCCTGGGCGTGGTCGGTGATGCCGACACGGACGACGGTCGACGTGCCGTCGGTGCCCTGCACCAGCGCCCACTCGTGCTGGTCGGTGTAGCGGCGGTCGTCAGGCGTGCTCATGCGGGAAGTCTCCAATGTCGCGGGTCCGGCCTCGGTGCAGGGGCCCGCCTCGAACGCAGCGAGAGGTGGGGGGCACCGAGGTCCTCGGTCAGTCCTCGGTGTCGGGCGCAGCGTATTGAGCGTCCGGGAGCGGTCGCAACGCGTCGACGACGAGATCGGGCTCCTGCTGGATCGCGACCGAGCCGCCGCGGCCGCCGACCGCCTGCACGACCCCGCCCGGGATGTTCAGGGCCGTCTCCATGTCCTGGGGCGAGCCGAGCACGAGCACCTCGTAGGGCGCGGTGATCGGCCGGCCGTCGATCATCAGCGCGCCGGGGACGCCGGTCACCGCGGTGGACAGCCCGACGCGCACACCGTCGAACTGCATCGTCTCCGCGCCGGCGCCGCGCAGTTCCTGGATGACGTCGATCAGGTCGGTGACCCGCAGTTCGTCGTCCGGGTCCCGCACCGTCAGGCGCAGTCCGGGCCCCCGGGCGGGGGCGGTGCCGTTGAGAACGGCGAGCGAGGCCGCCCGGGTGCGCGCCTCCTCCAGCGCCGAGGCGGTCTCGCTGTCCGAGCTGGTGAGCTGGCGCAGGGCGCTGCGCTGGTCGGCGATGAGCTCGCGCAGCCGGACACCCCGCGAGCTGACCTCGTCGACGATGCGCACCAGGTCCTCCTCCCGGGCGCCGGCGAGCACCTGCTCGTCGTCGGAGTTGCGCACCTGCACGGTGAAGGCGAAACCCAGCAGCAGGGTGAGGACCCCGATCAGCACGGCAGCCGGCAGGTCGCGGCGGCGACGTCCGGACCCCGCGCCTCCCCCGGCCGTGGCCGGACCGGTCTCGGTGGGCGGGGTCGCCGTGGCCGGGCCCTCCCCGCCGGTCGGGGTCTCCCCCACCCCGGGTGGGCCGTCCGGCACCGGATCGGTGCTCATGCCCGGAACACGTGCCGCCGGATGGCCGCGGCGTTGCCGAAGATGCGGATGCCCAGCACCACGACGACGGCGGTCGACAGCTGCGCGCCCACGCCGAGCTGGTCGCCGAGGAAGACGATGAGCGCGGCGACGACGACGTTCGAGACGAAGGAGATGACGAAGACCTTGGCGTCGAAGATCCCGTCGAGCCGGGCGCGCAGGCCACCGAACACCGCGTCCAGCGCCGCCACCACCGCGATGGGCAGGTAGGGCTGCAGCCACAGCGGGACGGTGGGGTCGAGCAGGAGGCCGAGCAGGACACCGGCCACCAGGCCGAGGATCGGGATCACGGGTCAGTCTCCGGTCGCGGGGTCGGTCGGCGGGACGTCGCCGTCGTCGGGCACCGGCTGCGCCGCGCGCAGCTCCGGGGTGCTGGCGGCGGGAACGCTCAGGTCGTCCTCGCGCGAGAAGTCGAAGCGGAGCCCGAAGGACTCCTCGATCACGGCGAGGGCCCCCACCTCGGGGCTGGCGAGGAATCCGCTGGAGAGGGTCTCGGGGTCGCCGATGGCGCTCACCTCGTACGGGTTCGTCACCGGGCGGAAGTCGACCAGCACGGCCTCCCCCGCGAACCGGATCGCGCTGGTGGGCCCCAGGCGCTGGCCGTTGATGCTGATCGCCTCGGCTCCCGCGGCCCACAGCGCGTTGACCACCAGCTGCAGGTCGCCGTCGCGCACCCGCCCCCGGGCGTCGCCCTCGGTGCCGCCCCCGACGGGGTCGTCGTCCGGGTCGGATCCGGCGTTGGCCAGGGTGACCAGGAGACCGGGGCCGCTGACCGGCACCGCGGCCGCGCCCGCCTCGGCGCGGGCCAGCTCGTCGAGCGCACGCTGGCCGGTCGTGGAGGAGGCGAGCAGCTCGTCCCGGGCGCGCGTGACCTCCGCGCGCAGCTCCTCCAGCTCGGCAGCCAGCTCGTCGCTGGCGTCGGACTCGGCACGGATGTCGTCGACGAGCGCGGCGCGGATCTCCTGCCGGCCCTGCACCCGGGCGGCGGCCTGATCGTAGGTGACCGCCGCGAGCACCCCGGCCACGACCATGGTCAGCGCCACCAGCACCGCACCGCGCCCACGTCGACCGCCGGTTGCCGCACCGCCGGACGCGCGGGCCGCGGCGGCCTGGGCGTACGCGGGGTCGAGGGTCTCGGCGAGCACGTCGTCGAGCAGCGACGCACCGAGCGAGCGCTGGCCTCCCCCGGGAGGTCGAGCGGTCACGGCACCGCGCCCGCGGCGGCGCCGGCCCGCTCGGCCCGCACGATCCCGATCACCTGGACGACGTAGAAGGCGCCGGCCAGGAGGTACAGGGCGGTGCCCCAGATGGAGAACGCCCAGGCGAAGGGTGCGATGGCCGTTGCGAACCAGCCGCTGCCCTCGGCGAGCATCAGGCCGGGGAAGGCGTACAGCAGCAGGAAGGTCGCGGCCTTGCCGAGGTAGTGCACCTGCAGCGGCGGATAGCCGTACCGGCGGAGGACGAGCAGCCCGATGCCGAGGACGACCTCGCGGCCGAGGAGCAGCGCGACCATCCAGACCGGGGCGATGTCGCGCAGCGCCAGCGCGACCAGCGTGCAGACGATGTAGAGCCGGTCGGCCGCCGGGTCCAACAGGGCACCGAGGCGGCTGCTCTGGTCCAGCCAGCGGGCGAGCTTGCCGTCGGCCCAGTCGGTGATGCCGGAGATCATCAGGACGATCACCGCCCAGCCGTCGGCCTCCGGGCCCAGCAGCAGCCACAGGAACAGCGGCACGCCCAGCAGGCGCAGGACCGACAGCGCGTTCGGCAGCGTCCAGACCCGGTCGGGCAGCTCGTCCCGTCCCACGGGACCGGCACCGTGCGCCGCCGTCGTCTCGGCCGACGGCCCGTTCGACGACGTCACGATCCCCTCCAGCCGCTGATCACCTGCCCAGAGGCTAGCCGAAGGACCCCCGTCCCCCTCACCGCTCGCGAGCTCGCGGCGAGCCTCTGGCCGGGGGCGGTTACGCCATGGCGGCGAGGGAGGCCGGAGCCGGCTCGTGGCCGAGCGGACGACGGTCGAAGGAGCCCGTGCCGTGGGCGATCGAGCGCAGCGCCCCGGGGTAGCCGAGCAGCTCGACCTCGGGGACCTCGGCGCGCACCGTGACCCGGCCCAGGACCGGATCGGTGTCGCTGCCGGTGACGCGGGCCCGGCGGGAGGACAGGTCGCTCATCACCGCACCGACGTGCGCTGCGGGCACCTGCACCGCGACCTCGCACCACGGCTCCAGCAGGCGGGTGCCGGCGGCCGACGCGAGCTCGCGGAGGGCCAGCGCACCGGCGGCCTGGAACGCGGCGTCGGAGGAGTCGACCGAGTGCGCCTTGCCGTCGACCAGGGTCACGTGGACGTCGACGACGGCACGGTCGCCGCCCAGCCCCCGCTCGGCCTGCGCCCGGATGCCCTTCTCGACGCTGCCGTGGAACTGGCCGGGCACCGTGCCGCCGACGATCCGCTGCTCGACGACGATCCCGCTGCCCGGTGGCCCGGGCTCGCCCTCGACGACGACCACGGCGTACTGCCCGTGTCCCCCCGACTGCTTCACGTGCCGCGCGGTCACGCGCGCGGGCCGGGCCAGGGTCTCCACCAGCGGCACCCGTACCGGGACGGCGGCGACGGAGACGCCGTGCCGGCTGCGCAGCCGGTCGAGCAGCACCTCGGCGTGCGCGTCACCGACGCACCACAACAGCAGCTGACCGGTGCCGGTGCGGCGTTCCAGGCGGACCGTGGGGTCCTCGGCGACCAGCCGGCCCAGTGCCGTGGCCAGCCGGTCCTCGTCGCCGCGGGAGGCGGCCTCCACGGCCACCGGCAATTGGGGCGTGGGGAGCTCCCACGGGGCCACCAGCAGCGGATCGTCCGGGGAGGACAGCGTGTCGCCGGTCTCGGCGCTGGTCAGCCGGGCGATCGCGCAGACGTCGCCCGCCGGGCAGGCGGGCGCCGGGCGCAGCAGCGACCCGAGGGGTGAGTTGATCGCGCCGACGCGCTCGTCGGCGTCGTGGTCGGGGTGCCCGCGTTCGGCCAGGCCGTGCCCGGAGACGTGGACGGCGACGTCCGGGCGCAGCGTGCCGGAGAAGACGCGCACCAGGGAGATCCGCCCCAGGTAGGGGTCGGTCGTCGTCTTCACGACCTCGGCGACCAGCGGTCCGTCCGGATCGCAGGTCGGCGCCGGTGCCGGCGCGCCGTCCGGCCGGGTCACGGGCGGGCAGCCGTGCTCGCTCGGGCAGGGGAACCCGGCGACGACCAGCTCGAGGAGGGCGGCGATGCCGATCCCGGCCGGCGGTGCGGCGCACAGCACCGGGTGGAAGTGGCCGCGGGCGACGGCGGTCTCGAGGTCGGCGACGAGGTCGGCCTGCACCAGCCGGTCACCGGCGAGGTAGCGCTCCATGAGCTCCTCGTCCTCGCTCTCGCCGATGATCCCCTCGATCAGCTCGGCGCGGAGGCGGTCGGCCTCGTCCCCGGCCGCACGCCCGGCCGCGGTGCCGGGGTCGAGCAGGGAGAGGAGGTCCCGCACCGAGCCGTCGGGGGCGCGGTCCACCAGGTGCACGGGGTAGACGCCCTCCCCCAGCAGCACCTGGCACAGCCGCACGGCCTCGTCGACGTCGGCCTGCGGCCGGTCGATCTGGGTGAGCACCACCGCGCGCGGCATGCCCACCGCCGCGCACTCCTGCCACAGCGCCACGGTCGAGGCGTCCACCCCGTTGACCGCGGAGACGACGAACAGCGCGGCATCCGCCGCCCGGAGGCCGGCCCGCAGCTCGCCCACGAAGTCCGGCGCCCCGGGGGTGTCCAGGAGGGTGATGCGGTGCCCGGCGTGCTCGACGGTCGCGACCCCCAGCGACACCGACCGCCGCTGCCGGATCTCGACGTCCTCGGTGTCCAGGCACGTGGTGCCGTCCTCCACCCGGCCGCCGCGGGGCAGCGCCCGGGTGGCCACGAGCAGCGCCTCGGCCAGCGTCGTCTTCCCCGCGCCGGTGTGCCCCACCAGCGCCACGTTGCGCACCTGCCCGGCCGCCCGGGGCACGGGGGCCGCCGTCACCTCCCTGGCCATCGCTCCGGCTCAGCTCCGCCTGCCGGACCGATGCCGCACCGTAGCCGCGCCGGCCCGGGACGGTGTGCGACGGACGGCGATCCGGACTCCGTCGAGCACCAGCACGGCAACCTCCTCGCGTCGGTGTGGTTCAGGTCATAGCCTGCCGCGACGCGGGCCCCGGATCAAGGGAGCGCGAGACGGAGATGGCCCGGCGTCCGCCAGGTCCGCAGGGCGGCGGCGCCACCAGCGATATCCTTCGGGCTCATTCTGGTGACTGATGACGTCTGGACTCTCGCGATGACGACCAGCCGGATCGGGGACCTGCTCCCGGTGCCGCCGCCCCGCACCGCCCCGGCACCGGACACTGCTCCCCGCATCCGGCGCGGGGGAACGGGCGCGATCGTCACCACCGCACTCGTGGTGCTCGCGAGCGTGCCCGGGCTCGCCGGCCTGCTCGACCTCTGGCGCGAGCGCGGTGAGCCGTACCTGCCCAGCGGCGACCACGCCCTGCTGACCATCGCCGTCGACGCCGTGGGCCAGCACGAGGTGCTGCTGGGCGCCTATTCGCGGTTCGGCTGGTACCACCCCGGCCCGATGGCGACGTACCTCATGGCCGGGCCGTACTACGTCCTGGGCGGTGCGCTGCAGTCGCTGTCCGCGAGCATGCTGCTGGTCAGCGCGGTCAGTGCGGCTGCGTCGGTGTGGCTGGTGCATCGTCGCGCCGGCGTCCTGGTGGCGCTCTGGGCACTGGTGGCGATCACGCTGACCGTGCACCTCCTGGGTGGCGAGTTCCTCCGCGACCCCTGGAACCCCTATCTCCCGGTGCTGCCGTTCCTGGCGGGAACGCTCCTGTGCTGGACGGCGATCCGCGGCGAGGCCTGGGCGTTGCCGGTCACCGTGGTGCCGCTGTCCCTCGCCGCCCAGAGCCACGTCGGTTACCTGCCGGCGGTCGCCTCCGTCGGCGCGGCGCTGTGCGCCGGTCTGCTGGTCCGGGCGATCCGGCGCGCCCGACGCCGATCTCCGGGGACCGCCGCGGCCGACAGCGGCCGACCGCGACGGAGTCCGTGGCGCTGGCTCCTGGCGAGCGTCGTCGGGTTCGCGACCGGGATCGTGCTCTGGCTGCCGCCCATCGTGCAGCAGGTGACCGGGACGCCCGGCAATGCCGGTGTGCTCTACGACCACCTGGTGCGGAGCTCTCCCGAGGAGCCCGCGGGCCTGGCGACGGGTCTGCGCATCGTCGCGGACGAGTTCGGCCGGCTCCCAGCGCATCTCGTGGGGGCGGGCCCTTCCACCGATGTCCCTCTCCTGCCCGAACGGTGGCCGGCGCTGGCGATCGCGGTGGGTATCGCCCTGTTCGCCGGCGCGATGGCCGTCGCCGTCGGTCGGCGGCGCGGGGACGCCCTGTGGCTCGGAGGTCTGACGCTGACCCTCGCCGCTGCCGGTGTGGCGGCGGCTGCCCGGATCGACGGCCTCCCTTTTCCCTACCTCGTCCAATGGATCGTCGTGATCGGCATCCTGGCCTGGATCACGGTCGGGGTCAGCCTGCTCCCGGAGCTCGAGCACCTGGTCCGCCGGGCGAGGGGTCGCCGGGTCGCACGGGTGCGCCCGGGGACCGTGCTCGGGGTGGCACTGGCGGCCGGGGCGGTTGCCGCCGTGCTGGTGGCGGCGATCGGCGTGGGGCGAGCGGACACCCCGGCGAGCGACGCCACCGGCGAGATCACCGCCCTCGAGCGCGCGGTCGTCGAGGACCTCGACCGGCTCGGGCTGAGGACGGGACCGGACGCACCGGTGGTCCGCGTCGACTTCGCCGGGACCTCTCGGACGGACGTGTTCATCGGTACGCCGGATCCTGGAACGGGGCTGGTGCTCGGGCTGTACCTCGCCGGGGTCGACGTCCAGGTGAGCGACTTCTGGCGCGTCTCGTACGGCCCGCGTCTCACGGATCGGGCGGACGAGGCCGGCTACGTGGCCACCGTGGCCTTCGCGGACGGCTCCTCACCACCTCCCGAGCCCTGGCAGCAGGTGCTCGCGGTGGCAGGCGAGTTCGCGGTCTACGGCGGGATGCCGCCCGGCGAGTGAGGGCGCGGCGGCTACCCTGCCTCCGGCTCCGCGACCTACGACGTCTGGACAGCTCGAGTGACCACCAGCCGCACCGACGAACCGACCGCGGCACCGCCGCCCGTGACGGTGAGCGAGGCGGGGGGTCACCGGACCGGCACGTCCCTCGCCGTCCGTCGGGGCGTCAGCGTGTTCGTGGTGTTCCTGGCCGCCCTGCCCGCGCTCCTGGGACTCGGGGACGTGCTCCGCGACGAGGGGAAGCCGTACTCCCTCATCGGTGACGCGGCCATCCTCGCGCTCAACGTCGACGCCGTCGGCGAGCAGGACGTCCTGCTCGGAGCGTTCTCGCGCTTCGGCTGGTACCACCCCGGCCCGATGATCACCTACCTGCTGGCCGTCCCGTACCACCTCATGGACGGCGCGACCGAGTCGCTGGCGGTGGGCGCGCTCGTCGTGGGGGCGATCAGCTCGGCAGCGGCGGTGTGGCTGGTCCGACGGCGCGCCGGTCTGCTCGTCGCGGCATGGACGCTGCTCGTCCTCACCGTGAGCGTCCGCCTCCTGGGCGCCGACTTCCTGCGGGACTCCTGGAACCCCCACGTCTCGGTGCTGCCACTCCTGGCCGGCGCGCTGCTGTGCTGGACGGCGATCCGGGGTGACGCCTGGGCGCTGCCGGTCGCCGTGGTGCCGCTGTCCCTGGCGTTGCAGTCCCACCTCGGCTACCTGCCGCCCGTCGGGGCGATCTGCGCGGTGCTCGGAGTCGGCCTCGTGGTCCGGGCGGTGCGGCGGGTGCGGACGGGCGCGGGAGGGACCGAGCCGCCGCGCAGACCCGTGCGCTGGCTGGTCGCCGGCGTGAGCGCCGTCCCGGTGGCGTTGCTGGTGTGGTGGCCGCCGCTCAAGGAGGAGCTGACCGTCGACCCCGGCAACATCAGCAAGCTGGTCGACTACATGCGGGAGGGATCGCCCGAGGAGACGCTCTCCGTCCCGACCGCGCTGCGGGCCGTCGCCGACGAGTTCGGCCGGCTGCCCGCCTACGCCGTGGGCGTGGACCTGCCGCGGCTGCCGTTCATCCCCTACCTCGTGCCGCCGGTGGCCATCGCCGTCGGGGTGGCCCTCTTCGTCGTCGCGGTGGTCAACGGGCTGCGCCGCCGACGCGCGGACGTGCTCTGGCTGGGCGCGCTGACGCTCGCCGTCGCCGCAGCAGCCGTGGCCGCGGTCGCCCGGGTCGACGGCCCGCCGTACTACTACCTCACCCGGTGGACGGTGGTCATCGGCATCCTGGCCTGGACCACCGTCGGGCTGAGCCTGCTCCCCGAACTCGCGGGCGCGGTGCGGCGCATGCTGCCCGGAGACCGCCCGGCGTCGGTGGCCCGGACGGTGCTGGGAGTGCCCCTGGTGGCCCTGGCGACGGCTGCGGTGCTGGTCACCGGGCTCGGGACGGCTCGTGCGCAGACGCCCATGACGGAGGTGACCGGGGACCTCGAGCGGTTGGGGCAGGCGGTCGTCGACGACCTCGATCGGCTCGGTCTGCGGACGGAGTCGGACGCGCCCGCCGTGCGCGTCGACTTCGCGCCCACCACCCGGGACGAACTGCTCGGCACCTACTGGTCCGGCTGCGGGTTGGCGCTGGAGCTCCAGCGCGCCGGGGTGGACGTGCAGATCAACCCCTTCTTCGTGCTGCAGTTCGGGGAGCGGCGCACCGAGCGGTACGACGACGCCGGCTACGTGGCCACCTTCGCGTACTCCGACGGCACCTCACCCCCACCCGAGCCCTGGCAGCAGCTCCTCGCCGTGGGCGACGAGTACCAGGTCTACGGCGGGGTGCCGCCGGTCGGCTGACGCACGGCGCGATCGGCTCGCGCGGCCGCGCGCCGCTCCAGGTCGCGCACGCCGCGGCGGTGCACCAGCCAGCCGATCGCGATCAGCAGGACACCGGAGAGCAGGAAGCCGATGTCCCAGCTCAGCGGCGCACCGAGGTCGTCCCGGACGTGGTGGACGCCCAGGATCTGGTGGTCGACCAGCCCCTCGACGAGGTTGAACAGCCCCCACCCGGCGACCACCAACCCGAGGTGGAAGCTCCAACTGGGCGCGATCCGCCCCTGCCGCCAGGCGATCAGCGCCGTCACCATCCCGGCGACCGCCGCGACCCACGTGCCGAGGTGGAAGAACCCGTCGGCGACCGTGTTCGCCTCCAGCCCCGGGAGCGTGCCGGGGTCGCGCCCCTCGACCGAGCTCACCATGTGGTGCCACTGCAGGATCTGGTGCAGCACGATGCCGTCGACGAAGCCGCCGAACCCGATGCCGTAGAGCAGCCCCGACGCCCGCGAGGGCAGCCGCTCCCCCGCCGTCGTCGTCCCTGATGCCATGCGGCAGCCGCTACCCCGGCGACGTGCCCGACACCCGTCCCCGCATGCTGGAGCGCATGAGCAGCAGCGACCACGCCGCCGGCCGGGAGCAGATCACCGGCACGGCGCACGCCGTCCTGGCCGCCACCGCGGACCTGCCCGCGCCCTGGGCGGCGATCTGCGGGGCCTCGGTCGACGTGGTGCAGGGCAGGTGGAACGGCCCACGGGGACTGGGCTCGGCCGACCCCTGCCGCGAGTGCCGCCGCCTCACCGGGTCCTGAGGACCCCCGCGTCCTCGGTGCGGGTTCTTGGCCAGCGCCTTCGGCGCATGGTTGTTGGGGATAACGGTCCTACCACGGACAGGGATGTACGCGTCGACGGGAGGCGGCGGCTCAGCTGTCGACGAAGCGGTTGAGCCGCTCGACGGCCTCGACGAACTCCTCGACCATCTCGAGCACGACCCGGCGGGAGGGCCGGACGGTGCTCATGCTCGCGCTCCCGACGACCTGACCGACGAAGTACGTGGCCAGGTCGAACGCCTGCGTCCCCGGAGTGCCCGCCACCCGGTTGATCCGGGCCTGCGCCTCACCCACGAGCATCGGCTGCAGCGGCATCGGCAGCGTCCCGGGGCCCTCGGCGGACTCCCACTCCTCGGTCCACGGGCTGCGCAGCATGCGGGCCGGCTTGCCCGTCATCGAGCGGGAGCGGACGGTGTCGCCCAGCCCGGCGCGGAGGAACTTCTCCTTCACCGCCGGGTTGGTCTCCGCCTCCTCGGTGGTCAGCCACACCGAGCCGCACCAGACGCCGTCGGCGCCCAGGGCCATCCCGGCGGCGAGCTGGCGGCCGCGACCGATCCCCCCGGCGGCCAGGACGGGCAACGGGCCCACGGCGTCGACCACCTCGGGCACGAGCACCATCGTGGCGATCGAGCCGGTGTGCCCGCCGGCCTCGGTGCCCTGGGCGACGACGAGGTCCGCGCCGGCGGCCTTGTGCCGGACGGCG
>Ga0210040_10008682_pt1 | contig 11978 bp, 12 predicted proteins | sample CryGeyCG12114_NA_FD_185462 | JGI IMG/M metagenome (GOLD analysis project Ga0210040, IMG submission 185462) | Groundwater microbial communities from aquifer - Crystal Geyser CG19_WC_8/21/14_NA (SPAdes) (version 2) | ecosystem: Environmental > Aquatic > Deep subsurface > Groundwater | place: USA... | reverse complement strand
TGGCGGGGTGTTTGGATGGGGGAGTGCAGATGTGGGGGATCGCTGGGGCGGTTGTGGTTGGTGTGGATGGGGAGGGCGAGGTGGTGGTGTGGCCGGGGTCGAGGGCACAGAAGGCGGCGAGGAGTCTGCATGTTTTTGGATTTGGGAGGGGTGGGGAGTGTTTGGTCGTGGAGAGTGAGGGAGCTTTTGAGGTTGAAGACTGGGAGAGGGCGGCGGGTATGGCTAGGAAGGTGGTGCTCGGGCGGAACAAGGGGGATGGGGATGGGGATATGGACGATGATAGTGGTCGGCAGTCGTTGTTTGGTGTTATGAGACAGGCTGTTGAGATGAGAGTTGCGAAGGACGGCAGGTGAAGGGGAGATTAAAGTGTATGGCTATAATGAGACGTTCTGCTACAAGACGATGGGTAATGGTTGCGTTGATTTCACTACGATACCCAGGCGAATGCATGTGATTTGTGAAGAGGAGTTACTATGAGTAAGAGAACGTGGAGGATGGTGTACTCAGGACAATTATCTATGTTGGAGACTTCGACATGACACTATATACGAGCGGTTGCTGATCTCCTGACTTCAGGTAGTCTAATCTGCTTCTTGGGCTGGTCGAGCGCGTGTCCCGCATGCGCCTTCGAGTTGTCCATGATCGTTCATGGCCCTTGGTCCAACGTATGACGAGAAACAAAACAGAAGTGATTGATCATCGCGTATGAGGCTGTATAGTCAGGCATTGACTGTGGTGTTGTAACGAGCACATGCCGTGAGCCTAGCTCGACGATTGCGAGAAGCCTATCAATGGCTTCTTGCGCTCGACGATTGATTGCTGGTGGAAAGCCTGCATCTCTTCACGGCGACTTCTTCCTGGTCCCTACTTGAGCCTTACAACCCTCCTCTGAAGCCGCAGACGTCCCAATCTGGAACGCCTGACGTCTTACTCTTCAGGATGGTTGGATCCGCAATCGTGTCGCACGGGGAGACTGTTACACGTGCACATTCGACCATTTACAGACAATGCAACAGCCGCGTCACCTCGAAACATATGCTTAGTATCACAATTGAAGCCTTACATGTCACAAGTCAAGCGCCAGCTACCCCTAGGACATGCTGGCCGACGGGCCTATCACCTTTTGCGCCAAGATGTGAGAAGGAAGTAAAGGCTACGGAGCACTTCTACGGTCGAACCCAATAGTGAAGATTTTGGGTGGAAAATGCTAACCACTTCGAGCGAGGTCCCGCTATCCTCTCACACCAAAGTCTGTTCCTGGCGTTCCCAAACTTGCGGCACCATCTGCGGGACTGATTCGGTTTCTCCATGCTCCATCCCATGTGCTTCACGCAGCTCTCTGGCATGGTGGCGGGCACACTGCCAGTAGCATGCGATCAATACAGTTGGCGTTGTCGTATCAAAATATGGCGCTCAACATATATGCCCCTGCATGGCCGCCTGGCGAAGAACTTGTCGACCATCTACTACCATGACCGTTATGGAGTTTCAAGGCCAGTAATAAGAAGACCATTGCTGTGCAAACCCAACCCTATCAAAACCGCGGACCAAAATAACCATTTCACTGTTAGATAAATCGCCGACGGACCTAAAGGGAATTGTGGTGCAGCTCGGTGCATCTTTGCCTAAATTCCGGTAGCCGATCGACCAGCGTCACCGCGGCTTGCGGCCTCCCAAGCCATGGATTCAGCACATCATTCTCTGTACACCTCTTCAGCTACCACCATATCTACAACAGACAGCCCCACTAGTCGCCCTGACAATGCTTCTGACAATCTGCTTCCTGCATCACCTATATCACAAGACGTAACACTACCTGAATATCAGTATTCCTTGACAGAACCTACCCTTCAGCAATATGCATCTGATGTAAACTGGGAAGAAGTGCGTGCTGCTTCAGCAGGTCTTACGGCACCACTTGGTACCCCAATCACAACACAATATGCACACATTCACAGCGCAATGGACTCTACAATAGCAAAAGCGAAGCAGTGTCTCTCCCCCATTCCATCACAGTTTCTCGGCGATCGCAAGAAAAGCCGCAGGGCCAGCGGTGATATCCCTCGCCAGACCATAATCAAAGCCATGGCCTCCCGACAGATGACAGCCAGCTCAACCGCATCCTCCGTCGGCTTGAACAGCTCTTTCTCCTCCATGGCACAAGCCCTGGCTGAGGCTCAGAGCCAGCCCCACTCGAAATCCAATCCTCCATCCCCTAGCATCGCAGCTCAGGTTGCGTCCCTGCCACGACCGCTCACCATTACACCTCCGAGTCTCGATATCTCCAGTCCTGCCGCCATACTGCGGAGTCCCTGCTTTTTCCACCAACGCTTTGAAGGGCTTGTCGACATTCAAAAGGTCCTCGAAGAGATCAAAGATGCACAAGAAGCCGATGAAGAATACTCCCACTCACGGCTGATGCAGACGGCCACCGGCGTCCGGGAGGTGAGCAAGCAGCTGCAACGCAAGCCCCTCAAACGAGCCGTACGGAGTGTCATGATAGTCACGCGGGCCCGAGACAACAGCCTTGTCCACTTGACCAGGGAATTAGCCGAATGGCTCCTCACCACGCCCCGCTACGGCCAAGAGGTCGGCGTGAACGTCTACGTCGACGCAAAACTCAAGCACAGCAAACGCTTCGACGCCCCCTCCCTCCTGGCAAAAGATACGCGCTTCAAATCAATGCTTCGATATTGGACCCCTGACCTCTGCTGGAGCCACCCCGAAAAGTTCGACCTAGTACTCACCCTCGGTGGCGATGGCACCGTCCTCTTCACATCCTGGCTCTTCCAACGCGTCGTCCCACCCATCCTGTCCTTCGCCCTTGGCTCGCTCGGCTTCCTCACCAACTTCGAATTCGATAAGTACAAGTCCCACCTCAACAGCATCATGGGCGAGACGGGCATGCGGGTCAACCTGCGCATGCGCTTCACCTGCACCGTGTGGCGGAAAGACCGGTCCGCCAACGCAGACAAGAACGCCGTAGAGGAAGGCGAACAATTCGAGGTACTGAACGAGCTCGTCATCGACCGCGGCCCAAGCGCCTACGTCTCGAACCTCGAGCTCTACGGTGACGACGAGCTGCTCACCGTCGTGCAAGCCGACGGGTGCATCTTCTCGACGCCCACGGGGTCAACAGCATACAGTCTCAGCGCGGGCGGCAGCCTCATCCACCCCAGCATCCCCGCGATCCTCCTCACGCCGATATGCCCGCACACGCTGTCGTTCCGCCCAATGGTGCTGAGCGACACGTTGAGTCTGCGCATCGCCGTGCCGGGACGCAGTCGCAGTTCAGCCTATTGCTCGTTCGATGGGAAGGGACGGATCGAGCTGAAGCAGGGCGATTACGTCACGCTTGAGGCCAGTCAGTATCCGTTCCCGACTGTGATGACGGGAACGAACGAGTGGGTGGAGAGTGTGCAGAGGGCGTTGAGGTGGAATGTGAGGGGGGCGGAGCAGAAGGGGTGGAGTCAGGTGGATGGCGACGAGGATGGGGAGGGCGAGCGCGAGGAGTGGGATATTGATATTGGGGATAGTGGGGGCGTTTATAGTGGGACTGATTCCGGGATTGATGTTAGTGAGGCGGGGGATGTGGAAGGGAGTGGGGGGATGGGGCTTGCTAAATATGCGAATGGGAGTGGGAATTGGAATGGGAATGGGACTCAGAGTCCGTCGAGGAAGGGGACGTTGAGTTTGTTGAATATGTAGGTGGATAGAGTACAGATTCTGTTTGGCATAGCGATTGATGTTCAGGCGTTTGGGTATGGGATGAGATAGGATGGGATACCTAGCTTTGGGAGCTGGAAGGCATGGTTGCACATGACATGTTGGGGAGCGAAGGAGGAGACTCTCGCTTGATTTTGCATTTCAGAAGCAGAAGCACTTAGCACGACATTATGACGAGAATCTATCTATCTATCTGTCTGTCTATTCCTGACGTCTTTTTACAGTGGCTTGAATTGTCTTCGCCGGAGCTGATCTTTGATTGTCTCACGTTCACGGTTGAGGTATCTCTCTAGCCGATCGATGAATTGCTCGCCGTTCCAGTACTCGATGGTAGTGGCGGAGGCCTTCTCCTGCTGGAGTACGGGGGTTCCGTTCTGTTCGATGGCGAGGCTCGCTGCGACTAGGGCGTAGATCATTGCGATCATAATATTCTGCCCTAGATGCTTATCCTGCAGTGGCCAGGTTATTGGATTGTCTGGCTCGCTTGGTCCCTTCTTGGGCACCAGTAGATCTAAGTGCTTGCATATTTTGTCGTAGCTTGCTTGGCCGTGTAATGCGTCTGTCAATGCGATTGCAAGAGCACCGAGGTAAGTGTTGCCACCACCCGTGGGGTCGATGACTGAGGATGCCATATCTGGGTTATGGTATGCTGGTAGGTGGAGTGATGGGGGTGGGCCCCGGTCTGAGGCGCTGTGAAAATAAGCCGTGCTTCCGTTGGCGCCTTCCCGAACGATTGCGATAGGAAGTGATGAGGGGTGACTGTTGTTAGCCGGAGAGACATCCCAGGCTAGCAGCTTTGCGACGAGATCTGCTTGGCTGGCGGTTTGGACGACTTTGGGTGAGAAGAACATCTTCAGTTCGTCATGGTTTGGACTGACGACCGAGCAATGCATGGCTGCTGACTGGAGGCGTGCTAATTCCTCAGGTGAGCAGAGATCGGGTATGGGTTCCCAAACGACGACTGGGTTCTGGTCCTGTTTTCTTGCACGCCTGGCATCTTGTAGCTTTGTCGTGATATCAAGACATCTTTCAGGCGAGCAGACCATGTGGAAGGATTTACTCATGAGCTGAGATTCATTGAGCGACGAGACCTCCAGCCTCACTTTGGGCGTTAGGTACTTGAAAGCTCGCAGCTCATTCTCTCCATAGCCGTTCCAGGCTCGAGTTGTTAGCCGAGAAGTATCGGTTCGGAAGATGCAATTAGTGTTCCAGCTGTCAATGGCTCTCTTGACTTCTGGCGGAAAGTCGGATCCGACATCCACGATCCAAGAAATGCTCTGAGACAGCAGCTGGCATGGTGACGAGGCAAGCCGGGCACCAAGGATAGCATAGGTGCCTGCACCGCCTATCAAGTTGTGCTTTGAAGGGGGTGGATTAGCAGTTTGCCATTCTATCTCATCGACAATGAACATGCCGAATGTCACAAACGAGATGGGCGCCATTACAGCCATGGTAGCGGTCATCGAAGAACAACGGATTTGTGTGAGCGTTGAGAGCAGTGAAAGGCATAAGGCCAACAACGTGGTGTCAACAGGACAGCTCCTGCCGGCAGCAAGGCCCGTACCCGGAACTTCACTTACTGGCGTCCCCATCTGTGCAGCTCACAGAGAGCTTGAGGAGACTTATGCATGCTGTCTATATCAATGCTACAACATAGCTGGATACATTCGCAAGGCTTAGTATCATTGAAGTGATACTGAAGCACGATCGCCTTGAAGTAGAGAAGTGTACAAATGAGGAAATGGAGACCCTTGCTGCGGAAGGTGCATTGGTGGCCGTGGGTTAAGTTAGTTAGCATGCGCCTGCCGATCTCTCAGGGTGGACAATTAAGTTATTATTGACACTGCATCGCTGCTTCCGCATTGCGAACACGACTGAGCACAGGTCCATCACAGATATATAAGCGCATTCCTCCCGTTCCTCTTCAATATGTCAAGCCAAGGCAATATGCATAATCTTACCACTCTGATCAAGCGGTGCGCAAAAGTACGCCCTGGGTCGGAGCTGAACGGTGATGCTGACGGGACGACAGGCTTGAAGCCGCTACATCACGATTAGAAGATATAGCAACGTCGGTGGATGGTGCACCGAGTGAGACCAACGGCCTAGCACAGGCTGGTCATTCGACCACTTCAGCTGTAGCAACACAGTCGCAAACCACCATAACCCCGACCCCGGCCCCTGAGCCTCAGCCAGCCGAGCCCCTTCCGCGCCAGATAGCAGAGTTCGATGAGCTCATTGAGACCGATGTCACCGCTTTCGTCCAGGCGGCAGGTCAGGTGGGAGGCCTCGTCGAGGAGCAGGTATGACCGACCAAGACATCAGCAGCGCAATACTAAGCCGGGCCTACGCAGGCCAACGCAGTGCTACAGGCATTCCAAGCCGAAAGAACCTTCCTCCTCATGACGACGAAAGCGAAGAAGCCAGACCCCATGAAGCCAGACCTCATCGCCGAGATCCACAAGTACATTTCCCAGGTCGACGAGATCAGAGAGACCAACCGACCCTCCCCTCTATTCATCCACCTCAGTATGGTGTCGGAAGGTATCGTTGGCTTGGGTTGGATCATGGAGACGAGACCGGCGGATTTTGTCGACAGTGCTCTAGGTGGCGCCCAATATAATGGCAACAAAGTGCTTAAGGAGTACAGAGAGAAGTAGGCGCATCGGTGCAACTGAAGTGGAATCCTGCTGACCCGAACAGGGATCCGATTCACGTCAAATACGCACAAGCATACTATAAGCTCTTCAGTTCCCTTGCCGAATACACAAGACAACACTACAAGACAGGCCTCACCTGGAATAACAAAGACGGCATCGACGCTATGGAAGCACTCAACCAGATCCAATCAGGGGCAGCCACGCCGAGAGCAAGTCAAGCCGCCCAGTCCAGTGGAGGCCCGCCTCCACCTCCTCCACCGCCTCTACCTGTGTTCGATGACAATGGTGTACCCCAAGCTCCTCCGCCATCTTCCGCCGGCGCTGCTAAGGGCGGCGACATCACTGCAGTTTTCGACCAGCTGAACCAAGGCTCAGCAGTCACTGCAGGCCTGAGGAAGGTTGACAAGTCAGAAATGACACACAAGAACCCATCACTACGAACCCAACCACAACGAGCCGGATCCCAGACCTCTACCGGCTCGAGTCGATCGAAATCACCTATGCCAGCTAAGAAACCAGACAGCCTGAAGAGTAAGAAGCCAGGAAAGAAGGAGCTTGACGGTAACAAGTGGATCATCGAAAACTTCGAGAATACCGGGTCAGAGATCATCGACATTCCAGCAGAGCTCAATCATAGTATTCTGATTTCGAAGTGCTCCAAATGCGTCATACAGGTCAAGGGCAAGGCCAACGCTATCTCTGTCGACAACTGCACTGGTCTCTCAATACTCGTGGAGTCGTTGGTTTCGAGTATAGATGTTATCAAGTGTCCCAAGTTCGCGTTGCAGGTGGATGGTGTCCTGCCAACGGTAATGCTGGATCAGGTTGACGGCGCTCAAATCTACCTACAAGAAGCAAGCATGAGTTCTCCGCCCGAGGTATTCACAAGCAAGTGCAGCTCCATCAACATTGTGACACCACCAAGGAGTGACGATGATGACAGCAAGGAGACAGCTCTGCCTGAGCAGCTGAGGTCGTACTTCAGGAACGGACAGCTGGTGACAGAGGTCGTCGAGCATGCGGGTTGAGCGTCATACAATACTTTTTGCATTTAGCAGGATAGATGTGCTGTAAGATAAAATGTATCTTGTACCATCAAGCAGGTTCACATGCCTGTACACAGAAGATTGCACACCGTAATACACTGCTTATCGCATTACAGGTGCCGTTCTGTTGAGGCAGGTCCACCGAGGAAAGTCGCGACTTCACTTCGAAAACGCATTCCTTCCCCTATGCCTTCCGTTCGTTTTGCAAGCCACTGCACGATGTGATCGTCGCTGCTTGTTTCGTTTTGCTCGTGCCACGGTGGTCGATACAGTCCGAAACACTAGCCTTACACAATAAATGACCTAATCATGTCTTCGAAATCAAAACCAGCCGCAAAAGGCGAATACATCGAAACAGAGACTGGCAACAAGATCTCGCGCCTTGCTCAGATTGTCGGAGCAAAACACATTGTCCTAGCTGGAAAATGTGTCGTGCAGCAAGGCACCGTCATTCGAGGTGATCTCATCAGGCCAAGTCAACCTCAGAAGTCGACCGACAGCCTCGATCCCAAGAGTGCTGCTGCCAAAAAGCCAAGCCAGCCTAGCTCTGTGAGCCTTGGACGATACGTCTTCGTGTCGCCGAACTGCACGCTCCACCCTCCGTCCCGCATCGACAGGTCGAAGACCGCGGACGGGAAGGTTGGGGAAGGCCAGCTTACCTATTATCCACTTCGCATCATAGACCATGTCTTCGTCGGACCTAATACCCATATCAGAGCAGCAGAGATCAGGTCAAATGTGCACATCGGCGCCAATGTCAATATTGGCAACTTCGTGGTCATCAAGGAGAATGTTAGGATTCTTGATGGTGCGGTACTGCCGGCGAACAGTGTCTGGGCGAGCAACAGCGTAATTGCTGGAAGCCCGGCGAGGGTCGTTGGCGAACTGGGTGAAGGCTGGGGCGGTGGTGGCGGGAGTGGGGGAGGTATGGGAGGGGACGAGCTAGTCGGTGTGAGGTCGAGGGAGAGGTGGGCAAGTGTTGGGAACAAGCGGGGATAATTCCTTCCAGAATCCGCGAGGACTGCTGGAACGGACCTGCACGTGTTTCACTACGTTGATCGATAGTGAAGGTTTATTTAGAGTGGGAACGTGGTGGACTCCACTCGCAGCGAAGCCCAGATCTGACACGCAGCGACTTCATCCGTTCGTTGCTACGTCTGGACACTCCGACTCGAGTTACACCACTGCACGGCTGATACATTGCTTTCATCCATCCATTTGTCTGGTCTGACTCTCCACGATACTCAAGATGCCTGATACAGCCCAGCTACCGACACAGAATACAAGCGGTCCATCGGCCGACCTGGGCTTCGTGATGACTAGGTCAGAGTTGCACGAGATTATCTTCCCGGAGCGCCTGTTGTGCGGCGTTTTATACGTACAGCAAACCACACCGCGACTAAGTCCAGATTCTCCGCGGTACAAGGAATCTGTCAACAATTGGCTGCGCTACAGGATTACATTGCCACTCCACGTGCTCTATACCAGCTCCAGGTTTCGGGTCACTGTAGACTCTTCCATGTTGGTTGTGGTAGGATCAAGCAAAAAGAAGAAACGAAAGACTTCAGATGATGACATTAGCTACATGTTCAAGCATCTGCTCGACCTTCGACGTAGAGTTGAGACTGGTCGGTACGAGCTAGTGCAGCTATTACGCTGAAATGGGCTCTGAGGTAGTCGCTGGCAAATGGACTGTCATAAGCGAGACCGATGAGGGAGATGAGAGGGACATCGACGTGATCGGCAGAACATTGTTCCAACTGGTAATGCAGGTCTCCGAGAAGATCCAAAACGTCCTGGAGGAACGACCGATCACGAATATGCGAGGGTCAACCATGGTGCAAGAGGTGCACTCGGCGGAGGATCAGGAGTTCAAGGACTACATTGCGGAGTATCGAAAACTCATCAGGTAGTACGCGTATGAGCCTCGAAAGAGTGATATGCTCACAGAGTGCCATGGACTAAGGCGACCATATGGTGCTTGTGAAACACAGCTTACCGGTTGATCATTGGAGAGATAAGGAAGGCTGATAGTAAGCCATTGCGGGTGGGAAGACGAAGATGTTCTAGCCCCGGAGACTAGTGGATGTACACACTCTGCGTGTTTTGCCACGTGATGGCCGAGTGTGGTGAGCGAAGGAACCATACATATACAATCAACATCCTCGCTTTGCGGTGGTACCAAGTAACAGCTTGTCAAATGAGCTTGGAGTGAAACTCGCCACATGGGATATGCCGGCACGCTAGACGCTAGAGGAGGAAGGACTGAGTGACTCCTCAACTCGCATGATATATGCGAAGATGGACGCACGCACAAGGTCTGATATGGATGAAAACTTGCATCAAGATACTTCCGTCCGCATGAAGATGTTACTCGGCGTGTCCCTCCCCCTGAACTCCTCGTCAACCTCGAACTCAATCTCGCCTCCCTCCTGTCTAAATCCAAGCTTGGTATACACGTGCCTACCCATGCTGCTCGCTTCCGTCGTGCACTCCAGACAACCGCGCCGCTGCGCCTCATCGAGGCCCCACCGCACGAGTCCTCCGGCAATACCTCTTCGTTGGAAGTCCGGGTGGACCACGCATAGATCTAGTACCATTATTGCAGGAGGCGAGGCCGTAGCTTTCTCCTTTACAACTTCGCCTCGACGTCTATGCAGCGAAGCATCAAGTTGACAGGCATAGCGCTGCTCGGCTTTGTTTCCCGGATACAGCGCCTCGAGGTCCATAGTCTTGCTCAAGTCCATCGGTGCATCACCGCGCCCCTCAACTATAGAAGCCTGCACCCAGATCGCAATGCCAACAACCTGTTCTTCTCCATCCTGACCCGGGACTACCGCCTTAAGAAACACCGTATTGGGATCACCATTTCTGTCCTTCGTTATCGAGCGCCACCGTTCTACCAAGCGCTTGGCCCCGGCAGCACGTCCTTGAGGTGTGTCCCATCCTGGATTCATGGCGAAGAATATACCGTCGTGCGTTTGCTGCCCGAAGCAGGCGCATACGACGTCGTGTCCTTGCTCGACGTCCTTGGGTGATTCCATGGCAGCGATACGCCACGCCTCGCAGTGGTCTCCGTCTGGAACAGACATCGCTACTGTTCAGTAAGGTGCAAGCGAACTTTGTCGAGCTGCTAGTAGATTGATTGAGGCTCAGATGTTGCAGCTGACTATGAAGATTGAGGAATAACAGGCAGGAGTCTGTGTGTACGGCTAATCACATATACCAGACACGCACAGGGCACAGGATCAACTTAGCTTTCATTTTGCCCCTTTAGCCTCAGCTTTTGGACTTCAACTTAGAAGTCTCAATCTTCCCGTCTGTACTGGAACTCTGTGGTCTGGTCTTCGACTTGCCAAGACGCTCACAATCGGCCGAGAGCCCGCCGCCATCGGTGTCGTCCTGTCAAAAGCGCCTTCACTATCTCACGTCCACAGGCGGACCTTAAGTCGTAGCGCTACATCGAGTCTGCATCAAACCCCTAGTATAGTACTCCTACGATGATGCATCAGCTGAGCAGCCAGTGGTCACAAGACGCAGGGCCCTCGTGTTTGGCTTTCTGCTCACTCTTTCGGCTACTCGTTTGACCTGACGTTTGTGATTGACCGAAACAAGCTGTTTCCGGGTAAGTCTGGGCCAGAATAGCATTGATAGTCCGAAGCAAGGCGTGTCCCAAGGGACTTTGCGACCTTGGCTACCGATGCAGAGGGCAGGTCTCCGATCAGGAGAGTTCCTTCCGATCCTTGCCCTTCCGGTTGAACTGGAGCCCAACATGCGCATTTTCTTCATCACAGAGACTGATGTCATGATGAGAATGGACGGATATATCACGATGACGAGGGCCGCAGTGATATACAGAATGCCTTCCACCCTACCGATCCTCACAACAAATTCTCACAGAAAACATACTTGACGAGCTTTGCATCACACCCATCGGCTACTGTAAAAGCCAACGGCCACCATGGCACCCCGCGAACACCCCCCATCAATAATGACAACCAAGCAAACCGAAGAAGAAGAGGTCCGTCTCCAACACCGCACCGCCCCAACTAACCCAGCCCCTAACACAATCCCACCCAGAACAACATCGCGCTCTGCAAAGAGTACATGGCCATAGCCTACTCCCCCACCGAAAACACCGGCGGCTCCAGCGTGTCCCATCTCTGTCATCCGGACGCCTGGTTCTGGGCCCCCGCCACCTTCCCCGCCGCCGAGACGCCCATGGACTACGCGCAATCGCACAGCGTCGTCATGGCGAGCGTCGCGGACCTGCACATCGTGCGCTTCGACCAGGCATGGGCGAAGGACGGCCACGTGCTGCTAAGGTATACGGCCGAGGGCAGCCATTGCGGGGAGCCGTACAAGGGGCTGCAGAAGACGGGGAGGCACGCGGTCTGGGCTGCGGCGGCGATTTTCGAGGTTGAGGCGGGGAAGATTCGGAGTTTCACGAAGGATTGGGATCAGAAGACTATGCAGGTGAGTGGACACCTACTTGGTTTGGTTTGGTTTGGTTTGGTTTGGTTTGGTTTGGTTTGGTTTGGTTTGG
>Ga0210040_10008681_pt1 | contig 11979 bp, 16 predicted proteins | sample CryGeyCG12114_NA_FD_185462 | JGI IMG/M metagenome (GOLD analysis project Ga0210040, IMG submission 185462) | Groundwater microbial communities from aquifer - Crystal Geyser CG19_WC_8/21/14_NA (SPAdes) (version 2) | ecosystem: Environmental > Aquatic > Deep subsurface > Groundwater | place: USA... | reverse complement strand
ACACCGATGCTGCCGAAACGAAAAGCAGTATCCGCTGGAAAGTTGAGCAGTTGCACCGGGAAGAAAAACAGATTACTGGCATTGAAAACTGCCAATGCCGCTTAGCCAGAAGCCAGCGCAATCATATGGCGATTGCTAATTTAGTCTGGCTTAGTTTTAAAAAAGTAGCCTACAAAACCTTAAAAACAGTTTACCAACTCAAAAAGCAACTCCTTGATGAATACCTTATGCTTCAACTCAAATGCCCAACTATCGTTTTTGCGTAAGTCCTACTAAAGTATAATCCTCGTTGAAGTCTTGTTGAATTAGTGGCTCAATTCTTTTAATCTTTTCCCATCTTTCATTAACAAAGTAATATTCATGGTCGATGATACCAGTTTCAAATTCATTCTTAAGAATCATTATACCATTATCAGGTATCCTGTAAACTAATCTTCCATTTACTTTAGGTACAATCTGACCGCAAGATTCATTATATACCAGAAAAATATGTCCTCTAAATTTTTCAGGGATTAAGAAAGTCTCAGGCGTCATGCGCTTGGAACCAAAATACATGAAAGCAAGAAACCCTGGATACCAAAGTAGAAAAGGTAATACTGTGGTTAATATCTTTGTTTTTGCAGTTGTTTTGGAGAACCAAACAACTGCAAGTCCAATTAATAAAATGGGGCCAGCAAAAATTATTGCGTAAGAATTTAAACAAACTATCCAGCTTACGACAATTAGTGCGACACCTATTTTGTACATTTTTATATTTTCAAATTACCGCTAACGGCCTCGTATAAATGACGGCGGAGGCCGTCGGCCGATGCTGACGTTTATGCCTCCTAAGTTAGCGAAATAATTAAATTAGCACTAAAAAAGAACAAAGAGAGGCATAAGATTAAGATATGCCTAGGAACAATAGATTCCGTCAACAATGATAGTCCCCTTTCTTTTCTACTTTGAATTTGAACAGTTCACTAGGCTTAGAAGCCTGCTTATAGGATGTAAAATCAAAAGTAGTCTTGTTCTTAATAAGCATCTCTAACTATGGATACAGTTACCCAGTTTATTGGCATTGACATCTCTAAAGATGTTTTTGATGTTTCTTTTGCTGATGGAAAGCACCTGCAATTTGCTAACCACCCCAAAGGTTATATTAAATTTCTTGCCCTGCTGCCCCAGCAAAGTCAGTGTGTGATGGAGGCCACCGGACCTTATCATTTACACTTAGCAACCTGGCTATTTGAAAAAGAAGTGGCCGTTTCGGTAGTGAATGCTTTAGTAATTAAATGTTTTGTGCAGATGCGACTGCGGCTAGCTAAAACAGACAAAGCGGATGCCCGTATGATTCGGCTTTATGCCGAGTTGGAAAAGCCGGAACGATGGTCACCACCAGCAGACTATATCCAGCAAGCCAGTGAAATGAATAGCCTGGTGGAACTGCTCATTCGCCAGCGTACCGCCTTAAAGAATAAATTACACAGTATTCAAGTCAAACCAGGTAATTATAAATTTATTATTAAAGCTATTGAAAAACAGCTCTGTCACCTGGACAAGCAAATAAAAGCCTTAGAATCAGCGATGGAAGCTTTGGTGCGCAGCCAAGAAGAGGAATTACTTGCTCGCTTAACTTCTATTCCCGGAATAGGCAATAAAACAGCAATGTTTCTAATTGTGCTCACGAATGGCTTTAAAGATTTTGCGAGCAGCAAACAATTATCTGCCTTTATTGGATTGGCACCCACTATTCGGGTGTCGGGCAAAAGTGTGCGGGGGCAAAGCCGCATTAGCAAAACCGGGAATCCTTCTATCCACAACTTACTTTTTATGTGTTCTTTCACGGCTTGTAAAAGCAATCTGGCCTGCAAAAGTTTATTTGATAGAATTGTGGCAAAAGGAAAATCAAAAAAGTTGGCCTTAATTGCAGTAGCTAATAAACTGCTCAAGCAGTCGCTGGCCATTGCCAAATCACAGCAGCAATATCAATCTAATTATAAAAGCACGTTGCTCTGTGCAAGAAATTAGTTTTTATATAACTTAGAGGAAGTCTGTGGTAAAAAAAATGTTTTTTCTCTTGCTTATTACCACAGTTCATTGTTAGGGTGCGTAATTTTTAGAGGAAGGTCAGGCCGATTTTTTTATTTAGTCCTTTCTCGAATATTCTTATCAACGTAGATAGCTGAATATCTCCCCGCGCGTTCTCAATTCTGGAGATATAGCTCTTTTTTGTTCCAGCTTTTTCAGCCAATTGCTCTTGGGTCATTTTGGCTTCTTTTCGGGCTTCCTTGAGCATCTCGCTTACAATAAACATTTGGGCGCTCTCTTCATATTTATTGCGGCTGTCCGTCCCGATTTGTCCGTGTTCCCTTTCTATGAGTTCGTCGAAAGTTTTGATTCCTTTATAGTCGGTCATGGTTATTTACTTTTTGTTTTAAAATACTCATTCTTTAGTCGCATTGCTTTTTCAATTTCTTCCTTTGGCGTTTTCTGTGTCTTCTTCTGAAATCCGTTGAAGAGTACGACCAGTCTTCCCTCGTCAAAGCAGCAGAAAATCCTATAAATATTCGATTGATACTCGATTCTTACCTCATAAAGCCCTTCATATCCGCTCATTGGGGCAAGAAACTTTACGGGAACTCTTTCTACCTGCTTAATCAGTTCCAGTACGTACTGAATCTTGGACTTCACCTTTGGGTCAAGTCCTTTGTAGAAGTCCAAGAAATATTCCCCATGGAAGATGATTTGTCTTGTCATACGACAAAGTTATCCTAAAAGATAACTTTTGCAAAGCGTTTTTTTAATTCTCCTTTGCAGAATTATTTTTATTTATGCACCCTAACGGATTAGTATATGCAAAGCCTGTAGCGGAGCAAGGGTTTTGTATATACAGTGTTAGAGGGTGTTTTTCTTCTAGTATTCCTGAATAAGCACGTTTGTCGGGATATTCAGGGCCTTATGAAGATTCCTTACCATCTCTAAAGTAAGTTTCCTTTTCCTATTCAGCACTTCACTAACTCTGCTCTTAAAACCTAGCACTTCTGCCAAGTCTTTCTGCTTTATCCCGAGCTGTTCCATTCTGAACTTTACCGCCTCAATCGGGTCTGGTGCTTCTATCGGGAAATGCTCCTTCTCATAAGAGTCAACCAGGAAAGAAAGCACCTCCAGTTCATCGCCTTCCTGCGTGTCGATTTCTGCGTCGAATATCTCTTCCAGCCTTTGAAGGGCCAATTGGTAATCTTCCTCTGTTTTTATTAATTTGATATTCATATCTTTTCCATTTAGATTTTAGTAGCGTCAACTTTATCGTATTCTGCGTGTGTGCCCACGAAGCGTATCCAAACTACCCCGTACTTGTAGTTTATTCTGACTATTAGCCTGTAATTATTCCCCTTGATGTTGAAGACCACCCTGTTGTCCTCTAAAATACTTGCCGAAGGATAGTCCTTTTTTATGTGGTTCGGGGACTTCCAGTCTGCTTGCTCCGCTTCGTTATACCATGCCTTTAATTGCTGCTCGCTATCGGCATGCTTTTCCCAGAAATCATGCAATGTCCGTTTTGCTATTACTCTCACTTCTTTCTTTTATAACACAAATATAAAGAAAATAGTTACCATGGTGGTAACTATCGGCAAAAATAATCTTTTAAATACCCTCTAACGGTTAAGCTAAAAAGCGTTTCAATGCTTTTTAGGTGTTGTTAGGCGTTGTATTTTTTTGTTTTCAGGATTTGCTGATGCTTTTCTTCTAGCGTTTTTAGCTTTGATTTTATTCATTTCAATCCTAAAGTCCGCTAACTCTTGCTCTGTCCAAGGTTCAGATTGAACAATGAAGTCTATATTTTTTGGCTCTCTTATTAGTCCCATAACGTTAATCTCTAAAATATTGTCTAACCAGTTTTGTAGCAGCAGTCGTTTCAAGGAACATCCTAAGTCCACGGAAATGTGTTGCTCCTAAAGTCTGCTGGTAATGTTCTATTAACGCTGTTTTTGAGTCAAAGGCTACAAATCCTTGGTAACTTCGCTCAAAGGCAACTTTACAGGCATAGGCTACCAAGTTGCCCGGAACGCCTAAATAAACTTTATTCTTGCCTTTATTAAAATGAGAGCTTTCTATCAGGTGCATGAAGATGTGGTCTTGCTTGTCTTCAATGCTCAAGAGCCCTTGTATGATTGTCAGGTTATTAACAGTTGTCAGCTTATAAACTTCTTTAGTAGAATCTATTAGTTCTTTCTTCCAGTCAAAGAGCCAATCTGCCTTCTTTATTTTTCTATTATCGTTAGCAGATAGCCTAGTTATTTCAGTGTCAAAGACTTCTCCTGTTAGAGCATTCTCAATAGAATTGGTGAGCTTGTCAACTTCAAAGTCAAAGGCTGTTTCTATTATTTTATTCACCCTTCAATTTACAAAAGCATTAAGATTTATCAAAGTGGCAGGTTTTCTTTCGTTAATATAACGCCCAACGGACTTGGCTAAGGCACGCTTTAGTGTGCTTTAGGTGTAGTTGGGCGAAGTAGTTTTTTACTCAACCTCAATTCTTTCTTTTTTATAATAAATAAATGTTAAAATGAATGTAATCAAATAATATACATACATAAATATTATTTTAGTGACTAACGGATTGGACTCATGATAACCGGCCTTGGCCCAATTTACACTTAATGTCCACAAAATTTGCCCCAGAAGCACATTAAAGATTATTGAATAACCAAGTACCTTTTTAGCCAAATTCCGCATATTAACTTCATTTTTATTAAGATAGGCGAAAGCATATGTACCAGCAATAGCAATAAGAAAAGCTTTAAAAGTGTAGAGCATTGAAAGCAAGCAGTTTGATAAAATCAAAAATATATCCATCTTATGGGTAGTGCCGTTAATTCAAAGTGATTTTTGTAAAGATCAAGTGAAGTATAAATCATTTTAACTTAATTAATCTTATTCCGCCCAACGGCCGCGGCTAAGCGGCGGCCGGGAGATTTACTGGTATGACTGTTAAAGTATAAATTCCGGTTGTAGAAAGCAATATTTTTCGGCCTGAATAAAACCCGGCTGGCGTTTAGCTTGTGTTAGAGCTTGTTCTTTTTTTTTATTTTCTGCCTTGACCCCATTCTCTGCTACCCGTACCCACTTTATTGGAGTAATTAATTCAGTATTGTGTCAATTCTTTTTACACATTCCCTGCGTCAATCTTTTTTTGCACGTATTTTACGTCAATCTTTTTAAACGTATTCTACGTCAATCTTTTTAACCGTATTTTGCGTCAATTCACACGCTTAGCAGTAAAGCAATATTTAGCAAACCTGATTAGCCGTTGTTTCCTAAAGCTTGCTCATGTGGATGAACTTAGCCGTCCTGCTTCGCTTTTTTTATGTTCCGCTTGTCCTGCTTTTTTCTGTAATTTTTATTCTTATCCGGTTTTCTTTTTTACCAGCTTTATTCTGCATGGACTACTTTTCTTAAACGAACCACAAGCTTGCTCGGCTTTTTTAGAATTAGCTCTAACGGTTAGTATAAAAAACGTAGCCATCCCGGAGGGTGGCTATGGCTTTTATACATTGTTAGCTGTGGTTATTTTTCTATTATAACTTGATAGACAGGTTCAATTGTCCGCCTAAGCCAACTTCTATAATTCGTTGCAAAGTTGAAAGTCGTACGTCTTTAGCGTTATTTTCTACTTTTGAAATATAGGCTTTGTTTGTCCCACAGCGTTCTGCTAGTTGCTCCTGTGTCAATCCTTTTTCAATTCTGGCCTCATGAATTAACGCGCCAAGTTTGAAAGCTTCATAACCTTTCTCGAACTTTTCTCTTTTGCTTGTTCCACGTTCTCCAAATTCTTCGATTATAAATTCGTCAAGTGATTTTAAGTTATTATTTTTCTGCTTCATATTCTGCTTTTATTTTTAATGCCCTGTCAAGTTCTTTAGCAGGAGTTTTCTGCGTCTTTTTCTGAAATCCGTTGCCGACTACAATTAAGTTTCCTTCGTAAAAAAAGCAGAATATCCGGTAAATGTCGCTTCCTACTTGCACCCGGATTTCATAAAGTCCGTTTGTCCCTTCCAAATGCTTCAAGTAAGTTTCAGGAACTTGCTTTACTTCTTCAATCAGCCGGAAAGTCCAGATAATCTTTTCCTTTACTTTCTGTTTTTGTCCGTCGTAAAAGTCCTTGAAGTAATTCTTGTAGAGCTTTAGTCGCCTTATTTTCTGATTATTATTCACGTTCAAAAATACAAAAAGTTGCCTTTAAAGACAACTTCTGCAAATGATTCTTATAATCACAGCTAACGGACACGTGTAAACGACGTGCAAGGCCGTCGGCCGAAGCATGACGTTTACATGTTGTTGTGGTGTCGTTGTTTTTATTTCAAGAATTCCGTTTCACCTTTTAAATCCCTAACATTCCACTTTATAGGTTCTTCCAGCTTATTTCCATCTAACTTATAAAGTTCAACTTCTTTAACCTTATCAAAATTCATCCTGACCCTGAACATTGCATTAGGAAAGTAATGATGATTAGCTACATAAGTTGCTTTATTAAGAACCAATTTCCTTACTTCCTCAGAGTTTAATTTTACTTCGAACATTCTTGTGTCACTAGGAGTAGCCTTAAAATATGCCTTATATGTTTGATTCTCTAATTGGTAGAATTCAGCAAAAACACTTTGATTATTAGTCTTGTCAGCAAATGATAATAAACTGGCAATAGGTATCGTCAAGCCAATGGCTAAACTGAGCACTTCATATTTTCTTTTATTCTTACTTTCAGGAATCAGCACTTTAACCGACAAGAAAATTAAAGTAATACTCAAAATTACTGGAAGGAGTATTAGACCCCATAAAGCCAAATTGTTTAGTTTAAAAACTATAAACCAACCAAACTCTTCAAATAATTTAGTCAGCCATAAAACGGAAGCGACAAGAATTACAACAAATCCTGTCTTTTTAGTATTTAAGCTGATAATAAAGCCAGCTAGTGTTAAAATGAATAAGGGAATATACAGTAATTCTTTTGTCGTGGTCGCCCAGGCAAAAGCTGTTGAAGCTAAGGAGAACGCTGCAATTAAAAGTATTCCTGTTAATATATGAATTGCCTTTTTCATATTTTCAATGCACCACAACGGTTAGTATAAACAACGTGCAAGGCCATCGGCCGTAGCATGGTGTTTATACAGTGTTAGGGCTAGGCTTTATTTCTTTGTTTTATATTTTGTGGATATTACTCCTAAGAAAACTCCTAAGCATAATTCTGCAGCATGTAATGCCCAATTTGTTTTTTCAGTATTAGTAGTTTCATAGAAGATACCAATTCCAGCAAATAGAAGGGTTAAGATTACAAGACCTATTATTAAAAAGCTATCAGTGATTTTTATAAGTATGTATCCCCCAACTTTCGGGGTTTCTCCTGTTGTTGTTTTGGCTTGAGATGTTGACTTTACATAAGCACTCCAATCTTGCATAACTTTACTTATTTAGGTAGCTGTCCGTGATAGAATTCATATGTAAGTCGGTAGGTAATCGCATTCTTCAAGTAGTCAATGTAGAACATGAAGGCAAATATTTCCTTTTCAAATAGCCCATAGCCCATCGGTTGAGTTAATCCACTAGTCCCAATTGTTGGATTATAATAAGTGATTTTAAGAATATTATTTTCTATACCCTTACTATCAAGAGTATTATTACCTTTTTTATCATCTTTAACAACTGTAAACTCAACAGTTAGAGCAGAATCAATCTTTTCATGAGAAACTTCAAAGAAAAGAGGCAGCCCAACAAATCCAAAGGTAACTCCATTTAATATTGGAGTATTATTAGGATTGTTCTGACCTAGAGATTTAACTTTTAACATTCTTCTTTTTATTGTTTAAATTTTATGGGTTTCTATTTTTAAGCTTAGCCCTAACGGCCTCGTGTAAAAAGTGTGCTAGGCCGTCGGCCGACGCATAATTTTTACACAATGTTGCCAGGAGTTATTTTTTCTTTAGTTCTGTTTCAAAGAGACTCTTGATTTTCACATAATCCTTAAGCTCCTGCACGTCACTATAGAACTCTGCATAAGGTTTTGGATTGTAAAAGGCAAAAATTCTTGAATTTCCAGAAATTTTATACTCAACTGTATAGCTTTGTCCGTCTGTAACAGAGAATTTGTGTTCAACTTCCCATCCTTCCGTTACAGTAACTTTTCTCATCCTTTGCTTAAGCTCGTCTTGGCTTGGCAGCTTTGTTAGATTATTTTGAAGGAGTGATTTGTAAAGTTCTTCAAATCCATTTTTGCTTTTTAGCTTAAACTTCCTAATTCGACGGATTGGGTGATTCAATTCATTATACAAAGTTCCTTTCCAGTTACCATCCTTTAAGGATAGAATCTTCAATTGACTTGTTCTAGTCAATAAATTATATACATAAAACCTTATCTCTACATCATTTTCGGATTCTGCGATTGGCTTTATTTTAGTGCGCTTTTCAAAATCCTTATTTGGAGAAGTAAGATTAGCTGACTTTTCATCAGCTTTATCCGTACTGTTGTCGCTTGTTTCTACCTGAGAATACCCTTTTTCAAGGAGCAAAAACATTGAAAAAAGTAATAAATACCATTTTCTCATAATTATAATTACTGGCAACTACTGGCTATAAGTAACAACATACGGTTATCTGCACTATGTACCAAGGTAAAAGTGCTTATTTCTTCCCCTTTCCTTTGCTTTATGTTTAGCCCATTTGCTGATACCATAATATACATATTAGCTAATATAGTTGTTTTTTACAGATTATCCAAGGGGCTGACGATTTTCTCGATGGCATGGGTGGTGACATGGGTATAGATCTCGGTCGTTTTGCTGTTGCGATGGCCTAAAAGCGTTTGGATGTACCGCAGATCCGTGCCCTGCTCCAGCAGATGGGTGGCAAAACTATGCCGTAAAGTATGGGGAGTAGCTTTGACCGTAACACCGGCTTTCTGCCAACAGGCGCGGAATACCTGGCGGACACTCTCCACCGTGTACTGGCCGCCGGTCTGCCCCTCAAAGAGCCATTCTTTCGGCCGGTAAAGTTTGTAATAGGCCCGCAGGCTCTCCAGTAAGCGCTTGGAGAGCAACGTGGTCCGGTCCTTCTTGCCTTTGCCCCCGCGGAGGAAGAGCAGGTTCCGGTCTGATTTTACATCCGTTACTTTCAGGTTGATGACCTCGCCAATCCTTAAGCCGCCGGCATACAGCAACTGCAGCAGGCAGCGATGCTTGAGGTTTTCGGTAGCCTCTAAAATCCGGCCCACTTCTTCTTTACTCAGCACCGTAGGCAATTGGAAAGGCTTTTCCGGCCGTTCTACCTGGTTCAGGGTTACTTCACTCCGGCCTAATACCCGCTGGTAGTAGAACTTCACCGCATTGATACTTTGGTTGATAAACGAACAGGAGTAAGTGCCCCGCTGAACCATACTCCGGTGATAGGTATTGATTTGCTCTTCGCTAAAGCTATTGATATGATTTAAGCCTGGCTCCGCCTGCTGGTTTAAGAACCGCAGCAACAAGCTGTGGTAGGTCCGCATCGTGGTAAGACTGTAGTTCAATAAGTACAGCTTCTCCAGGTAAGCCCGCGGACAGGGAATATAACTACTATCTTTTACATAGTTCTGCTCCCAAAGCTTAACCAGTAAAGCCAGGTCTTTAATCTGCAGGCCCTGGCTGATCCACAGCTGGGCGATATCGGTCAGGTTGCTAAATAAAGCTTGCAAACTGTTACTATCTGAAGCTACCGTAAAGCAATTGGCTTGCTGCTGCCAGGTGACCAAGGGCAATTGCTGGAGCCGGTGGTAAACCAGCGGATGATGCTTAAAGGTAAGACTAATAACGGTGGCCTTACCCCAAGCCAAAGGAGCCAGGTGTACAATGGGCAGTTCGGCTCTTTTGGGCAGCCCGGCGGCAAAAGGATCCGAGGCCAGGATGGTGGTGGCCGTAGCGGGTTGCAATCGCTGGGGGCGGTACAAGTACCGGGTGCTAACTGTGGCCAGGCCGGTAAAATAATGTTGGGTTTGGGCAATCGCCTGGGAAGAATGCGGCATGACAAAGCATTGGTAGGTCTGGCTGTACTTCATCCAGGGCGCAGCTTTTAATTTCTGCTGAATGAAGTGATGCGGTTTATACCAGCATTTGATAAAAGTTTTCCCCTGATGATGCAAGGGGTTGAGATAAAGTGCGGGGAGAGTAGCAGCGTGTGGGTTCATCAGCTAAGCAGTTAAGAGCTAAAGGTACAGCAGCAAGTAGACTTAGATGTTTTAAGAAGCGCATACATCCGGAACTATCCGCTTATAAATGCGGCTAGAAGCAAAATATGGAACCAACTAAGGCTAATTGCCAGATTTGCGGTCAAACGTTGGTGGGCCGCAGCGATAAAAAGTACTGCTCGGACCAGTGCCGGGCCCAGGTCAATAATCAAAAGAGAAAAGCAGATGCCGGTGAGCGGCTGATGCTGGACATTAACCGCATCTTGCGCATGAACCGCAGCATCCTCAAAAACTTAAGTCCTTGGGGTAAGACTACTATCCGGAAAGAGTACTTGGTTCTGCAGGGTTTTGACTTCCGGTACTATACTCACCAGTTTCAAACTCGCAATAGCAACACCTATCATTTTTGTTATGAATATGGGTATTTGTTGCTGGCCGAGGAGAAAGTATTAATTGTAAACTGGCAACCTTATATGGAAAGTAAATGAGCAAAGTCTGCTTTAATGTTCAGCAGCAACCTTAATGATTGCGGCTAGTAATTGTCTCATAAAACGACCATTATATGAGACAAATCAAACTCCTCCAAAATCACCTATTTTTGCCTAAAAACCGTCTCAAATGACCATCTCACAAATTAATAGTAATTTTATATATTTGAAACGGCATTGGTGAGACAAAAATGAAAATAGGCTACGCCCGGGTAAGCTCCTTCTGGCGCGAGCTTATATAGTTTGTGTCTTCACTACCTACTTTGTAATATTCCTAATGGCGGAGAATTGGCGTATTGCTCTCCACACTTAGGAAAGCCATTTCTTCTTGGTGTATGCAAGCTTGGTGCATTTTATCAACTTCCGATTGAGGTGGTTAAGAGATTAAAGTAGATAGTAACTAACTCCGGCAAGCCGCGGTAATCGCGAGCTTTGCATCATAGGGACTGCTGGCCTTCATTTACCCAACCTTCTTGCACCTTGTTGTGGTGAATACAATTTATCTTTTGGTCCGTAATTTTTAAAAGTGACAGCCAAATAAATCGATAGTTGAAGTTTATTTTAGCTGGGGAAATTAAGAGATTATAATAACAGGTTCTACCTATTTACCTAATGAAAAGAAATGGCTACATACCTTAAGCAATTTTTTATTTACAAACTATAAAACAGGCACTGTTTGGCATTGCTTATTTTAGCGAACAAGCTGAGCGTACGGATAAGCTTTTTTATCCAGGTTATGATAATAGATTTGGGCACTTTCCTTGAAAGCCGGGTTAGCTATACTTTTTTGGAAGTTAAAGCCGGGGAAAGAAATATTGGCTAGATCTAATACCGTATAAAAAGCATTTTCGGTGCCTATCTTTCTTGCTTGGCGCGTCCGGAGCAGTTTTGCTTTCTCAGCATAAAGGCTGTTATATTTATCCGACGTCCAGATAAAAAACGGAATGTGCAAGGTAGCCGGCGCGGGTGTTACGTGGAAATCCATTCTGTTAGGGCTAAGATCAAACAAATCTTCGCCGTGGTCTGATAAAAATGTAACCGTCGAAACTAATTGGTGTTGTTGGAGGGTACTGATAACGCTATCAATCACAAAATCGGCGTACCGGATGTTATTGTCGTAGGAGTTGGAAATAGCTTCTTTGCCCACCGCTGCGTGCGGATTGAGATATCCTGTGGTTTTGCCGGACGGTTGAAACAAATCGAAGCTTTTTGGATAGCGATTGGAGTATTCCCAATGGTTGCCCATGGTGTGCAGTACAAAAAATATATTCTGGTTATCGGCTTTTATAATGCTGTCTA
>Ga0210040_10008680_pt1 | contig 11981 bp, 15 predicted proteins | sample CryGeyCG12114_NA_FD_185462 | JGI IMG/M metagenome (GOLD analysis project Ga0210040, IMG submission 185462) | Groundwater microbial communities from aquifer - Crystal Geyser CG19_WC_8/21/14_NA (SPAdes) (version 2) | ecosystem: Environmental > Aquatic > Deep subsurface > Groundwater | place: USA... | reverse complement strand
GATCCAGCGCTGGTGGATCTGCTGGATGGGGACCGGGTTCAGGTGGTGCAGCTTCGCCCGGCCCTGCTTGCGGGAGAGGACGAGGTCGGCCTGCTCCAGCAGGCGCAGGTGCTTCGCCACCCCGAAGCGGGTCATCTCGACATGCTGGTTGACCACGGCCTCGAGCTCACCCAGCGAGCGGCCGTCCCGCTGGAAGAGCGCGTCCAGGAGCAGTCGGCGGACCGGGTCCGCCAGAGCTCGGAACACGAGGTCGTCGCCACCCATGACCTGACGTTAGGTGACCCCAAGGTCACATGTCAACGGTTGCGACACCCGAGCGAGCGATGGCGGGCTCAGTCGTCCTCGGGGTCTGTCGATCCCTTGGTCGTGGCAGCGAAGTCGGACGCGACCGCCTTGCTGCGGCGGAGACCGGAGAGGAAGCTCAGCCCGACGATCAAGGCCAAGCTGACCCACAGCGCGTACTTGTCCACGAGCAGCACGAGGTCGACCGCGTGCTGGCCGAGTCCGTAGCCGAGACCGGCCACCAGGCCGACCATGATCAGAGCGCCGAGCGCGTCGAAGACCAGGAAGGTCACCAGCCGCATCCGGCTCAACCCGGCCAAGCAGTAGACCGCCACCGCGGGCACGCCCGGCAGGGCGCCGGCCACCACGGCGAGGCCGACCAGCCACGGCCTGGCGGTGCGCAGCCGCTGGACGAAACGGGCCGCCCAGGGGCCCGGGGCGAACAGGGCCAGGACCCGGGCGCCCCAGCGGCGCCCCGCCAGCCAGAAGAGCCAGTCGAACTTCACCATGCCGAAGACGCCGGCGCACACCACCAGCCACAGTGAGGTCTCACCGATCCGGGCGAAGGCGGCGCCTGCTCCGATCGCGGAGAGGCTGCCCGTGACCAGCTCCAGCAGGACGGGGTGGCTGGCCAGCAGGAACGGCCGGAACGGGATGGTCAGCGCCATCAGCCCCATGACCCCGAAGACCGTGCCCACGAGAGCCTTGTCCCCGCGGGTGGCCTTGCCCTCCCACGGGAGCACGTCGGCCATGGAGGCGGGCGGAGGCCCGTCAGCCTCCTCAGGCTCGCCCACTGGTGGGGTGGCGTCCTGCTCCTGTGCGGCGTCAGAGCCCGGCTGTGGCGTCGTCATGCGTCCATCGTGCCTGGTGCCGGAGGTCTGGCCGTTCCGGTGGGGCCCGTCACGCCGGAGCGCGACGGTCGCTCGGGTGAGCAGCTTCCGATGCCGCCGGAGGTCGGTGATGATGATGAGACGACTCGGCGAGATCGCGCTGGGACCGTGACTGACCAGGACGGCGCCGAGCCTGCGCTCGATCCAGCGCGGCAGCCTGGTGGCGGTGGTTCGATCGCGGGAGAGCTCGTCACGGAGTGCTGGAGCACGACGGCGGGCGTCCCGTCACGGTCTACGTCCCGCCGGGTCCTCCCGAACTGGTGGTCTACGCCGGCGACGGTCAGCTGATCTCGCAGTGGGGTGGGCAGCTCGGGGGGCTGGTGTTCCTCGAGGATGCGACCCGGTGGGCCGACGCCCTCCGGGAGGCGGGTGCCGAGGTCGTGATGAGGGAACGGTTCGGAGACCACGGCGGACCGTTCTGGCGACCGGAGCTCCCGCTGATGGTGACCTGGGCGTACGGGCACTGACGGCGCCGCCAGCCTGCTCTTCTAGCGCCGCAGGGGGCCGCGGCTGGTCCGTGCGCAGGTCGGCGGGCCACATGGAGGGTGCGGCGGTCAGCTCACCGACTGCTCGACCAGCTGCCCGAGCTGGTCGTCGGCATCGTCACCACCCGCTGGGGTCGAGTCAGTCGGTCGGACGGCGCGCATAGGTCACGATGGCGTTGCCAGCGCTGGTCTGCGCGACCCGCACCAGCGAGAGCCGGGTGGTCGGGACGCTCTCGTCGAACAGCCTGCGCCCTGCGTTCGTCACCACCGGGTGCACGGTCAGCGTCAGCTCATCGACCACGCCGGCCAAGAACAGTGATCGGACGGTGTCGATGCCGCCGGTGACGGAGATGCCTCCGCCCTCCTGCTCGCGCAGGTCCTGCACGTAGGCCACGGGGTCGCCAGCGACCACGGTGCTGTTCCACGGCAGATCGGCGGGCAGGGTGGTGGTGAGGACGTGCTTGCGGACCGGGTTGATGAACTGCCCGAACGGGTCGTCGGCACCAGGCCAGAACTGCGACCACTCCTGCCAGAGCTTGCGGCCGATGACGACGTCGGTGACCGAACCGATGACCTCACCCATCAGCTGCCCCTCCTCGGGTCCGAAGGCGTCGAACTGCCACAGGTTGGGGCTCTCGACCACGCCGTTGGCTGAGCTGAACAGGTGGGCCGTGACCTTGCGAGGCATCAGAGGTTTCCTCTCGTCGTAGGTGCGTCGTCCTGGTAGACGGCGGCCGCGCTGGGAAGTCATCGGTCCGCCGGCGAAGACTCTTCCCGGCGAACCGCCCAGAGCGCCGCTGCCGATCCTGCCGTGCAGGAACAGGCCCCGTGCTCATCCGGGCCGTGGCGTCGACCGGTCCGTAGGTTGAGGACGTGAGCCTCTTCCGTGGGACAGCTGGGTACTACCGGAAGCACCGCTCCGGCGTGCCCGCGGACGTCGCCGCCGTCCTCGTCGAGGCTGCACCGCAGCGTCGCCCTGGGCACCTCCTGGACATCGGCACCGGGACCGGCTTCGTCGTCGAAGCCCTCCAGGCCAGCTTCGACGACGTCATCGGCATCGACGTGGATCCCGACCTCCTCGAGGTCGCCCGCAGCTCAGTACATCCGCACCCGGGCCAGCGGCTGCAGTTCTTCCAGGCTCCCGCCGAGCAGTTCCGTCCGCCGGAGGGCTGGTGTGCTGACCTGGTGAGCATCTGCCGGAGCTTCCACTGGCTCGACAGGCCGGCCGTGCTCGCGCACCTGGACTCCTACGTCGCCCCCGACGGCGTGGTCGCGATCTTCGGCGACAACAGCATCTGGGCAGCCAACGCCCCCTGGAAGAGTGAGATCACGTCAGTCCTCGCGGAGTTCCTCGGCGAGCGGCGTCGCGCGGGAGACGGCACCTACCGGCGCCCTCGCCCCTACACCGACGACCTCGACCAGTCCCCGTTCTCCTCCTGGACGCAGACGACGGTGCCGGTACGACGGGAACGAACGCTCGACAGCGTCATCGGGTACCTGCACTCGACCTCCTTCGCCGCACCACGCCTGTTCGGTGACCGGATGGAAGAGTTCGACCAAGCCCTCCGAGCCCGCCTCCCGAGACACGCGACCGGAGGCGTCTTCGTCGACGAGAACGAGTTCAGCATCCTCCTGGCCAGGAGACCCTGAATCTCCGCCGGGTACCTGCGCCCGGTCATGCGCGGAACACCGGGATGCGAGGACGCCGTCACGCGAGGGGCCGGGAACTCATCGGCGCCAGCGTCGCTGGGGCCGCCAGCCGAGGACAGCCTTCGCACCTCCGTTGTCGACCAGAGCAGCGAACCGGTCGTCCCGGAACCGGTCAGGACTGCCCAGGATGACCCCGGGGAGGAGCCGCGCGGCGAGAGTTGGGCCGTCCTCGGACTGGGAGCTGATGTCGTCGGCGTTGACGAGCAGGCGGTGGTGACCGCGCACGTCCGGCTGGGTGAGCGCTGCGGCGACAGCCTCGGCGAGGTCGTGGACGTCGATGAAGGCGCCGTACTCCCAGGTCGGCGACCACTCCGACGACGGGTGTTCTGCCCGTGCCCGGTCGATGAAGGCGTAGGTGGCTGCGCCGAAGACGCCGGGGGCGCGGAGGCAGATGGAGGGCGCACCGGTAGCGCTGGTGAAGGTCTCGCAGAGCTCCTCGGCCGCGAGCTTGGACCAGGCGTAGGCGCCGCGCGGGGTGGTCGGGTGCGCGTCGTCGAGGGGGAGGTACGCCGGTTCGCCCTGCCCCATGAAGCAGCCGAAGACGTCGACGCTGCCCAGCATCACGACGCGCTGGACGCCCGCTCGTGCGGCCTCGGCCAGGAGCAGTGCTGTGCCGCCGACGTTGGTGCGGAGGACCTGCGCGGTGCCGCCGGTCGAGGCGGGAGTGAGCGGGCCGGGCGCTTCTTGTTCGTCGTCGACGGCGGCGAGGTGGACCACGAACTGGCAGCCCTGCAGTCGGTGTCGAACCGTGGGGGGATCGAGGAGATCGGCGCCGTCGGACAGATCGAGCCCGACGACCTCGAAGCCGTAGCGGTGCAGGGTCGGGGTCACGACCCGTCCCACCGACCCGGCGTCGCCGGTGACCAGGACCCGTGGCGGGGTGGTCACCTCTGATGCAGCCGGGTCGGGCACAGCACCAACCTAGGCCAAACTGCTCAGCGGACGACTCGGCCGAGTGGGGGATTCTCGCCCGGGCAGTCGAGCTCGACCGGAGGGCAGGTCTTGCCAGGCCTCCACGGTCGTGTGCCGCTCCGCCTCAGGTGGTCAGCTGGAGGTGCTGAGCGATGCGGCTGGCCGCCTCGGCCGGTGTGCGGTGGCTGTTGTCCACGCGGAGGTGCTGGTCCGCGGACGAAGCCTCCGCTGGTGTTCAACTGGGGCGGCTGACGCGCACGACCGGCGAAGGGGGTGTTCGCGTCCCAGAGCATCGAGGACGCCTGCCACACTGTGCTGACCGCTGTCCGACGCCGGGCTGATCCTGCTTGCCTGGTGCGAGCAGCCGGCCCTCGATCGAGCAAGGAGCGCTGATCATGGCCATGGCCCGCTACCGCGGCCAGGTGGTCTTCTGCCGCGACGTCGCTGCGGCCGCGGACCGGTACGAACGGTTCCTCGGCTTCCGCCGCGACGACGAGATCGACGGCGACATCGCCATGCGCGCCCCGGTGGTCGGCGGTGGGGAGGTCTCCGTCGAGATCTATCTCCACCCGAGCACCCAGCCGACGCCGTCACAGCTGGGTACCTTCGCGGTCGACGACGTCGATGCTGCCGTCGCCGACCTGGCGGGTGGCGGCTGGCACGTGGCCGAGGCGGCTGCTGACCGACCCTGGGGGGTTCGGGAGGCCGCCCTGACCGATCCTGAGGGTCACAGCCTCACGTTGAGCGCACCCCTCGCCGACGCCAGCGCCACCTGAGACGACGCCGCACGCATCGCGGTGATGACCGACCGGTGCAGCCAGCGGTGCTCAGCCGGAGGTGTGCTCAGCCTTGCTGACGATCACCAGCTCGTCGCCCTCGGGGTCGGCGACGCGCCAGCGCTCCTGCGACTCGTCCAGGAGCCGACCACCCGCCGCGACGGCCGCGGCGAGCCGCGTCTGTGCGAGGTCCGCCGGCACGGCGAGCTCGAGGTGGATGCGGTTGCGCTGTCGACGCCGCTCCGTCTCCGAGGGGTCGACCTCTTGGAACGCCAGCACCGGGTTCAGCCGCCGCCGATCGTGGATGTCGCTGAGCCCGGCCCGTCGGTCGGGGGCGTATCCGAGTGCGGCGAGCCAGAACGCGCGGACCGCGGCGACGTCGGCGGCGTCGAAGAAGAGCTGCGTGAAGCGCGGCACCGCCGGATCTGCTGTGGCACCGAGTCCCCGGGCAGCGGTCTGGAGGTCTGCGGCGAGATCGGTGAAGTCGACTTCGAGGCCGTGGGCGTCGTGCTCCCACTGGTCCTTGCCGCCGTCGAGGACCACGAGCCCGGGGCGCAGGTCGACCAGCAGGGGGAACGCCCTGTCGTCGGCGAGCGCCGCTGCTGCGGCGGCCAGGTCGCGTTGCTGTGCGGGCGAGGTGGTGCGGTAGCAGGCCACCGCGCTGAACACCGCCTGCCAGTCGGCTGTCCCGGGGTCCTCGCTGAGCGCCCCGCCAGGCACCAGGTCGACTTCGTTGCCGTCGTGGTCGGCGGGGCAGACCCCGCAGGGTCTCGTCGCCTCACCACCCAGACCCGCCTGCTCGACCGCCGAGGCCGGCCGCACCACGTGAGGTGGATGCGGCTCCGCAACGGTCGTGGCTCGCTCGAGGGCCCGACCCGGAGCGCCGAGTCGCGCCGCAACGGGTCCACCAGGTCGCCATTCTCCCCAGGCGCGTAGTCGAGCACCTGCTGCCAGAACCGCCGCACCGCAGCCGGATGCGCGGATTCGAGCGCGACGCTCAGGTACTGGGGACCGGTCGGGTCGGGAGCCAGCCCGAGATCCCGCGCGGCCACCGACACCGCCGCGGCCTGCTCGGCCGAGTGGAGGCGCACCCGCAGGCCCGTCGGAGGCACGTCGACCGCGATCGCAGCCGACACCGCCCTGATGCGCTCCGCCAGCGCAGCCCCCTCGACCAGCGAAGGCGCGTCGAACCACGCCGTCGGAACGTCATCGACCCGCCGCCAGGCCGGTCCGGTCTCCGTCAGGCTCGGCACCGCAGAGCCCCGTCCCGGATGGACAACTCAGCCATGAGGCATGGCTCGCACCCGGCGGCAGCGGTGGCCAGCGCTGGCCGCGGGGGACCGGGTGACGGCACAGTGACGGCGGCTGCTCCTGAGCAGGGCGTCAGACGACGGGTGGTAGGAGCCGGTCGAGCGCGCGAGCTGCGATCTGCGCTGGTGTCGCGTCGTCGGTGCCGAGTGAGAGGTCGGCGAAGCCGCCGGTCTCGAGCAGCGCGGCGAAGCGGACGCTGCGGTCGCCGTAGTCGTGGAGCTCCTCGACGACGGTGTCGCTGAGGGTCGTCTGCTGCTCCGCTGCCTCGACCTGGCGGCGCCGCAGGATGCGGGCTCGGATGGTCTCGGGCCGAGCTTGCAGGAGGACCGTGGTCAGCGAGCAGTGGGCGAGCGCATCGGCGAACAGCCGGCGGTGCTCGGCAGTGACCAGGATCCCGGAGATCACGAGGTGGTCGACGCCCTGGGCGGCGTAGTTGGCCCAGACCGCCCCGAGGTTCGCCGCGACCAGGGCGGAGGGGTCGTCAGGACGAGGATCGCAGAAGCCGAGGTGGTCCGTGTCGACGTAGGCGGCCGGCCGGCCACGAGCGACGATCTGGCTGTACGCCTCCCACCCGACGACCGACTTGCCGACGGCGTCTGCCCCGTAGAACCAGATCGCACGGGAGGCCCTCACCAGGTCATCATCTACGTCGTCCGGCCACGCACCGATGCCCTTTCCACGCGTGCCGTTCGCAGACTCGTGGCCGGAGGCCAGCCCCGCGTGCCCGAGTGCGACCGGTGCCGAGTGTCGCCGGCCACCGGTGATCGTGGTGGCCGCCGGCGGATGCTCACCCCGCGGCGAGGTGTCGCTGCATGACCGCGGTCATGTCCTGGACGGGTCCGCGCTGAAGGTCTGGTTCCCCGACGGCCCGGACACGCCCGGTCTCACCTTGATCAAGGTGCACGCCGACTCCGCCCAGTACTGGGAGGGACTCTCGAGCACGATCGGCAAGGTCGCAGGCGGTATCCGTGCTCTGGTCACACGCTCCCCGGAGAAGGACCCCTTCAACCACAGAACCTTCGACCTCTGACCGCGCCCCACGAGGTGCGCGGGCAGGCTGACCCGGCACCGGTGGCTCGCCGTCGCAGCAGCGGCGACCACCCGAGCAGGTCTCGCTGGACGACCCGCGTCATGATCGGGCCATGACCGGGACGCGGGACTACCAGGACTGGCACCGCCGTTACGACGACCCGAACTCGGGTCTGTCCTGGCGGCTGCAGTCGGTCCGCCGCCACGTCGAGGACGGTCTCGACAGGCGTCCGGGTGACGTGCGTCTGCTCAGCGTCTGCTCGGGCGACGGACGAGATGTGCTGGGCGTGCTCGCCGGACGAGCCGACGCAGACCGGGTGTCGGCGGTGTTGCTGGAGTTGCACCCCGATCTGGCGCAGCAGGCCCGCGACAGCGCAGCCGCGGCTCAGTTGTCACGGGTCGAGGTGCGCGCGGTCGACGCCAGCGGCGTGGCCGCCTACGAAGGGGCCGTCCCGGCTGACGTCGTGCTGATGGTCGGCATCTTCGGCAACATCGCCGACGTAGATGTCGGGCGCCTGATCTCCTTCGCACCCCAGCTGTGCCGCCCGGGAGCCACGCTCGTGTGGTCACGGGGCCGCAGGTTCAGCCGGGAGCTGCCCGGGGTGACAGCCGGGGACATCAACGACGAGGTGCGTGCACGCTTCGCGGCGGCCGGTTTCGACGAGCTGGCGTACGAGACGCACGAGGGCGGTGGGCGGCCGGCTCTCGGGGTGCTGCGGTACGGGGGCCCGCCGGTCGAGCTCCAACCCGGTCCGTCGGCTCTCTTCACCTTCCTGCGCTAGAGATCCGACGGCCAGTACGTGTGGGATGTCAGCGGCCGCCCGCCATCGCGTGCAGCGCCAGGGTGGCCATGAACCTCGGTGGCATCGAGCGGACGAGGAAGGCTGTCACCTTGTTGCGGGTCCCGTCGACCACACCCGGCCCTGTCCTCTCCAGGGCAGCCAGTGCTGTGCGGGCGACCTGAGCCGGCTGACGCTTCCCGCGGCCCGGCCGGGAATTCATCGACGTCCGGGTCGGCCCCGGGCTGACCGCGACCACCCGGACACCGCTGGCCCTGGTCTCAGCCCACAACGCCTGGGTGAAGGAGAGGACGTAGGCCTTCGAGGCCGCATAGGCAGCCAGATGAGGGGCTGGGGTGTAGGCGCCGGTGCTGGCGATGTTGATCACCGAACCGTGCCCCCGCCGCACCATCCCCGCCACCAGGAGCGTCGTCAGCTCCGTCACAGCGCCGACGTTGAGGTCGACCAACCGACGCAGGACGGCCGGGTCGCTGTCGGCCACCAGCGCCCGCGAACTCATGCCGGCGTTGTTGATCAACAGCTCCACGTCGATGCCCGCATCCGCCACGGTCTCCACCAGCCGCCGGGCAGCGCCGGGCTCATCGAGGCCGAGCGCCACGCTCAGCACAGCCACGCCGTGGCGCTCACGAAGGTCCGCGGCCACCTCCTCCAGCTGTTCGGCGTGGCGCGCCACCAGCACCACGTTCGCTCCACGACCGGCCAGCTGGTCCGCCATCGCTGCGCCGATGCCGCTCGACCCTCCCGTGATGAGTGCGTAGCGCCCCTTCATGTCTGATGCGGTGGTCATGCCCGTAACGTAGACGTTGACGTCAACGTGAAGGTCAAGTCGTCGTCGAGCATCCACGGACGTCCAGCAGACAGGAGCCGAGCGGTCATGCGCATCGGAGAACTCAGCCGGGCCACCGGGGCCAGTACCCGAGCGCTGCGCTACTACGAGGAGCAAGGGCTGATCGCCAGCGAGCGCCGGCCCAACGGGTACCGCGACTACGGGTCCGGGGCGATCGAGACGGTGGAGTTCATCCAGGACCTGCTCGCCGCCGGCCTCTCCTCGCAGGTCCTGCGCGACGTCCTGCCCTGCGTCACCGACGGTCAGGGCCAGACCTCGTGCACCGACCTGGTCGCCCAGGTCCAGCAGGTCCGCGACGGCCTGCTGGAGCAGGAACGACGTATCCGTACCCGACGAGAGACGCTCGAGCAGTACCTCAGCGGCCAACGCAGCCCCCGAGGTGGCCGCGGCCTCACGCACTCATCCGTCGTAGACGCTGACCACGGTGCGGACCAGCGCCCTTGAGGGGCAATCAGCCATCAAGAGGGATCTAGAGGGATGGCGGCGCCGCTCGCGGTGTCGCTCAGGCCGACGACGTCGTCAGAGGAGAAGAAGTCGATCGAAAGGCCATCACCCCCGGGACTGACGTTGGTGGTGATGTGTGCGTACTGGTCGCCGAGGTCGTAGCCCCAGGCGATGTCCTGCACGACGCGCCGTGAGCCGTCCTTCAAGAGGACGGTCGTGAGCAACCCGTCGCGTCGCTGCAGGAGCTCGATCAGCTCCGTGTCAGCAGGAGCGGAAGAGTCGGCGGCCATGACGTGACCCTAGGAGGGCGGTGGTGCGGAAGGTATCCGGTAGCCACCGCCTGCGGGACCCCGGAAGTGTGCGGCGAAATCGCTGAGCACCGGCCAGCCGCAGCAGCGACGATGGTGCGGTGATCGAGGTCCTCGTCCTGACGCCTGGTGACTGGCAGCTGTGGCGCGAGCTGCGACTAGCGGCGCTGGCGGAAGCGCCGGCTGCCTTCTGCTCGACCCTGGCCGAGTGGAGCGGCTCGGGTGACACGGAGCAACGTTGGCGAGACCGTCTGACGGAGGTGGCGCTCAACCTGGCCCTGACCGTCGACGGTGAGCCGCTCGGGATGGTGAGCGCCACGGCGCCCGGACCAGCAGGGGAGGTCGAACTGATCAGCCTGTGGGTGGCGCCGGCCGGCCGAGGACGCGGAGTGGGGGACGAAGCCATCCGGCAGGTGGTGGCCTGGACGTACGACCAGCACCCCGGACGTGCCCTGGTCCTGTCGGTCAAGGACGACAACCAGCGGGCCCGAGCCCTGTACCGGCGGCACGGCTTCGTCGACGTCGGCCCCTCTCCCGACGACCCGGCGGAGCGGCGCATGCGCCGCGCTGGGGGCTGAGCAGGCGGTCGCGACTCGCTAGCTTGCGTGAGGTGCGTGACGGTGCTGTTCCGGGCTGAGCCCGTCGCCGGGTGTGACGTCGCCGCGCCCGGTTGCTGCGTCGGTGGGACGCAGAGCCGGACACGGAGGAGCGACGATCGGGTCAGATGCTCTGCATGGAGCGCTGCTCGACCAGCTCCGAGGCATTGCGCTGAGCGGGCCCGAAGGTCTCCCGGTCAGCAGGGCGGCGAGGAGGCCGACCAGGCCGTAGAACGCGAAGAGCGCGGCGGCGCCGGCCCAGCCGTACCGGGCGCACAGCGGAGTGACGACGAACGGGGTGAAGCCGGCGACCACGCCGCGAACTGGTAGGTCAGCGACGCCCCCGATGCACGGGTGTTGGCGGTGAAGGGCTCGGGAAACCAGGCTCCCTGAGCTCCGGCCAGCGAGTTCTGGCCGACCGCGTAGGCGATCAGGACGGCCAGCACGACGGTTGATCCAGGCCGAGATGATCGGTGCGGACAGCGCAGTGGCCGAGGCTTTCAGCCAGGGCGCCCGGACGGCGAGCCAGAGTCCCTCCTCGACGTGGCGCGTGAGGGGCCCTCGTGTCAGCGGCCGGCGGTCTCGGCGAGGCCGTTGCTCAGCTCCGTCAGGGCATCCGCGAGCGTGATGGCCGGGGTCCAGCCCCAGCCCCGGGCCCGGTCTGCACGGATCTGACCCGTCCAAGCTGGGAGGTCGTCGTCCCAGGACGGCTGGAGCCCGAGGGCCAGGCAGACCGTCCCGACGTAGTCCCGCGCAGTCGCCGGTTCGCCGACGACGTTCACCGACGTGCACCCGCCCGCGACTGGTCCTGCCGATTCGTCATCCCCCTCGGGGACCTGACCGGTGGCGACGTCGGACACCAGGCTCGCGAGGTCGTCGACGTGGACCCAGGCAAAGGTGCGGGCCGGGTTCGTGCGGCGCTGTTGCTCGTCGTCGCGGATGTCTGCGGGGCGCAAGGTGTTCCACACCGAGGTCTCTCCCGCCCCCAGGATGGCCGGTGGCCGGACCAGCACCCGCGTGATGCCGCTGACCTCAGCCAGGGCTGCGTCGGTGTCGCGTTTGGTGACGGCGTAGTCGTCGGCTTCGTCCTCCACCAGGGCCGACGTCTCGTCCACGTCGCCGCGTCCTGGGCTGCGGTCGTACACGGCGCAGGTGGAGACGTGCACGAACCGGGCCACGCCAGCGTCACGGGCGGCCCGAGCCAGCAACGGGGTGCCCTCCACGGCCACGCGCTGCTGCGTCCCGCGATCGGAACCCATCGGGTGCACCGTGGTGACGACCGCGTCAGCGCCCGAGACGACAGACGCAGCGAAGGCGGGGTCGGTGAAGTCGCCGACGTGCTCGACCAGCCCGTCGAGGACAGGCGCGGTCCCCGCGCGGCGGACGACGGCGCGCACCGTGCCGCCCCGTTCTGCCACGGCCGCGCACACCCGGGCCCCGACCAACCCACTGGCACCCGTCACGACGACAGCAGAGCCGGACCTTGTCGAGGAGGACGTCACAGGGTCAGCCTGCCACGCTGCTCCCTGAGGGGTGACGAGGCCCGACCTGCACGCGTGCGCACCGCGGCGCCTGCCTTGTCTCCTGCCGG
>Ga0210040_10008679_pt1 | contig 11982 bp, 9 predicted proteins | sample CryGeyCG12114_NA_FD_185462 | JGI IMG/M metagenome (GOLD analysis project Ga0210040, IMG submission 185462) | Groundwater microbial communities from aquifer - Crystal Geyser CG19_WC_8/21/14_NA (SPAdes) (version 2) | ecosystem: Environmental > Aquatic > Deep subsurface > Groundwater | place: USA... | reverse complement strand
GGAGGAGGTCGTTGGCGAGTGTTGGGGGGAGGAAGTTGTGGATTATGGAGCAGGGGGTATTTGCGGCTATGGTGGCGGGGCTGTAGAGGTAGAGTGTCTTGCCTTTTTTGGTCAGTGGTCGATTGATAGCTGGGGTAGTGGTGTCGTCGAGACTGTGTGAGGTAGGCCTGGTTGTGGTGAATTTCAGAGATGATTGGATTCCTGATGTGGCCTGCTTCCTCCGCGACGGTGAATGGACTGAATGGGACGAAGACATGCCTTCTAGCAAAGCATGGATCGTTCTCTCCACGAAACCATCGTGGTTCAGAAGCGCTTCCAGTAAGTCTTCTTGTGGTACCTGCTCGAAGATTGACGCCAAGATTGCGAGCTTGTCGTCTGTGCTGCCTTCCTCGCCTTGACCGTCATTGCTACTGCTGGCACTTAGCTTGTGCCTGGGTTCATCCGTCGTCGAGACTTTGCGCCGCTTGCGCGACACAAATGCATCCATGGCATCGAATGGGAATGATACAGGTATCGGCCATTTCGCAGCAACACGAACCACGGTAGCAGCGGGTCACCCTCTCAGAGTCATGGAGTTTGTGACTTTCGAGCCAGAATAGCACTCAAGCCTACGAAGTACCTCGTCAGTGGCAACAGGCTGGATCTTCTGTGCACCAAGGCAAGTAGCCAATCGACCTTCAAGGCCGGGTTATCAATCTCCCGGGCACCGAGCGATGCTCTGCTCCTCGCTCCAGAAAGCCTAAACTCAAATGGCCCGCGCATAAACAATTTGTGGCGGTTCCAGCGTACTGGAAGCGGCTAATTTGACACAATCCCCTGCTAAAATCAACGGCGAAGCTTCACTTCGTGGAGTAGTACATGTCAGCTGTAACGGAGTTCCAGAAAATCTCGACACCAGGAGCCCCTGGTATAGCCGCACACAGCTGATTGTGTAGGATGATGCTCCTCTTGAGACTTTTTGCAAGGCAAGATAATGATGCTGCGGCCGTTGCTATTGGTGGCGCGGCATCATAGCTATGAAACCCCGCTCTCGCCTTGCAGTAGTAGCAATGCTGCCTGCAAGCTGTGTTTCTGGTCTTCATATATCATGGAGTAGACCGGGAGTGGTGAGACTGTAAGACCGGATGATAGCAGCCTTCTTCGATTCACTATGGTGGATCCATATCAGTACAAGCCTCTTCCATCCACAAGACACTTCCGACTACTTCGTCTCTTCGGGCGAGTCGACGATCATGTTCATTGTGGCTTAGTAACCTACGAGATTGGCAAAGCTCCAGCATACTATGGGCTGAGTTACTGCTGGGGATCTGTCCATGACAAGGTTGCTATCAAATGCAATGGACGCATTCTGAGAATATCTACTGGTCTGGCCGAGGCTTTGGACTACCTCTCCAAATTCAAGCGAGAAAGAGATGTCGATTTCCTCTGGATCGATCAGATGTGTGTCGATCAGAACAACCTCAGTGAACGCTCTCAGCAAGTCTAACTCATGCGTGACATATACGCCGGAGGGCGCCGAACGCTAATATGGATCGGTCCTTATGAACAGGATAATGGTTCGAAGGCGCTTGCTCTGCTTGAGCGTATTGATCGTGCCCGCATCTCGTCCGGCTATACCCTCGATGATAGACCGGCTCCGCCACCTACAATGGCGGAGTGCGAACGACGAGGAATTCCGGAATACGGATCCGCGGAATGGGACCTTCTAGAGCATTTCTTTGTGATGTCCTGGTTCACACGCGCTTGGGTCGCGCAAGAGGCTGCCTTGTCCCGGTGTGACCCCTTGCTGCTTTGGGGTGAGATCGTCCTCGAATGGGCATTCGTAGCAGCGAATGTTCGTTTCTCGATGAATAGATTCTTGATCAGACTCAGAAACAGGTCACTGCCTGCAATGCAAAGGGTCAATTTCATTACGTCGATACGGGAGCTCCGAGACGAACGCACAGGGCGACCGAAGCCTTGGACCCTTGATACCCTCTTGAACTATGGGGATAGCGGCGGAGCAGTATGCGCTACAGACTCACGAGATCAGATCTACGCATATCTTGGGCTGGCGTCTTCTCAAGGCAATGGTCGAAACACGTCACATATGCTGGTGCCTGACTATGGTCAGGAGCCTTTGGCAGTGTTTAGAGACGCGGCCCGGTACTGCATAGAGGAAAGCGGGCAGTTGACAGTTCTGGGACTAGGAGGCGTTTCCACTAGCGGCGATTGGTCTTCGTATAACTATAAGAATGGTCCATCATGGGTGCCACGTTGGGACATCCCCTTTCAGTTGAAATCGGCCAAGGCGGTTGACCGCCGGTTCAATCTAGTTTTCAAAGACAGTGTCTACACTCATGAAGAGCGAGAAATGTATCGAGCAGCTGCGACTCTCTCGGCGCAGATCATGGATACACAGGATACATCTCAACTGTGTCTCTGGGGCATGAAAGTGGACACAATATCTTGGAGTACGGCCGTTGTGCCCAAAGAAGACTTCACGTCTTGGGCATCGGATCCAACGGCAGGCATCTGGGACAGTGTGCTGAACTTTTTCGCGGCCATGGGTGTGCACACGCCGAATCAGCCATTAGGCCAACTCTGTCGAGCATTCTTCATGGTAGTATGCGCAGGCTGGACCCCAGATGACGCTATGGCAAGCGACGAGCCACTATGCAACTTTTGGGCTTACTTTGCAAATTGTTACCAAGCTCAGACGCCAGAACATCCCATGTACAAAGTGTACAAGGAGCTTGCTGTAGGTGGTGATACAATGCGTGTCGTGGCGGCTGTGGCTGAGAAGAAGATCTTCGTTAGCAGCCTAGGTCACATTGGTCAAGGTCCGGCAATGCTCCAGCTCAACGACGAAATCTGGGTACTCTACGGAGGTGCAACTTGTTACGTCCTCCACAACAACGGCGATGGAACCCACGAATTCCTCGGCGAATCATACGTCCACGGGTTCATGCAGGGTGAAGCAATACAGATGCTCAAGGACGGACTGTTAGAGGAAACTGCCGTTACATTGGTCTAGATGTGGGCGGCAATATTCTGTTCGAAGGCTGTGGCTGACTAGTGGTCACAGCCAGCGTCTTCACATCACTTCACGCAACCTCAACCCTGCGCTATATGCGTTACAGACTTCGCTAACGCTCGTTTTGGCTTGGTGCAACATGCCGACGTAAGAGCACGCAGCTGGTATGTACTTGCGGAGGGAGCGCAACGGCCACAACATACTCAACGCGCGGTGCGGAAGCAAAAAGTGGCGGCATACCAACCCGACACGACACTCCATCAAACACCGAGTCACAGAACAGGACCGGCAACGGCATGTCTTCAAGCAAAGCCAGATGGATATCCTCTAGCCGGCAACACAGCCACACTCTACCGTACAGCACAAACACTGCAGGAGACCTGCGTGGTACGAAGCAGGAAGGTGCCGCTTCAACAATGGAAAGGCACTGTCCTAGCAAAACATCTGCACTACAGGCCAAGATCGTACCACTCAAAACCTGCGGCTGAACGTTGGTCCTGTCATTCAAGTACTCCCAAACTAGCAGTAGTAGATTGGAAAGGTATGGATTGCTTGGAGGGCCAGTCTCTCTGCGGACAATGGCCCTGCTATATGCTATGGAATATGAGGTGGTTGGGTTGTACTTCTGTCACAAACCACACAATTGCGCCCCAAGCTGCCATCTGGCTTGAGAGATCGAGGTCCCGGACAAGAAGCTGCTCGGATATCATCCTTCTAGCTCTTTGGTCCCCAGGCGCGAATGTACCCAAAGATACTATAATAGACGACCATCTTTTTGAGGCCCAATTCGGACCACCAGATTCTAGAACGTTACGACTTGAACCTGGGTGTATGTAAGTAGCCAATTGTTAGCAGCGAAACCCCAGGCTTATCAGAAATGAAGTTGTAGAACAGAGCAATCTTGGTTGACGTTACTTCTCATGTAGCTCTCTTGTCCCCTTCAACACAACGACGGGCTACAGTATGAGTAACTTCCATTAGGCGCTTCAGAACATCGAGAATGCTCCGTTCAGATGCCTCAACTTCGACATACTATCTGCAAGCCGTACTGAAAGTCCCGTTCGAAATAGGATTGGCAATTCCATTGACAACACTGGTTACCGAATCGAACGGATTGAAATTTAGGTAATAATTAGCTAGCTCAATTCCTTCTGCAATCTAGTTTATAAGGCCCATATGTGCATCGAGTTATTGCTGAGCTGAAAAAGCAACCATATACCGACCGCTCTGATCCCTTCCTGCCGCGACGGCGCTATCTACGTACGCCTGAATACTCATACTTTTGAATATATAGCCGTCCATTTGGGAAGAACCTCCTCCTCAGTGGTTTCCTTTCCTTCCATCCCAACATGATACACCTCGCTCAAAATCGAAAGAAAGTTGCCGCAATACCGGTCGTTAATCGTTAGAATGTTGTCGTGCCTGCCTCGAGTTGAAGTGCCCCGATGTGGTCAGCCGCCCAGAACGCCGATGTAGAATCATAGATGTGAATGGTCAGCACGATGGTGATAGTGGCGCCGATGTTACTGGCTCGTCCATTCACAGATGCAGTAAGATTCGAGATCTTGGATCACATCACGGACATCGTCTCTCTTCGCTTTCCTCTTTTGTGAGGGGCCAAGGGCAGGAGTTGGAAATTGAATCTCCTCGATGCATATTGTTTCGACTGTGCTTACCGGCACGACGTCCATGTTGTCAAGGACTTGCATCTTCTGACAGTATGGCTCAATGTGAAGTTCGTTAGGATCAAATGGTTTCCGTTTCTCGACCATTTTGATTAGTTTCGGATAATTCGAGATATTCGATGCACTTGACTCGTACGATCGCTTCTTGAGGCTTGGTGTGGGTGTCGGGTCGGCGGCATGACCAGGGTAAGTGGGGTAGTTGGCTTGAAAAGTGGTTGCTGTCGGTTTTGGAGGGAGTGCTCCCGTCGTCATGGTGAGTTCTTGAAGAGCTACCCCCTTAGTTGTGCTGTATGAGGTGGTTATGGGTGAAGACGCGCGACGAGCTGTTTCCTTGGCATGGCGTCCTTGTGTGGTGGTGGTGGATGAAGGTTCTTCCGGAGCATCTTGATTCATGTAGATAAAGAACTCGTTGATGGTTGAGTTCCAGAAGCAAAACCATGGTTGTTGGGTGGGTGCCAGGGGCAGGCCGTCGTAGGGTGCAGACGTCCTGCGGGAAAATTGTCGAGCGTCAACGGCTCGTCTGTCTTGACGGAGTACAAGTGCATCTTCGGGTACTGCATCACATTAGTGGTGGGCCAGGTGCAACGGATACGATACTCACTGATTGAGAGCTTGTCAAACAGGACGGAAAAGAACATAGTAGCTCCTAAGTCACTAGCGTCTGTGTCGATCATCGGCTGCAGGGTAAACGCGGTTCCGTTAAAGTCCGGTGGTTGCGGTCCATATCTGAAGTCGGCAGTGTTCACGGAAAAGTCCTCGAAGGCTGCTTGGTAGTTACCGGACGCTTCATCCTCGAAGACATTAACTCCGATGTAGGCAATGTCCATGCAACCCCAGGCGGCACCCATCACATCTGAGTTGGGTATGCATTGATTGACCTCTTCCGACTGATTGAACGGTATCTGATAGTGGCCGGTCGGGACCGGTGAGGTGCCTGGGGCAAGTGTGGTCGGCACAGCATCAACCCATTTGGTGATGACAACACTATTCTCGTTAGTAAAAATGTGCCATGAGGACAGGGAATCTGCTTACCCATTGGCGTATGCTCTTTTCGCGCCCTGCTTGTTCCCAATTACTCCACCCACGACACCGCCGACGATGGCAGAAAAGACCACCATGAATGTAATGACAATCAGTCCCCACAGCGGCATACCGGCTATGGTAGGCTTGCGCAGTTTTACAGCCCAGCCAGGGCTGTAGCCTTCTTTGCGTGCCCTCTGTGCTTCTGTCTCTTCTTCAAACTGCGCTGTCGGGCGTAAGGGCTGTGTCGAAGGAGACTCAGAGGGTGGTGCTGTAGCAGTGTCAGGTCGCGATAAGCGTGTCGGAGTGGGGCGGAGTGATCGCATGGAGCGTATGGAGCGCGTAGATCGCATTGACCGCCTGCTACTCATGATATCGTCCATGTTCCCCTTTGCAACGGTGTTGTCTGCATATCTTGTGTAAGGAGGCAGAGTCTCGATATGGCCGTCTGAGCCTATGATGTCACCAACATCACTACTTGAACCTCCATTAGACGGTTGGAAGTTGGTGCGTGGAAAGCCCAGAGGTATGCCGTTTGTGGTGATGTCCTCATCCTCTTCTGTTACAGTGTTCTGTGGGTACATTTGGTATGGATGTTGTGGCCCAGCAGGCGGAACGAAGGGTGTCTCTGATCCGGGTCTGAACCTTGACTCACTAGCCACACTCGAGGCTCTCGTCATTTGAGAATACATCTGGTAGGGGTGACTCGGCGCGGTGGGGCCATTGTATGGACTGATGGTGATGCGGCTGGAGGTGCTCAAGGTTCGGCCGACTCCTCCGTCGGCGGTCGTCGGCAGATCGTCGTCAATCATTAACCTCCGTTTGTGAGTTGAGTTTCGATCTGGTTGCAATCGAGGTAAGTTGGGGTATGATTCGACAGTTGAGGTTTGCGGGTCATTGAAGGGGTTATCGAAGTACTGTTGCCGCGGCGGGGGAACATTGGTGAGCGGCGCATCGTCGATGGTCACCGGGGAGTCCAATTCGTGATCATCGCTGAAGACGTCTCTATTCGAGTCTATAGACAGACGCAGTGAGTGTAAGCTTCGCGTCGAGGAGGGTCGTGTAGTCATGGCTGTCTATTGTGTGCTGTGTGCTGTGGGCTGGGGGCAGTGCAGCGGATCAGCCGCAGGCCTGCGGGAGGAGGCGTTGTTGCCAGTCGAGCCAGTCGATGCTGTCGATATCGGAGCGATAGGTCGGGAACGTAGGGTGTATGAACACTAGGTCATGATGTATGAGGTCGTCGAGCACGGTGGTGGTGGTGGGCAAGCGTACTTGACGATCGTTAGGCCGGCTGGCAGATAGGTAGTAGGCAGTACGGTAGGTAGTCTGTCGCTCAGATTGAGTTTAGAGTAGTGGAAAAACGGCCTGAGGAAAATGCTTGGCTGTTGTCACTGCCGATCAAGGGCCGAAGAATCCCGCCCGTTGATGAGGCATCTCTGCATCAACACTGGCAGTCCTTTCTGCCCTCTACGGAAATGGCTGCACAAGCACAAGCCGAAGTCCAAGCCTTGTTAGCATTTTTGACCCGGGAAGCGAAACTCCCACTGTCTGCTGCTCTTCCTAAGTACAATCTGCTGCGGACGCACGGCCTGACTGCTCCCGATGCTATAGCTAAAGCCGATGTCGACCTCCTGAAGTCGATTTTTGCTGACGATAGAGTGGTTAAGCAAGTCCACAATGCAGCCAAACGACTGTCAAATCCCAAGAAGCGCGCTGCCTCAACTAGTCTTTCGTCTCCAGCTAAACTACCCAAAACCACAGAAGACAAAGAAGCGCAACTAGCTCTCCCACAGACCGACCTGGCTATCGACGACTTGCGCACCAAGACCATCGAGTCCAATCGAGCGCCTTTGTTTCTAGCTTTCGCCTTCACTGTGAGCAAGTTCACCTTGCCAGACCAACCACTGTCGAGTCGATTGAGCTTGGCCCAAGCTGTGACAAGTGCCGGTGCTCAGAGCAAGGCCAAGTTCATCGGTCTTGCCGATAGCACTGCCGAAGATGAGGGCTGGGCTGAAGGACAACCCAAGCTCAAAATCATGGGCAGGGAGATCGCAGTCATGAGAAGACATATTGCTGCGCCAGAAGAGACGGAGACGGGGACAGAAACACAAGACGGCGAGAGAAGCGTTGCAGCAGATACGCCACATACAGCTCACCAAGCATTCTGGGGTATCGACCTTGAAGCGCTCAAGAAATCAAACGGTCCGCTAGTAGCCGGCAAGCTGGGCGCCAACCTAGGTCCCCCAATACATAGGCCTGAAGCAGCCAGAGCTTATTTGCTCAAGTCCATTGATCTCTCCATCACCGATGCTGATGGCGTACACGAGACTACTACCAAGACGGAAGAGCCGTCTTCGCCTGCCAAAAGCAAGAAGATGTCTGCCGCAGACAAGGCCGCTAGACGCGAGCAAGCCGTGGCCATGCTGCTCAAGTCGATCGAACACGTATGCGCTTCCTGGGCCTCAACCTTGACACGCGATGAGCTAGATAGACGAGCGAGTTCGTGGTATGTCAAGGTAAGACCTGAGGTTCAAGGAGGTCAGGCCGGATGGGGTCAACGTGGAAGAGTTCCCCTTCGAGTTATCGTTGATCTAGCCAAGGATGCCTGAACACGGCTTGCTGCATGGACTTGCGAACACCCTGTTTGCAATGAGCTTGTCTGCACCTCATGTTGTGCATCATTCTTGGCACGTTGGCTGGGTACAATGTCTGCGGCGCGTCTAAACTCCGGTGTGGTGGTGCTTGAGTTGGGCTATAGCACTCGATCCAGTACGGGCTCTACATACCAACTCTCACCGCACGATGACCTGCTGTGGCAGACAACGCAGCAGAACCCGCTAATGGCCGTATTCTTCATAGTAGAACTAACGTGTACACGCTTTGATTCTCCATATATCAAGCACAAGGGCTCAAGTGGAGGAAACTTTGCAAGAAAGTACAGGTGCAAAGGTATGTTGAACCACTCTTTCCCTTGACCAAATACACCAAGTACAAGGAGCAGCCCAGCCTAAAATCAGGACCCAACTGCATTTGCACCTCCAGCAGATTCCCGCTTACAACAGTCCAGAAACCAGAAACTGTTCGAGCTCAAGACAAGGTATTCATTAACCTATTGTTTCAGAAGCAGGCCTCAACCAGTGCTATAATAATTCTTGCAGTGTCGTCTTACATAGTACATTGCTCTTGCCGCCCCATTCATGCTCTCTAGTCACTCTTCTCCTTCACGTTTCCGACGTCACCTGCAGAGTGATTAGTTGCCAGTAGTATGAAAGAGTCATCTAATCGTTACCTGTCCAGAATTGCTTGTCGACTTTGTTGTCTTCCTCGCCAAGCTGGTTAGCCGATTTCTCGTGCCTATTTCTCATGTCTTCATTGTGCTTTCGTACATCTTCATTTTGCTCTTCAGCAGCAGATTTTGGTTGGTTGATTTTAGGTGATGCGCCGTCCTTCTCTCCGGAATTTGCTGCTGGACCATCACTAGCTTTCGTGGACGGGGGCTCAGGGCCTGGGTGCTCGAGATGCTTCTTTGGATTGTTCTGGTGCACGCCTTGCTCCTGGCCGGACTGGACACCGCCGTAGCCGCCTGCGAATCGACGTGGGACGGCTGATATCGATGGATTGGTCAGTAGCACTCGAGGCGCTCTGAATGAGGATCGTAGGAGAAATGCCATCTTGAAAATAGCCTGATTGAAACGTCTGGTACAATCAATATGTTAACAACAAGTGATCAAGCGAGTAAAGCGTACCAATTCGCCGGTGTAGCGTCCAGGAGCTTGCAGCTCTCGTCTATACTTGTTCCGTGCTAGAAGGGCTGATGGTGATGTCACACTGCGGCAACCAATAACAGCGGACGATCGCTTTAGTGTTAGGCTGATACTAGCCTTATTATTAGGTTGTTCAAGTTTGGAGACCTCAGAATCTGGTACGCATGGGGAGTTTCGAATCCTACGGTCAGAAGTCGCGATCTGTGAAGATGGCAAGAAACGTCTTATCGCTACTGCCGCTACGAGCTTTAGAGTAGTCGCAAGTATATACGGTAGATACGTTTGGCCTCTAAGATGCTATTATTCCATCTTCTGCAGGTTGACATCAGATGCCTCCTTCCCCACATTATCGCTCGTTGGTGGGACGCAAGAGTGACGTAGCTATTTCTTTGTTTGGCAAGCAAGCAGGCACAGAATGAGACATCTTTTCCACAGCGGGGTGATGCATGTGAATAATGGAAAGCTGCGATTCCTCGTGTCCTGCTGTCCAATGAACTTTCCTGTCCACCTAGCACTTTCCAAGCTTCAAGTTGATGAAGTTTCACAGGTGTTCTTTCTCAGGGCATGTGTCGTCATACCGCCTAGTAACAAACAACGATCTTTCAACACTACTCCAGGCCACATTCCAAGACTGCCATTATTCAAACTTTCCACCATCACCTTCACATTAATCCTATCCCATCTTGAACACATTGCCCAGTGCACCATACAAGATGAAAATCTCTTTCGCTAAGGCGTTCATAGTAGCGCTAGCAACTACAGAGGTTGCAGTTGCAAGCAGTTGGTTCCCAGGTTCCAAAGGAGGTAAGAGAGAAGCCGGCAGTCTACCATAGTTTTGGCAAATCCTAACCTGAACAGCATACAACAAATGGCACGAGACTGAGCTTGAGCGATGGCTCTCTGATCACGACATTCCCCACCCCAAAGCAGCCGATCGCAAGGACCTCGAGCAGTTGGTCAACGACAACTGGCAGGCCAACGTGGTCGACCCTATCTCTGCTACTGGCCAGAAGGTCGACGACCACTACGGAAGTGTTAAGAGCTGGATCTTCGATTCGTGAGTACTATCTACCCAGCCACAAGCTCAACTAACAGCTCCCTTAGCTGGACTGAATCCGGCCTTAAAGCCTTTCTTGATCACCACGGCATCCCCAACCCTAACCCACGCAGCCGAGACACCCTCCTCCAGGCCGCTCGACAGAACTATGACTCCATTGCGAAAAAGACTGGCGAACACTCTCAATACCCTGGTGACTGGCTCTATCAATCCTGGTCTGATTCTGACCTGAAGGAATTCTTGGACTCGCGAGGATTGCCAGCACCCCAACCCTCAAACCGCGACAAGCTTATTGCCTCTGTCCGACGAAATGCTAGACTCTCCAGCCTCAACATGGGCGACGCCTTGTCTTCTGCCTCCAACTCTGCTTCCAGTGCCACCGCCGACCTGAGCAAATCCGCTGCCAGTGCGTCTGGTAGCTTGAGCAATGCCGTGTTTGACGCGTGGTCTGACAGTCAGCTCAAGGACTTCCTCGACAGAAATGGTATCCCTGTTCCGCAAGGCAGCCGAAAGAACGAGCTGCTTGCTCTTGCCCGAAAGAACGCAGCCAAGTTCTCTGGTAACGAACAGTCATCTGTCTCTGCTTCGGGTGCGTCCGCATACGGCGCTGCCACCTCTAGCGCTGCCAACCAGTATGCTAAGGCTACCGACGATGCTTCCATGAAAGCCAATGATGCCTTCAACGGAGCCATCGGCTCCTGGTCTGACTCCCGCTTGAAGGCATACCTGGACTCTCGAGGTGTAACTGTCCCACAGAGCAGCAAGCGTGACGAGCTCCTCGCCCAGGTTAGACTCAACCAGCACAAAGCTTCTACTGGCTGGTCTGCCTGGACCTTCGACACCTGGACCCCTGAGAACTTGCAAAAGTACCTTGACACTCAAGGAAAGAAGGCCAAGAAGGGTGCTCAAGCCAACCGAAACGAACTTGTCAAACAGGCTCAAGATTCTTATGCGTCCGCCTCAAAGAGCGGTGGTTCTCAATATGCCTCGGTCACGAACTACCTAGCCAAGCAAACTGACTCTGCCAAGGATACCACCTTCGACACCTGGTCTGATAGCGACCTGAAGGACTATCTCGACTCATACGGCGTGACAAACTACCAGGGGTCAAACACCAACCAACTCCGAGCTGAGGCCAGGAAGCAATACAACTACTTCAAGCATGGTTCCGCTTCCTCATCTGGCACCATCTTCGCTCAGATCCAGAATGGTCTTCAAGCTGTTTTGAACTACTTCAACCCGCTTGCTAGCGATGCTTCAGCATCTGCTACGGGATCAGCTTCATCCCTCTCAGGGCAGGCCACCAAGTCAGGTTCTTCCCTCTCGGGGCAGGCCTCCAAGTCAGCTTCTTCTGCCTCTAGCAGAGCCTCCGCAAGCGCTTCCTCCGCCAAGAACGAATTGTAAATGGTGATGCTGCATGGGCTGTAACCCTCTCAAGGG
>Ga0210040_10008678_pt1 | contig 11983 bp, 7 predicted proteins | sample CryGeyCG12114_NA_FD_185462 | JGI IMG/M metagenome (GOLD analysis project Ga0210040, IMG submission 185462) | Groundwater microbial communities from aquifer - Crystal Geyser CG19_WC_8/21/14_NA (SPAdes) (version 2) | ecosystem: Environmental > Aquatic > Deep subsurface > Groundwater | place: USA... | reverse complement strand
AGAACATATTTTGGTTGCCCAGGCAATTTTTACGAAATTTGCCTTTTTCACGGTGATCATCCAACAAGCCTAGATAGCCAATTTAACATTAGGAACTCCGTATTTCATTGAAACGGACAGTAGTTAGCCTCAGCGTTGTGGGCGATATGCATTGGTATTGGATTTAGTTAGTTCTAGCATGTCTGTGAATTTTTTTTTATAAATTGTGTCTCATTGTTACGTTAATAAACATTCTATATTCAGTTTAGATAGTTAGTTTATGGCTGATTCTGATTCGACTCGTTCCAATATTGACTATGGCTGACTTATAGTGAGTATTATACTGTAACTCACTTTTAGTTAGTAATTTTAAATATCCTAATGTGGACTTGTTTAGCCCGAGGTTAGTCGCAGATAAGCGGTGTTACAAAAATTCTAGCGCTAGAATCTATTAAAAATCAATAGTTTTGATAAGAAAACTGCAAACACAGATAAATATTTAGCACAGAGGAAAATAGTGGTGAGATGACCTTGTCCTTGTTCCATTGCACCCTTTATCCTCACTTACTTATAGTTTGAGTTAGTTAGTTTGTTAGTTAGTTCTCCGTTAGTTAGTTATTATTTCTTTACTTTTGTAGTTTTAAAACAAACTTGTTTCCCCCGATAGATGCGCAAGTTGTACTTTTTTAACCTCCCCCTTGTCTAGGTATGACCGAAAATAGTGGCACAAACTCTGGCTCTCTTCAAGGAGCCATTGAATTGGCTAAACTTTCTCCATTACTAATTTTACAAAAGTTTCATTTTCGGTCAATGACTTTTCTCTGGGAAATATGAAAGCACAAACCCATTTGGGGATATTATACAAGTTTACTTAAGTTCACTAACTATTTGCACTCTGGTTCCCAACTTGGGTCATTTGGGTGCACTCGAGAGTGCAATGCACGTGGAATATCTTTTTCATAATATCATCAACTTTTACCCATTCACTCACTAACTAACTAGAATATACCAGAGTTTGTTAGTTAGCCACGGTTAGTTAGTTAGTTAGTTTTCTGTCTTTTTAGACCTTGTCTACCTAGAAACTACCACCTTTTTGTTATTACTACATGCATGCGTAATAATAATACCCGTACATATATATTTGCATCCTGCATCTTCACAAAAGTTTCACCGATTAAAATTTACATATCGTGCGTACTACATAATATACACACACACTTGGCTTGGGCTTGTGGTTTCCTTTCCGTCCTGGATTAAACTTTCGGGTCTTTCCAAAGAAAACCTCTGACTCTCTAACATTAGTTCAATAGTTTGAAAACTAAAATCAATACGAGCCAACAACAAAGTACAAAACTCTGGCGCATTGATTATTCTCTGTTGGCTGGAAGAATTCCAAATAAAATTCTACTGGGTATAGTGTTAAATTTTATTTTACGCGGAGAATATTTTATTTAAACCAACTACACATTTAAGGGCAATGTGAGAATTTTTCCCCCTACTCAGTACTGTTATATGTATGTGCACTGCTGTATTGCATGGAAAACGAACTTTCTCTCTGCTCCGGGTATTATTTTCTGTAAGATAAGGGAGTAAACTTATACTTCTCATTGATATTGCTTATAAACTAACGAATGCCGTGATAAACACACCGAAGCTCAAAGAATCAGTATAAATCACCTGATAATCAAATGGAAGAAATGAGAGTTGACAAACACAAGTAAGTAAGTAAGTAACTGTGACCCCAAACTGTAGATTCATCCCTCTATGTAAAGACAGAGACGATAACTTATAAAAGAGCAGTAGCCTGAAATATATTGTGTAATCCGATTGGAATTGGCCAGAAAATCCTCCCCAGAAGGAATCTAACGCAAAGTTAGTTTGCAGGCCAACTCATTAGAATTCCATAGTGAAGGAAAGCAATTAAAATTCCCTGATTTCTTGCATAGTTTCACTTGTAAGCAAATCTTATCAGATTTAATTTATTTTTCCACAGGCTAGATAAATAGTTGGTCCCCTGAAAATATGGTTTCTCCAATCACAATTCAAATTAAGGAACACCAATTGTTTTAAAACACTTGTAATGTAGTTACAGTACTATATTTGGTGGGTTCGTTGGTTGCTTTCAAATTCCCACGGTTCATAAATATTTTTGGGGTTGTAATAAACTTGGATTACAAAATACTACGCAGTTAGTAAAAGTAAGTGAACAGAAACTTTTCAATCTTTGTATTACTTTTAACCCCGACCAAAGCTATTTGCCATTCTTAGAAACATTATGGAATTTTGAAATGATAAAGCTCCGCTTCCTCCATCCAATATGGAAATTCTTGCCAAATTTACATTATATTGCTTTCTACATCTTACATACTATATGGATTCCCATTGAGCCCAGTAAAAGTCAATTCATTCCATGTATTGAAATGATTTAGTTCATTTTCTGATCAATGTACACATCCACCTATAGTAATGTGTATTCAATCTCCATATTCCATTTCGTATTTCCTTTTTACGCGTGTACATAATTCCATATGTCAAAACTTGCACACCATATATTTACTTGCTGTTAGAAACCCACACCACACCATATGTCAACGTGCATGACAGTTCTCATTATGCGGCAGAATAAAAAATTCAATGAGTTCAATCAATCCCGCTTGCTTACACCGCTCATAGCACTAACTATAGCTCAACTTTTCATTTTCTCCAGATGTTTCACCCATTCATACATAAAACACACAGTAATGATTACCGTTTTCCGAATCCCCAAAAATAAGTACAATGTGGTGGGACAATATCCTACATTATCTACCTGTAATTTGTACCCTGTTCAAAAACTTCTTGTATTCTCCATTTATAATGCATGCACACTTGTATTGTTGTTTGTAAGGTATCCCACTTGTAACTAACTACAATAAGCTACTAACTCGTTCACCCTATTTATTATGCATGGATCATTGCATGTAAATTTTTGCTGTACATATTTTATTGCTAACTAACTAACTCACCGCAACTATAACTCACTGCATGTGAGATAGTTAGTTAGTTAGTTTGAAGCCATAATGTGAGCAATTTAGAGTTAGTTTATATAGTAACACACTAACTAACTAAAAGACTAGATATTTTTGTCGGGTTCTTTTCCCCCCTGATGAAATAATTTAGGTTCAACCATTCTTCGTGCCATTGTAGGATTTTTGGAAATGAAGACGTGTGATAGGGTGCGTGCTGTAGATAATTTCACAGATGATTGAACCCTTCACACTGACTGTAATGTGGTACCATTCTCCACCTGAAACATAATTCAAGCCAATTTACAAGATTTCCTAATACGTTTTTATGGGAAGTTTACGTGTTTTGCTGAAGAAAATACACTTTTTTTCGGCCACATAATATCTCAATTTCAAATGTTACGTTATGATACATGTATACAGTTGTAAATTGCTTGAGATTTGTGATACCTGTAGATATACTACACTTGTTGGCTCACAGATTCCATAATTTGCATGCACACAATTCACTTGCGTTTAAGTTTTTACGTTGTGATGATTACTTCCGTACGTGTGGCACGTAACGGAAGTATCAAGGAAACACCCTATGCTTATGTTTTATGTTGGGGTATGTTTTCACACGTCATTTACAGTGAGGGTAATTATTTCTGGGAGTTTTGGTCATGGTTTGGCAAATGGGAAAGTAATTGTTTTTTGCATATGCCCGGGGAATTTGCAGGCAGTGTAGTTGATTAGGTGACAGAAATATGCAGGTAATAGGATTTTTATGATTGTTTAATGAAAATGCATTGCTTCATCAATGACATCATGGTTTTACAAACTAATCAAAAATTGTGCAAAAAAACTAACCAAAACTGGTTTCCGAATTCAGAGCAATTCGATTTGTATGACGCAACAAACAAACTGTTGCAAAATACTTGTAGTCTAAAGCCTATTATTTCAGTTTTGATGCTAGATTCTTGAAACCAAAAACTTTGTAAATTAATTGAGCCAGACATACAATTCGCTACACAGCTAATATCATATTTCACTGTAGAGGCAACATATTTACGGATGCCATAAAAGCCAAAATTTACGTACAACTTTTTTTGCACCTTATGAAATGGCTCGCTCTACTTTTACGAACACACAGTCCCCTATTTAATGTGCTGAACGGGTGTTTCCCAATTTACGACTTTGAAAGCTACAGCTCTCTCGCGACCAATTATTTGGATGCTTCCAACTTTTTCCAATCACATTCCCATGTCCATCCTGGGAGACTTTTAAAGTGTTCCATCATGGCCATTGCATATGTTGCTTGTGTAGAAAAAACTCCACTTTCCCTTATGATTAGTTCATCTTGTCATTTTGTGAGCAAATGGGACACAGAGGTCCATTGTAAGATGAACAATGGTCATCTCCTAATATTGGTTTGGGTTTTGAAATGCCCTTTTGTCATTGAATTTGGAGCACTGAAATTATCCACTATCCATGTGTTGAAAGCATTATAACTAATATGAAAAACTGTATATTGCATTTCCCCTTTACTCATTTCATGTCATTTCGTAAATGAACTAATACTACAGATTCATAAATTGAAAATGGGAACCAAAGTAGAGGGATGAATTTTTTCACTTAAAATATGACTTTCCCCCATAAAATTTCCCATTGTACACATGAATTTATGATTTGTTCCGTAACTATTGGAAAGCAATATTTCATTTGGTACCCATGTTTGTAATTCCGGCAAAGTATCCCTTGTACTAGTTTCCCCAGTGGCTATATATGTGCCCACTGTCCAGTATTCCCAACTTTAACTTCTTTCCATTCAAACATGCCAATGATATCTCCATTTCATTTCCAAATGTATTCATAAATTTATAGTTTTCTGGTAGAAAAAACTTTTTCTCATTCTTCCTACTGCACCAACTCCCAATAGATGCATATTGTGTATTCATAGATTCCATTTCCTATCAAATTTCCCTACCCCTTTGGGATTTTATGGACATTGTCCAAGCAGGCATATTCAGAAACTTTTCTTTTACCAAGCCCATATGAGATACGGAACTGTAATAGTAATAAGTGGAGTGCGAAGAATGCATTCAATGTCTCTATATGTAATCCACAGCTTCCTCACACTCTAACTGTCAGACTTGTCGTACTAACCAACTAATAATGTGTACCCACTTTTACACGCTACATGCTTTCACTCACTCTACTCAACACTAATGCATATGAGTGGTGTGCGGACATAGTTTACGCATGGTTCAGTAATTCTATTATTTCTTCATGTCCCTACTATAGTTCTACACACATAAAGTCAGTGATATGTGCGTGTTTTTTGGGAATCCAGTCGTAACCATCACAGATCAAAAAACATTCATGAATTGACTACTATATATATGTTGGAATTGAAAAACTTTAATTTTTTCTCAAAAACATAGTTTAATTATGAAACTTACTCAAAGTTTATAAACACAAGGACTTGAAACGTGCTATAATCCGTCTTACATGCTCAAATAACAAAGGAAAATGTGATGCAAATAGGATGAGGGTTGCAAACTAACTATAGGGATTCAGTAAAACAGGAAATGTCTTCTCTTTTCTTGTATTCATTTTTGTGTACAATAGGTTTATCCTGTACTAACCATGATTATTATGGGGCCAAGTGAGTGCAAGTAAGTAAGTAACTAACTTACAGAAAATGGAATGAATCTTATGTCTTCTTTTGGTGTGATAATCAGGTGATTTATGCGGGCCCAGGAGCTCTCAAGTTACTACCAGAGCTCTTTATAGTAGGGGTTCAAAAATTATGCTCTATCCCTCCAAAAAGCAGTACATGGTTAGTTTGCAGTGACCGTATTTTGTGAAATTGTAGTTGTTATGTAGTTTCTGCTGGTTGATGAGACTAACCTTTTAGTCAGTGCTGTTTTCATAAGTTGGAATGTAGCTAAAACTCACTGTAGAAACGATAGATTGATAGACATCTCAAGTATTTTAAGGAATCATACGCTATATATTGCAACTTAGGCGACAAACCTATGTTCTCACATCGAGCAACAAAGGTCTCAAGACAATATAATCTTCGGCGTTAAATCCTCTCAAAATTATGCTATTGAGATTTTCAGTGAATTCAAATTTTTCCCGTTCGGCTTCAAATCCATACCAGAGTACAGCACTGTATTGAATTTGGCGTCCCATTGCAAAAATTATGGGTGTTCCGATTCTCCATTGTTAAACTCATTCATAATGGGTATCAAAATGGGAACTGGATCTTTCTATATAATAAATAGAAAGAGTCAACAGTAGAAAAGCAAACCGTTATTTCGTGAACTAGCAAAATGAGATAAGCAGAATGCACCAGTGGGCATTGTCGTGCGGTTATGAAGAATTATATATATAGAGAGAGAAATACAAAGTTCTTTATCTTTTTCGTTTGTTCCTCTCTATACACGTTGTTTCCAAAACTTAATTAGTGCCCCGAGAATAAATTAACTAAAAAAGAGCATCTCGCGCTTCGTAAAGATTTCCAGTTTCAAATAGTGCCACTGACTGGGAATGTCATTATCGTTATCTGAGAGGGAACTGACAGTCATTTATAATGGAGCCCAGTTTTTCCCATGATATGAGCATTGCTGCATTCTTGACGTATCTTTGGCTTTTTCATTTCAAGCCACAGAATAAGTATATTTAATGTGAATAGTTTGTTCTGAAAAACTAGGGACATGCAAGGTTACAAAAAATTCAACAGTTGTTGTCAACATTGGGCTCATTAGGAATGCATGTGTGGTAGAATATGACAAACTTTTGGATTCATGGATTTTTTTAGTGAATTCACTAGTGGTTCATTGATTGAGGCTTCGACAAATTTTCACTTGCATTTGTTCTATTAACGTTAGTTAATATAATATTGTCAATCAACCAGTCCATCATTCACTATAAACTGTAAATAACATGTTCCGAAAAAAACCGTTTGCTAGGCTTACGCGACATGTGTTTTTTTTTATTAAAAACATTTTAATTCTCTCTTACAACGAAGCTTTTTGGCGCAGAGTGAAACCTTCAAATAGGAAGCATTCGTTTTCAATGCAAGAGAAAATCTGAGGCCCGTATTTGTTGCTACTGGTAGAATCCATGCATTTCATTAAGAACGCATCAATCGGTAGAATTTGGAGACGCAAAGAACTTTTGAGAGAAGACAGCTAATTGAATAGAGACTGGGAGAAAGCTGTGAATACGAATTATTTTGCACCAAAATAATGCATGTGGCTGTCAATTTGAGGGTGGCTCAGCCTTAAAAGTGGCTGGATAAACACATAGTACACTCTTATACATAGGGAATAGTGTAGTTAGTGAGTGAGTGAAAGAAAGAAGAGAGTGAGAGAAAAAGCTTCTTTCTCTTTCTGTACGACTGCACAAAACTCATTAGGACCGGGTCTCACAAGTAAATTAAGTGGAAATCTTAAGAATACATGAAAGAAAAGGAGAGGAAGTGAGTGGGTCCTATCCCAAAACTACTACGTGTCCTATGTTTTTATGTACGCTTGTGCCCATTTCCTACACTATTTCTTTGGACTGAACCGTAAAATGGTCCGAATCAGACCTATGTTCACCTATGTGAATTCTATACTGGCGATAGTGGCTCACAGAGGACAATAATCCACTACCTACGCTTTTGTTAAAACTTGCCTTTTATGTTTCATCGGGATCTACGTCTCTAAAATTCTGCATTCAATTTATGCTTTCTTTCGTGCAATGTTTTCCAGTCTGGTTTTCAATTTTCACCTAGCTTGTCAAAGTATTAAGAGTTTATTAACAGGAAAACGCACACAACCATTACAATTATCGTATGTTTTTAAACTACTAGGGGAAAATTGAAGTTTCCAAGAATGAGTAATTTATTGTCAATGCCAAAATTATCGGTTTTACAGAAATGTAGCCCAATTAAAAGCTTTCACGAATACCAAGTTACTATATTGTTGTGAATATTTGACGTCGCTTAATTTCTTTAAGAAAGTTATTAGGAGGCACCTGACTATGATGAGTGAGTGTCACTTCGTACAGTTTAAGACACACAATCGAGTTCACAAAAAATAGGCAACAATGAGACCATCACAGTGCGGTTATGCCGTTTCTGAATTCTCAAGAGGACGTCTGGAAATAAAGATCCCCTTTATACACTTTTTACTGATCAAAAACTATTTTTCCAGTTCATTACATTGAAATTTAAGACATCCTCGATACCCGCTACCCCGCTACATGATGGAAACGCTGATCTGTCTGTCGGTCTGTCTGTGCTGCATCTGCTGTGGTTATGGTACAAGATAATTCTGAAAAGACTTGACCCATTTTCATCGAATGGAGAGTGGCGTTTTAGTTTCACAGCTTCTTCGTGCATATAACTTCATGGACTTTGAGCATAGCTAATTGTTTACCATATATTTATGAAAAGTAAATTTGAAAAAATCTAGAATAATTCCTGCTTCATCTATTTATATTCGTTTAACGTGGTTTATTTCTTCACAAGATTCCTTTAATAAATTTCTTGTTTAGTGTAACCGTTTTTTCTCATCCCTCTAATAGACCAATCATCAAAAGCTTTCACAAATTGCCTTAGAATGTTTGAAAAATACAGGAAAAAATTCCCTGCGTGGAATAATAACTACCTAGTAGATAACTAAATGATACATGAAATAGTGTATTCCTACTTTTGAAATTCTCAGGATCAGAAAATGGAGGATTAAACCAAATACTCATATGTGACAGCTTTACCCAATCTACTCTCTCATAATGAAAGACACGGACAGATGCAGTAATAAAACATTCTGAGTGCATCCAAAACTCACATCGTTCTTTAATAATGGTAAAAGTTGAATTAATCGGCAAATAACTAACAAGGTAGTGCATTCATTCAGCAGAAACGTAAAAACTTTATACAGAATATCCCTAGTTATAACCAATTTCATGTTATTACGTAGTCATATAGGTCGGATTCTTTCGAAAACTTAACCATTCACTTATTTTATATGTAACCTCAATTTTTTTACTTTTTGCTACAACTGACACATTTTAACCTTGATTCGTTATTTAATTGAATACAAAATCAAAAATAAATTCGAGGTTTCATTGCATACAGCAGGAAAAAAATCCTATCTCAGTTAATCTAAAAAAAATCTGATTTCTTTTACACTACACACCAAAATGGTCATATTGGTAAATTCAGTCATTTTTGCGAATATTAAAATTCTCCGTACTTCGAGAGCATAGGAAGGTGGGCAAAATTTAGCTCGGGTTCTCTTTAATTAACTTGAATCAGGTTCAGGTATAAATATATCGCCAACATTTAGGGGCTATAGTATACGAAATTTCGACCTCTGAGATTCCTATATCCTCTGTACGTGTACACAGTGTTGTGAAGTGAACATAAGCTGGCAGTAGTTTTGAGCAAGTGAGTGAAAGGTGTTCCGTGTTTAATCCTTTCATGAAGTGAGACGGCCCTCTGGTTCCTCACGAACATAGTCTTGGGGTTTGACACGTTTTAATTAATTTCTTTAATGAGCAAGGCGCTTCTAATGACAGCTTTTGGGGAGAACAAATTTTCAGCGATTGGAAAATTGCTTTTAAAAACAACTCGTATAATATGAATTCCCTTTCTGTACAAACTTTTATTAATTAATTTCTATCTTCTCCTATACTTACAATGGTGGTAACCAACTATAATAGGTGAGCACTTCACCGAGATATACATATGCATACACGTTGTTTTGTAACACACAAGAACAAAAAAGGTTCAATCCCGACTTCATCTAATGCGTAACTAACAAACAAAGTAAATACAAAGGGACTCCCTTTGATTCTTTTTTGGGGACAACACCACTGGCTGCGCATTTTATTACAAAAATTTAATTAGTCTTGCATAACAAACACTAGACAAATAAAAGACTTTTAGAAATTCTTTGTGATCTCTATACCAAATAGTGTGAGCATATGACAAATATTATACTAACCTTTACGTGAATATGCTATGTACAGACTATGTATAATGTCGTGCTATTTTCATGTGGGCGTTGTGCTCTGGTGAAATCAACATGTTTTTTGTAAGTTGTCTTTCCATGAAAATGTAATTGTGGTAAACATACAGTTAGTAATTCTGTTCTCAGAATTCCCATTCACTCACTCACTCACTACCGAAATCCAAGTATTTAGCAGTTTATTTTCACTGCATAAGATTATTATGTTGAGTTGAATAGTTTATTTTGATTAGGTTGTTGAATAGCAACTTTTCCGCTTTCATTTGATTGATAACTACCAAGTAAATCAATGCTAAGAAACAGAATGGAAATGCTTGAAATGCAATCAAAAGTTTGTTGAAAATTTCATTGAAATCTACTTATTCCGTTCGTCCTGAGTAAATAATAATTTGTTATTATTATTTATTCCAGCATAGGAATAGAAATTTTTTATGATTTCGTTCCTAGGATTCAAAAAGTTTCACAAAAATTTTTCCTTTTGGTTAGTCAGTCAGTCAGTAATAATATCAAGATCCATTCAACCGCATCATTAATAGCTACTTTCAATCTAAAATGATAAAACTTTCCAAGATTATACTTTGTACACTTTTGTGCCGGAACTTTTAAAAGTGCTCCCATAAATTTGGCCTTCTTCTATCGCTAGCTTGGAATATCGATGCTAAAAGTCCTATGCATAGTAAAGACAGAGGAAAAATTGTGGTGGTCAAAATTTTGGGAAATATATTCACAATGCACTCGCAAAATTTTCTATGGAATCCATCTGAAAATTTCATGTTGCACATTGCAGACATTGTACAAAAATGTTATAACGGTAGCACACAGAGATTGTCTAGATCCATCGTTAAACCGAAAAAAATGGGAGAAGAAATGTTTGGAAAACTTGTGTAAAAGTTTTGTCCAATTTTTTCGTGTGCCTTGGGAGGAATTTCATTTCATTGAATGCAGTCAGATTTTTGTACCTTTTGTGTGGAATCCGAGAATAGAATCCAAACTATATAGCACCAAAGGATTCGGTAGAGCACCAACATCTTTTTTCGTTAGTTTAAAATCTCACGTAGATTTTTTTCGTTTTTAGAGATACTCATGAAGTCCAATCCTAATCATTTTTTGTTACAATTCAACTCCATATGATATTTACTTACCTAATGCTTATAATTCTGGTATACATTCCAGATTCAATTCTGGGTTTTTTACATCCACGGAGTATGTAATTATTTCGATTCATTCAATATCTATGTATCTCCATTTCAATTAAGTAAGTTATTTACCTTTGCTGGTCTCAAAACTTACTGTCCTGATGGACTGTAAGTGAATGAAATAGACTGGGCTGTATGAAATACATTTCCCCCCTCTTTAGTGAAGAAAACAGAGTAGTGGGGAATAGTATGAAGAGCAATAGAATTCTTGAGCATGCAAGACTTCAAAGGAACAATGGGAATTTCTTGTAACAAGTCAAGAAAAAAACAATGTCGGCTCACCTTGAACAGCTCTCCTTTCTTATCCGATTCTCAAAGGGATTCAATGACGACCTGGAATCAAACAAGATAAGGCCATCTCATGCATTTCACTCTCATGTGATGTCACCCAGAGAGTTGACATTTTGACTGCCCCTATTAACTATTCACCATAGGTGTAATGGAGAGACAGTGAGTGAAAAAGCAAAAGAAGGCATATATAGTGGCCAGAGTTGATAAAAACCACACAAAAAATAATAATAAACGAATCTTATAGTCCTGACCAAGCTTTAATTTGACCAAGCTTGTAATTGCTTCCAAATGAAAACTAGGCAAGCAAAACTATAGTTTTTTATATTCAATGCTAATACCGATTCAAATAAGAGAATTCTAAAACATAAAATTGAATATGAAAATACTAAAACATTACCACAAAGCTCTTTTTTGTGCACTGACTCTGAGTTTTGAACACTATAAACTACTGCAGCACAATTTTTTGCCACTTGATGCCCAAAGTGGGTAAAGGAAAGCTAAC
>Ga0210040_10008677_pt1 | contig 11983 bp, 3 predicted proteins | sample CryGeyCG12114_NA_FD_185462 | JGI IMG/M metagenome (GOLD analysis project Ga0210040, IMG submission 185462) | Groundwater microbial communities from aquifer - Crystal Geyser CG19_WC_8/21/14_NA (SPAdes) (version 2) | ecosystem: Environmental > Aquatic > Deep subsurface > Groundwater | place: USA... | reverse complement strand
GCAATAATATTGAAACTGAGAAGGAGAAAAATATGTCCCACTTTCAGATGAGAATGCAGAGTCAGTAAGTTGAATTATATTAGTTGGTCGTGACAGAGCCATTTTGTTGAGATACTTTTTGTTCCATTCAATTTTAACGATCAGTATGGAATCCATATTTTGTGCATTGTTGGAACCATCTATAGTTAGTGCATGACTTGTTTTCAATATTAACGTTAATAAATAAATCAGTGCGTTGCACCATATACTTATGATTAGTTAGTTAGAACACACAATACATCTCTTAGTTAGTTACTGATTAGATGGCGACTGTAGATCTTTCTGTTTCCCAGCCTGTCTGCAAGTCACTAACTAATAACTAACTACTATACTAAAATGGGAGTGGAGAAAAGACGAAGAATATGTTTCAGTGCGAGAGACACTCGAAAGAATTAGGATTATGGACAAAGACTAACTGTGAATTATGTGAACAATAAAGAATGGGAAATCCTTTTATTATTTTTTTTGTTTCATGCACTTTAAAACTGAAACAAGAGTTATGGGATAGAATTGAGTGGAGCAAATCTGAAAACTATCCTGCTTACTTTCTCCCTTATATGCTCATGCGTGCAGTATAGTATAGTTAGTTAGTAATGTAGCATGGGATTTTTTTTGTGCCAACGCCGCTCATTCCTTCTTACATTTCACAGAGCCACAAATGTTATTTGTTCTGTTGTTCAGTATTTTTACATTACGTTTGTGTGCAATATTTCACTTTCCTCGACTCCTGTTAAACGACTTAAGATGTCATAAATCTTGTACCAAGTCACCCACTGTCCTTTATTTATGTGTCAGTCAGTCCTGTTTACTACACCTATTAGTTCCTGATTTTTCACAACGTATTCTATTTCTTTTAATCTTTTAGAACATGCAGTCTACACCGGGAAATCAGTCACTCCTATACTGGCGGTTAAAGAAAATAGCAGATGAAGGCAATAGGGCTTATTTCTGGTTAGGTTTCTGGTCTGGCATAGTATTTGTGGGTGCTTTAAAGTAATGATCATTGGTATACTTGAATATGGTGCTCATTAGTTGTGTCTTTTGTGTGGTAAAATTTCTAAATGCTTCCATGCATTGTAAGTAGTTAGGATTGGTCGTCATATTTACAAGCTCAATGGGTTGCGTAGTTAAATTCAATGACAACAGACAGATTTGTCACGGCTCCTTTAGGTTTACAGACTCTTTGATGTTTTCCTAAATCTTTGACAATGCAATTTTAATGTATAGCAAAAATAAATTGTAAAGAGTATTAGGTACCAGCAGAATCTCAAAGCAGTATCAAGAACTAAGAAGAAGTTTTCAGGAGAAACAATTGATAGGAACGACTGTTGCTTTTTCTTCTTCTTAGGAAAGCTTGGAATTATTTTTGGAAATTCGATGGTAATAGTTAACTGGAAATTTTTTGTTTATCGGCAGCTATTAACTAGTGAAGCGAAGCAAATTACATTATAATAATGAAAGGTCCGTCACTCTGTCAATCCGTCTGTCTGTCGGGAACATCTTGTCCAAAATCTCTGTTAAACTACTGAAGGATTTTGAGGAAATTTAGTGTACGTATTATTATTTGACAGAGTTTTACTTACCATAATTTCATCATCTCCACTTCATGTGGGAAATTCAAGTTTTAATCGTTAATAACTTACGCATTAGTAGGTCGATCATATTCAAATTTTATATTTACAGTCATGCCCCCTTACCTCAAAGGGAACGAGTGAAATTCACAAATCGTAAATAACTCGTATATTATTAATTTGATCGACTTCCAATTTTGTAGTTAGAGGTTATGCACGATGCTGAAGCGAATACAACATATTAACCCTCACTTACCCCAAGGAGGAAATCACAAAATCATGAATGACTTGTGATTTTGGAGGTTGATAAATTTAAAAATTTAGAGGTGGTTTCTACGCATACGCGGTTTTAAGAATTCTAAAATGTCAACAAAGTCGGTTGATTTGACTGTACAGTGATAATTAATGGCTGCGAGTCATGCTAAACAGATTTACAATCGGAATCATATTTTACAATATGTTTCAAGTACTTATTATGTCCACTTCCTGCAGTTTATTGTTTTTTGACAGCTTCCAAGAATTCTACTGATAAAGGCCTAAGCAATTAAAACATCATACTGAATTGAATTTATGCTTGACAAAATATTTAAATCGATTTTCCACTTTCACAACAGAATCTTCCGTTGGGTTATGTACAAAACATTGATTCCTTTGAAAAAAAATCACTGACAAAAAATGAGTGATGACAGATGAGACGATCAAAATGATATGCATTTGATCATCAAGTCAAACATTGCCTGCAGTTTCTATGATAACTAGTTTCAATCTCCATAACTTTTTCTTTCAAAAGCTTACTTCCAATTTTCAAATCCTGTTGTCTGCATTATTCTACGCAATGTGGTAAATTTGAACATCATTGAGTACAAACTTTAAAGGACGGCAAATATTTAAAGGATGCACAGACTGTAATGAAATATTTTTTATTCTAGTATTAGTACAAGCACCCAACCTGTGATATTGTGACTGATCGTCATGTGGGAAATGGGATTTCCTTTTTGTTAGCTCCGTGGTCTTTCCCATAAACTCTTATGGCATACGGTTTTCACATTATGATATTCTGGGGCTATCATAGTAGATTGTCATTGTGATTACCCAGGTGCGGAAATTTCACTCAAAAAAGTAATTTTGTTCTACATTACTTTTTTACACGAGCTTCGATTCCCCAGCCTTCTGGAACTATGTTCTTTTGAATGTGTTACGGTGAAAAACTACAGTGTTTGTTTCCGTGAGTTAGTTTTTAGTGCCCACAGCACATGTGGTAGTTTGCGTAAAAAGGGAAAGGATGTGAATCAAATTTACCGTTATCTCTGCTACCAATTTGTGTGCTCACCGTGAGCAAAGAATGTATGGATGGTTGATAACATTTGATCTACCATGCTGCGACACTTAAGCTTCACGCTCTGTAACCTTAGATTGACCGGTGTGATTTCATGCATGAGTGCATTACTCTATTTTTGGGGAACAAACGGCCAACGGATATATTTGGTATAGAATGGACCCACAGTCAATAATTTTCAGCTTTCGTTTAAAAATATATAGGAAAAATAGCATATAGGTAGTGCTTTAAGTCCAACGTTGCTTGTAAGAAGCAATATGGTTCTTACAAGGTAGTAGTCTATAATGTATTAGTACACTGCAATAATATCAGTTCTTGATTTACGTGACAAATTAGAAAGTGAAACACTGGCACTATAACAATTGAATGACGTATAAGGCGGCACCGGAACACAATAAAAGTGGCAGTGAAAAGGATCCTTTAGAAATCTAGGTATCTTTTATTGCCATCAATTTGATAAGTGTCTGCATCAGTTTCATAAAATATTTATATAGCCAAGCCGATAGTACAAGTACAAAGTCATTTAGCTACTTAGGAGAAAAAATCACGACTAGTACCCACTGTCATATCGCATGACAAAATAAGACGCAGCTAGTTACATTCATCTTGCACACTATTTGAATACAAACAAACAACTTGCAAAACTTTGCATCTACTTTGCATATGATAACAAGCAAAGTGACGAATAAATTCCCTAGTTTACGGTATCTTGTTCTCTTAAAAGATATGGCCAACAATTGAGTAGAGAAAGTAAAAGCTGCATGACTATATGTATGTGCGTGACTTTTGGGTAGCCAACTCTTTTGATATTATTCCTCTCCTCTCACTTACTCACAGGGCTGTATACATTCCCTCGTTTTCTTAGTCACTTTAATGGGAAAAATAGATAACCAGTGAGACCTACTAAGTAAGTTCATCATAGCGTCCACTGTATCCTCGCAGGGGACCACTGCAGCGAGCTGGCAATGGCTCACACTCACGAGCAGTAGGAGCATTGCTCCTATATCTGTGGGATAAGCTCTAAAAGTTTTTTTTTCTGCCACGGTGTGCACTTTTGTTGGATACGGCAGGGCAGAACATTTTGTGTCGAGAGCCTCCAGATTTATAGTCCATTAAATAAAGGCTTATTATGCTCAAGCTTCCTTTTAGCACTGGAGAGAACGGCCCAGGAGCTCTACATATAGATTATGTGAGCAGAAATACCACAAGATGCTCCCAGAGTCGTCCAAAGACAAACTTTCTCTCACTTGTGTGTGTGTTCTTATTTTTTGTTGGCAATTTTTTGGGCCACTTCTTCCAGACACTTGGTCCATGGCGTGATGATGAGTAGAGCTGTACAGCTAGTCAGTTAGTTAGTTAGTAGTATGCATGGATCCTGAACACGCATAGTCTATTAGCCTGCATGTTTAGCACGTTTGCATTACAGAGTGGAGTTGTGTCGTCTGCCACTGCATGTGACTTGTTTTTCATTTAACAACCTGGTGAAAAATGTTCAAAAGTATGATCCTGGTTAATGAGTTTATACAAAATACGCATTTCTCACCCATGCACATAACTTATGTCATGGTTGTTTCCCCTTGCTCCAGGTACTAGGGCTTGGGTGAAGAATGGAGGTGTGTAGTAATGCCAACGGAAAGTGTTCCATAACTCAGTCCTCATGTTTCGTGAATGTTTGTAAATAGTCTCTGTGTGTGTATAGTATATTGGATTGCGTGGAAAAAAAAATAGTTTTCTTCTCCAGGGCATGTATTTCTTGTTCTCAAGTTTACAAGAATGCATACCATGCTTGGAATATACTACATGCGTAAGTAGGTAAAGTTTGTAAATATTATGGAAGAGTGTTTTTGAAGGCAAAGAATTTCCCTGATTTGATTTGAGAGTTTTGTACAGGGCTAACTTATGGAGGGTGATGATGATAATTACTGTTAGTCAGCTAGTCAAGTCTAGCTAACTAAGTAAGTTAGTTAGTTATTGTTTGTTTATACAGCTGCTGATTAGTTAGTCAGGAGAAGCTGGAACGATGACTTTGTTGACGGTAATTTTGAGAGGGAGCTATAAATGCAGTACAATTACCGACGTGTATACTGTACACAAAGTTTTCCCATAAGTTAAGGAGGGAAATCGTTCCGCGGGTCTTTCTCATGGCACTCACATACGTACCCATTGTAATAATGCATTGATGAAACAACAGGATGCTAGATGCTATAGTTGATGATGGGAATATTAAGAAAGTTTATAACTTTCTCTCATTTGCGAGTACTCCACATTCTAGCACATTCTTGAGCACTCTATATTGTATTTACAAGTTGAAACCTAAACTTTCCCAAACAATTCCTCCAAAGTGATTATATATGACTGTGTGTTGCTCAATTAAAGCACAGCTGCGTTTCAAGTTTGTCCTGTCCATTTTCTTTCTTTTACTTAGTTACAACTTCATAGGAACAGTATGAAAAACAGTTAGTTACTTATTTTTCACCCACAAGATACTTCTACTTTACAATTTTCACCCATCGCTTTAAAGTACTCTGTCGTATTAAGCATAGATTTTTCAATTCAAAAATTTAATCAAGAAAAATACATAAGGTATTGTAAGCATAGATTTTGAAAAGTATCACAAATTTAACGTGGGATCAAACGCTCTACTAAACATTTCTTCTTTCCACTTATAATAATTAATATTGATACTGTTTAAAATACGCAGTAGTGTACCATATCCCTTGAGAAGGAACAAAGTAAAACTGTTGGCGGCTTTTTATCAGTCAAGAAATCTATTCTTAAATATTATACTCATACATCCTTGACTGCGACTATAAGATCCCCACGAAAATATCGTAAGTAAGCCAAGCCTCCATGGCTTATACTTTTAGTTGTTAGCTAGTTAGTCAGTTACTTACTAACTTACACTTACTTTTGGTGGTGAAGCCTGCGGACATTCGCATGAATTCAGTGAGCGAGCGTGAGCACCATGCAGTACACACTGTGCACACAACACAATAGGATAACAGAGAACTGAATTTGTAAAGAAAGTGAAAAGAGAAAGACAGCTTAACTTTAGAGTTCCATTAAAACAATCAATTATGGCGGTAAGCATCTTGGTGAAATTCCCAGAGGCGGCGGCCATTTCATCATCATCATCATCATGCCGATAAGCTAAGCACAGCTCAAGGAATGACTTTGCTGGAGCTTAAGCTCCACGGCAAGCACTCTACAGTTCCCTCAAGTACAAAATTATATGTTTTTGAGAGAGTGATGACGACGAGCCAAAAACTACTGGTAAGTTGTGAAAAAGGAAAAAAAATAGACTAACGGATTTTCACATCCTTACGTGTCCATGATAGTGAAAAATACTGGATTTAAAGAAACTACAAAGTTTCATGTCTTCACCTACTTGCTTTTACTCCTCAACCCTTTCTTATAGTTGGTTAGTTAGCCAGTACTTTGATATCTAACATTCATTCATGGCAAAAGTACTTAACTGACTAGCTAACTTACTAAGTAAAGCAAGCTAATGTGGTTGATAAAATCATTGCTGTTATAGCTAAAAGTAGCTAACTAACTCAGAAAACAGAAACAGATTATGCATGCGTGATAATAATAAGGGAATGAACAGGAGACTAGGTTTTTAGTCACTTTTAGTCCTTCCTTGTATACATATTTTTATTCGCTCTATCTCTGGTGAGCAGAGCTGGAGTGTGTACACTGTGCGTTCATACAATAGTTGGAGTCTACTTATGCTAACCATTTAGTTTATCCTCCTTTTCTCCATAATCATAGTAATCTCTTTTTTTCACTCTCTTTGTGTGTTGCGGCGGGAACTGGGCGGGAAGGGAAGCACTCCAGTCTGGACCAGTTAGTTAGTTAGTTGGTGGCATCATAAGCTTAAGCATACACATTGTATATACATTTCTGGGGTAGTACTAACGAACTGACTGACTGAGTGAGTGAGTGAAACTCATCACCGTCATTTCTAGTGGGAGTGGAGCTATCTTTCCTTTTTTCTCTCTTTTTCCTCCAAATCTATGCATGCAAGCATAACTAAATGAATGGCAAGGAGAAAGGAACAGGATCAAGGAGGAGTTGAGACTTGAGTAAATGGCCATGATGATAATGATAAGGACAAGTTAGTTTCATTCGATTGTCGTTCTAACTCTCTCTCTCTCTCTTTCCTCCTCTTTTCATTAACGTTCTCATATACTATACTATATAACTATACCGGTGGTGGTGGTGGTGTTCAAATTATAACAACGGTACTCCCTTATTATTATTATCTGGTGTGCTCCATTGAAACCTCTTTGAGTGTATGAATTACTAGAATTCCAGTAGGGAGGAGGGCATAGGTCTCACTTTTGATAAAAGGACTAGGCTTGACGCTTTGAGTTTGTTAGCCAAGTTTTTAGTTAGCATTCATGTCAGTTGGGTTATAAAGGTTGTCACTGAGCTCCTTATGTGGGAAACTTTCTTTCTTTCTCTGCTCCTCTGATTTACTGATTCCACTTGTAATCGTTTTTACACTCTTTGAGCAGGTTCTATGCAATCGGGAGAGAAGATTGCACAAATAATTTATTGGTCACTGTCTTTTGCTTCCGTTGCTCATTCATGGTATACATGGGACTGCTGCAAAATTAGTTATAGCTATATAGTTGTTACTTATGCATACAAATGCGATTAAAAAGTTTCATTGCATGCGATATTTAAAGTGGGTTCGTTTCATTAGAGCCCATGAGGAGTTACTCAGTTATAGTAACTTACGTCATGCATTCAATGAAATTGCTACCTAACTTTATTACAACACTTGAGAGCCATAAATCAGGAGTCTAATCACATTGTGCAACTAACTAACCTAACCACTAATCGGTCTAATTTTTTCCAGGTTATGGTGGAATCGGTCCAAAAACGTCATCCGGGAAACTCGCTACTATGATCTACGCGATTTTTGGGATCCCCATAATGCTCTGGTACCTCTCCAATGTGGGCTCCCTGCTTGCAAAAATTGCTCGATTCCTGTGTGCCAAACTGTGCTGTTGCTGCTGTTGCCGTGACAACGAGTCCGAGTCATCGTCCAGTCGTAAAAACTCGGACACCTACTACAAAACGAAAACGTCCCTGATTGACAAAGAAGATCCCCATCGTCATCACCATCAGCACGCCTCGTCCACTTCTGTGGACGATCACAACCACCATCATCACCACAGCAACCACAATCATCATTACCACAACCATCATCGTGTGTCCATTGTGCTCATCATGACTCTCTGTGTGCTCGTCCTCCTGGGCTATGTTTGCTTGGGCTCATACATTGTGTCTCGATGGGAAGACTGGAAGTTCCTCGACAGCTTCTACTTTTGTTTCCTCACCTTGACCACCATTAGTTTCGGGGATAGTCGCAGTCATGGCAGTAGTAGTAGTAGTGACGATAGTAATCCCAGTTCCCCCAGTGCTCGAGGTTCCGACCGCTTCTCCCAACGAACTGAATGGTTTTGTTCATTTTACATATTATTTGGAATGGCACTGACCTCCATGTTTTTTAACATCCTGCACGAGGAGATATCAAACCGTCTCAAACGATGGAAACAACCTCCCTCCAGTGGGCTTGATCGGTCCCACTCTATGGAGAACTCCACTAGCATGAAAGATATGAACTACTCGGGAGGAACGGGTGGCGGCACTCTTGCCAAACGGCGTCCAGTCGAGAACTCATATTCGGTGCATTTCATGAACTTTTCGTCCCCAAATGCAACGTCGGCTAGTCGTAATTTTACTGAGGAGACTTTACTTTCCAATGAACTACATAATAATGGAGGTGGCAGGGGCATGGGGGATCCGTCGGAGATGACCAAATCCATATATGATGATGAGGATCAACCCCCACCTATGATGACCGAGTATGGACATCCGATTCCTCCTCCTAGAGATATCTATAGTTCTCATCCTGTGTTTCCAAGGTAGTTAGTTTGATCGGATGTAGTACTACCAAAATTTATTCCTTTTCCTTCCATCTAGATGTACTGGGTAGTTAGTTAGTTTTTAGTACTGTGTACGTGCAAAGGAACAATCAAGACTTTGTCCCTCCCTTGCCTCCATTTTAAATAAAATCTTGTACTAACTAACTCTACTGCATATGTACGTGTTAAATGTATGAGTGCATTGTTTGAGAATCCTGTCCACTTGTCCAGTCAATGTATGATGTATGGTCTCTTTGTGCACTAACTAACTAACTAATATTTATGTCTACTGTTTGCTAAAGTAAGCATAAAGTGCAGATGATATTCTCTTTTCACAATGGTTTTTATAAATGTTTGTGCTGTGGATTTAGGATAAGATTTGTTGGATGGGGATTGGGGATGACTGTCAAATGGCAAATATGATATTTCAAATCCCTGTTTTTTACTTTAACAGAATGTAATCTACCTCTAGTTATATAATGAAGCGGGTTTGTATTATTGTTTGCTAGATTTGAGCATTGTGGTTAAGATAGTGAGTCAACGATCATAAAATTATATGAGCGAAAGATATAATAATTACTGACTAACTATCTAAATATTATTACCTTTATGGCCATTGATATTGGAGTATAACTATGAAATAAAAAAGTGAAAGTCCAAATGAAGTCCAGAATTTATTCATAGTACCTAACGTAGCATAAGTTTGCATATAATAGGAAATAGCGGAAATGCATTTTCAACACTGGAGAAATAAAGAGGTTTTCTTCCCGAACTGTACTTATCTGCATGCATATGTTCATAATAATGTCTTGTCTGACATGTCATTTACGTTCCATGGAGTACAAATGTAGGAAACAAGAGATTTTATTCTATGTACTTTTTATGCATTTACATTTTCATGGGCCTCAGTCAGTCAGTTAGTCTTGTTGAGCTCCATTGCAAATTCCGTGCATGAACCACGTTAGGTTACAAAGGTACAGAATGAAGCCTCAAACGTCTGAGCCATTTTTCTTGCCAAGCCAAGTCGGTGTCTATGCTCACTTACGATTGCAGACTTGCACGAAGACAAATATGGAGATCGCTTGTCTTTCTAACAAGGTAAGACTTCTATTAGCATCACTAAGGTTGGTTGGTGGCCCAAATAGGTAAAAAAGTACGGTCCTCCCTTTTTCGCGTGGCTTTTAGCATACGTCACTACTCACTTCCTGACATCTTGTGAATACGGCTGCAGTGCATTGACGTTCAATTTATCACTGACTTTTAGCCCAGAATTTATGTCACAACTAAGTAACACCATACAAGAAGTGTGCATTGCGGCACTACCAAGTTGGTGAGAAATTATTAAGACCCAAGGAACCCTAAAAAAGTGCAGTATCTTATGCTTAGCTAATTTTACGTGCTAAATGGAGCAATCATGCATCCTTATGTAGTAATTTGAAGCCAAAAGTCAATAGTTACTTCTATAGCATTTTTAGGTTTGAATTCCAGATGTGGCGATCGAAATTGTAAAAAGTGCATATCTCAAGATATGTACGTAACAAAAAGTCTGGAGAGCCGGAATGAATATAAATCTTGCGTTTACTCGTAAGTTCGACTACTCGGAAATCAAGGAAGCGAGATAATTTCTAGATCCTAGATTGTAAAAAAGCAAACAATGTTATTGCGACATTGTGGTCCTTGAACCACAAGGCAACAAGTTAGAAAAGTTTTTGCAAATATATGCCTCCAATGATTCATCAGGATGTATTCGTTCATGTGAAAAGAAATCGATGAAAAAAAGTAAAGGCGACCCTTTAATTTTCTTATGATGCAAAGTTGCAAAAAGTTTCGTTGATTTTTATTATGTACAATGTACATATTGGACTGTCAGTCGCGTCCGTCCGTCAGTCCTTCCGTGTTTCCGCAACATAACTCACAAACAGCTCAATGGATCGGGATGGAATTCCGTTTGCATATACTTGGAGCCATACATAATGTAGTTGGGTATGTGTGTAAATAAGCAAAATTGGTAAATTGTTTTCCTGAAATTCGGAGGGCTCAAATTTTGAATGATTAGAACTATTAAAAGATTGAGGTGAATGTAATAATGCCCGTACTATGGAACTCATTTGCGTCGTCTATGTTTGAAAATGAGCCAAATGGTGTAGACCGGGTTTTAGATTGAGTTTTTTGGGCAATTTTAACAGGAAATAGAAAAATTGCGTACTGATGTTATCAATAATGCCGGTTTTAAATATGACAGAAAAAATTTAGCGCAAAAACTTTTTAATTAATAATTTTAATAATGGTGTTGATTTAAAAAAAGCCGATTTATTCAGTTTTTTACTAAATTTTAACGAAAAAATAATAAACGATTTGCTCATTAACGTAATCGATGTTGTTGGTTTAAATGTGACAAAAGTTAAAACATATCAATAGATGATCTTTAAATGCCGTGTAAATTTCCAATTTTCCAATGTGTAACTGCTTTTTGCGTTTATTTAACCCTTTCATTTGGTATGACGTCTATGGACGTCCCCAAAAAACATGCGTTGGCATGGAAAGACGTCCATAGCAGTCAATGAATTTTACAGCATTGTTGCGGGGTGACGTGATAAGCAGTCTTGCGAAAATTTTAGTTGGTATGGAGAGACGTCCATTTTCGTCATGCATAAACAATGCGCATTCTGGGAAGACAAAAATAGACGTCAGTTTACTTGAACACTTGAAATAGTTTTATTTCATCACTTCTGTTCTTATCTAACGGTTTTTCACACCCATTTACTTCAAAAATGTCTCAAAATCACACATTCGAATCCCTGTTTCCCCAGTTAAGAGGATCAATGCATGATTCTGAACAATTATTAGAATTCGAGACCGTTTTTGATTCTGAATATCCTGGATTTATTAATAGCGAAGACCTATATTCGCAATCAAATGGTAATTGGCAAGTTTAAACTGAAAAAACCAAATCTCGTATTCATGCTAAAATTTCTTAGTTTTCATACCGGTTTTAAATACAAATAGCTTCTACTGATGAATCCATTTTTGAACCAACTGAGAGTGAAGCTGAGGAGGAAAATGAAGATGCTGTGAGGAATAATTTAACTACTAAC